>Ga0070668_100002379_pt1 | contig 13814 bp, 8 predicted proteins | sample KBSS43metaG_FD_64661 | JGI IMG/M metagenome (GOLD analysis project Ga0070668, IMG submission 64661) | Switchgrass rhizosphere microbial communities from Kellogg Biological Station, Michigan, USA - KBS S4-3 metaG | ecosystem: Host-associated > Plants > Roots > Rhizosphere > Soil ... | reverse complement strand
CGCTGGCGTCCTTGGCCTGCAAGAGCCTTTGCAATGCTCGCTCCTGCGCCACATCCGGCGCTTGCTCCGATGGCGCGTCCACATCGGGCGTCACTCCTCTGCCTTCCCAGTTTCCTCCGCTGACCGCGTGCAACGGGCGCCCGTAAGACACGCTCAGGATGAAGTTAGGGGCGATGGGCACCAGTTTGTTGTTGTTGGCGGCGCCGATGGTCTTGACGCCGATCAGCTCGCCCAGGCGGAACTGCTGCACGTCGTAGGCGAAGGCTTCTGCCGCCGAGGCAGTCTGGCCGTCAATCAGTACATACAGCGGTTTTCCTTTCAGTCTTCCGGCTGGCAGGTAGTCCAGTGCGCGCGACTGGCTAGGCGGCTTGGAACCCTCGAGGAAGCTCAGTTCCAATGTATCGGCATCCAGGAAATGGCTGACCAGATAGCGCACCGCGCCGTGCGAGCCGCCGCCATTGTTACGCACGTCGATCACGATCGCATCGCCGCCCTGCAGGAAACGCATCGCCGCGTCGTAGGCGGCGCCGGTCTCGTCGTCGACCCAACGAAAGCCGGTCACACGCAGATAACGGATGTTGCCGGGCAAAATCTTCATTTCGCTCAGGCCATGATTGCTGCGCTCTGCCATCCGCCGGTAATAGGCCTCTTCGCCGGCATCGCTCTTGGGCTCGGATTTGGCCGCAACGTAGGCAGCGGCGTTTACCCGCAAGGACAAGTGCCGGTCGTCGCTGACTTCGCGCAGATCCCGGGTGATGCGGTCGGCGAACTGCACGGCATCATCGGTGTCGTAAGCCCCGGCGCGTTGGCGGGCGTCCAGGCGCTCAATGATTTTGGGCCGCATTTCGGGAAAGACATAGTGTTGTCGGAACTCGTTCTTGATGGCCAGCAGCGCGGTGTCGCGTTGCTGCGTCGATAGGCCTTCGTCGGCCCAAGCGGCAGGCGCAGGCGTACTCAGGGCGGCTGCGGTACTCAAAGCGATCAGCAAAACGGACTTGCGCAGGGGGATCATCGGGTTACCTTTTTCTTCGGGACTTGGCCGAGGTGCATTCGGCAGGGAGTGCGGGCTGTCCCCTTTCGAGGCTGGCTTTGGCTTCGCTCATGCGGGCTTTGAAAGATCGCAGTTCGAGCGCATCGAGCGCCTCCCGCAGCAATTGCGATAGCGGCATCGACAATTCGTCATCGAACGCTTGCGCGGCGGCATTGGTGATCGCCCACTGTTGTTCCAGGACGGGCAACATCGCCAAGGCTGCGGGACTCAACGCGACGATGCGTTCGCGCGCGTCGTCACCGACTTGCGTGACGATCAGGCCGTCTCGGGACATTTGTGCCACGGTCTGGCTCACTGCCGAGTGGGTGATGCCGGCGTGCTGGGAAATGGTCCGAATCGACGCGGGTCCCCGTTGTCGCAGCACGCGCAGGACCGGCGTATAGCGCGGCCGGTAGTTCAGGGACAGATCGGCATAAGCCGCTTGCACCGAGCCGTCCAGGGCTTCGGTCAAATGCCTGAGCAATGTGCCTAGGGTGGCGCTGTCGGGGACGGGCATGTCGATAATATATAAGCGCTGTTATATATAGGCAACGGGCATACAAACGGCAGCGCGGGGCGTCGCTGCGTCGGCACTCTTGCAGCGCAGCACTCCAGGGCCGGAGGTGACGGCTCGCGGGTTCTTGATCTCGGTGAGCCTGCTCCCCAGCGCCTCCGTCGGCAATGGCACAATCCGGATATGCGTCGACAGGTCGTGATGCTGCTGTGCTCGCTCGCCGCGCTGATGGCGGGTGCCGCTCCGTGCGTTTGCGCGGCGGAACGCGTGCTGGTGTTCAGCAAGACGGCCGGTTTCCGGCATGACTCGATTCCGATCGCTGTGACGACCCTTCAGCGGTTCGCGACCGAAGAGGGCCTGGTTGCCGACCACAGCGAGGAAGCGGGCGACTTCACCGCGGCCAACCTGGCGCGATATCGCGTGGTGGTCTTTGCGAGCACCACCGGCGACGTGCTCGGTCCTGCTCAACAGCAAGCTCTGGAAGACTTCATGCGTCGCGGTGGTGGTTTCGTCGGCGTGCACTCGGCCGCCGACACCGAATACGGCTGGGCATGGTACGGCCGCCTGGTCGGCGCGTACTTTCTCTCGCATCCACCGCGCCTGCAGTCGAGCCGCGTGCAGCTAGAGCTCGGCGGCCGACCCGTCGGCAAGGCGTGGCCGATCCGCGATGAGCTCTACAACTATCGCAGCAACCCGCGTGGGCAAGTGCAAGTGGTCGCGACCGTGGACGAGCGTCTGTACGAGGGCGGGACCATGGGTAGGGATCACCCGATCACTTGGTGCCACACCTTCGCCGGCGGGCGCAGTTGGTACACAGGCCTGGGTCACGATGCCGCGGTCTACGCCGACCCGAATTTCCTGTTGCAGCTGCAGCGCGGGTTGCGTTACGCGGCTCGGCGTTCGATGAAATGCTGACACCGCGAGCATGCGGCGGATGCGGAACCCGATCGCGCAAAAAGGGTCCCTGAATCCGCGAAGGCTCCGGCTTTAGTCGGCGTTGCTTGACTTGAAGATGGTGGGGGCGGGTGCTCCAGCGGGCCTGTGTCCCAAACCTTTGGTCCGGTGCCTGTCGATGTCGTCGGCTGGCCGATATCCGGGCGTATTTCAGCGTGCGCTTCACCCGGCCCAGCTGCTGAAAGCGTTTTCTGCTGCACTGCATGGTGACAAAGGCAGCCGGGCGTTATTAGGCTGCGCTCACTAAATGTTAGCGCTACCACAATTGCGGACTTTCTGGCATGAGTTCTTGGTCTGCGGGCGTATTGGAATCGTCTCAGCCGCGCGGGGGCGCCGGGAAGGATCCAGGATTCGGTAGTGCCGCACGAGCGTTTTTTTTGAGGAATGTCAGTTGATAGAAGAGCGGGCTAAGGCCTGCGGTGCCCTGGGGGAGGGCAATGAATTCATCGATCGAGAAATGGGGAGATCAAATGAGAGATTGCCGGCGTTGCGGACTTGTTCTGATGACGATTGCAGCGGCGACCGCCGCTTTGTGTGCCGAAGGCAATAAGCATTCGGTCCTTCAAATTCCGGAGCCGAGGGCACGCGCATGAATCACAAATTGAAGCGATTCAGGTCGAAGGCAATGTTCACCATTGTGGGCGGGGCAATCATCATCAATCCCGCGTTTGCGCAGGAAACGCCGGTTCAGAACACGCAAGAGCAGAGTGCGCAGGCGCAGAATGCGCAACCGGCAGACCCCCAGAAGGCGTCGGAGGACGCGAAAACGCTCGATACAGTCGTCGTCACCGGCATCCGCAACAGCCTTGAGCACTCGATGAATATCAAGCGCGACGCGGCCGGTGTGGTCGACGCGATCAGCGCGGAGGATATCGGCAAGTTCCCCGACACCAACCTGGCCGAGTCGTTGCAGCGCATCACCGGCATCTCGATCGAACGCCGCGACGGCGAAGGCGCGCAGGTCACCGCGCGCGGCTTCGGCCCGCAGTTCAACATGGTCACCCTCAATGGCCGCCAGATGCCCGGCGCGGATGCCTTCGGCGCTGCCGGCCAGGTGGCGATCGGCGGCGTGGATGGCGGCACCCGCGCCTTCAACTTCGCCCAGCTCGCTTCCGAAGCGATCAGCGGCATCGAGGTGTACAAGACCAGCCAGGCGCAGGTCCCCAGTGGCGGCATCGGCGCCACCATCAACATCTTGACCGACAAGCCCTTGAACCACAGCGGCGTGGTCGCCAGTGCCGGCGCCAAAGGGGTTTCCGACCAGTCGCAACCGTTCGATAACGACCTGACCCCGGAACTGTCCGGCATCTTCAGCTTCACAAATGCCGACAAGACCTTCGGCGTGGGCGTCAATGCCAGCTATCAGAAGCGCAAGGGCGGTTCTGTGCAGGCGACCGAGAACTACTGGAACGTCCAGCCCTGGACCGGAACGATGCCCGGCAATCCCAACGTCGTGAATGCGCCGGCCATTGGCGATCTCTACGCCCGCCCCAACGACCTGCGCTACGCCTTCTCCGAATTCGAGCGCGAGCGCGTCAACGGTCAGGCCGTGGTGCAGTTCGCGCCGACCGACAGCCTGACGCTGACCCTGGACTACACCTACTCGACCAACAAGATCACCGAGAATCGCGGCGAACAGAGCATGTGGCTGCAAAACAGCAACTACACCGACGTCGAGTTCGACACCAGCGGTGCGGTCGCCACTCCGGTGTACATCCGCGAGATCGCCGGCACCAAGGATTTCGGTCTCGAGCAGCAACGCAGCATGCAGAAATACAAGCTGGGCTCGCTGGGCTTCAATGCCGTGTGGGATGTCAGCAACAATTTCCGCCTGAGTTTCGACGGGCACGACTCCAAGAACGAGAGCCGTCCCAACGACCCGCTGACCGGTGGCGGCTCGATCTTCATGAGCATCGCCGGCACCAACAACTGCACGTCCGGCCCGCACTGCGGCGGCTCCTGGGTGCAGGAAATGTTCTTCAACAACGGCCTGCCCGTCGGCTCGCAGACCTGGTACCCGACCACGACGGACGCGCTAGCCGGCACCAATGGCGTGACCAATCCCGGCTTCGTCGAAGGCGAGATCGGTTCGCAGGTGCTGCGCGTCAACGCGCAGACGCAGATCAGCGAGATCAAGCAGGCCCGCGTCGACGGCGAATGGAGCTTCGACAGCGGCCGCTTCCAGTTCGGCGTGGATAGCGCCAAGTCCTCCACCCACCGCCTGCAGGCCGCCGAGGCCTATTCCACACTCGGCGACTGGAGCGTGGCCAACGTGGATTCGGATGTCGCGGGCGGACTGATGAACCTGCTGCGCCCGGTCGACATCGTCGGTCTGTTCAACGACTACGGGCTCGGCAGCAACAATGGCGCATGGCGCGGCGACGCCGGCGAGCTGGCGCAGTGGGCCGCCAACCAATACGGGCTCAGCCTCGGTGTCAGTCCGCAGAACGCCGCCGACAACCGGGTCGAGGAAAAGACCAAAGCCGCCTATATGCAGGTGGAACTGGAAGGCGAACTGGGCGGCATGCGCACCGATACCCGCATCGGCGTGCGGTACGAGCAGACCGACGTCGTGTCGACTTCGATGATCGCCATTCCGGAAGCCATCGAATGGCAGGCCAACAACGATTTCCGCATCGTCCTGTCCGACGAGCAGCAGCCGTTCAGCGAAAAAACCAGCTATAGCTACATCCTGCCCAACATGGATTTCAGCATCGACTTCACCGACGAGCTGAAAGGCCGCGCCTCGTTCGGCAAGACCATCGCCCGCGCGCCCTACGGCAACCTGTACGCAGGTCCCGGCGCGCAGCAACCATTCGGTTCGGTGCTGATCGATCCATCCACCCGCGCCAGTGGCAATGCGCAGAACCCGGCACTGAAACCGCTGGAATCGGACAACCTGGACCTGGCGCTGGAGTGGTACTTCGCCAACGCCAGCTATGTCTCGCTGACCTACTGGAACAAGTCGGTGGACAATTTCATCGGCAACACCGTGGCGCAGGAATCACTGTACGGCCTGACCGACCCGACCTCCGGCCCGGATGCACAGGCCGCGCTGGCCTTCCTGCAAAGCCAGGCCTGCGTGGATCAGGTGACGGCGGCCGGCAACGACCCCTCGGCTTGTTCGGCCAACGACACTTCGTTGTTCGCCGCGCTGGCGATGCTGCGCAACGCGGGCGCCACCGGCGGCCTTGCCGCCTACGACGGCAGCGGCGCGCAGAGCCTGGCCATGGAGAACGCCTACGACCTGGTCGGCGAGGCGGACGATCCGCTGTACATGTTCAACGTCAACCGCCCTATCAACCAGCACCAGGCCAAGCTGCACGGCTGGGAACTCGGCGGCCAATACTTCTTCGGCGACAGCGGTTTCGGCATCTCCGCCAACTACACCACCGTCCAGGGCGACGTCGGCTTCGACAATGGCGGCGATCCCGCCATCGACCAATTCTCGCTGACCGGCCTGAGCGATACCGCCAACGCCATCTTCATGTACGAGAAGTACGGCTGGTCCGCGCGCTTGGCCTGGAACTGGCGTGACGAGTACCTGATCCTGGCCAACCAGGGAAGCAGCCGAAATCCGTACTACGTGGAGGCCTACCAACAGTGGGACCTGAGCGTGAACTACGCGCTCGACGACCACTGGTCGTTCGGCCTCGAAGCGATCAACCTGACCGGAGAGGACGTGCGCTGGCACGCCCGCACCGACCAGCAGATCGTGAAGCTGGCCGACCAGAGCCCGCGCTACATGCTGGGGGTGCGCTACAAGTTCTGAGTCCGCGATACATACTCCGGGTATGTCGTGAGGCGGGACCGCTACGAAAGCAGCGGTCCCTTTTGCTGAGGAACGCCGCGCAAGAGGTTCGTGCTTGCCGACGCTAGGCTTTTCTGGAATCGTCGTCATGGTCCGAGTTCACCGTTTCATCGCGGAGTCGAGATGGCCCGATACGAACTGCTCAACAACGTGACCCACAAGGACCTGCGCGTGGTCACGCGCTTCGGCCGTGAATTCGGCGACGACATCGGCATGGTGCCGGCGTTTCCAAGCGAATACGCCGAGTTGCAAAGGGAGTATCCGATCTTCTTCCGCAAAGACCGCGACAGCGGCGAATGGCAATCGGTGGCGCTGTTGGGGTTGGAACAGAGCGAAAACCTGTTCTTGCAGGACGGCCGCTGGAACGCCTCCTACTTGCCGGGTGCGGCCGCCAAGGGACCGTTCCTGATCGGGTTCCAGGAGCAGCGCATCGACGGCGAACTGCGCAAGGAGCCCGTCATGCATGTCGATCTGGAGCATCCGCGCATCAGTTTCACCGAAGGAGAGCCGGTGTTCCTGCCGCAGGGCGGGAACAGTCCCTACCTGCAGCACATCGCCAGCGTGCTGCGCGGCATCCGCGACGGCATGGAATTCGGCACTGCCATGTTCGCCGCGTTCGATTCGATGGACCTGATCCAGCCGGTCAATCTCGACGTGCACCTCGACGACAAGCACCGCGTCGGTGTGAGCGGCCTGCACGGCATCGATCGCGAGAGACTGGCCGCGCTCGACGCCGGATCGCTGCATCGATTGAACCAGGCCGGCTTCCTCGAAGGCGCCTATCTGGTGCTGGCCTCGCTGCACAACGTGCGCCGGTTGATGGCGGAAAAACAGCGCCGCCTGCAGCAGCCCGATGCGGTGCCGGCAGCATCGGAGCGCGCAGCCTGAGGACATGGACCAGGTCGCCGCCATGCGTGTGCTGGAAGGCGGTCGGCCCGACGCGTTGCCGCTCGCCGAATTGCTCGAGACCGGGCAACCGGTGGTGCTTCGGGGGATGTTGCGCGACTGGGGTCTGGTGCAGGCGGGCCTGCATGGTCCGCGGGAGGCGATGGACTATCTGCGCGGGTACTACAACGGCCGACCTGTGCAGTATTCGTACGGAAGCCCCGAGATCGCAGGCCGGCCTTTTTACAACGACGATTTCACCGAATTGAACTGCGAGGTCCGGAGCGGCGGACTAGGCGAAGTGCTGGACGGAATCGCCGCGCACCTGGACGACGCGCATCCGCCTACCTATTACGTCGCTTCGTTGCCGGTTCACGGTTGCTTGCCGGGCTTCGGGGAGGCCAACGATCTCGACTTCGCCGCGCACGGCGTGGAAGCGCCTCCGAGCATCTGGATCGGCAACCGCGTCACCGCATCGTGCCATTACGACGCGCCGAACAACATCGCCTGCTGTGCGGTCGGACGACGGCAGTTCACCGTGTTCCCGCCTGAGCAGATCGCCAGTCTCTATCCAGGTCCGCTGGAACCGACGCCCGGCGGCCAGGCGGTGAGCGTCGTCGATTTCGCCGCTCCCGACTTCGAGCGGTATCCGCGTTTCCGCCAGGCGCTGGCTGCGGGCCAGAGTGCGGTGCTGGAGCCGGGCGACGCGGTTTTTATTCCCAGCATGTGGTGGCACCACGTGCAGGGGCTGGACGCATTCAACGTGCTGGTCAATTACTGGTGGAGTAGTTCACCCGCTTACATCCCCACGCCGATGCACGCGCTTTATCACGCGTTGTGGACTATTCGCGACCGGCCGGAACGCGAAAAGCAGGCTTGGCGCGAAGTGTTCGAGTACTACGTATTCGGCCCGAGCGAGCGTGCGAGCGAGCATCTGCCCACGGCGGCGCGCAATGTGCTGGGGCCCGTGGATGAAACTCTCGCGCGCCAGATCCGCGCCATGTTGATTGGAAAGCTCAACCGCTGACGCGGAGTCGCGTCGTGCCGGTAGCTATTGCAGAAGGGGAGAGCGGCGGTGGAAAAACGGAAAAAGGGCCAGATACGCAGGATAGTGATCGCCGGCGGCGGCACGGCGGGCTGGCTCGCTGCTTGTGCGCTGTCGCACCAGTTCCGGGATCGGCTGGACATCATCCTGATCGAGTCGGAACAGATCGGCACCGTTGGCGTCGGGGAATCGACGGTTCCGCCGATTCGCGCCTTCCACCATTTTCTGCAGATCGACGAACAGGAGTTCCTGCGTGCGGTCGCCGGCACCTTCAAGCTTTCGATCTCCTTCGAGAACTGGCGTCGGCCGGGCGAGCGTTACATCCATCCGTTCGGCATCACAGGGCAGAGCACCTTGGCCTGCGGCTTCCATCATTTCTGGCTCGACAGCCTGCGTCGCGGCATGCAGTCGGAGCTCGGCGACTTCTGCCTGGAAACCGTCGCTTCGCGCGGCGATCAGTTCGCCTTGCTGCAACAGCCGCAGGTCAACTACGCGTACCATTTCGACGCGGGCCTGTATGCGCGTTTCCTGCGCCGCATTGCGGAGGGTTACGGGCTCAGGCGCGTCGAAGGCAAGATCCATGAAGTCAGGCAGCACGCGGAAAGCGGATTCGTCGAAGCATTGGTGCTGGAGGATGGGCAGGTCGTGGAAGGCGATCTGTTCATCGACTGCACCGGATTCCGTGGATTGCTGATCGAGCAGGCCCTGCACACCGGCTACGAAGACTGGAATCGCTGGCTGCCCAGCGACCGCGCCGTGGCGGTGCAGACTGAATCGATCGGCCCCCCGGTGCCGTACACGCGCGCCATCGCGCACGAAGCCGGCTGGCGCTGGCACATCGCGCTGCAACACCGCGTCGGTTGCGGGCTTGTCTTTTCCAGTCGCCACATGTCCGACGATGAAGCCAGGGCCAAATTGCTGCGCGACGTTGGCGCGAAGCCGATCAAAGATCCATGGCTGGTGCCCTTCCGCACCGGTCGCAGGCTGAAGGCATGGAACAAGAACGTGGTGTCGCTGGGCCTGGCCAGCGGCTTCATCGAGCCGTTGGAATCGACCAGCATCCACCTCGCCATCAGTGCGGTGGTTCGCCTGATCCAATTATTCCCGTTCGACGGCATCGCCCCGACGCTGGTCGATCTCTACAACGACGTCAGCCGCGTGGAAATGGAGCATGTGCGCGATTTCATCATCCTGCATTACCACGCCAACCAGCGCGACGAACCGATGTGGAAGGAATGCCGCGAAATGGAATTGCCGGAATCACTGGCGATGCGCCTGCGCGCATGGCGTGAACGCGCGCACGCGTGGCAGGGCGCTGACGAACTGTTCCGGGTCGATTCGTGGACGCATGTGCTGCTGGGCCAGGGCATTGCGCCCCAGCAACACCATCCGCTGGCGCGGGCGCTGTCCGACCAGGACATGCACAAGCTGCTGGATTCGATCAAGCAACCGATCGCGCGCGCGGTGGCACAAATGCCCCCGCAGCAGGAATTCATAGAGCGCTATTGCAAGGCCGGGCCCGAAGTGTGGGCACCCAGGAAGTCGACGGTGGCGGCTTAGCCGACACATGCGAGCAACCCGGAACACGTCATGCTTTTGAATCGACATCCCGACATCCGCATCGGCAAGCGCTCTATCGGAGCGGAACGCGCTCCGCTGCTGGTCGTCGATAATCTGGTCGCCGATCCCGACCGGCTCGTGCGCAAAGCAGCGCGCAGCCGCTTCGTGGAGCAGGCTTCGATGTTTCCCGGGATTCGCGCCCGGGCGCCGCTGTCGTATGAACATTTGCTCCAGGAAACCTTGAACCCGCTGTTGACGGAGTGTTTCGGGCTGGAACCAGGCAGGTTCGTGTTTCCGATGTGCCACTTTTCCCTGGTAACGCTGTCGCCGGAAAAGCTGGAGTTCCTGCAGCGCGTACCGCACGTCGACTCGGTCCGTAGCGACGGCCTGGCGACCGTGCATTACCTGTTTCGCGGCGACTGGGGTGGAACGGCCTTCTACCGGCATCGCCATAGCGGTTTCGAATACGTCGACGAAGCGCGACGGGATTCGTACTTCCGTTCCCTGGAACAGGAAAGCCGTCGTAGCGATGCCACGGGGGAAGGCTACATCGACAACGATACGTCGCTCTTCGAGCGCATCGCCTACGTGGACGGCGTGTTCAACCGGATGGTGGTCTACAGGCGCAACTCGCTGCATTCGGGACGCATCGACAATGCCCGCGTTCCGCCCGCCGATCCTTTGGCGGGGCGTCTGTCCCTCAATACCTTCATCGACGTCGTGTCCTGATGCCGTGAAGGCCAGGATCACCAACATGCTCTTTTTCTCGAACAATCCAGGACATGACTTTCCGCGGCAGGGCGGAGCATGCAGACAAATCAACCGCCGGGAGCGAACACCATGACCCCAGTCATCCGCTTGTACCCACCCGCATGCCGTCGATCCAGTCGAGTCGTGCCGGCATCGTACGTGCTGGCAATGATCCTTTGGACGCCTGCCATGGTCGCAGCCCAGCAGACGACGTCCGCCCGCGATGACCAAGCGAATGAATCCGCGCAGGCGCACCCCGGACTATGGCCGGCGATGCAATCTCCCGTGGCGAAAGATGCTGGGCTTGAACGTCGCGTACGGCAGTTGCTGGCCAAGATGAGCGTCGAAGAAAAAGTAGGCCAGGTCGTGCAGGGCGACATCGCGAGCGTGACTCCCGAGGACGTGCGCAAATACCGGCTCGGCTCGGTGCTCGCCGGCGGAAACTCCGATCCGGGCAATGATTTTCGCGCAACCGCCGCGCAATGGGTGGCGCTGGCCGATGCCTATTACCAGGCTTCGATGGATACCAGTGATGGCCATGAGGCCATCCCCGTGTTGTTCGGCATTGATGCGGTGCACGGCCACAACAATCTGGTCGGAGCGACGCTGTTCCCGCACAACATCGGCCTCGGCGCTGCGCGCGATCCGGAACTGATGCGCGAAATCGCTGCCGCAACCGCGGTCGAACTACGGGCCACCGGGCTGGACTGGACCTTCGCGCCGACGTTAGCCGTCCCCAGGGACGATCGTTGGGGACGGACCTACGAGGGTTATTCCGAGAATCCGGAAATCGTGGCGCTCTATGCCGGACCGCTGGTCGAAGGCCTGCAAGGCAAGGTCAACACCAAGTCGTTCCTGTCGTCCGAGCATGTGGTAGCCACCGCAAAGCACTTCCTCGGCGACGGAGGCACCTACGAAGGCCGCGACCAGGGCGATGCCAAAGTCAGCGAGGAAGAATTGCGCGACGTGCATGGCGCCGGCTATCCGCCGGCGCTGCGCGCCGGCGTACAGGCGGTCATGGCTTCGTTTTCGAGCTGGAACGGCAGCAAGATGCACGGCAACGAAAGCCTGCTGACCGAAGTATTGAAAAAGCGCATGGGCTTCGACGGTTTCGTCGTCGGCGACTGGAACGCGCATGGCCAGCTTCCCGGTTGCAGCAACACCGATTGCCCGGCTGCCTTCAACGCGGGCGTGGACATGATGATGACGCCCGACAGTTGGCGGGGCTATTACGAAAGCACGTTGAGGCATGTGAAGTCGGGCGAAATCCCGATGGAGCGCCTGGATGACGCGGTCGCGCGGATACTCAGGGTCAAGATGCGAGCAGGACTCTTCGAAGCCGGCCGGCCTTCGCAGCGCGCCCTGGCCGGAAAAGCCAACCTGCTGGGCGACGAGAAGCACCGCGCCATCGCTCGCCGCGCGGTCCGCGAATCCCTGGTGCTGCTGAAGAACCAGAACGGAATACTGCCGCTGGATCCGAAGGCCACCATCCTGGTTGCAGGCGATGGCGCGGATGATGTCGGCAAGCAATCGGGCGGCTGGACCCTGACATGGCAGGGCACGGGATTGCAGGCTGCCGATTTTCCGAACGCGCAGTCGATCTGGTCCGGCATCGCCCAACAAGTCGCGGCCGCCGGCGGCAAGGCGGTGCTGTCGGTGGCAGGAAAATACGAAACTAGGCCGGACGTGGCGGTGGTCGTATTCGGCGAGGATCCCTACGCGGAATTCCAGGGGGACATCAAGACGGTTGCCTACAAGCCCAACAGCAACGTCGACCTGGATCTCATCAAGCGTTTGAAGGGGGAGGGCATTCCGGTAGTTGGTGTATTCCTGTCGGGCCGTCCGTTGTGGGTGAACCGTGAAATAAACGCCTCCGATGCCTTCGTGGCGGCTTGGCTGCCCGGTTCGGAAGGCGGCGGGATAGCCGATGTCCTGCTCCGCGAGAAGAACGGGAAAGCGGCCCATAATTTCAGCGGTCGATTGTCGTATTCGTGGCCGCGCAGCGCCGCTCAATCTCCGGTCAATGAAGGAACAGGCGATCAAGCGCCCCAGTTCGTCTACGGTTACGGTTTGAAGTACGGGGAAGAAGGCAACGTCGGGGCGCTGAGCGAAGATCCTGGATTGGATTTAAGCGCCGTCCAGAGTGCGCATTTCTTCGAGAAGGGCGCCTTGGCGAAGGGCTGGCGCGTTCGCGTGACCCACGACGGCACTCCCACCTATTTCGGCAGCCTTGCCGAATCGAAGAATGCCGGCTTGGCGATCGCGGCGGTCGACCACAATGCCCAGGAAGACGCCTGGCGGTATCAATGGCTTGCCGGCGCATCGTCGAGCGTGGCGTTCGTGCCAGCGGAGACGCTGGACCTGAGCAGGGAGACCAACGGCGATGTACTCCTGTCGATGATCCTGCGCATTGAAGCCGATACCCCCGACGACACGTCCTTGTTCGTTGAGTGCGGAACCGATTGCAAAGGGCGCGTGCTGGTTGGCCCACAAATTACGTTGCTTCCCCGGAACCAATGGTTGCGTGTCGGCATACCCTTGAAGTGCTTCGCCGTTGCGGGCGCCGACATGGGCAAACTCACCACGGCGGCAGGCTTCGAATCACGGGCAAGCTTCACCGTGACGATAAGCGAGATCGGTTATGGGACCGTCGCCGATCATCTGCTCGGTTGCGGCAAGCCATAGCTGTTTCGCGGAACGGCCGTTGATTGGACTTGCCATCCTGTCTTTCCTAACCGCTTGTTTGTCAAGATATTTTGCGTTGCAGCAGGATTTTTGCATAACCGCTGGTTACAGTGCAGTTTCCCCGGGGGCTGAAAAAGACATTGCATGAAATCGGGTCCTTCCAATCGTCGGCCTTTTTTTTGGCGCCGGAATGGTAGCGCTAACTTTTTTTTTGGTGGGAGGCATGACGAGTGACCCTGACCGCCGGCATCGATGCGGGGACACAGAGTGTCAAAGTCGTCATCTACGATGGCGAAGCCCGTCGCGTGGCCGCTTCGGCCAATGCGCCGCTGGAGTTGATGAGCGGTGACGATGGCACCCGCGAGCAGAACCCTGCTGCCTGGATCAAAGCAGTCGCCGACTGCTTCAACGACATCGACATCGCGTTGCGGCGCAACGTCAAAGCAATCGCCGTCTCGGGACAACAGCATGGGTTGGTTGCTCTCGGTGCGGACGGCGAAGTGCTCGCGCCTGCAAAGCTATGGTGCGATACCAGCAGCGCTGCGGAATGCATCGAAATCACCGATGCGGTGGGCGGAGC
>Ga0070668_100002378_pt1 | contig 13816 bp, 12 predicted proteins | sample KBSS43metaG_FD_64661 | JGI IMG/M metagenome (GOLD analysis project Ga0070668, IMG submission 64661) | Switchgrass rhizosphere microbial communities from Kellogg Biological Station, Michigan, USA - KBS S4-3 metaG | ecosystem: Host-associated > Plants > Roots > Rhizosphere > Soil ... | reverse complement strand
CCCGGGCCGGAATCCGGAGGCCTACCCGGGTCAGTCAGGCAGTGGAAACAGGCCCTCCACCGAGAGATAGCGCTCCCCGGTGTCATAGCAGAAGGTCAGGACGCGGGCGGCCTTCGGGAGCTCGGGGAGCTTCTTCGCCACGGCGGCCAGGGCGGCCCCGGACGACGGGCCGATAAAGAGCGCTTCCTCCTTCGCCGACCGGACGGTCATGGCGAAGGCCTCCTCTTCGGTCACCTGGATGACCCCGTCCAGCGTGTCCCGGTGCAGGTTGGCGGGAATGAACCCGGCGCCGATGCCCTGGATGCGGTGCGGGCTCGGTTCGCCGCCGCTGATGACGGGACTCTTGGCCGGCTCGACCGCGAAGGTCTGCAGCCCGGGCCATTTCTGCTTGAGCACCTCACTGACGCCGGTGATGTGGCCGCCGGTGCCAACCCCGGTAATGAGCACGTCGATACCCTCGGGAAAATCCCGAAGAATCTCCTCGGCCGTGGTGCGGCGATGCACCTCGATGTTGGCGGGGTTCTCGAACTGCTGCGGGATCCAGGATCCCGGCGTCTCCGCGGCTATTTCCTGGGCACGCGCGATGGCGCCCTTCATTCCCTTCTCGCGCGGCGTCAGCACAAGTGAAGCGCCGTAGGCCGCCAGGATGCGCCGGCGCTCGACCGACATCGAATCGGGCATGACGAGCACGAGCTTGTATCCCTTCACCGCCGCGACCATCGCGAGGCCGATCCCGGTATTGCCCGAGGTGGGCTCGACGATCACGCTGTCCTTCTTCAGCACCCCGCGCCGCTCGGCATCCTCGATCATGGAGAGGCCGATCCGGTCCTTGATGCTGCCGCCAGGATTGGCCCGCTCGAGCTTCACCCACACTTCGCGATCAGGGAACAGGCGGCCAAGGCGGATGTGGGGGGTGTTGCCGATGGTCTCGAGAATGTTGCTCGCGCGCATGGCGGCCCTCGATGCGTCTAGATGTGGAATTCCAGCATGTCGTCAGTCCGCTCGCGGTCGCGGACACGGGCGACCGTGCTCTCGTGGCTCACGACGGAGCCGGGCGGGACGCTCCGGGTAACCCAGACGTTGCCGCCGATGATGCTACCGTGCCCGATGATCGTATCGCCGCCCAGGATCGTGGCATTGGCGTAGATCACCACGTCGTCACCCACCGTGGGGTGCCGCTTCGTATTGGCCAGCTCCTTCCGCACGCTGGCCGCGCCCAGCGTGACGCCCTGGTAGAGCTTCACGCGATCCCCGATGACCGCCGTCTCGCCCACCACCACGCCGGTGCCGTGATCGATGCTGAAGGCCGCACCGATGCTGGCCCCCGGGTGAATGTCGATGCCGGTTTCGCGGTGGGCAAGTTCGCCGATGAGACGGGGCACGAGCGGCACGCCGAGCTCATGGAGGGCGTGGGCAATGCGATGGAGGGCGATGGCGCGAAAGCCGGGATAGGCGAGGATCACCTCGTCCTGGCTGGTCGCGGCGGGGTCGCCCTCGACGTGAGCCCCGGCGTCGCGGAGCAGCGCGTCATGAATGGCGGGGAGGCGCACCATGAACCCCTCGACCGCGCCGGCAATGTCGGGCACGGCGCCAAACCGCGGGGTCACCAGGCCGAGCAGCGTCGCCAGCTGGGCGCGGACGCCATCGATGGCGGCGGCGAGCGACGCCTCGTCGCGGGAGGGCATGGCGGCGTGATGAGCGAACAGCACCCCGAGCACATCGAGCGCGAACGCCCCGGCCGCCCGGCCGATCCCGACGGGGACACGACAAGCGGCGTGCTCCCGGGCGAGCCGGGCGACGAAAGCGGGGGAAAGTGCACTGGTCATGCGGAAAGATAATGGCGCCCTTCTATACTTCCCGCTGCTTCGCGTCCCTCGTGAGGAGTTTCCATGACGCAGCCCCCTGCCCCCGCGCCAGAGGCCACCCCCGAGCTGCTCTACCTGCTGGCTGCGGACCCCGACGAGTTCGCGGACGTGGCCGGCGCACTGCCACCCGCCGACATCGCCGATGCGCTGCGCCGACTGCCGCCGGCACCGGCGGCCAAGGTCCTGGCCGCGCTGCCGTTCGACGTCGCCGTGCGGGTGCTCGACGAGCCGGAGATCGAGTACGACCGGGCCGGGATCATCTGCAAGCTCGACCTTCCCGATGCGGGCCGGCTCATCGACGGGATGTCGGCCGACCAGCAGGCCGACCTCTTCCGCGACCTCCCTCCTGACGAGCGGGACCGGCTGCTGCCGCTGCTCAACCCGCACACGCGGCGCGGCCTGACGCTCCTGCTGCAGTATGAGCCCGACACCGCGGGCGGCATGATGACGACGGAATACCTGACCGTCGCCACCACGGCGAGCGCCGCCGAGACGCTGGAGCTTATCAAGCGGGTGAGTGGCAACAAGGAAACTGTGTACGCGATCTACGTGACCGACCCCGCCACGCAGGCGCTGGTCCACGTGGTGTCGCTGCGCGAACTCCTCGTGGCCGAGCCCGCGACTCCCATGGGCAGCGTCGGCACCGCGCGCTCGGTCCTGAGCGTCCGGCCGCACACGGACCGGGAGGACGTGGCGCGCCTCATCAGCAAGTACAACCTGCTCGCGGCCCCCGTGGTGGACCGCGACCGGAAGCTCATCGGCATCGTGACGGTCGACGACGTGCTGGACGCGCTGGTGCGCGAGGGCGCGGAGGACGTACAGAAGTTCGGCGGCGTGGCTGCGTTCGACGAGCCGTACACCGAGATGAGCTTCACGGCGATGATCCGGAAGCGTGCGGGCTGGCTCTGCGTGCTCTTCCTGAGCGAGATGCTCACCGCCACGGCGATGCAGCACTTCGAGGGCGAGCTGGCGCAGGCGGTGGTACTGACGCTCTTCATTCCGCTGATCATGAGCTCGGGCGGCAACTCGGGGAGCCAGGCCACGTCACTCATCATCCGGGCACTCGCGATCCGGGAGATCGCGGTGAAGGACTGGTGGCGCGTGGCCATGCGGGAGCTCCCCTCGGGGCTGGTGCTGGGCGCGATCCTCGGCGTGATCGGCATCGTGCGCATCACCGTGTGGCAGAACCTGCACCTGTACGACTACGGCCCGCACTGGCAGCTGGTGGCACTCACGGTGGGATGCGCGCTGGTGGGCGTGGTGACGTTCGGCTCGCTCGCGGGATCGATGCTGCCCTTCGCGCTCAAGCGGCTCGGGTTCGACCCGGCGAGCGCGTCGGCGCCGTTCGTGGCCACGCTGGTAGACGTGACCGGGCTGGTGATCTACTTCACGGTGGCGGTGGTGATCCTGCGGGGAACGCTGCTCTAGCCTTCCCCGCCCGTCCGGTTAATGCCACACCAGCCCGATCGTGAAGGCGAAGATGTTGATGGTGGACGGGACGCCAAATGAGGCGTCGGTGTCGCCGATCGACTGCAGGTACCAGTCGAGCTCCGGCACCAGGTACATGTTCCGGCCCAGCCTGATGTCGAATCCCACCCCCGCCGTAGCGCCGAAGCCGGTCTTTGCCTCGGAGATGCCGTTGTAGTAGTCGATGCCACCGATGGTCGTGCGCTCGGAGATTGACGTGTTGACGTAGGACAGCCCGGCGCCGCCCTTGAGGAAAAGCCCCCCGCGCATGCTGGGATAGAAGAGCACCACGCCGGAAAGATTGCTGCGATAGAGGTCGGCATCGAGGTGAGATCCGTACCAGCCCGCCGATTCGACGCCGAGCAGCATCCGCTGGCTCAGCGTGCCGCCGACGCGGATGTAGGCGTCGATGCCCCAGGCATTGCCCTCGTCCCCATCGAGTCCGGCCCCGAGCCCAAAGCCGCCCCAGAGCGCGCGGTGTTCCTGGACGTCCTGCGCCAAGGCCTCGGTGCCCAGCATGAGCGATCCCAGCAGCGCCAAGGTCGCGATCCGCATGAGGCTCTCCATCGTTTGGGGGGGGAATCGAGGTGAGTATGCGGAAATGAGACGCGGGGCACAACCGCATTTGCACTCGTGCCCCGCGTTGCCCGGTGTCGCTCAGCGCCCAGGTTCGGGCCGGGGCGGCGCGTCAGGTTCCCCTGGCGGCGGGCCGCCGGGTCCATCGGGACCTCCCGGCGGGCCGAACTTGTGGAACTTCTCGCGCTGTTCCGGCGTGAGCACGGAATCGAGCTGTGCCCGGGTGCGGATGAGGAACGCCCGCATGCGGGGCCGCATGTCCTTCTCGAGCAGCTGGAACTCGACCTCGTTCTCCGCCATGATCGAGTCGACTGCCTGCTGCTGCGTGGTGGTGAGGTCGAGCTCACGCGTCAGCCGGCGCACCATTTCGCGGCGCCGCTCGGCCGCGAAATCGGGCGTCATGGCCGGCGGCATCCCCCCGCGGAAGATGCCGGGAGGACCGCCGGGACCACGACGCGGGCCATCGGCGAAGGGACCGCCCGGTCCACCGCGCCCGGGACGCCCGCCCCAGTGGCGCGTGAGCCAGAGCCGGTCCGCGGCGATACCGATGAGCAGGCCCGCGAGCAGGACCAGCGAGAGGACGAGCGCGGCCTGGCGCTTCGTGGACTGCGCCGGCGCGGCCGTTGTTCCCAGCAGTTCCTCCGTCATTGCTCACTCCCGACCAGGCTCGAGGCCCAGTTATCCCGGTAGTTGGTCACCGCGACGGTGACGAGATAGCTCTCGGCATCATTACGACGGAGCACATCGAACAGTTGGGTCGTGTCCTGCGCCGCGGCGGCCACCGCCGTGGCGGGCACCGCGATCCGGCTCAGCAGCACGGCAGCGGCTATTCCCGCCGCGGCCGCGAGTGGCACCAGCGTGCGGGACCAGCTCGCGGTCTCGGTACGCCAGGTCCGCGGCGCGGGAAGCGTCCACTGGGCGCGCACCGCGGCCGACACCTTCCGCGCGAGCCGCTCCACCTCGTCCGCGCCGGGTTCTTCCGCGCGTGCGATCCACGCCGCAAGCACGGGATCGCGGTCGAGTCCTTCGTCAGTCGTCATTGTCGTCTCCATCGCCCATCAGCGGTGCGAGCGCCATCCGCAGCGTCTTGCGGGCGGCATGAATGTGCCAGCGCACCGTGCCGTCGCTCAGGCCGGTGAGCTTCGCGATCTCCGGGCTCGAGAGCCCGTCCACCTCGAACAGCTGGATCATGAGGCGCTGCTGCCCGGGCAATTGTTCGAGCGCGGCGCGAAACCGGTCGGTGATCTCGTTGCGCTCGGTGACCTGTGCCGGCGACGGGCCCGCGGATGCGAGGTCGACAGGGAGGACATCGTCCGGGCGGCGGGCGCGCGAGCGGCGCCAGGTGATCCCCTGGTTCACCACGACGCGGGTGATCCAGGGACCGAAGGGCCGGGTGACATCGAATGAGCCGAGGGCCCGCATCGCCGAGAGGAAGGCATCCTGCACCACGTCCTCGGCGTCCTCCTGCGTCGGCACGAGTCGCCGCGCGACGCGGAGCGCGCGCGCCATATGGCGACGGACGAGATCGTCAAAGGCCGGAAGGTCGCCCGCCCGCGCGCGCCGCACGAGCGACGCTTCGTCGGGCGCCGCCGCCACTGCGACGGCGGGCAGGCCGGCGCCGGGGGTCAACGCGTGAACGGCGGACATGCGGTGGGGGCTGGCATTACCGCTACCTACGCCGGGCAACCCTGAACCGTTGGTCCGGGTGCGGCGCGGGTCCAGGCCCCAACGCAAGCACAGAGGGCGACGTACCTACCGGCAACCATTCCAGGGGATACCCGATGCCTCGTGCGTTCGTCCGGATGACCATGCTTTCCCTCCTCATCCTCCTCGCCACAACGCCCGCCTCAGCCCAGGGCCCCGGAAATGGACCCGGCGGCCCACCCTCGGGCGGTCCTCCCGGCAGTGGACCGCCGGGAGGCCGCAGGGGTCCCCAGTTCGACCTGCTGGCGCTGGAAGGTCCGCTCCTGCCGACGGATTTCGCGAAGCTGACGGGCGCCACGACGGACCAGGAAATCGAGTATACCACGCTCCGTGAGAGATACCTGAACGACACCAGGGCGACGCGCGACAGTGCCCAGCTGGCGCAGCTGAACATCCGCGCCGCGATCGACCATGGACGGCGGGAGGCGCTGCCCCCGCTCTTCGCCACGCTCAACTCGACCGGCAGGACGCTGGACGCGAAGCTCAAGGCGTTCGATGAGCAGGTGAAGAAGCTGCTGGCCAAGGACCAGTGGAAGAAATACGAGAAGGACGAGAAGGAACGCCGGAAGGCGCTGGAACAGGAACTGAAGGAAATGATGCCGAAGGGTGGACCTGGTGGCCCGGGGGGACGGGGCGGCCAGGGGCCGCCCTGACGGTCAGGACTGGCGGGCCATTCCGTCGCCGCTGCTGCTGCTGACCTGGTACTCGCCGGTTGGTCCCTCAATCGTCTCGATCTTGACGGCGATGGCGGTGATGTTGTCGAGCCCACCGCGGCGGTTGGCCTCGGTAATCATGCGATCGACCCAGCGCTCGGGGCCGCCCTCGACACGCAGGATGCGCTCGAGCTGCTCATCCTCGAGCATGCCGGTGAGCCCGTCTGAGGCGAGCAGGACCACGTCGCCCGGCTGCAGGTGACCGAAGTAGATGTCGGGCACCACGTCGACGCTGGCTCCGACACAGCGGGTGATCACATTGGCGTAGGGATGGACGCGGGCCTGCTCCGGGGTGAGAAGCCCCGCGTCCACCTGTTCCTGCACGTAGCTGTGGTCCTTCGTGAGCTGGTGCAGGGCGCCGTTCCGCAGCAGGTAGGCTCGGCTGTCGCCGACCTGGCCAATGAGATAGCGCCCGGGCAACAGCACCATCACGGTGGCCGTGGTGCCCATGCCGCGCTTGTCGTGCTCGGCCAGGGTGCGGGAGAAGATCGCGTCGTTCGCGGTGCGAATGGCCTGGGCCAGCCGGTTCGAGGCGCCGCTGTTGTCGAGGCCCTTGAGGCTCCCGACCTCTCGCGCGATGAGGCGGACGGCCATCTCGCTGGCCACCTCGCCGGCCGCATGGCCGCCCATGCCGTCGGCGACGATGAAGAGGCCGCGGTCCGAGAGCATGAGGTAGTTGTCCTCATTACCGGAGCGGACGATGCCGACGTCGGTGCGAGCCGCACAAGTGAATCGCACTGACGCTACCTCAGGAAGACCAGCGCGGCGGCCGCCGCTGCCAGGATGAGGAACAGGGCGAGCGCCCATGTCGAGACCGAGGACTTTCTGGGTGGAGAGCTGACCACCGTGCGTGGCTTGGACGCCGGGCGCTGTGAACGGGAAGCGGTATGGTCGGCCGCGGCCGCCGGCACCTCGGTGACGGGCGGGGCCGGTGCGGGGGACGGAGCGTCGAGGCGCTGCATGACACGGGTGCCGGCCGCATTCATGTCGGCCGGGGCATCCATGGGTTCGAAGAGGACCGCGACCTCACCGAAACGGATCGTGGCGCCAGGCGACAGGGGAAACTCCCCCTTCACCGGCTCACCGTCGACCGTGGTGCCATTCGTGGACTCGAGATCGGAGATGACCCAGACGCCCTCGCGGCGCTGCAGCTTCGCGTGCGCAGTACTGACGCTCGCCTCGGGGAGGACGATGTCGTTGTAGTCGGCGCGACCAATGTTCACGACGGGTGCCCGCACCGGCAACCGCTTGCCCTTGAGTGCACCGCCCCGGATGAGCAAAGACGCGAGCGGCGCCACGGCGGCGGGAGTCGGGGCTGGCGGGGGAATCGGCGTCGGGAAGGGCGGGATGCCGTGCAGCGTGTCGGAAAGCGCCGGCACCGCCGGTAGCGATGCCGGCGTGGTCGGGACGCCGTGGAACGTGTCGTTAAGCCGCTGCGAGGCGCCGATGGCCGGACCGGTGATGATCGGCGGAGGAATGACCGGCGACACCGGCTGGGCGTAGAAGCGGAACTCCTCGCCACCGATACGGATGACATCACCGCGCGCGAGCACACGGGATCCGGGGATGCGCTGGCCATTGACGATGGTGCCGTTGGCGCTCGAGTCGGTGATGACGTAGCCATTCGCGCCCGGCCGGATCTCGGCGTGACGACGCGACACTTCGGTGCTGACGATGACCACTTCGCAGCCGGCATCGCGACCGAAAACGAGTCCGGCCGCCGTAATGGTGTACTCGCGGCCATCCGTCAGGCTCACCAGGCGTCCGGCACCGGTCGGGCCGGTGGCGCTGGCGGCCGGCTCGCCGCCCGATACGGGCAGGGAGAAGGCCGCCATCATCTGGGTGCTTCCCGAGCGGGCCTCGTCGACCACCCGGAGCTCGTGTCCGCCCAGCGTGATCTTGTCGCCATGCAGCAACGGGGTCGGCTCCGCCCCGAGCCGCACCCCGTTCACCCGTACTTCCGCCGAAGGCGAGGCGACCCGAATGGCCGCCTCGCCGGTAGTGAGGAACTCCACAATCGCATGACGTGTCAGGACATCCGGCCCCTCGAGGAGGATCCCGGAACCCGGAGCCGAACCGAGCACGAACTCCCCCGACGAGACGGCGTGTCGCCGGCCGCCGACCTCAATCTGGATCATGCAGGGTGCTGAAGTGTCATGTGAGTTCGACAATTGTATCCCACGTGCCATAAGCGAGCAAGCAAGTTGGGGTTAGCTGCAGGTGCGCCGGGGCCCTCATGCGGTGCGCCGGACTGGTTCCGTGCCGAACTGCAACCGGTGCAGCCGCGCGTACAGCCCATCCGCCTCCAGCAGGGCACGGTGCGTGCCGCGCTCCCGGATCTCCCCGTGGTGCAGGACCAGGATCTGGTTGGCGTGCAGGATGGTGCTCAGCCGGTGCGCCACGACAATGCTGGTGCGTCCGACCATCAGCTCCGCGACCGCGCGCTGGATCTGCGCCTCCGCCTCGGCGTCCACGGAACTGGTCGCCTCGTCCAGGATGAGGATATACGGATCGAGCGCCAGGGCGCGTGCAAAACTCAGCAGCTGCCGCTCCCCGACGCTCAGGGAACGGCCCCGTTCTCCGAGCACGTGCCGGTAGCCGTCGGGGAGGCGGCGTACGAAGCGATCGGCCCCCACCCGCTCCGCCGCCAGGCGAATTTCGGCCTCGGTGCGTGGCGCGTCGAGCGCGAGGTTGTGAAGGATGTCGCCCGTGAACAGGAAGAGGTCCTGCTGGACATAACCCACCAGTCCCCGCAGGTCGTGGAAGGAGAGCTCACGAATGTCGACCCCGTCCACGGTAATGCGGCCGCGCGTGGGTTCATAGAACCGGAGCAGCAGGCTGATGATGGTGGTCTTCCCCGCACCGGTGTGCCCCACCAGCGCCACCGTCTCGCCCGGCCGCGCGGTAAACGAGACGTCGGACAGGACCCACGGTCCGCCGTCGCTGTAGCGGAACCAGACCGACTCGAACCGCACCTCGCCGCGCACCGGCTCGGGCAACTTCCGCGGTGCCACCGACTCGGTGACGGTGACGGGTTCGTTGAGGAGGCGGAAGATTCGCTCCGACGACGCCATGGCGGCCTGGAGCAGGTTGAACTTCTCGGAGAGGTCCTGCAACGGCTGGAAGAAGCGGCGGGTGAGCTGGATGAACGCCGCGAGCACGCCGATGGTGAGGGTGCCGCCCAGCGTGCGCAGCCCGCCATACCAGAGCACGAGCGCCAGCGCGATGGCGGTAAGGATCTCGATCGCGGGGAAGAACAGCGCATAGATCGTGACCGAGCGCAGGTGCGCCTGGAGGTGCTCCTCGTTGATGCCGCCGTACTCGCGGGACGAGGCCGGCTCGCGGGCGAAGAGCTGGACCACCCGCATGCCGGACAGGTGTTCCTGGAGATAGCTGTTGAGCCGGGCCAGGAGGAGCCGGATGTCGCGGAAGGCCTCGCGGACGCGGCGGCGGAAGACGCGGGCGAGCAGGTACACGAACGGGATCACGGCGAACGCCACGAGCGCCAGGCGCCAGTCGGCGACCAGCATGAGCGTCATGATCGCGGCGAGGGTGAAGAGGTCGCCGAACACGGTGACCACGCCGGACGAAAAGAGCTCGTTGAGCGTCTCGACGTCGGAGGTGACGCGCGTCATGAGGCGACCGACGGGATTCCGGTCGAAGTACGGAATGCTGAGCCGCTGCAGGTGCTCGAAGATCTGGAGCCGCAGGTCACGCATCACGCGCTGCCCGATGTACGTGGTGACCAGCGCCTGGACGTACTCCAGCACGAACTCGAGCAGGAGGGCGCCCAGCGCGATCAGCGCCAGGGTGCGGAGCATGCCGAAGTCGCGCTGCGGCACCGCCACGTCGAGTGCGCGCTCCGTGAGGAGCGGGTTGACCAGCGCCAGACCCGCCGACGCCATGAGGCACAGGAGGGCCAGCGCCGCCTGCCAGCGATAGGGCCGGAGATAGCGCACCAGCCGGCGCAACAAGGCGGAGTCGTAGCCCGACGGGACCTGGTCTTCGGTGAGCTCTGGCATGCGGTGACTGCGTGAACGATGGACGGTGAACGATGAACGGGAACTGCGCGTCGCGTCCCGTTCACTGTCTACCGTTCATCGTTCACGCCGTTTCAAGCCCCTCCTCCCCTTCCGTCGAGATCCCCTTCAGTCCCTTCCGCACCCACGTGGTGAAGACGAAGAAGCCGAAGCCGATGGTGAAATAACTGAGGATCAGGCGCCAGATGAGGATGTAGAGCGGGGTCAGCTCCTTGGGCACGTACGACGCCATGATGAGCGCCGACAGCACCTCGGCAATGCCGGAGGCACCCGGAGTCGGCGCGAAGTAAAGCAGGAAGGTGATCAGCGTCTGCAACAGGAGGATGTCCACGAAGTTCGCGTGGATGCCGAGCGTGCGCATGGCGACGTAGCCGGCCAGCAGCTTGTTGGCGTGCGACGGCGCGGAGAGGAGCGTGGCCCAGAGCAGTGCCAGCCAGCCGCGCGGGGTGTTGAACGCCACCACCGACTCATGGGCCTGGTCGATGCCGGTGCGCAGCCCCTCGAGCCGGGCCGCGACGCGGGTGCTGCGGCGGCCGGCCCAGTCGGCGAGCTTGTGGACCAGCGCGCTCATGTGCTTCGGGAAGATGATGACGGCGATCAGCACCACGCCGAGCACCATGAAAACGCTCAGGGTGCCGAGGTAGAGATCGTAGAGCGAGAGTCCGAGGACAGCATCCTTCGTGATGAGCGAGCGGCCGCCCCCGAAGAAGATGGCGAGCGGCCCGGCAATGCCGAAAAAGAGAATGGTGGCGATGAACGTCATCAGCGTCGACGTGAGCGCCACGGGCACCGGGATCCCGAAGCGCCGCATCGTGTAGATCATCATGGGCGCGGCGCCCGACTGGAGCGGCGTGAGGTACGCGGCCCAGGCACTCATGCCGCCGGCCAGCATCATGCCGCCGATCGGCGGATTGGGGTGCACGACCCGGGCGACGACCCAGAGGCGCATCCCGCCCCCGATCCAGTCCATCGAGGCGAGGAGGATGCCCACGAGCAGCCAGGCCCAATGCAGGTGGAGGACCTTGTCGAGCACGGCCTGGGGGTTCTTGCCGTAGACGAACGTGAAGGCAAACCCGGCCAGCGAGATCAGAAAGAAGATCTCGAGCCCGCGTCGGATCAGCTGCGGTGTGAAGAGTCTTGGGGCCATGCGGCGCCGAAACGTAGCGGACCACGCCCACCTGCCGACAGGTGCCGGAACCCGAAGCTATCCCGAAAGGACCCCGGTCACTATTCTTCGTTCCGCCATGTCGGACGTCATCCGGATCGTCAACGCACGCCAGCACAACCTGCAGGGCGTCACGGTGGACCTGCCCCACCGCTCCCTGATCGTGATCACCGGTCCCTCGGGCTCGGGGAAGTCGAGCCTCGCGTTCGATACCCTGTACGCCGAGGGTCAGCGCCGGTACATCGAGTCGCTCTCCACGTACGCCAAGCAGTTCCTCGAGCGGATGCCCAAGCCGCTGGTGGACCGGCTCGAGGGCCTGGCGCCCGCCGTGGCGATCGAACAGCGCAACCCCACCATGTCGAGCCGCTCCACCGTCGGCACTGCTACCGAGGTGTACGACTACCTGCGCCTCCTGTGGGCGCGGCTCGGAACGCCGTACTGCCGGAAGTGCGGCGCCCCGGTGCGCCGCGATACGGTACAGTCTGCCACCGATGCGGTCGCCTCCGCGGTGACCGGCCGGCTGCAGGTGGCGTTTCCACTGCCGGCATCGGCCCGGGCCAGCCACGCCCTGATCGTGGAGAACCTGCGGGCCCTCGGCTTCCTGCGGGTGCTGGCCGACGGCGACGCGCTGCACCTCGACGAGTTGCCACCCAAGCGCGACCTCTCCAAGGCGAAGGAACTGCTCGTGGTGGTGGACCGGCTCGCCATCACCGCCCCGGGCGATGCCCCGCCCCGCCTGGGCGAGGCGCTGGGCACGGCGTTCGGCGAGGGTGAGGGGGTGGCCCTCGTGCTGCACGATGGCGGACGGATGCGCTTCACCGTGTTCCCCACCTGCAGCGCCTGCGACACCCCGTCGGTGCCGCTCACGCCCAACCTCTTCTCGTTCAACAACCCGCGCGGTGCCTGCGAGGCATGCAACGGGTTCGGCGCGGTGCTGGAGTACGCCGAGTCGCTGATCATTCCCGATCCCTCGCTGGCGATCTCGGACGGGGCCATCGACCCCTGGACCAAGCCGCGCTACGAGGGCCGACGCCGGGCACTGGACAAGCGGGCGCGCGAACTCGGGGCCGACGTGAACGCGCCGTGGAAGAAGCTGAAGGCGACGGTGCGTCGCGAGCTGCTGCACGGCAAGAGCAAGGGTTACCTCGGGATCTTTCCCTTCCTCAAGGGGCTCGAGGAGAAGCGCTACAAGCAGTACATCCGCGTGTTCCTGCGGCAGTACCAGCTGGCGGAGACCTGTCCGTCATGCGGCGGCACGCGGCTCAACGAGCATGCGCGCGCCGTGCGCCTCGCCGACCGCATGATCTCGGACATCTCGGCGCTGTCGATCGACGGGCTGCACGCGTGGGTCGCCACCCTGCCGCTCACAGCGCACGAGCGCGAGATCGGCCAGTCGGTACTGGAGGAGCTGGCTCCCCGGGTGGATTACCTGCGCGATGTGGGGCTGGGCTACCTCACGCTCGACCGGCAGACGCGCACGCTGTCGGGAGGTGAGGCGCAGCGGATCGCGCTCTCGAACGCCCTGGGGTCGCGGCTGGTAGATACGCTCTACGTGCTCGATGAACCGTCGATCGGGCTCCATCCGCGCGACACCGACCGGCTGCTGGCCCTGCTCCGACGGCTGCGCGACGCGGGGAACACGGTGGTGGTGGTGGAGCACGACCTCGCGACCGTGCGGCAGGCCGACTTCATGCTCGAGCTCGGCCCGGGCTCGGGCGATCGGGGCGGACGGGTGGTCCACGCCGGACCGGTGGCCCGAGCGACGGAATCGCTCACCGGGCAGTACCTGACCGGGCAGAAGCGCATCGCGGTCCCGAGCCTCCGGCGGCCGACCGGGCCGCTCTGGCTCCGGGTCCGTGGCGCCGAGCTGCACAATCTCCGCGGAGTGGACGTGGACATCCCGCTCGGCGCGCTCACCGCGGTGACGGGCGTGAGCGGCTCCGGCAAGAGCACGCTGCTCTACGACGTGGTCTACCGCAACCTCGAGCGCCGGCTCCACGGGGAGCACTCAGCCAAGTCGCACCTGGGTGAGGCGGTCGGCACGGTCACGTCGCTCACCGGGTGGGAGCTGCTCAAGGACGTCGTCCTGATCGACCAGTCCCCGATCGGTCGCTCGCCGCGGTCCAACCCGATCACCTACATCAAGGCGTTCGACGAGATCCGCGAGCTCTTCGCCGCCCAGCCGCTGGCGCGCCAGCGGAAGTACAGCGCCGCGACCTTCTCCTTCAATCTGCCGGGCGGGCGGTGCGAGGAGTGCGAGGGAGCGGGGCACGTGCAGGTGGAGAT
>Ga0070668_100002373_pt1 | contig 13832 bp, 12 predicted proteins | sample KBSS43metaG_FD_64661 | JGI IMG/M metagenome (GOLD analysis project Ga0070668, IMG submission 64661) | Switchgrass rhizosphere microbial communities from Kellogg Biological Station, Michigan, USA - KBS S4-3 metaG | ecosystem: Host-associated > Plants > Roots > Rhizosphere > Soil ... | reverse complement strand
TCACACCATCAGGAGGCAGGCGTGGAAGTGGATCTGAACAGCATGATGACGGATCCCGCGCTGGCGAATAACCCGTGGCCGGTTTATGCGGCGCTGCGGGAGCACGCGCCCGCGGTCTCGGCTCCGTTCAGCCGGTCCCAGTCGGGCACGGTCGTCATCCTCAGCCGATATGACGACATCCATCGCGCGCTGCGGTCGCCCGAACTGTTCGCCGCCAATTACGGCGACGCGCACCCGGCCAACTTCATGGGCCAGAAGCGGCCGGTGATCCCGTTGAACACCGACCCGCCCAAACATGCTAAGTACCGAAAGTTACTGGATCCGTTGTTTTCTCCCCGCGCGACGCAGGCGCTGGACGCGAGCAGCCGACGGACCGCCCGTGAACTGCTTGACCAGATCGCCGATGCGGGTCAGGCAGATCTGCACGCTGCCTTCACCGAACCATTTCCATGCCGGGTGTTCCTGGACCTGGTCGGTTTCCCGGTCGACGATCTCGACAAGTTCTTGCGCTGGAAAGACTGCCTGATTCATGCCGAGATCGTGGCCGGGACCGATGATCCGGACGTGCTGGCGAGACTTTGGTCGGACACCGCTGATGCGGTTTACGACTACTTCGACGCACTTCTGGACCGGCGTGTCGCCGAGCCCGCCGACGATCTCGCGACCCGCCTGGTGCAGGCGCGCATCGATGATGTGCCGCTGACCCGATACGAGATGATTGACATCCTGTACTTGCAGATGGCGGCCGGCCTGGACACCGTGACCGCATCGCTGGACTGCCTGGTCGCCCGGCTAGCCGGCGACATCGATCTGCAGCGGCAGGCTCGGGCCAGCGCCGACGACCGTCGCCAACTGATCGAAGAACTGCTGCGGGTGGACACTCCGGTACAGATGGTGCAACGCTACGCCGCAAAGGATATGGAGATGCACGGGATCCACATCGCGGCCGGCGACATGGTGATGCTGCTGATCGGGGCAGCCAATACCGACGAATCCGCCTTCACCGACGCGATGAGAGTCGATCCCACCCGGGACAACACGCGACACATGGCCTTCGGTGGCGGCATCCACCGTTGCCTCGGCTCGCATCTGGCCCGGCTGGAGCTCACGGTCGCATTCGACGAAATATTCGCGGCATTCGGCGAGTTCCGCCTCGCTGATGGCCGGCAGGCCGATTTCATGCCGGGGATCCGGACCGCGAAAAGCTTGCCACTACAGTGGCAAACGCGCACCGCCCGCGCGACGACCGCGCGATGAGACCACTGCGGGTCGCCCAGTTCGGAACCGGCCACACCGGCATGGTCATGCTGCGGCAGCTGTTGCAGCGCAGCGACATCCGCTTGGTGGGACAGCTGGTCCACTCCGCCGACAAGGTCGGAATCGATTCCGGCGTGTTGGCTGGGTCGGACCCGATAGGAGTCACGGCGACCGACGACTTCGAGGCGTTCTGCGCGCTGGACGCCGGATGCGTAACCTACATGGCGACCGACTTCGGCCGGCCCGTCGACGAGGTGATCTGACCAGATGTGCCGGATCCCTGCGGCGGGCAAGAATGTCGTGACGACGACGTTCCTCCGGAGGGTGTATCCGCCGTCGCTGGATTCTTCCATTTTTGGCGTGCCTGCAATCCGCGCTGGGCGCGGTGGCGACCGCGACGACCGCGATCAGGTTCCGGTTCGGTTGGGACGGGTGGCTCGGCGTGGTGACGCCGCAGCGGGTGGCAGTCGCGGCCAGTGGTGGGCGGCTACTGGCACCGGGCTGGCCGCCACCACGGGGCTGACTCGCCGCAACACGAATCGCCCCTTACGCGTAGCGGCGTGATCGGTGATCCTCGCCAAGGCGCCTGCCCGACAAACGGTTTCGGGCGGGCCTTCGATTGGAGAGGAGAATAGAGAAGGTGTCGTTGGAGAAGCACAAGCACCGCGGGCGCGCGCAAGCGATCGGGTTGTTTCGCCGTAGCTGATCTGCGGGGCCCTCGATGAGGGTTACCCACCAAGCAGCGCGGCAAGCTTGTGCGCGAGATCGCGGCCGGTACCGGCCGCGGTGACGATTAGACGGTTCGCAGCATCTCGGACAGCGGAACTAACTCGAGTTCGGCTTCGTGGCCGGCAATGTCGCCTGGCGTGCCGCTGATGTAAGAACGTGGGAGAAGCATCGCCGAGCGCTGCCGCCGACGGTCGAAAAACCGCAGCAACGCGACGTCGTGCTCCGGCCCGGCCCCGGCGACGAATGTCTCTAGCTCGGTGTCGGCCTCAAGCCAGTTGTCCGGGCGGTGGCCGAGGATGACCGCGCAGTCGTCGAGATCCATACGGTCAAGGGCCGCTCCCAGGCCATCAAGCTGCACCAGCACGTCGCTGAGGCCGCGTGCGGCCTCGAGCCTATAGCGGCTAACGGGTCCAGCCGCTGGCTCTATCTGATTGAGCAGCAGCCGTAGGGAGCGAATTGTCGCCGCGTGGCGCGTCTCGACTAAGTCGGGTTGCGTCATCTTTTCGAGCTGGATCCCCATTATCTCGGCCATCCCCTGCATGGCGAAATAGGGCCCGGAAACTTCGGAGTAGAGGCTGCGCAGATGGTCTGGGTTCTCTTCGGCTAGCATGCGCGCGATCCACATCGCTCCCGTGTAGCCCCACCACACCATGTAATAGTTGAGCACATTGTGATCGAGTCGCCGTCCGGTGAGTTCCTCGTAGCGACGATAGATCAGCCTGACGTCGCCCATCGGCTCGAAGGCATGTCGCGCGCGCAGCGGCGCCAAATCCGCCAGCGGATCGCCCAAGTACCCCATTTCGAGATCATGGATCGCGGTGATCGTCGCATTTTCATCGACGAGAAATTGGCCCGGATCGCCGGTGATGAAGCACAACTCGTCGCGATCACGAGGCACGTTGCGGCGGAGCCAGCGACTCAGGAATTCGCAGAACGGGTTGGGGCGGACCTTGAGATTGCGGCGGTAGCTGTCTTCATAGCGGCTAATCATCTCGATGGCCGCTTCCCCTGGCGAAGGGGCGCGCCAGAGGCCAGCTGAGACAAAGGCCTCTTCCGGAATTGCATGCAGCTTGGCCAGGATGCCTGCGTACTGGGCAGACACGCTAAGCCTTCCCGCATCGTCGAGGTGCGAGATGTCGCGTGACCCGGAGACTCGATCCATCACCATCGCCTTGGGGTCGGGGCAGACCCCGTAGACGTGTGGCACAGGTACGCCATGGCGTTCAGCTATGTCGTGAAACGCCGCCTCAAGTTCGAACGGGAGCGAGACGAAGTCACTGTCCCTAGTGCCCCGAATGTAGAGTTGATCGACACCGGGCGCGCCGGTCACCTTCGCGTACCAACCCCTGCGCCACCGTGGCTGTGGTTCAAGTCCAGCGACTGTTCCGCCGATCTCGCGTTCGATCCAGGCACAAAGCATTTCACGTTCCGTTGTGGAACGAGATGCAGATTGATCCACAGTCGTAAGTCCTAGGTTAGGGCTGAAGGGCATTAGGCATCCCACTCGATAAGCAATATATATATATTTAGCTATCTCCGAGGGATATATTTAGCTATCTCCGAGGGCTCGATCAGAAGGGGCCAAAGATGGCCAGGGTTCATACCACCTGTCGGATCTGCGCGCAGCGGTGCGGAGTCACAGTGACTGTGGAAGAGAACCGAGCCGTTCATATCGGTCCGGACAAAGAGAACTTGCTGTCGTGGCGCGATTTCTGCGTCAAAGGACGTACCGCTGCTCAACTTGTAGAACACCCTCGGCGGATCACCTCCCCGATGCGCCGGCAGGGCGATCGCTATGTGGCGGCGAGCTATGACGAGGCGTACGCGGAGATCGCGGAAACCCTGCAGGGCATCATCGCGCGGGGCGGACCCGATTCGGTAGGGGCATACTACGGAAACCCTGCCGGCTTCAACTCTGCGGCGATCCCGGCGCTGAACCGGTTCATGCGAGCGCTGGGCAGCAGCAGCATGTACAACTGGGGCTCGATCGATACCAACGCCAAGACCGTTGTGTGCGGTGAGATGTATGGCGTCAATCTGCTCCCGATGATTCCCGACGTCGACGATTGCGACTGCTTTCTCTTCGTGGGGATGAACCCGGCCGAAAGTAAGATGTGTTGGCTCTCGTCGGTGCCGGATGGCTGGCGGCGCACCAAGCAACGGGTGGCCAACGGCGCGGCTCTGATGGTGCTCGATCCGTATCGCACCACGACCGCCGAGGCCGCGACGTCACACTGGCGAGTGCGGCCCGGCGAGGACTGGGCCTTTCTGCTCGGCATGCTCAAGGTGATTTTCGATGAGGAGCTGGAGGACCGGCAAGCGTGCGACGCCGAGCGTGGCGCCGGACTGTTGCGTGACCTTGTCGGCGAAGCCGCCCTCGACCTGCTCGCCGGCCGAGCGGGTGTTTCGCCTGCCGACATCGAGACGGCTGGAAGACAATTCGCGCAGGCCCGCACAGCGATGGCCTTGGCGCGAACGGGAGCTTCGCAGACCAGCCGAGGCACCCTCGCGCTGTGGTTGTGCGAGGTGCTTAACGTCGTCACGGGCCGGTGGGACCGACCGGGAGGTAGGTATTTTCAACGCGGATACGCACCAGTTCGCCTAGCTCCGTACGAAACGGACGCCCACCTGTCTCGTGTCGCTGGACGTCCAGCCATCGAAGGGTGTCATTCACTGGCCGAACTTCCCGGGGAAATCGAGACGCCCGGTCGAGGTCAAATTCGTGCGCTATTTATCGATCACGGAAATCCCGTAGTCTCCGGACCGCAAGGTGACGAACTCGATCAGGCCGTGGCGAGTCTGGAACTGCTGGTCGCCATCGACCTCGTTCAGCGCGAAAGTCACCGCCACGCCGACTGGCTCATCCCCGGCACGCATTGGCTTGAGCGGGGCGAACTAGCGCCGTACGCAGCGGTGACACAAGAGCTTCCGTACGCTCAGTACTCCGCTCAAGCGTTGGAGCCGCCGCCGAACGTCAAACCGGAGTGGCAGTTTTACGAAGGTCTCGGTCGCGCTATGGGTCTACCGAAGTTCGGGCCCGACGACCGGCCATTCGACCCTGAGCGGGCGTGGCAGCAGGTTGTCGACCGTGGGGGTCGGACAACCTGGGAGGAATTGTTTGCTCATCCACATGGAATTATGCTGGGCGACAAGGAATTCGGATTCGCAAGGGCCGTGGTCAACATGCCGGACCACAGGATTCAGCTAGCGCCGGACCGTTTCCTGTCCGAAGCGCGACGGCAACTGGCTTGCGCGGTTACTGCGGCACCGCGCGACCGGCCGTTTCAGCTTGGCAATCGACGACGCCTCAGTTCGATGAACTCCTTCCTCAACGACCTGCCCGGCACTCGCCGGTTGCTCAGCAGTAATCAACTCGAAATCAACGCAGAAGACGCAGGCGCCCTCGGCCTCAAGGACGGTGACCGGGCATGGGTGCGATCGCTCACTGGTGCCATCGAGCTCGACGTCGCAGTCACCGACTCTCCACGCCCCGGCGTCGTTGTGGTCGAACACGGATGGGGATCACGAGTATTCGATCCAAGCGGCGAGGCTCTGCCGGACCGGCAGGGCGCCAACCGCAACCTTCTGACAGGGCTGGACGAGGAAGATCCGCTGTCGCAGATGTCAGCGTTCAACGAGACGTGGGTTGCGGTCGAACCGGTGACCGATAGTTAGTTCTTTCAGCGCACCCAGCACGGCTTATCTGTAGGACAGCCGCTCCAACGCGGTGCTAGCCCATTTCAGATCGTTTTGGCTGTCGCTACACATGTCACCCACGTTCGTGACTTCGATGGCCAAACCACCTGCGCCGCAGGGGGTTTGTCCGGAACCGCACTGAGTCTCCGGCAGCCAGGATGGAACGCCGCCTTTACACTTTCGACAGCATTGGAGGTACTCACATGGAATCGACATCGAACCTTCAGGTGATTACGGACATGTACGGGGCAGTATCGCGGTCCACATCGGTGCTCGGGTGGCGTCAGTGGCAGCACCGAACGAGGTCTTGGTTGTCTAGCACACTGCGCGACCTGGTGATCGGATCACGACTCGAATTCGAGGATCGCGGCCTGCACGATCTCAATGATTTGCTCCGCAGTGTCGCCGATGCGCAAGCTGTTATGGAACACCCGACCGCGCGCTAATGGGCCATGGAATGTGCGCAGACAATTAAACAGTTAAACGTCTGATTGTTATTCTGTCGGCTGGGCCATGTCGGACTAGGAGGTGTCGCATGTTCAGTAATCGCCGCGTCGTGACCGGCACGTCGGCCGAGGGCAAGGCGGTGTTCGTCTACGACGGGGAGCCGCAGCGAGAGGTGAGGTGGTCCGACGACGGGCCCCCGGCGATCCAGTGGATCTGGAGCACCGAAGAGACACCGGTCCTGGCCGAGGACGTCGAGGACCAATCGTCGACCTTCACCGACTTCTTCCCGGGGCCGCGGGGCACCCGATTCATGATCGAGACCTTTCCTCCCGGCTTCGGAGTGGACGATGCCGATCGCTCCCCCGACTACCTGTCCCGGCTCGAGGCGGCCGGCATCGGGATGAACATGGATGTCAGCGAGGGAACGGTGCACGCTACGAGCACGATCGACTACGGCGTGGTGCTTACGGGCCGCATCTGGCTCGAATTGGATAATGGCGTGGAGACAGAGCTGCGCCAGGGCAACTGCGTCGTGCAGACCGGCACGGCGCACTCCTGGCGAAACCGAAGCAGCGAGCCGTGCACGGTGGCCTTCGTGCTCGTCGGTGCCCACCGACCCCAGCCGTCGCATCGGTGAGTTACCTCGGCACGTACGCCGCCACCGCGCCGGATCGCCCCGCGGTGATCATGGCCCGCTCGGGCGAGTCGCTGAGCTACGGCCAGCTGTTCGCACGGTCCAACCGCCTGGCCCGCCTGCTCTGGGACGCCGGGCTGCGCATCGGCGACCACTACGCGATCCTCGCCGAGAACCACATCCGCTACTTCGAGGCGGTGTGGGCCGGTCTCAACGCCGGGCTCTACGTGACGGCCATCAACTCGCATTTGACAACGGAGGAGGCCGCCTACATCGTCAACGACAGTGGCTCGAAAGTGTTGATCACCACGGCCGCTCTCGCGGACGTTGCCGAGGCCATCGCGCCGCTCACCCCCAACGTGGGGCGCCGGCTGATGATCGGAGGGTCGTCACCGGCGTACGAGCACTACGAGGAGGCGATCGGGTCCTACGCGGCCGAACCGCTCGGTCCACAGCGGCGAGGCACCTTCATGCTCTATAGCTCGGGCACGACCAGTCGGCCCAAGGGTGTCAAGTTTCCGCTGCCCGACTGGAATGCCCAGGCGGGCGAGCCGGCCTTCGTCGCGCAGGTCGCCAGCATGTGCGCCCTCGCCGGCGACGGCCACGACGTCTACCTCTCCCCGGCGCCGCTCTACCATGCCGCACCGCTGCGGGCTTCCGTGTCGGTCCACTGCTTGGGCGGCACGGTGGTGGTACTCGAGCGCTTCGATGCGCTCGAGGCGCTACGAGCCATCGAGCGCTACGGTGTCACGAGCAGCCAGTGGGTGCCGACGATGTTCGTGCGCATGTTGAAGCTCGACGAAGCAGACCGGAATCGGTTCGACCTGTCCAGCCTGCGGGTCGCCGTGCATGCCGCAGCGCCGTGTCCGGTCGAAGTCAAACAGCGGATGATCGACTGGTGGGGGCCGATCCTCATCGAGTACTACAGCGGCACCGAGAACATCGGTTCGACCGCCATTACGAGCGAGGAGTGGCTCTCCCACAAGGGTTCCGTGGGGCGGCCGGTCGGCTCGGCCTCCGTGCACATCTGCGACGAGCGCGGCGAGGAACTGGCGGTCGGCGAGGACGGCCTCGTCTACTTCGATTTCCCGCTCACGTCTTTCGAGTACCACCGTGACGCCGAGAAAACGTCGTCGACACGGCACCCGCGAAACCCGGCCTGGCGGACGCTCGGCGATATCGGCCACGTCGATGAGGACGGCTACCTCTATCTCGCCGATCGCCAGGCGTTCATGATCATCGCAGGTGGCGTGAACATCTATCCGCAGGAGATCGAAGACGTGCTCGTGATGCATCCCCGAGTGGTAGACACGGCCGTGATCGGCGTCCCAAACCCGGACCTCGGCGAAGAGGTCAAGGCGGTGGTGCAGCCGAGTGAGATGCCTGACGATCCTGCGGCTTTGGAGGCGGAGCTCATTGCATACTGCCGCCGCCACCTGGCCGCGTTCAAGTGTCCCCGCTCCGTCGATTTCGTCGAACAGCTGCCTCGGCTCGACAACGGCAAGCTCTATAAGCGCAAGCTCCGCGACGCCTACTGGGCGCGAACATCCGCCCGTCAGGCCGAGTAAGCAGGCGGCATCGACTGCATGTCGCCGGAGGAAACCGTACCGATAGGCGAAGCCGAGCAGCGGCGAGCCCCAGCCACCATCGGCGCAAACGACGTCGATCTATTTGCAACGGTCCCAACCTGAAGGAGCCGATAGGCCCGATCCCCGATCACCCCGGAAGACGCATCCACGGTCGCGGTGGTCGGCGTCGAATGCCAAAACGGTGTACTCGGCCACGATTCAGTGTTGCCAGATCTGGTGGCGCACATTGGTGATCTGGTCATCAACCTTCGCCGATTGCTCGATGCCGCCCCGACAGGCACTGCGATGAGCGGTCGTCGTGGACGTCGCGGAGGCGCTCGTGGCACCTAGAGATATCGCTCGCTTGTGGACCGGCCAACATCGCGGAGAACCCATCGCCTGAGCTATTGACTTCCCGAGCGCGAAAGCGATTGAGCTGAGCCCGAACTGTCACGTCGTGCGCATCGAGCAGTGCGCGCCGCTCGAGTCGCCCATCTGCGTAGCGCGGCGCGTTGACTCTACGATGTCAGTGAAAAGTGCTGGCGGGTGAGAAATTCGGCGATGTCCTGGAACGATTCGCACCATGATTTGACGAAGTGGGACATGTCGCGGCCTGACAGCTCAACGTATTTGGCATCTGGTTTGAGCGGGGCGTACCCACCCGCGATCGGGGGTGTCACCGCATCGTCGCTGTGACATGCAACGAGGGTTGGTACGTGAACTGTGGGAAGCAGCGCTCGTGCGTTCAGCTCTGATAGCAGCAGAGCGCTTTTGAAATCATGCTGTCAAGGCCACCGCACGCACCGGTTGACACACTCCAGACGAATTAGAAGGATGGTTGGAGATTCCCTGGTCGACTGGCAACACGGTTCCAGTGATCCAGCGGGAATCATCACTGGCCAGATGAACCACGGCCTGAGAAATTTCCTCGGGTTGCAACCATGGCCGGCCCATTGGATTGACCCGTTTAAATCCATCCGCGACGTCGTCGACCGCGGGATGCGTCAGATCTGGTCGAAACAGTTGGAACTGTGCAGTATTCGCGGTGACCATTGGAGTGTCCACTGTGCCGGGCGCGATGACGTTGACCCGGATCTGATGATGCGCGAGTTCATTGGCCAACGACTTCGCCATCCCGATCACCCCTTGTTTGGTGGTGACGTAGTCAGCGAGATTCGGCACATTGACCAGCGCCGCGGCCGAACTGATCACGATGATCGATCCAGTGTCTCGCCGCGCCAACATATGCGGCACCCCGCTTGCTAGCGACTGTATCTGGAATTTCGACGTTGACAGCGGCGTATGAGGCTGTTTCGATAACACTAAATAATTAACTGTCAAACGATTTTAGGGTGCTTTGGCCGAGCTGGCTGGGAGGCCTTGAATGTACGGACTCCAACCGCCATGAGCGGATCGATGACTGGGGAATGTGTCGCTGTCACGGGTGGTGGTTCAGGCATTGGCAGGGCGGTATGCCGACTCATCGCCAGCGAGGGCGGGAGCGTTGCGGTTCTCGGACGCCGACTCGAACCTGTGCAGCACGTCGCCGCCGAGGTTGGCGGTGTGGCATTGCAGGTGGACGTGCGCGACGCTGAACAGGTGCAGACCACGATCGCTCAGGCTGCTGAGGCGATGGGCGGACTGACCGGATTGTGCAATAACGCGGGAACCGGCACCCTGACGCCCCTTCACGAAACTACGCCGCGCCAGTGGGAACTCGCTGTCGCCGTCAACCTTCGTGGCACGTTCCACGGAATCCGTGCGGCCGCGCCTTTGATGCTCGCCGCGGGCAGAGGCGCGATAGTGAACACCGCCTCGGTCAGCGGTATCCGACCGTCCCCGGGAGAGGGCCCCTATGCGGCCGCGAAGGCAGGCGTGGTCGCGCTGACTGCAGCGGCCGCACTTGAGTACGCGCCGACGATCCGCCTCAACGTCGTGTCACCGGGCGTCGTGCGATCGAACATGACCGAGTCAATGATGGCCTCGGGCAAAGCGGACCTCGAACGCACGATCCCCATGGGGCGCGTCGGCGAGCCGGAAGATGTCGCCGAGCTGATCGTATTTCTTCTGTCCGGACGGGCCGCCTGGATAACCGGGCAGCACATCGCCATCGACGGCGGAACCACTTTGCACGGCGGCGGTATCGAGCAGTATGCCCGCGCGGTATTGGATGGCGAATGATGAATGTCGATGTCGTGATCGAGCGTGCGCGGGAGCGCGCCGGAGTCGACACTTTTCATTCCGAGTCGTTTCGCGAAGGCCTCGACATCGTCGCCGAAGCCGTCACTGCCGACCCGAAATCGCCAGAGCGCGAACGTCGTATCACGCACGAGTGCACTCGTGCGTTGGTGAGTCGGCTCCGCGTCGATGATTGGCTGCGCTCCTATCCTGACGTTGCCGAGAGCGCCGTAACGAGTCCGGTGTTCGTGATCGGCATGCCGCGCACAGGAACCACGGTCTTGGTCAATCTGATTGGGCAGGACCGAGAGTCGTGCCGGGTTATTTGGAATTGGGAGATCGATCAGCCCACTCCGCCAGCCGATCCCATGCATCTCCTCGATGACCCGCGTATCGCCGTGAAGGTCGCGAAGCTCGCACCAGTGCGGGAGATGTTATCCCACCTACCGCGCATGGAGCTGGCGACGGACCCGGTTGAGTGCGTCCATGTACTCGCTCAGGACTTCAAATCACTCTTCTGGCAACTGTCGACCGGCTCGGCTCGATACGACGATTGGTTTCTCGACGAGGCAGACCTGAGATCGGCCTACCTGCACCATCGCCGTACGCTCCAGGTGCTTCAGTCTGGCGGCGCAAAAGGCCAGTGGGTACTCAAGCTGCCGTCGCATGCGCTTCATCTCGAGGCGCTGCTCAGCGTGTATCCCGATGCCCGTCTGGTGATCACGCACCGCGACCCGCTGCAGTCGCTGGTGTCGATGTGCAGTTACGCGAAGATGATGCATCAAGTCAATGGGAACCAGATCACGCACGAAGAAGTCATTTCCACGACGTGGCGTCACGTGTTGGACTCGGCGATTCGTACGGTGGACTTCGTGACCGTCCACCCCGAGGTGCCGACATATAACGTCTACCAGGGCGAGCTCGCCGCAGATCCGATCGAACAGGTCAACCTGCTACGAGCATGGATAGGCCTGGAGCCCAACGATGACCTCGACGCTCGGATACGCCATTACCTGAAAACCGACTGGCCGCACCCGCCCGGCAGCCACCGGTATACGGCCAGTGACTTCGCCGTCACGCGGGCGGCGGTCGATGAGGCCTTCGCTCCGTACACAACGGCTTTCGACGTGCCATCGGAGGACGAATGAGCGCAATGTGGCAACCGCACTACGACCTCCGGGACCATGAGATCGTCGACTACCAGTATTGGGAGCTGCCCGGCACGGGAATCCAATTCCGCGGCCCAGCTGTCGATTTCGGCGATCCCGCGCCGTACTTCTCATGTGCTGGGGCGGCCCAGACGTTCGGTTGCTTCGTGGCCGACCCCTACCCCGCGCTCCTGGGCGCCCGGATCGGTATGCGCGCGGTCAATCTTGGTCTCGGATCGGCGACGCCAGTCATCTTCTCGGACGAACGTCTGCTGAAGATCATCAACGGTGGACGATTTCTGGTGCTGCAAGTCATGGCCGCCCGCCAGTGTGGTAATTCCCGCCTTCAGTCATTGGGCACCGACCTTGTGCGGGACCGCCGATACGGCGACGAGGTTCCGGCACACGTTGCGTGGCAGCGTATCCTTGACGAGGAACGGTCCGAACTCGAGCGGTATGTCGCCGAGTCGCAAGCAACTTGGGTCGATCAGTACCAGACGTTGTTGCGCCAGATCCACGTCCCCGTCATCTTCTTCTACTACTCGGTGAAGACGAAGGGTACGGATCCGTCTATGGACGCCAAGGATGCGCTCACCTTGTTTGACGCGTTCCCGCAGTTGGTTCGGGGCAGCAGTATTGACGTCGTCGCTAAGCTCTGCGACGACTTCGTCGCGTGCACGAGCACCCGCAACCACGGACACCGTTTGACGAGCCGGCTCAGTGGCGAACCGGTCGAGGTCGACAACTCTGTGCTCGACCCGCACATGACTATGCGGTGGAAACACAACTGGTACTACCCATCACCCGAAATGCACGAGGACGCAGCGGCGAGCCTTTTACCGGCTGCCTCAGCACTCATGGGCTCGTCGGCCTGAGTCCGTCGAATACTCGCCATAGTCCGCCAGCGTCCAGGGGAATGGTGGACTTCGAATCTGGCGCGGTTCACGCGTTGCGATCAACGAGTCATGTTGAACGCTAGCGCCAATACTTTCCAAAGGGCACCGACCCATCCCGGCGAGCCCGAGAAGGCTGTGGCTGACCTGGTGGCGCGCGACTTCACTGCCGAGCGGAGGCCCGGGGCCAACTGGTCGGGGACACCACATCAAGACGTGGCAGCGCTGGCTGCATTTGGCGACGGTGATCGACTGCTTCAACAAGGCGGTGATCGGCTATGCGATGGCCGATCACATGCGCACCGAGCTGGTCACCCGCGCGCTGGAGATGGCCGTGCGCAGTCACTAGCTCGAAGCAGACCGCATTATGCATTCGGGCCGCGGCAGCCAAATATATGTGTCCGAATATTCCGCCACGCTCGCCGAGCTCGGGTTGCGGCAACCAGTAGGCCGCACCCGGATATGTTGGGACAATGCGCTGGCGGAATCTTTTTCGCGAGTTTGAAGAATGAACGGTCCACCACATGGTGTATCCGACCCGGAAGAAATCGAGGTGGATATACGTAATTGGACGCAGAATCCGCGGCCGGTAAACCCCAGGCAGCCCACAAATAGGTGATCCCACGCTCATGGCAAAACCATCTCTAAAGTGGCCCGTTCTACCTGGCAGCCGCCATCGGGTGTGGCCGATCTCCAGCATGCCGCGACCGCGGTGATGGCCGCTCACTACGACGGGTATTGCGGTCGCACCTCGGCGACCATCCGGACCGCATGTTCACGAAGCTCGTCGGGGTAGTTGCTGATTACGTCCCAATAACTCAGATTTCCAAGTCTCGAGTCTCCGGACTCGCCGAGACCGGTCAGTGCTGGTCACAGACCTACTGAATCGGCGGACCGCCCAAAGCGATAGGGCCAGGTTGTATGCTGCACCAGTGGCAAAGTCGGTAGACCGCAAGCGCGTCAAGCGCGGCACCGCTCAGCAGCATCTGCTGACGTCGGCGCAACAGTTATTCGAGGAACGAGGCTATCGCGGAACCACTACGAAAGACATTTCGGAACACGCGGGTGTCTCGGAAACTCTGATCTTTCGATATTTCGGTTCCAAGGCCGAGCTTTTCATGGCAGCGGTAGTAAATCCAATGCTAGAAATATTGTCCGATGCCAGCGAAAGTTGGCGAACTGACGAGCTATACCGCGCCACCCCGGAAAAATATGTGATTCACGAATTCGTGCGTAAGGTAATGAAGTTGATCTCAGACTACCACGGGTCCGTCAAAACCAT
>Ga0070668_100002372_pt1 | contig 13835 bp, 12 predicted proteins | sample KBSS43metaG_FD_64661 | JGI IMG/M metagenome (GOLD analysis project Ga0070668, IMG submission 64661) | Switchgrass rhizosphere microbial communities from Kellogg Biological Station, Michigan, USA - KBS S4-3 metaG | ecosystem: Host-associated > Plants > Roots > Rhizosphere > Soil ... | reverse complement strand
ATCCTGGGCGCCGCCTATTCGCTCTATCTCTACCGGCGGATCGCCTATGGCCCGCTGGTCAAGGACGACGTTAAGGCAATGCCCGACCTGTCGCTCCGCGAGATCGCACTGCTTGCGCCGGTGGCCGCCGCAGCACTCTGGATGGGCATCTATCCCGAAAGCTTCTTTGCGCCGATGCGCAAGGATGTCGGCGTGCTGCTCGCCCGCATTCAGCCGACCGCGCCGAAAAGTGACTCGGGCCTTCCTTCCATCCTCATGATTGCGGTCGATCGTAATGGGCAGGTCCGAGTGAACGGGCAGCCCAGCGACCTTGCGGCTCTGCGAGCGAGGCTTGCGAATGAGCATGCACCGGCCGCCCCTGCACCTGTCGCGCACGGGGAGGCGCACTAAATGTCGACCTTGAACTCCCTCTGCCTGACGACGCCCGAGCTGACCTTGTCGATCGGCGCGATCGCGCTGATGATGGTCGCGGCCTATGCCGGCGACCGCGCGGTCCGCGCGATCAGCATCGTCTCGGTGGCGCTGCTCGTCGCCGCCGCCTTCTTTGCGGTGTCGATGCAGGGTATCGCCTTCGACGGCCTCTACCGCGCCGACGCCTTCTCCGCCTTCGCCAAGGTCCTGATCTATGCCGCGGCGGCGATCTCGCTGATGCTGGCACCCGGCTTCTTCGACCGGACCGGCGGCCTGCGCGCCGAATATCCGGTGCTGATCCTGCTCTCGGCGGTCGGCATGGGGATGATGGTCTCGGCCACCGACCTCCTGACGCTCTATGTCGGGCTCGAGCTGCAGAGCCTCGCGGCCTATGTGCTGGCGAGCTTCATGCGGCGTGACAGCCGCTCGGCGGAAGCCGGCCTCAAGTATTTCGTGCTCGGCGCGCTCGCATCGGGGATACTGCTCTACGGCATCTCGCTGCTCTACGGCTTCACCGGGACGACCAGCTTCGCCGGCGTCGCCGCCGGGGTGAAGGGCGGTCTGTCGGTTGGCGAACTGTTCGGCGTGGTATTCGTCCTCGCGGGCCTTGCCTTCAAGGCGTCGGCAGTGCCGTTCCACATGTGGACTCCGGACGTCTACGAAGGCGCGCCGACACCGGTCACCGCCTTCTTCGCCTCGGCGCCAAAGGTCGCGGCGATGGCTCTCCTCGTCCGCGTCTCGATCGACGCGCTCGGGCCGGCGACCGACGCCTGGCGGCAGATCGTGATCTTCTCGGCGCTCGCTTCGACGATCCTTGGTGGCGTCGCCGCGATCGGCCAGAGCAACATCAAGCGGCTGCTGGCCTATTCGTCGATCAACAATGTCGGTTTCGCGCTGTTCGGCCTCGCCGCCGGCACCGCATCGGGCGCTGCTGCGGTGCTCACCTACATGGCAGTCTACATCGTCATGACGCTCGGCAGCTTCATCTGCGTCCTCCAGATGAAGGATGCCGATGGCGAGCCGGTCGAGACCATCGCCAGCCTGTCGGGCCTGTCGCGGACACGGCCCGGCCTTGCCGCGGCGTTGGCGATCTTCATGTTCAGCCTCGCCGGGATCCCGCCGCTGTTCGGTTTCTGGCCGAAGTTCCTGGTGTTCTCGTCGCTGGTCGAGGTCGGCCTTTGGCCGCTCGCCATGATCGGCATCGCGACCTCGGTGATCGGCGCGTTCTATTACCTGAAGATCGTCAAGACGATGTATTTCGACGAGCCCGCCGCAGCCTTCGCTCGCAGCGACGATGCGGTGCAGGGCGTGCTGCTGGTCGTGCTGGCATTGCTCGTGTCGCCGCTTGGCTACCTCGCCATCCCGGCGCTCGATATCGTCTCCGGCGCCGCGGCACGGTCGCTGTTCTGACGTGACGATCCGGTCGGTCCCGGTGACCGGCTCGACCAATGCCGACATGGCGGCACTGGCCGGGCGCGGCGAGCCCGAGGGATCGTGGCTGCGCGCCGATGTCCAGACCGGTGGCCGTGGTCGGCAGGGGCGACCATGGGTGTCGCCGGCCGGCAATCTTTACGCCAGCACGCTCGTTCGGCTGCAGCCGGGCGATCCGCCGCCCGCGACCCTGGCGCTGGTCGCGGCGGTCGCGCTGGAGGAACTGGCCGGCGCCTATGTCGATCCCGCCCGGCTCGCGATCAAATGGCCGAACGATCTGCTGGGCGACGGCCTCAAGCTGTCAGGGATGCTGCTGGAGGGGACCGGTAGTGCGGTGGTCGTCGGCTTTGGTGTCAACCTGAGCTTCCGCCCCGATCTCGACGATCGCGAGGTGACCAGCCTCGCCGCGCTGGGCGCGGCACCAATCGATCCCGACCTGTTCGCCGCCGATCTCGCCGAGGGCTTTGCGCGCTGGCTCGGCCGTTGGCGCCATTTCGGCCTGGCGCCGATCCGCGCTCGCTGGCTGGAGCGGGCGCATCCGATCGGCACCGCGCTCGCCGCGCGGCAGGGTGACGGCTCGACGATCGAGGGTCTGTTCGACGGGCTCGACGATTCGGGCGCGCTGCGCCTCCGCCTCGCCGACGGCACGATGCGCATCATCCATGCCGCCGATATCTTCCTGATCTGAAGGGGAGGGGAGCACCATGCTGCTGGCGATCGACGTCGGGAACACCAATGTCGTTTTTGCGCTGGTCGACGATGCCGGCGCGATCCGTACGCGCTGGCGGATCGCGACCGATCCGCGCCGTACCGCCGATGAATATGCCGTGTGGCTCCACCAACTCCTGATCCTCGAAGGCTATGAGCGAACCGACGTCACCGCCGTCGTCATCGGTACCGTGGTGCCGCGCGCGCTCCACAATCTCGAGGTGCTGGCGAGCAAGTATTTCAAGGTCGAGGCCGCCGTCGCCGGCAAGCCCTCGATGCCGTGGACCATCGAGCTCGACGTCGACCAGCCCGCCTCGGTCGGCGCCGACCGCGTGCTCAACGCCATCGCCGCCCATGCCCGCCATCCCGGAGACCTGATCGTCGTCGATTTCGGCACGGCCACGACTTTCGACGTCGTGTCCGAATCCGGCGCCTACAAGGGGGGAATCATCGCCCCCGGCATCAACCTCTCGCTCGATGCGCTGGTCGCCGCTGCCGCCAAGCTGCCGCGCATCGCCATCGAGGCGCCGATTGGCACCCACGTCATCGGCCGCAACACCGAGGACATGATGCACAGCGGCGTCTACTGGGGCTATATCGCGATGATGGAGGGACTGATCGCGCGGATGAAGGCGGAGATCGTCCGTCCGCTCAAGGTCATCTCCACCGGCGGCCTCGCCACCCTTTTTGACCGCCACAGCACGATTTTCGATGCGATCGAGCCCGATCTGACGATCCAGGGCTTGTGGCTCCTCTACCAGCGCACCAAAGCGAGCGAATGAAGCCTTCCAAAGATGAACTGCTCTTCCTGGCCCTCGGCGGGTCGGGAGAGATCGGCATGAACGTCAACCTCTACGGGACCGACGGCAAATGGGTGATGGTCGATCTCGGCCTCACCTTCGCCGATCCCGGCTATCCGGGCATCGACCTGATCCTGCCCGACCTCGCCTTCATCGAGGATCGCCTCGACGATCTGGTCGGCGTGGTGCTGACCCATGGCCATGAGGACCATATCGGGGCGATCCCGTATCTCGCCGCCGATCTCGGCGTGCCGCTCTATGCGACGCCGTTCACAGCCGGCCTGATCCGCGGCAAGCTGGAGGAGGAGGGGATCGCCGGCAAGGTGAAGCTCCACGTCATCCCCAATGAGGGCAGTTTCAACCTCGGCCCGTTCGGCTTCCGCTATGTTCCGCTCGCCCATTCGATCCCCGAGGGCAACGCGCTCCTGATCGAGACCCCGCACGGCCGCATCTTCCACACCGGCGACTGGAAGATCGACGAGCAGCCTCTGCTCGGCACGCCCTCGACGGCGGCCGAGTTGGAGGCGATCGGCGACAAGGGCGTCCTCGCGCTGGTCTGCGACTCGACCAACGTGTTCAACGAGGACGCCTCCGGTTCCGAGGCGATGGTCCGCGAGGGGCTCGACGGGGTCGTCGCCGCTTGCAAGGGCCGCGTACTGGTCACCACCTTCGCGTCGAATGCGGCGCGGGTGCAGACCCTCGGCGAGGTCGCCCGCGACACCGGGCGGCAACTCTGCGTCGCCGGCCGATCGCTCGACCGGATCATCAAGGTCGCCAAGGCCAGCGGCTATCTCCGCGACTTTCCCGAGACGATCGACGTCGACGCCGCGATGCGCCTGCCCCCGCGCGAAGTGATGATCATCGCGACGGGCGGGCAGGGGGAGAGCCGCGCGGCGCTGGCCCGCATCGCGTTCGACAGTCACCCGATCAAGCTTTCGGCCGGCGACACCGTTGTCTTCTCCTCGAAGCAGATCCCGGGCAACGAGATCGCGATCGGCCGCATCCAAAACGTGCTCGCCGCCAAGGAGGTGATCATGGTCACCGACCGGCAGGCACATGTCCACGTCTCCGGCCATCCCGGCCGGCCCGAACTGGAACTGATGTACCGCTGGATCAGGCCCGAGATCGTGCTGCCGGTCCATGGAGAACTGCGCCACATGGCCGAGCAGGCGCGCTTCGCGCTCGCCAAGGGCGTGCCGCAGACCCTGGTCCAGAGCAACGGCACCGTCGTCCGCCTCGCACCGAACGGCCCGAAGGCGATCGGCAAGGAGCGCAGCGGCCGCCTGGTCCTCGACGGCGACGTGATTCTCCCCGCCGACGGCACCACCCTGAACGAGCGCCGCAAGATCTCCGTTAACGGCGTGATCGCCGTGTCGGTGGCGATCGACGCCAAGCGTCGGACGATGGTCGGCCAGCCCGAGATCGCGCTGCAGGGCGTACCGGTCGAGGAGGACCGCAACGACTTCATCGTCGACGCCCGGGACGCGGCGACCAAGGCCGCGGCCAAGGGCGAGCGCGATTGGGAGAAGCTGAAGGAAGCAATCCGTCTCGCCGTCCGTCGCGTCGGGACGCAGTGGACGGGGAAGAAGCCGGTGGTTCTGGTTTCGGTGATCAAGGTCTAGGATAGAGCAGGAAGGGTCTGGCGATGCGCTTCAGTTCCGCTCTGGCGATCTATGCGCTGTTCTGGTCGATGAGCTTCTTCTTCGTCCTGCCCTTCCGGCTCCGTTCCAGCCAGGAGCCGGAAGTGCCGGTTCCCGGCCAAGCTGAAAGCGCTCCGCCGCGTTTCAGCTTCGGCCGCACCGCGTTCTGGACGACCATCGTTGGGGCGGTGCTCTTCGCGCTCTACTATCTCAACTACGTGAACGGCTGGTTTGGGCCGGAGATCGTCGACTTCTTCAGCAGCCGCCGTCACCCGAACTGACGGGCGGTCAACACCGTTGACACCCGCTTCCGCGATGATGGCGCGGTGCTCACCCGCTGGTAGCGAGCCGCCCATAGCCCAGCAGTGAGTGGAGGGGCTGGCGGGGCTGCAAGGGCAGGGTGCTTCCACCCTCACATGAACGCGTGCTCCTGCGAAAGCAGGAGCCCAACGTCGCAAAAGACATCACCCGTTACCCTGGGCTCCCGCTTTCGCAGGAGCACGGGGATGGCGGCGCTTCAAGCGGGATGGGCGACGGCTCAGCGCCGAGCCGTTTCACTCCGGCAGGAAATCCGGCACCGACAGGTAGCGCTCGCCGGTATCATAGTTGAAGCCGAGCACCCTGCTGCCCGCCGGCAGGTCGACCAGCTTCTGGGCGATCGCCTGCAGGGTCGCCCCGGACGAGATGCCGACCAGCATCCCTTCCTCGCGCGCGGCACGGCGGGCCATCTCCTTGGCAGCGGCGGGGTCGACCTGGATGACGCCGTCGAGAAGCTGGGTGTGGAGGTTGCGCGGGACGAAGCCGGCGCCGATGCCCTGGATCGGGTGCGGGCCGGGTTGGCCGCCGGAGATGACCGGGGAGAGCGTCGGTTCGACCGCGAAGATCTTGATCGACGGCCATTTCTCCTTGAGCACCTCGGCGGTGCCGGTGATGTGGCCGCCGGTGCCGACGCCGGTGATCAGCACGTCGATGGGCGCATCGGCGAAGTCGGCGAGGATTTCCTGCCCGGTCGTGCGGTGGTGGACCGCGATGTTCGCCGGGTTCTCGAACTGCTGCGGCATCCACGCGCCAGGGGTCTGGTCGACCAGTTCCAGTGCGCGCTCGATCGCGCCCTTCATGCCTTTCTCGCGCGGGGTCAGGTCGAAGCTGGCGCCATAGGCGAGCATCAGCCGGCGCCGCTCCAGTGACATCGATTCCGGCATGACGAGGACCAGCTTGTAGCCCTTGACCGCTGCAACCATCGCGAGGCCGATGCCGGTGTTGCCGCTCGTCGGCTCGACGATCGTGCCGCCGGGCTTGAGCGACCCGTCGGCCTCCGCGGCCTCGATCATCGCCAGCGCGATGCGGTCCTTGATCGATCCGCCGGGGTTCGCCCGCTCGGATTTGATCCACACCTCGGCATCGGGGCCGAACAGGCGGTTGACTCGAATATGCGGCGTGTTGCCGATCGTCGCGAGAATGGAATCAGCCTTCATCTCCAACCCTCCTAAATCGGCCCGCCTTCGAGCTGTTTGGGCGGCTCGAACGTCCGCGCCCGTATCAGCTCAGGAAAGACCTTCGACCACAGAATCGTGACGAGTATAGCGCCGATGCCGCCGCCGACCACAGCCGCCACCGGTCCGATCGCCGCCGCCAGCAGGCCGGATTCGACCTCGCCCAGTTCGTTCGAGGCCGAGACGAACAAGGTCGAGACCGCGCCGACCCGGCCACGCATCGCATCGGGCGTATAGAGTTGGATCAGCGAGGAGCGGACATAGACCGACAGCATATCGGCGGCGCCGAGGATGGCGAGGCAGGCGAGCGAAAGGGTCGTGTCGCGCGAGACGCCGAAGACGATCGTCGCCACACCGAAGACGACGACTGCGACCAGCATCTTGAGCCCGACTTCACGCTTCAAGGGCCGGAAGGCGAAGATCAGCGCCACCGCCGCCGCGCCGAGGGCCGGGGCGGCCCGGAGCTGGCCGAGGCCGGCCGCGCCGACATGGAGCACGTCCCGGGCGTAGATCGGCAGCATCGCCGTGGCCCCGCCCAGCAGCACGGCGAACAGATCGAGCGAGATCGCGCCGAGCACCAGCCGGTTATGGCGGACATAGCGGATGCCGTCGATCATCTGCGACCAGGGATTGCCGCCGCCCGGGATCGGGCTGCGCGCGATCGGCCGAACCAGCATCAGCGCAAGGAAGGCGAGGGTGAACAACGTTCCCGACACCGCATAGGGTAGAAAATGGCCGTAGGCGTAGAGGAAGCCGCCCATCGCCGGACCGAGCACCGCGCCGCCCTGCCAGGCGACCGATCCCAGCGCGATCGCCGTCGGCAGCGACGCGCGCGGCACGACATTGGGCGCGATTCCCTGCATCGCCGGCCCGGCGAAGGCCCGCGCGACGCCAAGCAGTGCCGCGATGAAGAAGAGGTCGGTGAGCGTCGTCGTCCCCGCCCAGGCGAGCCAGCCGAGGCTCGCGGCGCACAGCGCCTCGAGCAGCACCGATGCGCGAGCCACCCAGCGCCGGTCGACCCGGTCGGCGGTCCAGCCGACGACCAGGGTCAGCGCCAGCAGCGGCACGAACTGGAACAGCCCGACATAGCCGAGTTGGAGCGCCGCGGCGCGCGTGTCCATCGTGCGGCGGGCGATATCGTAGACCTGCCAACCGATCACGATCACCATCGATGTCTGGGCGATCGTCGTCGCCAGCCGCGCGGTGAGGTAGAAACGGTAGTCGCGGTAGAACAGGGGGTGGCGGGCGACGCTCATCGCGTGCGCTGTAGGCGCGTCGCCCGCGGCGCGGCAAGCCGCTCCGCCCTATGCCGGCCGGCGCAGCCGCGGGATCAGCATCCCGACCCTGCGGCGATAGGCGACATAGGCGCTGCCGAAATGGTCGACCAGATCGCTTTCCTCAAAGCGGATCGCGACCAGAATGTATGCGGTCATGGCCAGCGCGAAGAGCAGATGGCCGGCAGTCATCAGCGGCGTCGCCCAGAACGCGATCAGGAAGCCGCTGTAGAGGGGATGACGGACCAAAGCGTAGAACAGCGGGGTGCGGAACGACCCCGCCGGCACCGTCCGCCCGCGCAGGTTGCGCCAGACCTGGGCGAGGCCGAACAGTTCGAAATGATTGATCAGGTAGCTGCTGACCAGCACGATCGCCCAGCCGAACGCGAACAGCGTCCACAGGAAGGCCGCCGGCACGACCGCCTCGACCTGCCAGATCACCGCCGGCAGCGGTCGCCAGAAGGCGAACAGCGCGATCAGCGCGCAGCTGGCGAGCACGACATAGGCGCTGCGCTCGATCGGCTGTGGCACAATTCGCGTCCACTGGGTCTTGAACCCGGGTCGCGCCATGATGCTGTGCTGCAGCCCGAACAGCGCGATCAACGCGAGGTCGACGATGATCGCCACGGCGGCAGCCTCTGCGGGACCACGGTCGATCGTGCGCGGCAGAAACGCCGCATCGGCGAGAAAGCCGATCATGTACAGGAAGGTCACGAGAAACAGAAGGTACGCAAAACCTCCGAAAATAACGAACAGACCGCGGGCCATCGATCCGAACCCCTTCATTTCAGTATCTTGATATGGTGGCGAAGCCGCTGAGCGCAGTGAAGAAGTTCTTCAGTCCACGCTGGCGATTGGAAGGCCGTTCGCCGATGTCGCGACAGTCCGAAATAGTAATGCGACGAATTCAACAAGGGCGGCGACGAATTTTCATCTCACAAAGATCAAATCTTGCGATTTCGTCGCATTATGGGGCACCTCGGTCGCGTCAGGCATGGCGCGGTTCGGTTACAGGCGCAGAAAGTCGGTTGTCGGAGGCGTGGGAGGAAGCCGATGCCGCAATGCATGATCGAGCGGGAAGGGGCCGTTGCAACGGCGATGATGCCGTCCTATATGGCCACCACGAAGGTTGTATACGGCTGCCTTTCCAGGTGGCCCGTGACGTCTCCGACGATCGCCTCGCGCCTTCGCTCTCAACCCCGGCCGACGCCGCATGCCGACCTCCGGTCGGAACGATCCGATACGGACCCAGTCCGGGCAGGTCGTCATCCATGTTCTTCAAATTGAAACGCTGACAAGCGCATACAGGATTTTATGCATACGCAAACCAACCCCCTCCCGGACAGCAAGCTGTTCCTCGCGACGCTCAAGGACCGTCGCCGCCCCACGCCGCTGCTCTCGCCTCGCGAGCTGCGCCGCATCATCGCCGACATGGTGGACTGAAACTTTCCTCCCTCTTCCTCGGGGGAGGGGCCACATTGGGGCAAGGCGCCGCGGGTTTCGCGGCCGGCGCTCACATCGCTGCGTAAACTCGATGATTTCGGCGGGCGCCGCCGGCGGTCACTCGCCGGGCAGCGTGTAGGTCATGTCGTAATGATGGCCGGCGTTGTCGATGATGATCGCGAAGTCGCCGGTGATGCCCTTGAGCTCGCCGGTGCCCGACCCGGGGGCGATCGTGACCATCAGGTGCGGCGTGCCGCCCTCCATCAATCCGCGGTGAACGAGGACGAAGCCGCCCTTCTTGCCGTTGAGCGTGCCCGTCACGGTTTCGATCGCGACATAGGCGCCATCCTGGTTGCCGTCGCCGGAGGCCAGCATCTCGCCAGTGCTGGCGGCTTGGAGCGCGCCGGTAAAGGTCTTCTCCAGAGTGAGGCGGTCGACGATCTTGTCGTCCTTCACCGGCGTGATCTTGGCGGTGAAGTCGCCAACGGCGTGGTGGGAGGTGCTCTGCGCGGCTGCCGGTGAGGCGGTCAGCGTGAGAGCGACTACTGCGGAGAGGAGGATCGTACGCATGATCCTCGGTTGTGCCTCTCCGGGACCGTCGTCAAGCAGATCCGGCGCTCGGCAGGTTCGCACGCTCCGAAGGCTACGGCCCGGTCGCGGATCCCGATCCACTTGCTTGCCTCGAGAGGTTCAGGTCCTTTTCGGCAGATAGAGCAGCGGGTCGACGGCGCCGCGAGCCTTGCGCAGCTCGAAATGAAGCTGCGGCTCGTCGACCGATCCGGTACTGCCGGCCTTGCCAATCACCTGACCGCGCCTGACCGTCTGGCCGCGCGTCACCTGAGTCGATTCGGCATGGGCATAGGCGGTGATCCAGCCGTCGGCGTGGCGCAGCAGGACGAGGTTGCCCATGGCCGGGATGTCCGACCCGACATAGGCGACGACGCCATCGGCCGCCGCCCTGATCGGCGTGCCTTCGCTCGCGGCGATGTTGAGGCCGTTGCTGACCCGGCCCTGACCCATCGGGCCGAACCGGGCGATCAGCCGCCCTTCCAGCGGCCAGCCGAAGGTGCCGGCGAGCGCCTGCGGCGGCGTGACGGGCACCGCGGGTGATGTCGGTGCTGGCGAGGCCGGCGGCGTTGTTGCCGGCCCGGCGGGCGCGGTCGGCTTCGTCGAAGGGGTCGCGGGGTTCCCCGGGGCCGGCCTGGCGGGTGTGGGCGCCAGCGGGCGGGTCGGCGGCGGAGCTGGCTTGGGCAGGTCCTGATTGGCGGCGAGCGCCGGCTCGCTGCCGGTGATGAGATCGTCGATGTTGAGGGTGAAGGCGGCGGCGCGCTCCTCCAGCGACATCGCCGCGACCTGCGCCTTCGACGGCAGCAGGATACGCTGCCCGGTCCGCAGGATATAGGGCTCCTGGAGATCGTTCAGGGCCACCACGTTCGTCCAGGCCACGCCATAGGCCCGCGCGATAGCGATACCGTTCTGGCCCTGCCGGACGAGGTGGTAGCGTCCGCCGGGAATCTTCAGCTTCTGCTTGGGAAAGATCGTGAAGGGCGGAGAGAGCTTGTTGGCCCGCGCAATCGCTTCCGACCCCGCGCCCGTCTTGACCGCGATCGCGCGCAGGCTGTCGCCGGGTTTCACCACATAGATGCTCGCCGGCACGTCGACCGCATCCGGCACGACCGTTGCCGATCTCCAGCCCGAGGGAGCCGGTGATGGTGCCGGCGCAGGGGTCGGCGCGACCGGTGGGGGTGCCGGTGCCACTACGGGTTTGCGCGATTTCTCGCCGACGCAGGCCGACAGTGCAGTCAGCATCAGGAGCGGGATCAGGCGCGGGCGCAGCGTCATGCCGGGCAGCCTATACAGCGTGGTGGGGCTTGTGAATCGTCTTTGCTGCGCCGCGAAAAAGAAGATGGAGAACGTCAGCCAGAACTAATCGGACCGGTGCGACGCATCGGCGCGGTCCGCCGCCCGAGTCGGCCTCACCGCGCGGATCGCGGCGCAAGAGATCACCGCCCCAAATTCTTGAACGCCAGTCGGAACATGAAGGCGTTGCCGCGCGAGGCGTCGCCGGAATTGTCGTAGTCCTTGCGCCAGCTAGCGCTGAATTCGAAGCATTCGTCTTCGTAACGCACGCCGACCCTGTGACGGACCGGCTCGTAGCCATCGGCGGTCGAGGTCGGGTCCTCGCTGGCCGAGGTCAGATCGATCACGGTCGAGCCGTAGATCGACCAGCGCTTCGCGATCTGGACGCGGGCACCGGCACGCACCTCCTCGCGGTCGCGCAGATCGTCGAAGAGTGGCGGAATGTCGCGGTTGAGGCGGAGATAGCCCAAGGTGACGTAGGTCCCCGTCGATCCCACCGTCGCCTCGATCTCGTTGCGGCGGAACGCCAGGCTGTCCTTGTCCAACCGGTAGCGGTGGGTGAGCGTCAGCAGCTTGCCGTAGCGCAGGTCGGTGCGGCCGACGACGTCGGAAAACCGCCGCGACAGGCCGGTGCCGTCGGGGAAGAGCTGCGGCTTGTTGGTCAGGCGGTAGCTCTGCCCGATCACCGCACGGACTGAAAAGCGCGGCAGGTCGAGCGCGTATTCGCCACCATAGGTGACGCGGGTGCCGTCTTCCCAGCGGTCGTAGCCCGAGAAGCGGTTGAGCGCGAAGAGATTGGAATCCTCCAGCTCGACGGCGCGGGCGTCCTCGTTGGGGATCGCCAGGTTGCGGGTCGGCGGCGAGGCGACGATCTGGACGCGCGGGGTGATCCGCTGGATGCCGCCGAAGGCCTCGCCGGCGAACGGCCAGCGCAGGTCGGCGGCGAAGGCGGCGATGCCACGGGTCTGCCAGCCATTCTCGCCGCGATACGGGACGATCGCCGTCGCTTCGGCATCGTGGCTGTTGTAGACGTCGCCGCGGGCATAGGCGGTGAAGGTCAGCTCCTGCCCCCAGGGTGTCAGCCGGCGCACGTCCCACTGCGCGCCGGCGAAGGCGCGGCGGGTGTCCTGGCCGTCGGTGCGGGTGAGGGCAAGAGTGTTGCCGGTCAGCTGAATGACGCCGCCGAGCAGCGGGTCCTCGATGCGGCGGCGATAGTCGATCAGCGGGAGCGCGATCGGCTGCTGCCCCTGCCGCGCATTGGCGCGCAGGCTCTGCACCGCCCAGCCAGAGATCGACAGCAGGCTATCGGCGTCGATCCGCTGCAGATCGAACATCGTGCGCAGCCGGTCGTCGTTCGAAATGTCGTAGCGTCGCGGGAAAGTTTTGTCGGTGGTCCACCGCGCGGACGCTGACAGGCTCCACTCGGGCGAGAACTGGAAGCGGCCCGAACCGTCGAAATAGCCGCGGAAATCGCGCTGCCGCTCGGCCGCCGACAAGCCTCTGGAGGCCGAGGCCGGCAGGCGCGAGCCGTAGGTCAGGAAGCCGCCGACCTGATAGGCCCCAAAGCTGTTGAGATCGCGGAAGCGCGCCTCCAGCGCCGGCAGAACCGAACTGTAGACATGCGGTGTGAGCGTCAGGTCGCGGTTCGGCGCGAAGCGGATGTAATAGGGCACGGCGAGCTCGACGCCGTTGCCGCTGCTGTAGCCGACATCGGGGACGAGCAGGCCGGAGCCACCCTTGCCGCCCGACCCGTCGGGGTGCGACAAAGCCGGCAGCCACAGGATCGGCACGCCGAGAAGGCGCAGCCGCGCGTCGCGATAGCTGATCCGGCCCTTCGAGGGATCGTCGATCACCTTGCTGGCGGTGATCTGCCACAAGGGCTGCTTCGGGCAATTGTCGGAATCGGTGACGGCGCAGGGCGTGTAGGCGGCGTTCTGCAGCACCGTCACGCCGTTCGTCCGCGTGCCCGACTGGGCGGCGAGGCGGCCGCCATTTTCCAGCACCAGCAGGATGTTCTCGGCGACGCCGTCGCGCAGCGAGTCGGTCAGGTCGATCTTGTCGGCATAGGCGGTGTCGCCGCCGGGATTGGTCGCCGCGACATTGCCGATCGCGGTCATCGCGCCGGTCTTGCGATTCCAGACCACCTTGTCGGCGCGCAGCTTGTTGCCGTCGCGGACCATCCGGACATCGCCGCTGGCGGTCACGATCTCGGTGTTGTCATCATAGTCGAGCTGCGCGGCGGTGAAGGCGACCTCACCGGGGCTGAGGCCCTGTTCGGACGGCGCGTTCGACGTGCTGCCCAGCTTTGCGGGCGGCGGCGTCTGGAAATCCTGAGCGCGGGCCGTCGCGGCGGAGAGGGCCAGCATGCTGACGGTGATGAACGCCGCTTTCTTCACCCGTACCCCGAACCGTCCGACCCTTTGCTGCGGCGACTATCGCACCGCACCCTCGTCGGCAATCGATCTTGCCGTGGACCAGACAGCTTTTGCGTCAGCCCGCATGGGCGCCTAGAGAGAGGATGTTTCTTACCCGTTCGAGGAAGTTAGATGCAGGTCCGTTTCGCCGCCACGCGCCCCGATGGTTCCTATGCGCTGGCGCTGCCAGTCCGGGGCGCCGAGCTGGAGGGCCTGCGGCATGAATCGTCGGCGCTGCTGCGCGCCGCGGCGGTCGCCCAGCGTTTCGAGGGCGATGCCGGCGCGATCGCCGAGGCGGTGCTGCCCGATGGTGCGGCGACGCGCCGCATTCTGCTCGCCGGGCTCGGCAGCGGTGCGGCCA
>Ga0070668_100002371_pt1 | contig 13848 bp, 9 predicted proteins | sample KBSS43metaG_FD_64661 | JGI IMG/M metagenome (GOLD analysis project Ga0070668, IMG submission 64661) | Switchgrass rhizosphere microbial communities from Kellogg Biological Station, Michigan, USA - KBS S4-3 metaG | ecosystem: Host-associated > Plants > Roots > Rhizosphere > Soil ... | reverse complement strand
GTAGAACTGCGTCTCCGGCTCCATCAGGATGGTCGCACCGGCCTGGCGGGCATGGGCGCAATGCGCGTCGACATCCTCGCCCGCGGCGAGCTGGACGTGCACCGACTGCGTGTTGTGGCCCCCGATCGACTTCGGGCTCTTGTGGTCGCCGCTCCATTCGCTGCCGACCATCACCACCGAATCGCCATAGGTCATCTCGGAATGGGAGAGATTGCCGTCGGCATCGAGAATGACGAACAGCGGCTCGAAGCCGAAGGCCTCCTCCAGCCAGCGATAGGCGGCTTTCGGGTCCTGGTAGGAGAGCGCACTCGACAAGCCCTTGGCGCGATGGGCGTCTTTCATGGGATCCTCCGTCTCACCGATTCGATTGGCAGACGATAGAATATTTTCTCATTTCTGAAAATATATTCCCGGTCGTGCCGGATCTGTGGGCCGGCCGGGCCTTATTGCTCCTCCCGCAGCCCACCCCCCAGCGCGCGATAAAGCTCCACCGCATTGGTCTGGCGCGTCAGCCGCGCCGCCAGCAGGCTCTGCTCGGCGGTGTAGAGCGCGCGCTGCGAATCGAGCGTGTTGAGGAACGGGTCGATCCCCGCGCGGAAGCGCGCCTCCGACAGCCGGTAGGCGACCGCAGCCGCATCACGCAGCGAGGTTTGCGCCTCCAGCTGCCGGTCGATCGTGCCGCGGCGGGCAAGCGCATCGGCGACCTCGCGGAAGCCGGTCTGGACCGCCTTTTCGTATTGCGCGAGCATCGCCTTGCGGCTCGCTTCGGCATAGCGGAGGTTACCGATGTTGCGGCCGGCATCGAAGATCGGCAGCGAGGCGGTGGGCGCGACCGACCAGTAGTTGCTGCCCGATCCGAACAGGTTCGACAGGCCCAGGCTGAGCGTCCCGAACGCCGCGGTCAGCGAGATGTTCGGGAAGAACGCCGCCCGCGCCGCGCCGATATCGGCATAGGCGCCGCGCAGCTGATGCTCGGCCGCGACGATGTCGGGCCGGCGCAGCAGGACGTCCGAGGGCAGATCGGACGGGAGATTGTCCAGCGTCGCGTTGGCCGCGTCGAGCCGGGCGGGCAGCAGGTCGGCAGGCACGGTGCTACCGGCAAGCAGGTTGAGCGCGTTCTGGTCCTGCGCGACGAGGGTCGTCGCCGCGGCGATGTCGGAGCGGGCCTGATCGTAGCTGGTCTGCGCCTGCCGCACGTCGAGCTCGGACGAAATGCCGCTGCGGAAGCGGGCGCGGGTCAGCTCCAGGGTCTTGCCGAACGCCTGCTCGGTATCCTGGGCGATGCGCAGCCGGTCCTGATCGGCGGCCATCGTCAGCCAGGCGGTGGCGACCTCGGCGATCAGCGCGGTCTGCGCCGCGTCGCGGTTCTCGGCGGCGGCAAAGTAGTCCTCCTGCGCCGACTTCGCGAGATTGCGCAGCCGGCCGAACAGGTCGATCTCCCAGGCCGAGATGCCGAGATTGGCGGTGTAGATGTCGGTGCGCACGCTACCGCCGGTGACGGCGCCCGTGCCGGCCCCCGCGCCGACCCCGCCGGTGGTGGCGACGCCGCCGGGGCTCTTCTGGTAGGTCGCGCTGCCGTTCGCGCCGATCGTCGGGAAGAGGTCGGCGCGCTGGACGCGGTAGAGCGCCCTCGCCTGCTCGACATTGGCGACCGCCATGCGAAGGTCGCGGTTGTTGTCGAGCGCGAGGCGGATCACCCCGCGCAGCTTGGCGTCCACGAAGAAATCCTGCCACGCTGTGTCCGCCGGCACGATCGCACCCGCGGCCGGCGCCGCATAGGCCGGGCCGCCCGGCGCGGCGGGGGCCACCGGCAGGGCCGGGCGGATGTATTTCGGCGCCATGTCGCAGCCGGCGAGTGCCGCCCCGGCGGCGAGCGCGAGGAGAAGGGAGCGTCGCATCGTCAGATCTGCCTCAGCCGGTCCATCCCGCGCGGTCCGCCCCGGCCGCTCGGCTGGTCCTGGCGGAACAGCCGCTTCACCACGACGAAGAACAGCGGCACGAGGAAGATCGCCAGCACCGTCGCCGACAGCATGCCGCCGACCACCGCCCAGCCGATCGCGTTCTGGCCGCCGGCACCGGCACCGGATGCGATCGCCAGCGGCAGCACGCCGAACACGAAGGCGAAGGATGTCATCAGGATCGGGCGCAGGCGCAGCCGCGCCGCCTCCCGCGCCGCCTCGACCGCGCCCAGCCCGTCCTGCATCTTCTCCTCGGCGAACTCGACGATCAGGATCGCGTTCTTCGCCGAGACGCCGATCGTGGTGATCAGGCCGACCTGCAGGTAGATGTCGTTGTCGAGGCCGGCGAGCGTCGCGGCGATGACCGCGCCGAGCACGCCCAGCGGCACGACCAGGATCACCGCGATCGGCACCGACCAGCTTTCGTAGAGCGCGGCAAGGCACAGGAACACGATCAGCAGCGACAACGCATAGAGCGCGGGCGCCTGCGATCCCGACGCGGCCTCCTCGTAGGAGATGCCGGTCCATTCGTAGCCGATCCCCGGCGGCAGCTTGGCGGCATGCTCCTCCATCGCCTTCAGCGCGGTGCCGCTGCTGACGCCGGGTGCGGCGATACCCATGATCTCGTAGGAGGAGACGCCGTTATAGCGCTCCAGCCGGGCCGGTCCGAAGGTCCATTCTGAGTGCGAGAAGGAGGAGAACGGTGCCATCGTCCCGCTCGATCCGCGGACATGGAGGGCGTTGATCGAGTCCGGCGAGGTTCGGAACGGCGCATCGGCCTGGACGTAGACGCGCTTGACCCGGCCGCGGTCGATGAAGTCGTTGACATAGGTGCTGCCGAGCGCGGTGCTGATCGTGGTGTTGATGTCCGCCTGGGTCAGGCCGAGCGCACCCGCCGCCGCCTGGTCGACATCGAGCTTGAGCTGCGGCACGTCCTCCAGCCCGTTGGGGCGGACATTGGCCAGGCGCGGATCGGCGCTGGCGAGGCCAAGCAGCTGGTTGCGCGCGGCGAGCAGGGTCTTGCGGTCGACATTGCCGTCGGCCTTCAGCTCGAAGTCGAAGCCCTCGGCATTGCCGAGTTCCTGGATCGCCGGCGGCACCAACGCGAACGCCTGTCCGACGGTGAGCTTGCGGAAGGCGGCGTTCGCCCGCTCCGATATGGACCGCGCGCTGTGCGCCTTGCCCTTGCGGACCTCCCAGTCCTTCAGCCGGATGAAGGCGATGCCGACATTCTGGCCCTGCCCGACCAGGCCGAAGCCGGAGATGGTGAAGACCGCCGCGACATCGTCCTTCTCGTTGACGAGGAAATGGCTGCGCACCTTGTCGAGCGTGCGCGCGGTCTCCTCGATCGTGCTGCCGACCGGCAGGGTCACCTGCGCCACCATCGATCCCTGGTCCTCGTCGGGCAGGAAGCCGGTGGGCAGGCGCAGGAAGGTGAAGGCCATGATGCCGACGATCACCACATAGATCAGCATGCTGCGGCCCCAGTTCCGCTCGACCTTCTCGAGCGTGCCGACATAGCGCTTCTGGCCGCGGTCGAAGGTGCGGTTGAACCAGTTGAAGAAGCGGTCGACATAACCCAGCGGCCCGGACCGAGGCTCGCGCTGCTCGCCATGGCTCTGATCGCGCGCGGGCTTCAGGATCGTCGCGCAGAGCGCCGGGGTCAGGATCAGGGCGACCATCACCGACAGTCCCATCGATACCGCGATGGTGATCGAGAACTGGCGGAAGATGACGCCGGTCGACCCGCCGAAGAACGCCATCGGCAGGAACACCGCGGCGAGCACCACGCCGATGCCGACCAGCGCGCCGCTGATCTCGTCCATCGACTTGCGCGCCGCCTCCTTGGGGGAAAGCCCCTCGGTCTGAATGAGTCGCTCGACATTCTCGACGACGACGATGGCGTCGTCGACCAGCAGGCCGATCGCCAGAACCAGGCCGAACATGGTCAGCGTGTTGATGGTGAAGCCCGCCGCGTACAGCGCCGCCATCGTGCCCAGCAGCACGATCGGCACGGTAATCGTCGGGATCAGGGTCGCGCGCCAGTTCTGCAGGAACAGGAACATGACGACGAAGACGAGGACCACCGCCTCGACCAGGGTGTGGACGACCTGCTCGACCGACAGGCTGATGAACCGCGAGTTGTCGACCGGGAAATCGACCTTGATGCCGGTCGGGAAGGTTTTCTGCAGCTCGGCGACGCGGGCGCGGACCCGCTCCACGGTGTCGAGCGCGTTGGCGCCGGGCGCCAGCTTGATGCCGAAGCCGACGGCCGGAGAGCCGTTGAAGCGCGCCTGGAAGCTGTAATTCTCCGATCCCAACTCGACCCGCGCGACGTCGGAGAGACGGACCGTGGAGCCGTCTGGGTTCGAGCGCAGCAGGATGTCGCGGAACTGCTCGGGCGTCTGCAGCCGCGACTGGGCGGTGACGGTGGCGTTGAGCGCCTGCCCGGCCACGGTCGGCAGGCTGCCGATCTGCCCGGCCGAGATCTGCGCGTTCTGCGCCCGGATCGCCGCGGTGACGTCGCCGACGGTGACGCCGAGATTGGCGAGCTTGAACGGATCCAGCCAGATCCGCATCGCATATTGCGCGCCGAACACCTGCGTGTCGCCGACACCCTTGATGCGGCTGACCGGATCCTGGAGCTTCGATGCGACGAAATCGCCGAGGTCGACCTGATCGTGGCTGCCGTCGTCCGAATAGAGCGCGACCAGGAGCAGGAAGGCCGCGGACGCCTTCGTCACCCGAAGGCCCGATTGCGAGACTTCCTGCGGCAGCAGCGGGGTCGCCTGCGCCAGCTTGTTCTGCACCTGCACCTGCGCGACATCGGGGTCGGTCCCCTGCTCGAAGGTGAGCGTGATCGCGAGATTGCCCGCCGAATCGCTGGTCGACGAAAAGTAGCGAAGGTTGTCGATGCCCTTCATCTGCTGCTCGATGACCTGGGTGGTCGTGTTCTCGAGCGTCTGGGCGTCCGCCCCGGGATAGATCGTCGCGATCGTGACCTGGGGCGGCGCGATGTCGGGAAACTGCGCGACCGGCAGCGCGCGGATGGCGAGGCTGCCGAGCAGCATCAGGATGATCGCGATCACCCAGGCGAAAATCGGCCGGTCGATGAAATAGCGTGACATGCGGCGTCAGCCCTCGCCGTCGCTCGCGGCGGGCGCGGTGCTGGCCGGCCCGGCCGGGCGCGTCACCTGCTGCGGCGCGCCGGGGGTCACCACCGTACCCGGCTTCAGGTTGAGCAGGCCCTCGACGATCAGGCGGTCGCCGGGCTTGAGGCCCTCGGTCACCACCCAGCGGTCGCCGACTGCGCGATCGGTCTTGAGGGTACGCTGCTCGACCTTGTTGCCGGCGCCGACCACCATCGCCACGGCCTCGCCGCGCTCGTTGCGGGTCACGCCCTGCTGGGGGGCAAGGATCGCCTGCGTCCGGGTGCCCTCGACCAGCCGGGCGCGGACGTACATGCCGGGCAGCAAGGTGCCGTCGGGATTCGGGAAGGTCGCCCGCAAGGTCACGGCGCCGGTCGTCGCGTCAACCGTCACTTCGGAGAACTGGAGACGACCTTCGACCGGATAGGTCGCGCCGTTGGGCAGGATCAGCTGGACCCGGGCGCTGTCCGGCCCGCCGCGCGTCACCGAGCCGTTGCGGAGCGCCGCGCGCAGGTCGAGCGTGGCGGCGGCCGATTGCGTGACGTCGACATAGACGCGGTCGAGGCGCTGTATCGTCGCCAGCGGATCGGCCTGGCCGCTCTGGACGAGTGCGCCCGGCGTGAACAGCGACCGGCCGATGCGTCCCGAGATGGGCGCGCGAATCCGGGTGAAGCCGAGATTGACCTGCGCCGCCTGCACCGCCGCGCGCTGCGCGACGACATCGGCGCGCGCCTGGCCGGCCGAGGCCCTGGCGTTGTCGGCTTCCTGCCGGCTGACCGCGTTGATCCCGACCAGTTCCTGGTAGCGCGCAGCCTGCAGCCGCGTCGCCTCGATCGAGGCCTGGGCGCGGGCGAGCGCGCCCTGCGCCTGGCCGAGCGCGGCGCGATACGGGGCGTCCTCGATCTCGTAGAGCACCTGGCCGGAGCGGACATTGGCACCCTCGGCGAACAGCCGGCGACGCACCACGCCAGAGACCTGCGGCCGCACCTCGGACGTCTCGAACGCCACGATGCGCCCCGGCAGCTCGGTGGTGAGCGTCACCGGCTCGTTCTTCAGGGTCACCACGCCAACGGTCGGCGGCGGCGGTGCCGGTGGTTGATCCTTGCCACAGGCGGCCAGCAGCGCTGCCAGCCCGAAAATGGCGGCCAGCGGAAGACGTCGACGCATAGATTTACCTTGGCAGGCCAGTGAATGAACGTTCATTCACTCGCCAAAATGACGTGCTGCGCCGCGAAGATCAACCCCAAACTTGCAGCTGTCCGCCAAGTTCCTGTTGCGGCGCACAATTTTTTCGGAGGGATCTCACACAGGGTAAAGCGGGTTCCCCTGCAGTGCGAGTCGCCGAGCGAGAGGGCCAGCGAGCCTCCGCCGCCAGGATATTTGCTGCGCTTGCGAACGTGGCATGCAGCGGGAACCCGCGCGATCCCTTACGCATCCTCGACGTTGCCGGCGGCAGCCGCTATGTCGCGCATATGTCGCAGGCCGCCATTTCCATCCAGGACCTCTGCAAGACCTATGCGGGGGGCAAGCGCGCGCTGGGCGGGGTCAGCTTCGACGTGCCGCGCGGCCAGATCTTCGGGCTGCTCGGGCCGAACGGTGCCGGCAAGTCGACGCTCATCAACATCCTCGCCGGCCTGGTCGAGAAGACCTCGGGCAAGGTCGACATCTGGGGCTTCGACATCGACCACGACCGCCGCAATGCGAAGGGCGCGATCGGCATCGTCCCGCAGGAAATCGTGTTCGATCCCTTCTTCACGCCTTACGAGACCCTGGAAATCCAGGCCGGGCTCTACGGCGTGCCCAAGGGAAAGCGGCGGTCGATGGAGCTGCTTCGCGCCGTCCATCTGGAGGATAAGGCGCGCGCCTATTCACGGACCTTGTCGGGCGGCATGAAGCGGCGCCTGCTCGTCGCGAAGGCGATGGTCCACACCCCGCCCGTCCTGGTCCTCGACGAGCCCACCGCCGGCGTCGACGTCCAGCTCCGCCAGCAGCTCTGGGCCTATGTGCGTGAACTCAACCGCGGCGGCGTCACCGTCGTGCTGACGACGCATTACCTCGAAGAGGCCGAGGAGCTGTGCGATCGCATCGCGATCATCAATCACGGCCGCCTGATCGCCAACGAGCCGACCCGCGCGCTGGTCGCGATGGCGCAGGAGAAGGCGGTCGAAGTCACCGTCGACCGCGACCTCGAAGCCGCCCCGGTCGCCTCCTGCTTCGAGAAGATCGAGCTGAAGGGTCCGCGCACGCTGACCATCACCTATTCGAAGGCCAAGGTGAACGCCGGCGAGGTGCTGAGCGCGGTCCAGGCCGCCGGCCTCGGCATCGTCGACGTCTCGACGCGCGAGGCCGACCTCGAGGACGTGTTCCTGAACCTCACCAACGCGCCGGCCCAGGCCTGATAACGGGCGCGCCGCAGTTATCCTTTCTCCTCGTGGGTCCTTGCGGGTGAGGGTCGGCGGCACCGTTCCGTTCTGACCAAGCCACCGCCAAACCGAATGCGATCGCTCTCCCTGCAGGGGCAGGGCTTTCCCGGATCGCCAGAACATACGCAAACCTCTAGCCAACCGGCGTCCTGCCTGCGAAGGCGGATCGCTGTCCCTTGTCCGAGACGACACCAGTCGCGGGGGACGCCCCCCGCTCGTCGGAAGGGACAAGAGAGGAAGTGACCAGCTTCGATGGCTGACCATCGTTACGACGTCATCATCATCGGTTCCGGCGCGGCCGGGCTGACCGCCGCGCTGAACCTCGCCGACCGTTTTCGCGTCGTCGTGCTCGCCAAGGGCGGGCTGTCCGAAGGCTCGACGGCCCATGCCCAGGGCGGCATCGCCGCGGTGCTGGAAGAAGGTGACACTTTCGAAAGTCATGTCGATGACACGATCGTCGCCGGCGCCGGCCTCAACGACCGCCGCACCGTGGAGTTCGTCGTCGAGAACGCCCCGCGCGCGATCGAGCGGCTGGCCGCTCTCGGCGTGCCGTTCAACCGCGGCGATACCGGCAACGGCGATCGCTGGCATCTGACCCGCGAGGGCGGGCATAGCCACCGCCGCATCGTCCATGTCGACGACGCCACCGGCTGGGCGGTGCAGCAGGCGCTGGAGCGCGCCGCCCGGGCCCATCCCAACATCAATCTCGTCACCGAAATGGCGGCGATCGACCTCGCCACCGGCCGCCACGGCGTGAAATACTCCGGCGACGGCCATGTCTGGGGGGTCTACGCGCTGCACCGCCCGACGGGGAAGGTGGCGCTGTTCACCGCCAAGGCGACGATCCTCGCCACCGGCGGCGCCGGCCGCGTCTACCAGTTCTCGACGGCACCGCGCGGCGCCAGTGGTGACGGCATCGCCATGGCCTGGCGCGCCGGCTGCCGTGTGTCGAACATGGAGTTCAACCAGTTCCACCCGACCTGCCTCTACAATCTGGAGGTCAAGAACTTCCTGATCACCGAGGCGATGCGCGGCGAGGGCGGCCAGCTCAAGATCCCGGACCATGTGCCCGGGGTCGGCGGCCATCGCTTCATGCCCGACTTCGATCCGCGCGCCGAACTCGCCCCGCGCGACATCGTGGCGCGCGCGATCGACCATGAGATCAAGCGCCTCGGCCTCGACTACGTCCACCTCGACATCAGCCATCAGCCGGCGGAATTCGTCATCCACCACTTCCCGACGATCTACGCCAAGCTGCTCCCGCTCGGCATCGACATCACCAAGGCGCCGATTCCGGTCGTGCCGGCGATGCACTATACCTGCGGGGGGGTGCTGATCGACCTCGACGGGCGGACCGATGTGCCCGGCCTCTATGCCGCCGGCGAGGTGACCCAGTCGGGCCTGCACGGCGCCAACCGCCTCGCCTCCAACTCGCTGCTCGAATGCCTCGTATTCGGCGACGCCGCCGCCAACCACATCGCTGCCCATTGGGATCAGATGCCGGGGCCGCCGGCGATCAAGGAATGGGACGAGAGCCGGGTCACCGATTCGGACGAGGACATCGTCGTCCAGCACAACTGGCGCGAGATCCGCCGCTTCATGTGGGACTATGTCGGCATCGTCCGCACCACCAAGCGGCTGGAGCGCGCCCAGCACCGCGTCTCCCTGCTGCGCCGCGAAGTCGCGGAATATTACGGCAATTACCGCGTCACCTCGGACCTGATCGAGCTGCGCAACCTGATCGAGGTGGCCGGCCTGATCGTGCGCTCCGCCCTGTCGCGCAAGGAGAGCCGGGGGCTGCACTACACGCTCGATTTCCCCGACCTGCTGCCCGAAGCGGTCGACACGATCCTGCAGCCGTAATCGCGCTCAAAGAATATATCACCGTCATGCCCTGACCCTCGTCGGCATGACGGTGGTTCTGACCCGACGCTCTAGAACCCCAGGCTCTCCGCGACCGTCGCGTTGACGATCTTGCCCGCCTTGATGTTCAGCCCTTCGCGCAGGCCGGGATCCTCGTCGCAGGCCGCGATGCCCTTGGCGGCAAGGGCAAGGCCGTAGGGCAGGGTGGCGTTGTTCAGCGCGTGGCTGGAGGTCATCGGCACCGCCCCGGGCATGTTGGCCACGCAATAGTGGATGATGCCGTCCACCTCGTAGGTCGGGTTGTCATGGGTGGTGGCGTGGCTGGTCTCGAAGCAGCCGCCCTGGTCGATCGCGACATCGACCAGCACCGCCCGCTCCTTCATGCGGCCGAGCATCGCGCGGGTGATCAGCTTGGGGGCCGAAGCGCCGGGGACCAGCACCGCACCGATCACCGCATCGGCCGCCGCGATCTCCTCGTCGATTGCGTCGATCGTCGAGAAACGGGTGCGGACCCGGCCGTCGAACAGCTCGTCGAGCTGGCGGAGCCGCGGCAGCGAGCGATCGAGGATGGTGACCTCGGCGCCGAGGCCGACCGCCATCCGCGCCGCATGGGTTCCGACGACGCCGCCGCCCAGCACCACGATCCGGCCCGCCGGCACGCCCGGCACGCCGCCCAGCAGCAGACCGCGCCCGCCCGACACGGCGCGCAGCGCCGTCGCCGCGGCCTCGATCGACAGGCGGCCGGCGACTTCGCTCATCGGCGCCAGCAGGGGCAAGCCGCCCGAGGCGTCGCGCACCGTCTCATAGGCGACCGCGTCGCAGCCGGAGGCGATCAGCCCCTTGGCCTGCTCGGGATCGGGGGCGAGATGGAGATAGGTGAAGAGGATCTGGCCGGGGCGGAGCTGGACCCATTCGTTCGGCTGCGGCTCCTTGACCTTCACCACCATCTCGGCAGTGGCGAAGATCTCCTCGGCGGTCGGAACGATCTCGGCACCGGCGGCAACGTAGACGGAATCGGCGGCGGCGATGCCTTTGCCCGCACCGGTCTGGACGATGACGCGGTGGCCGTGCGCGGTGTATTCGCGCACCGCCGCCGGGGTCAGGCCCACCCGGTATTCGTGGTTCTTGATCTCCTTGGGCACGCCGACCAGCATCGTTCAACCTCCTGGCAAGTCTCGATCGTCACGGCCTTCTGCCGCGACGGCATGTCGGCGCTGTGAACAGGCCCTGCCCGCGCCGGAAGCCGACTTCGCTGCGCGCGACGGTGCCGCGCAGGCACCGCGCAGGCGGCGATCATACACCGTCTCGCGCCGCGTCTCACCCGGTTCCGGCGGCGGGTGCAAAGCGCATCGCCACGCCGTTCATGCAGTAACGCAGACCGGTCGGCGGCGGGCCGTCGTTAAAGACATGGCCGAGATGGCCGCCGCAGCGCCGGCAATGCACCTCGACACGCTGCATGCCGAACATGCTGTCGTTCCTGGTCGCGACCGCCTTCGGCAGGGGGCGCCAGAAGCTGGGCCAACCAGTGCCGCTGTCGAACTTGGTGGTCGAGGCGAACAGCGGCAGCGCGCAGCCGGCGCAGGTGAACGTGCCGCGGCGATGCTCGGCATTGAGCGGGCTGGAAAAGGGCCGCTCCGTCGACGCCTGGCGCAGCACCGCATAGGCGGGGGGCGAGAGCCGCTGGCGCCATTCGGCATCGCTGAGCGTGAAGGAATAGGCCGGCGTCGCCGCCTCGCCCCGCCAGCCGATCGCCAGCGCCACTGCACCGAGGGCCGCCCCCGCCAGCATCTCGCGCCGCGACACTCCCATGCCGATCGTCCCTTCGCTCATGGCATGAAAGATGGGGACGCACCCCGCCGCCTGCCAGTGTGCGGCCCGCGCGCGCCGTTCATGTCGCGGATTCGGCGGTTCGTCGCGCCACGCCACCACCCGCGCCAACGGCCCAGCGGCCGGTCGCGGAGCATCTGTGCGCATCGCGGCGACGGGTTAACCGCGCCGCGTCGCTCCGGCGACCACGTCATCGAGAAGGTCAATCATGCTGAAGTCGTTCCTGACCCTGGCCGCCGCGCTCGCCGCTGGACAGGCTCACGCTGCCGCGTTCATCAACGGCAATTTCGAGACCTCGACCGTCCATCCGGCGCAATGGTACACGATGTATGCCGGCGACAACGCGCTGACCGGCTGGACCGTCGACTTCGGTAGCGCCGACATCACCGGCCGCGGCCTGTGGACCCCCGCCGAGGGCGAGCAGAGCATCGATCTTGCCGGCTGGGAGCCGGGCCGGATCTCGCAGACCTTCGACACCATCGCCGGCCGGACCTACACCGTGACCTTCGATCAATCGATGAATCCCTACGGATCGGCCAGGCCCTCGATCCACGTCCTCATCGACGGCAGCCTGGTGCTCGATTCCGCCTATACCGGCACGGCGCGGCCGACCGCGATGGACTGGCAGACCAACAGCTTCACCTTCACCGCCATCGGCGGATCGACGACCCTGGCCTTCGGCTCGAACGGCGGATCGCCGGCCAATGCCGGTGCCGCGCTCGACAATGTCCGCGTCGACCTCAACGGCGCGGTGCCCGAGCCGGCGAGCTGGGCGATGATGATCGCGGGCCTCGGCCTCGTCGGCGGCGCGCTGCGCCGGCGGGATCGCCTGGCGGCCCGACCGCCCTTCCGGTTCACGGCCGCCTGAGGCCGTGAGCGGCGTCGCCGGGCTTGTCGATCCCTTGACCGGCGGCGCCGCATCCTTCCGCCTGCCCACCGATGCGCGATGGACAGGGGCGGGCGACGGGGCGCACAGTTCCGTGATGAGCCCGGCCCCAGAGTTTACCGGCGAACGTCCCGGAGACCGGCTTCCGCCGCGCCCGCGGGCGGGCGAGCGGCGGTTCGTCGCGGCGGTGCTCGCGGTCTACTGGGTCGGCCTCCAGACCACCTATTTCGCCTTCCAGATGGTGCGCGGCGGCCCGCCGCCCGGCGGCACCGCCCCCTCCCCGCTGGTCCGCTATCTCACCTACATGACCACCCCTTCCGAGCTTGCGATCTGCCTGGGCGGCGCGGTGATCTGCTATGCGATCTACGAGGTGCTGCGCCGCACGAGCGCGCTGCGCCTGCCCGCCAAGCTGCTGGCCAGCCTCGCGCTGACCATCCTCGGCGCGATCGCCTTCTCGGCGGTGGTGATGGTCATCAGCCTCGTCGCCGGCATGGCGCTCGATCCGTTCTGGCGCAACTTCGTGCTCAATGCCTTCGTCTGGTTCTCGCCGATGGGGCTGTGGACCGCGGCGGCCCTCGCGATCACCTACAATGCCGAGATCGTCGCGCGCGAGCAGCGGCTGGCGGCGCTGCGGGAACAGGCGCAGGCCGCGCAGATCCGTGCGCTGCATTTCCAGCTCAACCCGCATTTTCTCTACAACACGCTCAACGCCATCTCGGCGCTGATCCTCGACGGCCGCGGCGCCGATGCCGACCGCATGGTGCTCGGCCTCTCCGCCTTCCTGCGCGAGACCCTGCACCGCGATCCGCTCGGCAACATCGCGCTTGCCGACGAGATCGCGCTGCAGCGGCTCTATCTCGACATCGAGGCGACCCGCTTCGAAGACGGCCTCGACATCGCCATCGCGCTGCCCGAGGCGCTGGTCGACGCCCGCGTGCCGAGCCTGATCCTTCAGCCGCTGGTCGAGAACGCGCTTCGCCACGGCGTGCCCGAGCCGCCCGAACGCATGCGCCTCTCGGTCCACGCCGCCGAAGCCGATGCCGGGCGCACCCTCGTCCTCGAAGTGTCGGACAACGGCCCGGGATCGCGCGCCGATGGCGGCGGCGGCGGGATCGGCCTGCGCAACGTGCGCGACCGCATCGCCGTGCAATGGGGGGAAGAAGCGCGCCTCGACACCAGCAGCGACGCCGGCGGCTTCACCGCGCGCGTCTCGATGCCGCTGGTCCGGGCATGACCGCGCCGCTCCGCGTGCTTGCGGTCGACGACGAGGCGCTGGCGCTGCGCCGGCTCGAGATCGCGCTCGGGCAGATGCCGGGCGTCACCCTGGTCGGCACCGCGCGCAGCGGCCGGCAGGCGCTCGACCTGCTCGCCGATCGGGTCGTCGACGTGCTGCTGCTCGACATCCGCATGGCCGGGCTGGACGGCTTCGACGTGCTGGAACGGCTTCCGCCCGAGGCGCGGCCGGCGACGATCTTCGTCACCGCCTTCGACGCCTTCGCCACCCGCGCCTTCGAGACCGCGGCGATCGACTACATCCTGAAGCCGGTCGCCTTCGATCGCCTCGCCGCCGCCCTCGACCGCGCCCGCCAGCACCTGACCGACCGCCAGTCCCGCTTCGACATCGCCGAACTTCGCGCGATCATCGCCGACCTGCGCAGCCGCGACCGCGACCCGGCCCCGCCCCGTTTCGAAAGCGAACTGTGGGTCGAGCAGCGCGGCACCTACCTGCGCATCGGCGTGCC
>Ga0070668_100002370_pt1 | contig 13852 bp, 17 predicted proteins | sample KBSS43metaG_FD_64661 | JGI IMG/M metagenome (GOLD analysis project Ga0070668, IMG submission 64661) | Switchgrass rhizosphere microbial communities from Kellogg Biological Station, Michigan, USA - KBS S4-3 metaG | ecosystem: Host-associated > Plants > Roots > Rhizosphere > Soil ... | reverse complement strand
CGTTCACGACGTTCGGACCGGACACGCTGAAGGAGCTCCGCGGCGCATTCGGGGACGGCCACACGCACGTCAACCGCTTCGCCGACATGCACGATCTCGGCGACATGCTCGTGCACGCAGGATTCGCCGACCCGGTGATGGACATGGAGTACGTGACGCTGACCTACGAATCGCCGCGCGCGCTGCTGGAGGAACTGAAGGCACTGGGCGCCACCAACGCGACGCGCGGCCGCCCGCGCGGGCTGATGGGGCGCCGGCGGCTGGCGCGCGTCGAGCAGGCGCTGGAAAAACTGCGCCGCGATGGCCGGATACCAGCGACGTTCGAAGTCGTCTACGGGCACGCGTGGAAGGGCGAGCCCAGGCGAACGGCCGAGGGCCTGCCGATCGTGGCGATGCCGCACGGCAAGCGGACCGACCGCTGACGCTGTCGCCCGGACCGGGGATATCGAGATGGCGCAGGGCGTATTCATCACCGGCACCGACACCGGCATCGGCAAAACGCACGTCGCGGTCGCGATTCTTCGCGCATTGGCTGCGTCGGGCGCGCGTACCGTCGGAATGAAGCCGGTCTCCGCCGGCGTCGCGCCCGGTGCGACCGTCAACGCCGACGTGCTCGCGCTGCGGGCGGCCGCGAACGTCGCCGCGCCGCTCGCCGACGTCAATCCGTTTGCCTACGAACCGCCGATCGCGCCTCACGTCGCCGCCGCCGACGCTGACCGGCCTATCGTCATTGCCGACATTGTCGCCGCCTACGCGCGGCTCGCCGCGCGCGCCGATGTGATCGTCGTCGAAGGTGCCGGCGGGGCGCTGGTTCCGCTCGACGCGCGCTGTGACGTGCTCGACATCGCGGCCGAGCTCCGGCTTCCGGTCGTGCTGGTGGTGGGCGTGCGGCTCGGCTGCCTCAATCACGCACTGCTGTCGGCGCTGGCGATCCGCGCGCGTGGCCTCACGCTCGCGGGCTGGATTGCCAACCGCGTCGATCCGGCGATGCCGCGCGCCGACGCCAGCGTGCAGGCATTGGTCGCGCGACTGGCGGCGCCGATGATTGCCGATCTCAACTGGGGCGACGACGCCATTCGGCCCGAAGCGCTGCGCGACGCGGGACTGGCCGCGCAACGGCCGGCCTGACGATGCCGGCGATCCATGCTAAGATTTTGCGGTTTTTGAGCAACGCATCGCGGGACGGTCGTTCGGCGGTCGCCGCCGGTCCCGCGTCACCGACCGATGTCTGCCGCCGAGCTCCCTCCGCTGACTGTCGATCCCGAGTTCTGCGTGCTGTCGCGGCGAAACAACTCGCTGGACACGCGGCAGCGGTGGACACTGTTTGCGGGGTTGGCGGCGGTGAGCCTCGGTCTGGCGCTGGCGTTCGTCGCCGCAGGGGCCTGGCCGGTGCTGCCGTACTCGGTGCTGGAGATCAGCGTGCTCGGGCTCGCGTTCGCGTGGATCGAACGCCGCTCCGGCGATTGGGAGCGGTTGACGATCGCCGGCGACCGCGTGATCGTCGAGCGGGAAATGGGAGGAACGCAGTCGCGGCGTGAATTCAATCGCTGGTGGCTGCGGGTGGAGCTGGAAGAGGCCGGGTTCATGCGGCCCGCGCAGTTGACGCTGCGCTGCGCAGGCGACGAGATCGCGTTCGGCGGCGCGTTGCCGCCGCGGGAGCGAACGGCGGTGGCGCAGGAGTTGGCGCGGCTGCTGCGGGCGCGGTGAAGCACCGAATTCGGAACAAACAGGACGTCATCGGGGACAGCATGGTTCGTAATCGCACGGGACACGGCGCAGGCCGCCGCCTTCTCACGACGGGACTCGCGGCGCTTGCCGCCGTTCCGGCCCTCGCAGCGGCTGCACCGGCGTGGAATTTCCAGGCGCCGGTCACCTCGATCGCGCAGCAGCAGTACGACCTGCACTTGTTCATCTTCTGGATCTGCGTCGTCATCTTCATCGGTGTGTTCGGCGTGATGTTCTATTCGCTGTTCAAGCACCGGAAGTCGGTCGGCCACCAGGCGGCACAATTCCACGAGAACACGACGGTCGAGATCGTGTGGACGGTCATTCCGTTCCTGATCCTGCTGTTCATGGCGTGGCCGGCGACGAAGACGATCCTGGCGATGAAGGACACCTCGGCGCCCGAGATGACGGTCAAAGTCACCGGCTACCAGTGGAAGTGGGGGTACGACTACCTGGGCGAGGGCTTCGGCTTCTATTCGAACCTGTCGACGCCGCTCGCGCAGATCGAGAACCGCGCGCCGAAGGGCGAGAACTACCTGCTGGAAGTCGATCATCCGCTGGTCGTCCCCGTCGACACCCGCGTACGCGTGCTGATCACCGCCAACGATGTGATCCACGCGTGGTGGGTGCCGGCCTTCGGTGTCAAGCAGGACGCGATTCCCGGCTTCGTCCGCGACTCTTGGTTCAAGGCCGAAAAGGTCGGCATCTATCGCGGCCAATGCGCCGAGCTGTGCGGCAAGGAGCACGGCTTCATGCCGGTCGTCGTCGACGTCCGCTCGAAGGACGACTACGCGAAATGGGTCGCCGAGCAGAAGAAGCTGGTCGCGGCGGCCGCCGAGGATCCGAACAAGGTCTGGGACCTGAAGGACTTGGCAGCGCACGGCGAGAAGGTGTTCGCCGCCAACTGCGCCGCGTGTCACCAGGCCAGCGGCAAAGGCGTGCCACCCGCTTTCCCGGCGCTCGACGGCAGCAAGATCGTCAATGGTCCCGAGGCCGCGCAGATCGCGCTGGTGCTGAATGGCAAGCAGGGCACGGCGATGGCGTCGTTCAAGCAGCTGTCGGACACGGACCTCGCCGGCGTGATCACCTATACGCGCAACGCCTGGAGCAATCACACCGGCCAGGTGATCCAGCCGGCGCAGGTTGCGGCCGCCCGCAAATGACACGTTTTTTCGTAGCAGTTTCTGCCGTGAATCGTCGGGCTCCGCCCGCGATTCATGGGACGCCAACATTGGACGAAAGTAGGGTTTCACTTTCGTCCAGGAGAAAGACATGAGCAGCATTCCGCACGATCACGCCGGCCACGATCACGCGCACGACGAGCACCACGCCGAACATCCCTACGGGATGATGCGCTGGATCACGACGACCAACCACAAGGACATCGGCACGCTGTACCTGTGGTTCTCGTTCATCATGTTCTTCGTCGGCGGCACGATGGCGCTGACGATCCGCGCGGAGCTGTTCCAGCCGGGCATGCAGATCGTCCATCCCGAGTTCTTCAATTCGATGACGACGCTGCACGGCCTGATCATGATCTTCGGCGCGATCATGCCGGCCGCGGTGGGATTCGCGAACTGGATGGTCCCGATGTTGATCGGCGCGCCCGACATGGCGTTCGCGCGGATGAACAACTGGAGCTTCTGGCTGCTGCCGCCGGCGGCGCTGATGCTGATCGGGTCGTTCTTCGTGCCCGGCGGTGCCGCCGCGGGCGGCTGGACGCTGTACCCGCCGCTGTCCGTTCAGGCCGGCATGGGAATGGACCTGACGATCTTCGCCGTCCACATCATGGGCGCGTCGTCGATCATGGGATCGATCAACATCATCACGACGATCCTCAACCTGCGCGCGCCCGGCATGACGCTGATGAAGATGCCGCTGTTCTGCTGGACGTGGCTGATCACCGCCTACCTGCTGATCGCCGTGATGCCGGTGCTCGCCGGCTCGGTGACGATGCTGCTCACCGACCGCCATTTCGGCACCAGCTTCTTCAATGCCGCCGGCGGCGGCGACCCGGTGCTGTTCCAGCACGTGTTCTGGTTCTTCGGGCACCCCGAGGTCTACATCCTGATCCTGCCGGCGTTCGGAATCATCTCCGAGATCCTGCCGGTGTTCTCGCGCAAGCCGCTTTTCGGCTATGCGTCGATGGTCTACGCGCTCGCCGGCATCGCGATCCTGTCGTTCATCGTCTGGGCGCACCACATGTTCACGGTCGGCATGCCCGCCGCCGGGCTGCTGTTCTTCATGTACGCGACGATGCTGATCGCCGTGCCCACCGGCGTGAAGGTGTTCAACTGGCTGGCGACGATGTGGCGTGGCTCGATCACGTTCGAGACGCCGATGCTGTTCGCGCTCGGCTTCCTGTTCCTGTTCACGCTGGGTGGCTTCACGGGCCTGGTGCTCGCGATCACGCCGGTCGACATCCAACTGCAGGACACGTACTACGTCGTCGCGCATTTCCACTACGTGATGGTTGCCGGAAGCCTGTTCGCGTTCTTCGGCGGCACGTATTACTGGATCCCGAAGTGGACCGGCACGATGTACGACGAGACACTCGGCAAGATCCACTTCTGGGCCAGCCTGATCTTCTTCAACATCACGTTCTTCCCGATGCATTTCCTGGGGCTTGCCGGCATGCCGCGCCGGATTCCGGACTACGCGCAGCAGTTCACCGACTGGAACATGATCGCGTCGATCGGCGCCTTCGGGTTCGGGCTCTCGCAGCTGATCTTCCTCTACGCGGTACTGAAGTGCGTGACCGGCAAGGGCGAGAAGGCGCCGGCAAAGCCGTGGGAGGGCGGGACGACCCTGGAGTGGACGCTACCGTCGCCGGCGCCGTACCACACGTTCGAGGTGCCGCCGGTCGTCAAGTGACGCGCGGCCGACGCGAATCCGAAAGCTCGAGCATGGCCACCCGCGCCCCGGCACCCCCGATAACCGACGACGCCGCACGGCAGCGCCGGGCCAACGTGCGCCTGGCGCTGACACTGGCGACGGTCGTGCTCGTATTTTTCGTCGGCGTGATCGCCGCGAAGTTCATGGGCGGCTACGAAGCAGGACTCAGCATCATCGGGTTCGCCGCCTTGCTGTTCCTGGTCGTTGCGATCGGCCGCAACCTGTTCGGCAAATGACGCGATGGCGATGAACGTCACGCCGCCGGACGACGACAAGGGCTCCGCCAACCGCAGCGTGCTGACGAAGCTCGGCATCGTCGTCGTGCTGATGTTCGGTTTCGGCTTTGCGCTGGTCCCGTTCTACGAGCAGATCTGTCGCGCGACCGGGTTGCGTAACATCGCGCAGGCCGACGCGCCGGCAAATACGCAGGTCGATGCGTCGCGTACCGTCCGTGTCGAGCTCGACTCGAACCTGCGCAACCTGCCGTGGACATTCCGCTCGCTGGAGACGTTCGTGTCCGTGCATCCGGGCGAGGTGCGCCAGGTGGTCTACGAAGTCGTCAACACGACCGACCGGGCGATCACCGGGCAGGCGATTCCCAGCTACAGCCCGCAGAACGCCGCTCGCTACTTCCGCAAGCTCGACTGCTTCTGCTTCACGCGGCAGACGCTGCAGCCGGGCGAGCGCCGCGAAATGCCCGTCGTCTTCGTGCTGGACCCGGCGATGCCGAACGACATGCCTACCGTGTCGTTGTCGTATACGTTCTTCGTCGTTGACGGCATGCAGGGCGCAGCTGAAAAAGCACAGAGTGTCGACGCCCGCGGCGTCGACGCTCCGAATTCCAAGGGGACCCTATGAGCACAACCACCAGCACCGGACAGCCCGCCTACTACATTCCGCAACCGTCACATTGGCCGATCACCGGGGCGATCGCGCTGCTGCTGATGGGCTCGGGTGCCGCGGTTTGGGTGAACAGCTACCCAGCCGGCCCGTGGATGGTGGCGGCCGGCTTCGCCGTGCTGGTGTTCATGATGTTCGGCTGGTTCGGCACTGTGATCGGCGAGTCCGAGCGGCGCGTGTTCAGCAAGAAGGTCGACCTGTCGTTCCGCTGGGGAATGAGCTGGTTCATTTTCAGCGAGGTCATGTTCTTCGCAGCGTTCTTCGGCGCGCTGTTCTACATCCGCAACATCGGCGGGCCCGATCTCGGCAGCCTTGGCCAGAAGCTGCTGTGGCCGGATTACACGTATTCGTGGCCGACGGTCGGACCGTACATCAAGGAACAGTTCACGCCGATGGCGGCGATCGGCATCCCGCTGCTGAACACGATCATCCTGCTCACCTCCGGTGTCACGCTGACGATCGCCCACCACGCGCTGAAGGCCGGTAATCGCGGCGGACTCAAGCTGTGGCTGTTCCTGACCATCGTGCTCGGCTTCCTGTTCATCGGCTTCCAGGCGTACGAGTACTCGCACGCGTACAGCGAGATGAACCTGAAGTTGACGACGGGCGTCTACGGATCGACGTTCTTCATGCTGACCGGGTTCCACGGCGCGCACGTAACGATCGGCGCGATCATGCTGACGGTGATGCTGTTTCGCGTGTTCCGCGGTCATTTCGACGCCGAGCATCATTTCGCGTTCGAGGCGGCCGCCTGGTACTGGCATTTCGTCGACGTCGTCTGGCTGCTGCTGTTCGTGCTCGTGTACTGGCTGTAGCACGACACGATAAATGCGGAAAAGCCGCACGGCAGGCGCCGTGCGGCTTTTTTCTTAACGCAGACCCTGGGGACCGATCCAGCCCATCCAGTACGAGACCAGCAGGAACGCGACCAGCAGCACCGACAGCCCGACCCGGACCGTCAGCGCGTTGACCATCCGCTTGCCCTTGCCTTGGTCGCGGTACAGGAACACGAGCGCCGTGAACAGCGCAACGATGATCGCGACCAGCCCCACGATGACGACGATCTTCATGTCGCAACCAGTTTAGCAGGCCGATGTCCGGACCTGATCCAGGTGCGGCGCCGCGGCGCCTCGTGCGTCGGATGTTGCCGACGCTGGCGACGATCGCGGCCATCGCGGTGTTCGTCGCGGCGGGCAACTGGCAGCGCGGCCGGATGGACGACAAGGCGGCACTGCGCGCGCAACTCGATGCTGCGCTGGCGGCGCCGGTCGCCGCGCTGCCCGCGACCGACGTCGACTGGAGCGCATGGCGTTACCGCGGCGTCGATGTCGAAGGCAACTACGACGCCGCGCGGCAGATCCTCATCGACAACAAGGTGCACGCCGGGCGCACGGGTTTTCACGTCGTTACCCCGCTCGATCTGTCCGACGGCCGCGCCGTGCTCGTCGATCGCGGCTTCGTCGCCGCCGGTGCGACGCGCGCCGATCTTCCCGCCGCCCCGCCGCCGGCCGGAACGGTTCATGTCCGCGGCCGCATCAATATCCCCGGTGCGTACGTCGAGTTGAGTGCCGTTCCGCCGGCGGGCGTCGTATGGCAGAACGTCGACCCGGCGCGGTTCGCGGCGGCCACCGGCAAGCGAGTGTTGCCAATCGTGATCGAGCAGGATGCGCGCGACGCGCCGGCGGACGGGCTGGTTCGTGACTGGCTGCTGCCCGACGCCGGCATCGACAAGCACAGGATCTACATGATGCAGTGGTATGCGTTTGCCGCGCTGGCCGCGGGATTGTGGCTGTGGTTCAACGTCCGCCGTGGAGGAGGCAGCGATGGCTGACGCCAGGCCACGCAGTTCTCGAACGCTGTGGCTGATCCTCGCCGTGTGCATCGCGCCGGTCGTCGCGTCGTACGTCGCGTACTTCCTGTTCCCGCGCGAAGCGCAGACCAACTATGGCGAACTGCTGCCGACGCAGCCGATGCCGGCGATTGCCGGCGTTTCGGAGACGGGCACGCCCGTGTCGCTTGCCGAGTGGCGCGGCAAATGGGTGGTGCTGACGGCGGCGCCCGGCGCCTGCCCGCCCGACTGCCAGCGGCGGCTGTACGCGATGCGTCAGGCGCGGACGATCCAGAACCGTGAGCAGGATCGCCTGCTTCGCGCCTGGCTGGTCACCGACGACACCGCACCGGCTCCGGCGCTGCTGGCCGAGCACCCCGGGCTGACGCGAGTCCGTGTGTCGCCGGCTGCGTTGTCGGTGCTGCCGCGCGGCGGCGACGCGATCTACCTGATCGACCCGCTTGGCAACCAGGTCCTCGTCTGGCCGGCCGATCCCGACATCAAGGCGATGGCGAGGGATATTGGCCGCGTGTTGAAGGCGTCGCGGATCGGATGACCGCATTGCGGTAAAATGACGGGTTGCCCGGGGTCCCCACCTCCTTTACGTCATGACGTCGCTCACCCTCGCCGAAAGCCGGTTCCGGCACTTCCTCGCGCTGACCAAGCCGCGAGTCGTGTCGCTGATCGTCTTCTGCGCGGTGATCGGGATGTTTCTCGCCGTCCCGGACCTGCCGCCGCCGGCGATCGTGTTCGCGGCGACGCTCGGGATCGCGCTGGTCGCAGGCGCGGCAGCGGCGATCAACTGCCTCGTCGAGCAGAAGATCGACGCCGCGATGTACCGGACGCGGCGCCGGCCGTTGCCGTCCGGCGACGTGACGCCGCTGTCGACGCTGGTCTTCGCCGGCCTGGTCGGCGGCGCCGGACTTTGGCTCCTGTATCGGTTCGTCAATCCGCTGACGATGTGGCTGACGCTGGCCACGTTCGTCGGCTATGCGATCGTCTACACGGTGCTGCTGAAGCCGGCGACGCCGCAGAACATCGTGATCGGCGGCGCATCGGGCGCGATGCCGCCGGTGCTCGGCTGGGCCGCGGTGACCGGCGAAGTCAGCGCCGAAGCGCTGATCCTGTTCCTGATCATCTTCATCTGGACGCCCCCGCATTTCTGGTCGCTGGCGCTGTACCGGACACAGGACTACGCGCGAGCGGGGCTGCCGATGCTGCCGGTCACGCACGGCTCCCGCTACACGCGGCTGATGATCGTGCTCTACACGCTGGCGCTGGTCGCCGTGACCTGCCTTCCGTATGCCATCCGGATGAGCGGGCTCCTCTATCTCGCCGTCGCGCTCGGCCTCGGCGCAGTGTTCGTCCGCTATGCGCTGCGGTTGTTCCGCGACTACAGCGACGCATTGGCCCGCAAGACGTTCCGGTATTCGATCGTCTACCTCGCTGCGCTGTTCTCGGCGCTGCTCGTCGACCACTATTTCCGCTAGGCGCGCCGCGCGCGCTTCCGGCGCTCGCGGGCGACCCGCGTATGCCGTCCATCGCACCAATCGTTTCGATCATCATCCGCACGGTCGGGCGCCCCGAGCTCGACCGCGCGCTGACGAGTGCCGGACGGCAGACGTACGCGGCGACGGAGACGCTGGTCGTTCAGGCGCGGCCCGACCTCCCGGCGCCGGCGAACGCCGGCGGTCTGCGCGTACTGCCCGCGCGCCAGCCGTTGCCGCGCGCCGATGCGGCCAATGCGGGACTCGCAGCGGCCCGCGGCGACTTTGCTATTTTTCTCGATGAAGACGACGAGTGGGATGCCGCGCACGTTGCCGGACTCGTCGCCGCCGCCGACGCCGGCAACGCCGTGTACTGCGATACGCGCGTCGTCGATGCGCACGGCGCGCAGCGGGCATTGATCGGCGGGCCGTACCGGCCGCTCCGGCTGTATGCGGCAGGCATCTTCTGCGTTCACGCGTGCCTGTTCCCGCTGGCGCCGCTGCGCCGCGCCGGGATCCGCTTCGATCCGGCGCTGCCGATGTACGAGGACTGGGACTTCTGGATCGCGCTCGAGCCGCACGTCGAGTATCGCTATGTCGATCAGTGCACGGCGATCTATCACGCCGAAACGGGGCAATCCGGAGCCGGCGTCGGCGCCAATCGCGGCGGTGACGTCGTCGTCGGCGGCCGGCGCGCGATATTCGACAAATGGCGCGACCGGATTGCGCAGCGAGGCGGCGCCACGGACGAACTCGTCGGCGTCGGCCGCGAACTGGCGCAGAAGCGGTTGTGGGTCGACGCGGCCGGCGTGCTCAATGCAGTGCTTGCGCGCGAACCCGGGCACCACGAGGCGCTGGCGCTCGCCGGTACCGCGGCGCTGAACGCCGGCGACGCCCCCCGGGCGATCGACCTGCTCGAGCGTGCGCTCGCGGCCGGAGAGCAGGCGGCCATCCACTACAATCTGGCGTTGGCGCACGATGCCTGCGGCGCGCCGGACAGCGCGAGCCGGCATGCCCAGCGCGCACTCGCGCTGTCCCCCGATTCCGCACCGCTGCAGAAGCTGGTTACCCGGTACCGCGCCCGATGAACATCGAACATACGACCCGCGCCGTATTGCGATACGCGGCTCTCGCGCTCTGCTGCGTGATGCTGGCGCTCTTTGCCGCATGCTCGCCCAGCGGGCCGAAGTTCATGGCGTCCGACGTCACCAACTCGTCGTTCGGGCGCGACTTCGAGCTCACCGATTTCAACGGCCAGCGGCGGACGCTCGCCGATTTCCGCGGCAAGGCCGTCGTGCTGTTCTTCGGCTACACGCAGTGCCCGGACGTGTGCCCGACAACGCTGGCCGAGCTCGGGGAAGCGATGCGCCGGCTCGGTCCCGACGCCGATCGCGTGCAGGTGCTGTTCGTGACCGTCGATCCGGCGCGCGACACACCGGAGTTGCTGTCCAAGTACGTCCCGGCGTTCGATCCCCGCTTTCTCGGGCTCTATGGCGATGCGGACGCTCTGGCGCGCACGGCGAAGGAGTTCAAGATCATCTACCAGAAGCAGCCCGGAAGGACGCCCGGCAGCTACACGATGGACCATTCGGCGGGAACGTACATCTTCGACCCGCAGGGCAAGCTCCGCGTGTACGTCAGCTATGGCCAGGGGCCGGATGTTTTCGCGCACGATTTGCGCGAACTTCTGAAAGACAGGGGCTAGGGACTAGGGGTTAGGGATTAGCGTGCCCCTACGCAGGTCAGTGTTGTCGGAGCTACGGCATCGGGTCGCGAACGATTTCGCTCGGCACCCTAATCCCAGCCCCTAATACCTAATCCCGCGGCGATGTTGCCGCGCGCTCGATCAACTCGATCTTGTACCCATCCGGGTCCTGCACGAACGCGATCACCGTCGTTCCGCCCTTGACCGGCCCCGCATCGCGGGTCACGTTGCCACCCTTTGCGCGCACCGATGCACACGCTGCGGCGGCGTCGTCGACTTCGATGGCGACGTGTCCGAACGCCGTCCCGAGGTCGTAGTGGCCGACCCCGTAGTTGTACGTGAGCTCGAGGACCGCATGTTCGCGCTCGTCACCGTAGCCGACGAACGCCAGCGTGTACTTCTGGCCCGGATTGTCAGACGTGCGCAGCATGCGCATCCCCAGCACCTTCGTGTAGAAATCGATCGACCGCTGGAGGTCGCCGACGCGGAGCATCGTGTGGAGGACGCGCATATGCGTAGCCTTTCAGTAGGGGATTGGGGTTCGGCAGGGGGATTGGGGATTAGGGGTTAGGGATTAGGGATTAGCTTGCCCCTACGCACGGTCTCGCATTGTAAAAGTTCACATCGCCAGGCACGCTAATCCCTACCCCGGTTGCGAGCACCCGCGACGTCTCAAACTCGCGGATGACCCCTAACCCCGATGATAGAAATCTAGCGCCGTGCAGCGGGCTAGATTTCTATCATCTCGAAATCATCCTTCCGTGCGCCGCATTCCGGACACGTCCAGTTCGGTGGCACGTCTTCCCACTTCGTTCCGGCCGGGATGCCTTCGGCGGGCGCGCCTTCGGCTTCGTCGTAGATCCAGCCGCAAATGAGGCACATGTACTTCTTCATCGGGAAGTGAAGTGGAAGCGGAGTAAAATGCGATATTAGCAATCCTGCGCTGCGCCGTACGAGGGTGCCGCGTTTTGCGATGCCCGCCGCCGACGAACACGCGTTCCCTCCCATCGTGCTGACGTTCGCCGCATCGGACCCTTCCGGCGGCGCCGGTCTGCAGGCCGACATCCTGACGCTCGCGAGCATGGGCTGTCATCCGCTGTCGGTGGTCACCGCGCTGACGGTTCAGGACACGCTCGGCGTCGAGTCGGTGCTGGCGATGGAGGCCGAGTGGGTTTCCGACCAGGCGCGCTGCCTGCTGGAGGACATGCCGGTCGATGCCTTCAAGATCGGCGTGCTCGGCAGCGTCGAGAACATCGCGGCGATTGCCGAAATCCTGTCCGACTACCCTGACGTCCCGCTGATCGTTGACCCCGTGCTCGCCTCGGGGCGCGGCGACGAATTGGCGACCGACGAGATGACGCACGCGCTGCGCGAGCTCCTGCTGCCGCAGACAACGATCCTCACGCCCAACAGCCTCGAAGCGCGACGGCTGGCCGAAGCCGAAGACGACGATGAGCCGTCGCTCGCAACCTGCGCGGCGCGACTGGTCGAAGGCGGCTGTGAATACGTGCTCGTGACCGGCACACACGAGTCGACGCCGCAAGTCATCAATACGCTGTACGGGAAGAACGGCGTCGTGCGCAGCGACACGTGGCCGCGGCTGCCGGGCCAATTCCACGGTTCCGGCTGCACGCTCGCGTCGGCGATCGCCGCGATGCTCGCCAACGGGCTCGACCTTCCCGACGCCGTCCGGGAGGCGCAGGACTACACGTGGCAGACGTTGAAGAAGGCGTACCGCCCCGGCATGGGCCAGCACCTGCCGGACCGATTGTTCTGGGCGCGCGAGGAGAGCGAGGCGCGCGGCGACGACGCGGCCGACGCGCCGCGCGCGGCGGATGCGCGCGGCAGCCACTGACGCGGAGGTCGCGTGTCCGGAAGCGCGGCGGCGGCTTCGAGCGCGGCTGCGCGGCCTGTACGCTGTCACGCCCGATGACGATGACACGGCGCGGCTCGTCCGTGTCGTCGCCGCAGCCATCGACGGCGGTGCGTCCGCGATCCAGTATCGGCACAAGCATGCCGCGCCGCCGCTGCGCCTCGAGCAGGCAGCGGCGCTGGCAGAGGTCTGCCGGGGCCGCGCGCTGTTTGTCGTCAACGACGACCCTGCGCTTGCGGCGCGGGTCGGCGCCGACGGCGTCCACGTCGGAGAGGACGACGCGGCGATCGCCATCGCGCGCGCTGCAGCCGGCCCCGACATGCTGATCGGCGTGTCCTGCTACGACGATATCGAACGAGCGCGGCGCGCGGTGACGGAGGGCGCCGATTACGTCGCGTTCGGCAGCTTCCACCCCTCTGCAATCAAGCCCGCGGCGCGCCGCGCCGGTATCGCGCAGCTGGCCGCCGGCCGCGCGCTGGGCGTACCGGTCGTGGCGATCGGCGGCATCACCGCCGCCAATGCGCCACCGCTGTTCGCCGCCGGAGCGTCGGCGGTGGCGGTGATCTCCGCGGTGTTCGCGGACCCCGATCCGCCCGCCGTTGCGCGCGCCGCGCGCGCGATCGCTGCGGCGGTACAGCCGACGCCGGGACGATGAAGCCGCTGGTCTCGATCATCACCCGAACGCTGGGTCGGGCGACGATCGCCGAAACCGCCGCGAGCGTCGCCGCACAGACGTACCGGCCACTCGAATGGGTCGTCGTCGACGCCGGCGGCAAGGGCGTGGCGGTACCGCCGGCGGGCGATGTCCCGACACGCGTGGTCGGAACCGGCGGCAAGCTTCTGAAGGGCGCCGCGGCCAACGTCGGCATCGATGCAGCGCGCGGGCGCTACGTCACGCTGCTCGATGACGACGATCTGATCCGGCCGCTGCACGTCGAGAACCTGCAGCAGGCGATCGCTTCGTCGCCCGGCGCGCGCGTCGCGCACGCCGACATGGAGCTGCAGGTCGAGCTCGGCGCGCCGTCGAAGTTCCTGGCGAGCGTATTCAGCCCGCTGAAGCTGTGCTCGCAGAACCTGTTTGCGCCGGTGGCCGTGATGTTCGACGTGTCGCTCGTCCGCGACGAGGGCTGCCGCTTCGACGACGACATCGTCACGTTCGAGGACTGGGACATGTGGCTGAAGCTCGCCGCGCATACGACGTTCGTGCGCAGTCCCTCACCAACCGCCGTGTACCGGATGTACCTGGGGTTGTCGGGCGCCGACAAGATCGGGACGCCGGACGCCGACCCGGCGGTGACGGCCGATCACGCGATGGTCATGGAGCGCTATCGGGAACGCCGGGAGCGGCTCGAGCGCGAGCAGGCGGATCGCCGCGCGGCTGCGCGCGCCGCCGAGACGCGCCGCGACCTGCCGGCGGCAACGGAAGGCTGGCGCATCGC
>Ga0070668_100002368_pt1 | contig 13863 bp, 10 predicted proteins | sample KBSS43metaG_FD_64661 | JGI IMG/M metagenome (GOLD analysis project Ga0070668, IMG submission 64661) | Switchgrass rhizosphere microbial communities from Kellogg Biological Station, Michigan, USA - KBS S4-3 metaG | ecosystem: Host-associated > Plants > Roots > Rhizosphere > Soil ... | reverse complement strand
CTGGCCTGGCGGTAGGAGGCGGCGAGGTTCGCGCGGGCTCGCAGGGTGTGGGGGTGTTCGGGGCCGAGGAGGCGTTCGCGGTCGGCGAGGACCCGCTCGAAGACGGTGATGGCGGGGCCGAAGTTGCCTTGGTACTGCTGGTAGGTGGCAGCACGATCTTGCAGGTAGAGCATGGTGGTGGAGTCGTGATCGGCCGGCAGATGTTCCGCGAGTGCCTGCACGTGCGGCAGCAACGCCGCCCAGAGCGGAAAGCCGGCCACGTTGTTGATGGGATCATCAGGTGCCGTGTCGGTCAGCAGCTGGATCGCGGTTTCTCTGGCCTGGTCACCGTGCCCGAGGTCGGCTGCGCGGCTTCGGGTGACGGCCTGGACCAGCCGGTGAACCGTCACCGCGCCCGCACCGCGTTTGAGCATCGAGTACGACGCGAGCGTGCTCAACGCGTCATCGACGTCACGGCGGTTGTCCGCCAGCGGATACAGCACGGACTCCGGGAGTGGGTCGGCGCCGAGCCACGCCAGCACCTCGAAGATGGTCCCCGCGAGCGGCTTCCTGCTGGTGATGGCGTCCATCGTCAGTGTCCACACCGCGGCCACCGTGCGTTGTCGGCCGTCACCTTCACCGGCATCACCGGCGGCCCGGTCGAATTCCTCGGCCAGCAGCGTCGTGTAGTCGTCGAAGGACATCCCCTCGTGCTGGCTGATGTACGCGGCTGCCTGCTGCAACCCCAGCGGCAGATCCCCGAGCCGATGCGCCAGCCGACCGGCCCCGGCGGCATCGTCGAGCCCGGTCAGATCACCGAGCAGCCGCACACTGGCCGCCCGGTCAAGCACCTCCAACCGCAGCGCCCGCAAGCCGAGCGTGCGCCACCGGGCACCAAGGTCACGGCGAGTGGTCACCACGACGTGACCGCGCCCGGTCACCTGCCCCAACAGGTCAGCGACATCGGCAGCGTCCTCGACGTTGTCGAGCACCAGCAGCCACCCCGGGTGCGACTGCAGCCACCCCACCGCCCACACTTGCGCGTCGGCCAACGTGGCCACCGGATGCAACCGGGCCGTCAACGCCGCCAGACCCAGACCCACCGCCTGCCGGTTCTCCGCCGTGATCCACCACACCAGCCGGTACCGGTCCATATAGGCCCGCGCATACTGATTCGCCAGTTCGCTCTTGCCGATCCCGCCCAGCCCGTGCACCGCCGCCTGACCCACCACCACACCCGCGTCCGTGGCACCCAGCAGCGCGGCAAGCTCGCCGAGGTTTCGGCCCTCGAACACCGCCGAGGCCGCCGGCAGGTTGTGCACCACCCCGCCGTCGACGCCGGGCACCTGCGGAGGCGGCACCGACGCCGGATCAAGACTCGCATTGACCTGCGTGTTGTGGTCGCCGACCTGAAACTGACGGCTGCCGCCGACGGTCACCGGCCGGCCTTCACCATCCGGCGGCGGCGCCGCTTGTGGGTTCATTCCGGACGGTGCTGTGTCAGGTTGGTCTGTGTGTTGTGCGAGCCGACCTGAAAGCCGGCGCTGTGCGTGATCGTCACCCGGTACTGGTCACCACCAGCCCCCGCCGCACGCAGCATGCCCGCCAACTCCCCAGCCAACTGCGGATCAGCCGCCACTGCCTTCAGAACCTGCGCCCGCACCAACGCCAACGACGCCTCATCCGCCGGGTCCTGCGCCAACTCCTGCACAGCCTCAGTAACCTGCGCGCCCCGCCCGGACGCGAACAGCCGCCGCAGCAACCTACGCCCCCAACCCACCGTCGCGTCCGCCCCGCCGTCAACCGCGGCGTCCGTGACCTTCTGCACCACCGCACCGCCATACGCCGCCGCGGCAGCTGCCACGTACGGCACGACCGCCGTCGACAACTCCCCAAGATCCAAACCCGTCACCGCCCCGACGCGAACAGTCACCTTCACCCGGTATAGCAGGAGCATCCAATGAACTCACTCATGGGACTGACCCGTGCTGGCTGAGGCCAAGTTCGCTGGCCCTACCGGTCTACGAGACCGGTAGGCTGCACCCCTCTCGCCAGCCGGAGCACGAACGCAGAGCGACACGTTTGTCGCGCCATGGTCGCGTCGAGGGTGAGGACCAGGCTGCGCGTCACCGCGTCGAAGAAGTGCTTAACAGGAACGACGACCAGGCCGTCTGCTGCTCCAGGGCTCGACTAGCTTTGTCGCGCATTTGCCGTGGCGAGCAACATCGAGCGGGCGTGTGCGAGATCGAACCAGACTCTGGATCTAGCTCCGGAGACCCCCGCTGGGCTGCGTCCGCGCAGGTCGGCGGGGTCTTTGTGGCTCGCGATCGAGCGGAGGGCGTGGGATTCGAACCCACGAAGGTTTCCCTTACCGGTTTTCAAGACCGGCGCCATCGGCCACTAGGCGAGCCCTCCCGATGTTGCTGTCCCAGTCTGCCAGACGCATGCTGTCGGCCGCGCAGGCACTCATGGAGCAGGCTTATATTAAGATCTTGAATATAGGCCTGAGCAGCTAGTACCGCTGCGCGCTGCGGCGCCCAGGATGATCAGAAGCATCGATGACAGTCCTTATGGTTCAGAATGTTTCCGTTCCTGTGGATCTCGGCCGCAGCGGGATCGATGTTGGGGGCGGAGCAGCCTCGGGCTTACGGGCGGCGACCCGTTCTTGATCAGCGGGGTCGAGCAGGCCGGCCATCCGGTGGGGTGCCGGCACGCGCGCTGGTCAACAGCGGGCGCCGGGTGGGCCGCAAGGTCGCGATCCGCGCGGGAAGACGACGTGACTGTGGCGGCGACCCGGCCGGTTTCCGCCACGGCTGCCGTTTCTGTCATACCCCTCGGGCAAGCTGGATCCATGCACGCGATCGTGATCGAGAAGAAGCGGCTGGTCCGGCGCGAGGTGGCCGACCCGGTGGCCGGCGACGGCGAGGTGGTCGTCGACGTCACCGCGGCCGGAGTCAACCGGGCCGATGTGTCGCAGCGGCAAGGTTTTTATCCACCGCCGCCGGGCGCTTCGGCCTATCCGGGCCTCGAGTGCGCCGGCGTGATCAGCGCGGTCGGGCCGGGCGTCACCGGCCGCCACGTCGGCGAGCGGGTTTGTGCTCTGCTGGCCGGTGGGGGCTATGCCGAGCGGGTGGCCGTGCCGGTCGGTCAGCTGCTGCCGGTGCCGACCGGCCTGTCTCTGCAGGAGGCGGCCGCGCTGCCCGAGGTCGCGTGCACCGTGTGGTCAAACGTGGTGGATCGTGATCGCCTGCATAAGGGCCAGACGCTGCTGGTGCACGGCGGCGGCAGTGGCATCGGCACGTTCGCGATCCAGCTCGGCAAGGCGCTCGGCGCTACGGTGCTGGCCACCGCCCGGCCGGCGAAGCATGAGCGGCTGCGTGCGCTCGGCGCCGATCTGGTCATCGACTACACCGCCGACGACTTCGTGGCGGCCACAAAGGACTTCACCGGTGGCGCCGGCGCCGACGTGATCCTCGACATCCTGGGCGCGAAGTATCTGTCCCGCAACATCGAGGCCCTCGCGGCCAACGGGCGACTCAGCGTCATCGGCTTCCAGGGCGGTCGTACGGCCGAGCTCGACCTCGGCCTGCTGATGGCCAAGCGCGGGTCGGTCTCGTCGACGTCGCTGCGCGCCCGGCCGCCGGCCGACAAGGCTCGGATCGTCGCGGGCGTGACTCGGGCGGTCTGGCCGCTGGTCGAGGCCGGCGCGATCAGGCCGGTCATCCACACGACGATGCCGCTGGCCGAGGCCGCCGAGGCGCATCGACTGATGGAGTCGAGCGATCACCTCGGCAAGATCCTGCTACTGCCGTGACGGCGGGCGGCGGAGTGGATCTCCCGGAGCCGAAGGTAGCACTTTCGAGTGAAGAGAATCGGAGTTTTGTGTGAGTTTGGTCGCGTTCTGCGGCGAGTCTGCCCGGTCGGGGCCGTGCTTCCACCCAGCATGGGGGTCGGGCCCGGCCACCTCAGCGCCGGATATCGGCGGCCGGCCGGGCTGCTGACTCAGGGAGGTCTGGTTGACCCACACACCGTTTCATCCGGCGCGGGCGCCCGATGTCGAGCCGGAAACCGGCCGGGTGTCCCCCGCGTGAAATGGCCGTGGGTCGCGGGCCGGGGTGCGTGTGGTGGTGGTGGTGCTGCTGCGCGAGTTGATGGGGTGGTAACGGCGTACGCGTGTGGTTGTCCTGATCCGCGCGCTCATTAAGTAAATCGAAGTCCGGCGATCGACAGCTCAACATACTTTCTTTTGCACCATTGGGCGGGGTTGAATGTGCGAATTCCGCCCCAAGGCATTCCGGATGTGTGTTGGCATGGTCGACGGAATTAACGAGTTGTCCGGGTTCCCATTGCCGTCCTTTGGTGGGCGGTGACGGCACGGCTTGCGGTAATGGCCGTGCCGGCGGGATTCGCGTGAGTGCCCCGGGCCGATTTCGGAGGCAACACTGCACCGTCCGTCACCGAGCCGGGCGCTGACCGCGGGCGCGATCGCGTTGGCCGTCATTACGCCGGCGCTGGATCCCGTCGAGCACGCGGCCGACGCCGTCCAGGCCGCTCCGGCGCTCCCCGAATCGGCGTCCGCCGACCAAGCTTCGAACGAGGCGGCCCTCGCGGAGACCGCCCGAGCCGAAACGGGCCGGGCCGCGTCGCGTTCGGCCCGGTCCGAACGCGCCACCAACGAGATCACCGCCGAGCGGCCCGCGACCACGACCGAGATGACCGCCGAGCCGGCCGCGACCATCGAGATGACCGCCGAGCCGGCCGCCACCATCGAGATGACCTCCGAGCCGGCCGTGAGCGCGGCCGAGATCACCGGCGAGCCGGCCGCGACCCTGGCCGAGCAGGCGCTGACCGGCCCGGCACTGGCCCAATGGGGGCCGATCGCGGCGGCGATTCCCGCCGACACTGCTCGCGCCGACGTCTTCCAGCTCGGCGCCGTCGTCGCCGAGCGCACCGTGGCCGCCCAGCGCGCCACCCGCGCGATGACCCGGCGCACGGCCGGCGTACGCCCGGCCGTGCCCCGGCGCGCCGCCGCGACGCTGGCCGCGCGCACGGTCCGGGCGGCCGAGCAGTCCGTCGCGCGGGAGAGCGCGGCCATGCGCCGGGCGGCCGCGGCACGCCGGAACGCCGCCGTCGCCGAGCGTCCCGGACAGGCCGGTGGGCCAAGGCAGATCCGACGCGTACGGACGGCTGTCCCGCATCGGCGTGCGGTCGTGACCAAGCATGCCTTCGTGAAGCACGCGCTACGCGTGATGCCCTTGGGCAATGGGATGACGGCCGTTGTCGCCTTTGCCCGCTCGCAGATCGGAAAGCGGTATGTGAGTGGCGGTGAGGGACCGTACGGCTTCGACTGTTCGGGATTCACCAAGCGTGCGTACGCCCGGGTGGGAATCCGGCTGCCGCATTCCTCGGGTGGCCAGGCCGCTCGGGCGCGGACCATCTCGCGCGCCCAGGCGCGTCCCGGCGATCTGGTTGTCGGGTCCGGCCATGTGGGCATCTACATGGGCGGCGGGATGATGATCGACGCCGGTAACCATCGCACCGGTGTGGTTTATCGGAAGCTCTATTCCGGATTGCGGGTGGCGCGGCTGTAAAACCGTCCATTGATCCCTTTTCGGCCCGGCTTCCGGGACCCTGCGGTCCCGGCGCCGGGCGCCCCCGACCGCCGCCGCACCCAGGCCGGGCCCGATCGGGCTCACCGCGTCCGCCCGTGCTCACCGCGTCCGCCCGTGCTCACCGCGTCCGCCCGTGCTCACCGCGTCCGCCCGCGTCCGCCGCGCCTGCCCGCGCTCACCACGCACGCCTGCGCCCCACCGCGGTCGCGCCGAGGAACCTGCGATGGGGCCGGGTGACGGGTGGCGTTCCGGTCAGACCCGCGGGAGGGTGAGCCGGACCGTCGTGCCGACGCCCGGCTCGCTGTCCAGGTGCACGCTGCCGTGGTGCGCCTCGATGATCGACTTGACGATGGCCAGGCCGAGGCCGGGGCCCTGCACGGCCATCACGTCCGCTGCCGCCGATCGATAGAACCGGTCGAAGACGTGCGGCAGGTCCTCGGCGGGAATTCCGGTCCCGGTGTCCGTGATGATCAGCTCGGGCTCGGGGTCGGCGGCCGAGTCGACGGTGATCTCACCGCCCGGGCCGGTGAACTTGATGGCGTTGACCACGAGATGGTTGACGGCCTGGGCGAGCCGCTTCACGTCGCCGCGGGCGGGCACCGGGCTGCCACTCCGGACACTCAGCTTCACCTCGCGGTGCTCGGCGAGCGGCCGGCAGGAGGTGGCCACCTGGTGGGCCAGCTCGGCGAGGTCCAACTCGGCGAGGTCGAGCTGGACGCCCTCGTCGCTGACCCGGGCCACCAGCAGCACCTCGTCGATCAGCCGCAGCAACCGGTCCGAGTTGCGCTCCATCACCGACAGGAAACGGTGCGTGGTCTCCGCGTCGATGTCGCCCTCGAGCAGCATCTCCAGGTAGCCGCGGATGGTGGACAGCGGCGTACGGAACTCGTGGCTCACGTTGGCCAGGAACGAGTCCTTCATCCGGTCGAGGCGGCGCAGCCGGTCGGCGATCTCGCCGGCGTGCCGGGCGTACCGGCGCAGCTCCAGCAGCACCGACGCGTGCCTCGCCAAGCTCCGCAGGGCGCGCCGCTGCCGGTCGGTGAGCCGGCGGGGTACCCGGTCGACGACACAGACTGTGCCGACCGAGTGGGAACCGTCGAGCACGACCGGGGCGCCGGCGTAGAACCGGATCGGGTTGTCCGCCGTGGTGACCAGCGGGTTGTCGGCGTACCGCGGATCCACGGCGGCGTCCGGCACCTCCATCACCTCGTAACCGAGGACCGTGTACGAGCAGAACGACAGATCCCGGCGCGTCTCGGTCACGTCCGTCCCGACCTTGGCCTTGAACCACTGCCGGTCCCGGTCGACGAGGCTGACCAGTGCCGTCGGCGTGCCGCAGATCTCGGCGGCGAGCCGGGCGATGTCGTCGAAGTCCTCCTCCGGCGAGGTGTCGAGCACCTGAGCGTCCTCCAGCGCCGCCAGCCGGGCCGGTTCGTCGGCGGGCTGAGGGGCTTTCATCTCCCGATACTCTCACCGAAAGTGCCTGGTCAGGCCCGGTTCCCCAGACAGCAGTCGGCACCCGCCACGGGGCGGGTGCCGACTTGCTGGCCGCTGTGTTCGCTGCTCGCAACGACCGATCGCCACCGGGCACGGGGATCTCTGCCACACGCACCCGGTCGGATGTCAGACAGAAGCATCACCCGGCACCCGCGCACCGCTACGCACCACCTGTGCGGTTCCCCGATCGAGTGACGGCGCGCCGGTCACGAGGGCGAAAGGCAGGTGACATGTGGAGCGGCTACTCTCGGCATGTTTGGGAGTTCAGAGGAGTTTTCTGCATCCCGCCGGAGGACATTCAGATGAGTCTCGACCGCGCCGAAGCCCCGGATCCGTATGACATCCTGCCACCGGTCCCGTCGTTCACGGTGACCAGCACCGATGTGACCGACGGCCAGCCGCTCGACGAACTGTTCGCACACACCAGCGTGGGCGGTAAGAACCTGTCACCCCAGCTTGCCTGGTCGGGTTTCCCCGATGAGACGCGCGGGTTCGTGGTGACCTGCTTCGACCCCGACGCCCCGACCGGCAGCGGCTTCTGGCACTGGGTCGCGGTCAACCTGCCGGCCACGGTCACCGAGCTGCCGCGCGGCGTCGACCCGTTGCCCGGCGGCGCCTTCGCCGTCCGTAACGACTACGGCGAGAGCAACTACGGCGGGGCCGCGCCGCCGCCCGGCGACCGCCCCCACCGGTATGTGTTCGCCGTGCACGCGATCGACGTCGACCGTCTCGACGTGGGGGCGGAGGCCACCCCGGCGTACGTCGGCTTCAACCTCGCCTTCCACACCCTGGCCCGGGCGACCATCCGGGCGACCTTCCAGGTACGCGGCTGATCCTCGCGGGGCACAAGCAAGACCGCCGGGAACAAGCAAGACCGCAGGCACAAGAAAGACCGCCGGGCGCGAGCCCGGCGGTCTTGTCCCGTATGCGCTTGTCAGCCCGGGGTGCGCGCCACCACGAACACGGACTGACCGAACGGCGGCTTCAGGATCCGCTCGGCGGCCTTGGTCACCGGCAGCACCAGTGAGTCATAGACCTTGACCATCGGCCCTTCCTTGGGCGTCAGCTTGAAGATGCTGGTCGCGCTGTAGTAGCCGATCAGGCCGAGGGCGTTGGCGTAGTGCAGCTTTTCGACCCGCAGCCCCGCCTCCTCCATCGCGGCCCGCATCGTCTTCTTGGTGTACCGGCGGATGTGGCCGGTGGCGATGTCGACCTGGCTCATCGCGAACATGAACGCCGGCACGATCAGGATGATCCGGCCGCCCGGCCGCACCAGGTCGGACATGCTGCGCAGCGCGCCGACGTGATCCTCGATGTGCTCGAGGACGTTGTAGGAGACCGCGGCGCTGTATTCCCCCGTGGCGTCGGCGGCCGGCAGCAACATCTGCCGAACGTCGATGTTCGGGTGGTCGGCCATCCGCTCCTTGAGCTGCACCAGCCGGTCCGGGTCGGCTTCGGTCGCCGTGAACCGCGGAAGGTGCTCCGCCCACTCGATCGCGTAGTCGCCGAGACCACTGCCGATCTCGATCGGGTTGTCCCCGAGATAGGGAAGAGCGAGCTCGACGAACCACCGCCGGTGGTTCACGGCCGTGGCGAGGCCTTCGAGCACTTCGGACTGGATCCGCTGGTCTCCAGTGATGTCTGCCATATGTAAGGTTCCCTCGTCTTGCCGATCCGAGCTGACAGCGGGACCGGAAGAGTTAACCATCCGACGCCCGTTACCGAAAGTTGAGCGGGGGGTGACCGCTCATTTTTTGCGTGATTGAGACATAGCCAGGGGGGTACCTGACCTGGTTGGCCGGCCTCGCGGAGGGCCGAATACAACGTACATATCGGCTCGATCACGCCTCGGCCGCCCGCAACTACAACGTTACCAACCTCGGTTAGGCTCGCCGATGCTATGACGATTACAGGTATTGACTCGACAGGCCAGTCGGCCGGCGGGAGCGTTGTGCCGCCTCGACCGCAGACCGACGCCGAGGACCTGGACGCGGAGCTGCTGGCACTGGAGACCGGCGTCGCGGCGGCCGCCCCGATCTCGGTCGTACCTGACGTTCAGGCCGCCCCTGAGCAGGAGCTGGAGCCTCGCCGGTGGCGCCGGCCGTGGCGCTTGCTCGACTGGCGGGACGTCCTTGCGATAGCGACCTTCGTCGCTGTCGCGCTCTACCTCACGGCGCCGTTGTGGCTCAATCTTGATCATGTGTTGCGGTATGATCCGCAGGATCAAGCCTTCTTTGAGTGGATGCTGGCGCATGGTGCTCGCGTGCTCACGGATGGCGTCTATCCGTTCTTCTCGGATCGCATGAATTACCCCGATGGGGTGAACATGATGGCCAACACCTCGGTGTTGGCTGTTTCACTGCCGATGACGCCGGTCACTCTCCTGTTCGGCCCCCATGTGGCGTTCAACGTATTCCTTACTCTCGCCTTGGCGTTGACCGGCGTCTCGTGGTATTTCGTGCTCCACCGCCAGTTCGTCCGCTCGCGGCTCGCCGCCTGGGTGGGCGCGCTGTTCTGCACCTTCGCGCCGAGCATGGTGTCGCACGCCGGCGGTCACCCCAACATCGTCTCGCAGTTCCTGGTCCCGGTGATCATCTGGCGGACGCTGCAGTTGCGTACCCCGGGCCGGGCCGTGCGCAACGGCCTGATTCTGGCCGGCCTGTTGATCTGGCAGGCGTTCATCAACCTGGAAATCCTGTTCATGACCGCGGTCGGGCTGGGCCTGTTCTGCGCGGTCGTGGCTCTGGTGCGGCGCAAGCAGCGGCCCGGTGAGATCGGCACCTTCGTTCGTGGCCTCGCGGTCGCGGGCGTGGTCACCTGCACGGCCCTGGCCTATCCGTTGTGGGTTCAGTTCTTCGGCCCGCAGGCCTACCACGGCCTGCCCGAGTTCGTCCGGAGCTTCGGCGCCGACCTCGGCTCGTTCACCACCTATTCGAGCCGGTCGATCGCCGGAAATCCGGTCATCGCCGAACGACTCGCGCAGAACCCCGCCGAGCAGAACGCATTCTTCGGGTGGGGCCTGGTCATTCTCTTCTTCGGGCTGATCGTCTGGATGCGGCGCAGCGCCGCCGTTCTGACGCTCGGCGGGGTGGCGCTGCTCTTCGGGGCGATGTCGCTCGGACCGCTAGTTTTCCTTAATGGGATCAACACCGGCGTACCCGGCATCTGGGCCTTTCTGCACAGCGTCCCGGTGCTCAACTCGGCCGTGCCGACCCGCTGGGCGTTGGCCATAGCGCCGGTCGTCGGCATGGTCCTGGCCTTCGGCGTCCAGCGAGCCGCCGACCTGGTCAAGGCGCAGCCGTCGGCGCGCGGTCCGGTCCGGGTGGCGATGATCACAGCGGTGGCGATGGCGCTCGTCCCACTCGTGCCCACCCAGCTGGAGACCGAGCGGATGGCGCCCATCCCGGCGTTCATCACCTCCGGGGCCTGGCGGCAGCACGTCGACGACAACCACACCATGGTCACCCTGCCGCTGCCCGACTCCAGCTACCCCGACCCGCTGCGCTGGGCCGCGATGACCGGCCAGGACCTGCGGATCGCCGGGGCGTACGCGTTGCTGCCCAACCAGAACCCGCTCGACCCCACCGACCGCACCGCGCTGTTCGCGCCGCCGTGGCGGCCCACCAGCGGCCTCATCGCCTCGATCCGGCAGGGCAACCCGATCCCGGAGATCACCGACACCCGGCGCGAGATGACCCTCGCCGACCTGCGGTATTGGAAGGCCGCCGTGATCGTGCTGACGCCGCAGGGCCGCGACCTCGAAATGCTGCGCGCGATGACCGCGCTGCTGGGCTTCGAGCCGGCCTGGACCGGCGGCGCTTGGGTGTGGGATGTGCGCGCCCTCGTCGACGACCCGAACGCGGTGCTGATTGGCCCCGACATCCCCTGACGACGGGCGGCGGTTACCCGATCGCCGCCCGTGGTTTGCCCGGATTTGTGATCATCAGTGGGTGCCACCTCCCGCAATCGCCCGATACCTGGGCTTCGGCGCCGCCGTCCTGCTCGCCGTGGTGGGTTGGCTGGGTGGTGCGCTGCCCGACGGCAATCCCGCGAGCACCCCGGTCAGCATCGCGCGGGGGCCGTACGGCCCGGTCATTCTCGGCGGCTGGCTGGTCGGCACGGCGCTCATGGCGTACGCGTGGTGGGCCATGCGCGATCGGGTGCCGTCGGGGCGATGGGCGCTGGTGACGGCCGTCCTGTGGGCCTTGCCGTTCCTGGTGGTGCCGCCGTTCGGCAGCCGTGACGTCTATTCGTACGCCTGCCAGGGCTATCTCTACGTGCATGGGCTCAGCCCGTACGACGTCGGCGTCGACTCGCTGCCCTGCCCGTGGCTCGACGCGGTGTCGCCGATCTGGCGGGACACGGCCGCCCCGTACGGCCCGCTCTTCGTGCTGATCTCCGCCGGGGTCTTCCGCCTCGCGGGCGAGTCGCTGGTCGGGGTGGTGCTGGCGTTCCGCCTGGTCGCCCTGGCGGGCCTGGCCGCGGTCGCGCTCGGCCTGCCGGTGCTGGCCCGCCGGTGCGGGGTGCCGACCGGCCGGGCGCTGTGGATCGCCCTGGCCGGGCCGCTGGTGGGCGCGCATCTCCTCGCCGGCCCGCACAACGACGCCCTCATGGTCGGCCTCGTGGTGGCCGGGCTCGCGGTGGCCGCCCTCGCGCCGGGCCGCGGCTGGGGTGTCCCACCGGCCGCCGGAGCGCTGCTCGGGTTGGCCGTGGCGGTGAAGGTGACCGCGATCGTCGTCGTGCCGTTCGCGATGCTGCTGGTGGTGTCGCGGCCGGTCCGGGCCCGCCGGGCGGTGGCGGCCGCCGGGCTGGTGGCCGCCGGGGCGGTGGTCGCGATGATCGGAGTGACCGCGGCGAGCGGGCTCGGCTTCGGCTGGGTCGGCGGCTTGGCGAACACTCGGGACCTGGTGCAGTTCACCTCGCCGCCCACCGCGGTCGGCATGACCCTGACCTATCTCGGGCGGTTGGTGATGGACGGCTTCAACGCCGTGCCGGCCCTCCGCCTCGCCGGACTGGTGCTTCTCGCCGGGCTCCTGCCCGTGCTGTGGTGGCGCAGCGCCGGCCTCCCGGCGATCCCGTTGCCGCAGTGGGTCCGGCGCATCGCCGGCGTGTCGTCCGGCGGGGAGGAGGGCCGGAAGGAATCGGACGGATTCGACCCGCAGGCCGCCGCTCTGCGCGGCGCCGCGCTGGCGCTCACGGCGACCGTGGCTCTGTCGCCTTTCTTTCATCCTTGGTATCTGATGTGGCCACTGGTCCTGCTGGCCGCGACGGTCCGCCGCACCACGCTGCTCGCGGCGGCCGTCATCGCGGCTTCGCTGCTGGTCCTGCCGGACGGCGGGGGCCTGGCCCGCTTCGCGAAGTTCCCGGGTGCCCCGCTGATGACGGCCTTCCTGATCGTGCTCCTGGTCCGGCGGCTGCGAAACCGTGGCCCGGAGCCGGCATCCGCGTCCAGCGAGATCGTCTTTCGGCCGTAAGCCGACGGGACAACCCGGCGGCCGCGCGCGGAGAGTGACCACGACGGCGCCGGGCTGTGCCTTGGGAGCTTCTACCAGCCCGTACCGAATAGGGCTTTTGATCCTCGGGACCTGGCCGGGCGGGTTACTTGATGCAGCAGCCCTTGCAGACCTTGGGCTGGGGCAGGGTGAAGGCCAGGCAGCACGTCTTGCGCTGCACCTCGAGCTTGCCCTGGCGGCCACGGACCAGCTCGATCAGGTCACTCACGCCGAGCGCGTCGTGCAGGCGTTCGATCGTCTCGGCGGAGGAGCCGGGCAGGACGTCGGCCGAGCGCAGCACGCCGTAGGCGATGCCCGAGGAGAGCGAACCCAGCAGCGTGCGCTTGCCCAGGCGGACCCGGTCGTGGATCGCGTTGAGCAGAGGCGTCAGGTGTTCGTCGAGCAGGGATCGGCGCAGCTCGGCGAGCAGCGCGTCCTCGTCGGCGACCACCCGGACCTGGGGGAGACCGCTGATCGCGAGGGGGTCACCGGGCAGGACCGCCACCGGGATGCCGGCGCGCAAGCCGACGGTGAGCAGCGGCCGCGGATCGTCGAAGTGCACCAGTACGTCGGCGGCGGTGAGCAGCGGAACGCGGCGGGCCGAGGCCCAGCCGAGCACCGCGGGAAGCGCCAGCCAGTACGTGTACGCCTTCCAGGCGAGCGCCGCGGCGGCGTGCGGCTGCGCATTCCAGCGCCGGCCGGCCGAGTCGAGCAGCGTGTCCAGGCCCTCGCCGGTCAGGTGGGTGGCCGGACGCCAGCGGCCGGGGTCGGCGACCAGCAGGTCGGGGGCGACGCCGGGGATCTCGGTGCTGGTGCCGAACATGGCGCGCATCGCGGCGATCACCGGGGCCAGGGGCTGCGGTGTGGTGGCGCGCCGAAGCAGGGAGAGATCGAGGGTCGTGGTCACGGACGGCTACCGCCTCGTGGCGGCGTCTGGTGCCGGATCACCGCGTTCACCTCGTCGCACCTCGCCACGTCTCGTGCCGTCGGATTGTTCCAGGACGACTCACCGTACAACTTTAAGGGTAGCCTAACCAACCCCGGCAATCCGAACTTTCGGACGAATACCCTGAGCAAGGGTTCCCTAACTCAACGCGGCTGTGATGCTGGTGGATTCGTCAAGGCATCTGTCGGCTACGCGCTACTAGCACCATGCGGACACCCGCGGGCGGCGACACTAAAATTCTCGTCGCGAAGGGGACATCGATGATGACCACCTCGCCCGTCGAGCGGGCCGCTGACCAATTTGTGACGGCGCTGGCGCACTGGCGAGTCGAGCGCGG
>Ga0070668_100002367_pt1 | contig 13864 bp, 8 predicted proteins | sample KBSS43metaG_FD_64661 | JGI IMG/M metagenome (GOLD analysis project Ga0070668, IMG submission 64661) | Switchgrass rhizosphere microbial communities from Kellogg Biological Station, Michigan, USA - KBS S4-3 metaG | ecosystem: Host-associated > Plants > Roots > Rhizosphere > Soil ... | reverse complement strand
GAGCAGCAGCAGCACGATGGCGGCCACCCCGAAGCCGAGGACCGCCAGGCGGGTCGACGGCAGCTGGCCGACGAGGACGCCCAGCCGATCGAAGAAGCCCTCGCCACCGCCCTTCACCCCGAAGAGCTTGGGGAGCTGCGTGGTGGCGATGGTGAGCGCGGCACCGGCCTTGAACCCGAGGAGAATGGTCTCGCTGATGAAGTTGACGAGCGAGCTCAATCGCAGGGCCCAGGCGATGACGCACATCCCGGCGGTGACGAGGGCGGCGAGCGCGGCCACCGCCGCCTGGTGCCCGGGGTTGTTCGCGACCATCTCGGCGACGGTCACGCCCACCAGGAGCGAGATCGCCGAGGTCGGCCCGATGGCCAGCTGCCGCGACGAGCCGAACAGCGCATAGGCCAACCCGCCAACGAGGTAGCCGTAGACCCCGTACTGGGGCGGGAGCCCGGCGAGCGAGGCATAGGCGAGCGAGACGGGGATGCCGTACGCGGCCAGCGTCACCCCGGCCACGGCGTCGCGGGGGAGCCAGCCGGCCTGGTACGCCGGGAGCCAGCGGGCCGGTGGAAAGACGGCCCGCCAGCCGCGGGCGGGAGGGTCGCCCAGCATCGCGGTGGCAGGTCGCGTATCCGTGCTCATGGGCACGGACTTGGCCACAGCCGGGCGCTCCGGGGAAGGCCCTCGGTCACTCGGCGCGCAGCGCGACGCCCGGGTCGATGCGCGCGGCACGGACCGCGGGGAGCGCCGCCGCCAAAAGGCTTGCTTGAAAGACCACCATGGCCGCCGCGCCGAGCGCGAGGGGGTCCCCGGCGTCGATGCCGTAGAGCAGCCCCCGCATCAACCGACCCGCTCCCACGCCGCCGGCGAGGCCCAGGAGCACTCCGCAGCCGGTCAGCAGCGCCGACTCGCCGAGGACCAGGCCGAGCACCCGGCGGTCCGGGGCGCCGAGCGCCTTGCGCAGGCCGAGCTCCGGCACCCGCCGGCTGACGCCGTAGGCGATGAGCCCGTAGACGCCGGTGGCCGAGAGCAGGAGCGCCAGCAGCGCGAAGGAGCCGAGCACGCCGAGCTCGAAGCGGCGCGGGTCCAGGGAGCGCTGCACGACCTCGGACAGCATCCGTACCCGAGTGACGGGGAGCAGCGGATCCACGGCGCGCACCCGGTCTCGCACGGCGTGCTCCAGCTCGGTGGGGACGGGCCCCGAGCCGCGGACCACCAGCTCGCCCCAGCGGTGCCAGGGGTTGCTGTTCTGCGCATAGGGCACGTAGACCGTCGGATCCTGCGGCCGGTCGAGGCCGAGGTGCTTCACGTCTCCCACCACGCCGACGATGGTCATCCAGGCGTCGGAGGGCTCGCGGGCGAAGCGGATCCGCTCGCCGATCGGATCCACCCCCGGCAGCTCGGCCCGGACGAGGGCCTCGTTCACCACCACGGTGCGGGGAGCGCCGGCGCGGTCGCGGTCCTCGAGGAGCCGGCCCCGGAGCAGGGGGATGTGCATCGCGGCGAAGTAGCCCGGGCTGACCACGCGCGCCCCGGCGGACGGCTCCGAGCCCTCCGGCGGCGGCGGTCGCCGGGCGACGAGGATGTCGTGCTGGAGGTTGGAGCCGGTGAGCGGGAGCTCGCTGACGAACCCGGCGGTCTCCACGCCCGGAACCGACCGGACGCCGTCGAGGAAAGAGTCCCAGAAGCGCGCCTGTGCTGGCACCCGGGAGTAGCGAGATTCGGGGAGGTCGATGCGGAGCACCAGGGCATGGCCGGGATCGAAGCCGAGCTTCACCGCGTGGAGCTCGAGCAGGCTCCGTCCGAGGAGCGCCGAGCAGGCCAGGAGCGTCGTCGCCAGACCGACCTGGGAGACCACCAGGACGCGCCGGAGCCGGGGGTGAACCGCGCCCATCCGGACGGAGCGGAGCGCGCCGGCAAGGTCCACCTTCGCACTCCGGACCGCGGGAATCGCTCCGAAGAGCAGGCCGGTGACCAGGGCCACGGCGAGGGCGAACGCTCCCACGCGGACGTCGATGGCGACCTCGCTCGCCCGGGGGAGCGTGTCGGAAGCGAGGCCGAGCACGGCGGGGACGGCGACGGCGGCGAGCAGGAGTCCCACGGCGGAACCGACGAGCGCGAGCAGGAGGCTCTCGGCGAGCAGCTGTCGGATCAGCCGTGAGCGCTCCCCGCCCAGCGCTGCCCTCACCGTGAGCTCCGGCAGGCGGGCCATGCCCCGGGCGAGGAGGAGATTGGCGAAGTTGGTGCACGCCAGCAGGAGCAGGAGCGACACCGCGCCGAAGAGGAGGAGCAAGGGCTCGCGGACGGAGCCGGTCATCCGGGTCCGGAGCGGTTCCAGAGGAAAGGCGCGCCCCCGGTTCGCCGCCGGATAGAGCTCGGCCAGTCGCTCGCCCGCGGCGTCGACCTCGGCCTGGGCGCGCGCGAGCGAGCTGCCGGCGCGGATCCGGGCCACGGTGGTCATGAAGTGAGCGACCCGCGCCTCGGCGGCCTCGGGGTAGCCCGCACGCATGGGCACGAAGATCTGCGCGTCGGACAGCGGGAGCGCGAAGCGCGGGGGGAGGATGCCCACCACCTGGAAGGGCTTGCCGCTGAGGGTCAGAGTCCGTCCGAGGAGCGCGGTTCCTCCGTGCCGGCGCGCCAGCGCGTCCGAGACCACCACCACCGGCTCGGCTCCGGCGCGGTCGTCGTCGAGGGTCAGCAGGCGTCCGGCAGCCGGCGGCACGGAGAAGGTCCGGAGCAGATCGCCGCTCACCAGGGCCGCGGGAATCTGCACCGCGGTGTCACCCTCGAGGACGTCCGCCGGCCAGGGCGCGAAGGCGCCGATCGCCTCGAAGCCCGCCACCTGGGTCCTGAAATCCTCGACGTCGGGGTACGACTGCCCGGAGCTGAAGGCGACCAGCGAGGACGGACGGGGGTAGGGGAGGGGCCGGAGGAGCACTCCGTCCACGAGGGCAAACAGGGTGACGCTCGCGCCCACGCCCACCGCGAGCGAGGCGACGACGAAGGCGCTGAAGAAGCGCGCATGACGCAGCGAGCGGAGCGCCGTCCGCAGGTCCTCGAGGAGTCCGCTCATGTCGGGACGGCAGGCAGCATCCGTGCCAGGAACGCTGCGGGCTTCCTCGTCCGGGATGTGCGGTTCCCGGGAAAGGGCGTCCCACGGTCGGACAGCACCGTCGACCGTCTCAGCCTTCCTCGACGTGCGCTACGGCGTGTCGGCCTTGCCCGCTCCGGCCTTGAGCCGCTGGTACTCCTCCCAGTGGCGGCGTGCCTCGTCGAGGAGACGGCGGATCTCCTTCTCCTCTGCCGTCGCGAGGGCCGTGCCGCCGCGCTGGGGAGTCGTGGCGGGAGCGGAGGTGGCCTTGCCCTCGACGATGCGCAGCTCGCGCGGCTCTGCCTCGCCGTCCCAGGAGAGGAGGAGCACCAGATCTCCGCGGTGGCGCTGGAAGAGCGGCGCCAGGAGCCGGAGGGTGAAGGTCGCCTGCGGATCCTCCTGGACCACCAGGCTCTCCGCCTCCAGGCCCTCGGCCACCGCCCGGAACACCAGGCGGGAGGCGCCGAAGGTGACCTCGGCGCCATCGCGAGAGGACAGCCGGAGACCGGGCAGGTTTGCGTCCTCCACCGCCTGGGCCAGCGCCCCTGGGGTCACGGTGAGGCGGAGGACCACGACCTCCGCCGAGGAGAGTGTGGGCGACGGGCTCATGGCGGAGACCGAGCGGGCTGGTCGGATGATCGCGACGTCAATTCGCGGACGAGGTCAAGGAGCGAGGAGGGAGCGGGGCTCGGGTCCCGTGACCGACGAGCGACGCCGAGATCGGCCGCGAAGGCAAGCGAGGGCCGACCAACCCACTCGGTTTCCGCCATCAGAGCTCCACCTTCTTCTCGGTCTGGTTCTGACCGTCGAAACGCAGGCACACACCCTTGCCCTCGACCTTGGTGACGAGGTTGCAGGGCCGGCGCCAGATGGTCTGGAGGTTCCGGAGCGTCTCGCGCGCGTAGTCCGGCTTGAGGTCCTGCCCGTCGTGCTTGTGGGCCAGGAGCAGCTCGCCCCGGTTCTCGAAGTTGCCGTCCACCACCTCGATGATCGGCTGGCCGAAGTTGGTGAGCTGGCTGAGGAGCTTGTTCTTCACCTTGCGGAACTCGCGGTCGAGGATCTCCCAGCTGTTCCGCTTCTCGTTGAAGCCGTAGACGAACAGCTTCTGCTCCATCGCGAACTCGGGAGTGAGGAAGGTGTCGATGAAGGTGACGTCGTTGTAGTGCTTGCGGACCTCGAAGATCTTCTCCCGCCCCAGGCCCAGGTTCTTGTCCCAGGCGCGGCGGGCCTTCAGGTCGTCACACTCGTCCCATTCCTTGCCGAACCGCCCCTTGTTCCACCGCTCCTCGATGTCCCGGTACAGCTCGATGCCGAGCTTGTAGGGGTTCAGCGCGCCGGGGCGAGTGCCCAGGGTGCCGGAGTGGTGGTCCGCGTAGTCGATGATCTCGTCCGCGGTCAGCGCCTTCCGGGTCATGATCGTGGAGTGCCAGTAGCTGGCCCACCCCTCGTTCATGATCTTCGTCTGGCCCTGCGGCGCGAAGTAGTAGGCCTCCTCGCGGAGGATGGCCAGCACGTCGAACTCCCACGCCTCGAGGGGCGCGTGCTCCAGGAGGAAGAGCAGCACGTCGCGCTGCGCCCGCTCGGGGAAGTGCTTCTTCTTCGCCTTCTCGTCCTCGACCTTCTTCCGCTGCGACTCGAGGAACTCGAGGGGGTTCACGTAGCCGCGCATGTACTCGCGGTCCACCCGGAAGCCCTCCACCCGCTCGTTGCTCTTCTCCTCGTGCTCGGCCCGCTTCGGATCGGGGGAGCGGCGGATGTACGGCGAGTGGTAGTCGATGAGGTTCTCGAGCGAGAGGGCCCGGTCGATGAAGTCCTCGACCTTCTCGATGCCCACCTTGTCCACCCACCTCCGGACGCGGGTGGCGTGGTTCGCCATCTCGTCCATCATCCGGCGGTTGGTGTGCTGGAAGTAGAAGTTGTTCTTGAAGAAGTCGCAGTGCCCGTAGACGTGGGCCATGACCAGCTTCTGGTCCACCTCGGCGTTCGACTCGAGCAGGTACGCGTAGCAAGGGTCGTTGTTGATGACGAGCTCGTAGATCTTGCTGAGCCCGTACTCGTAGCCCTTGCTGAGCTGCTCGTACTCCATGCCCCAGCGCCAGTGCGGGTAGCGGTTGGGGAAGCCGCCGTAGGAGGCGACCATGTTCAGCTCGTCGTAGCCGAGCAGCTCGAAGACGGTCTCGAAGAAATCGAGCCCGAACGCTCGTGCGTACCCCTCGATCTCGTCCTTGAGCTGTGCCAGGCGGGGCGTGAGGCTCTTCGGCATCAGCGCCCCTTCCCGAGGAAGTCGCGGATGGACTGGTAGATGGCGTCCTTGTCGGCGATCTCCGAGAGGGCCACGTTCTCCGCGTCACCCACCGTCTCGCGCAGATCCTTGATGAACTGGCCCGAGCCGTAAGGGCTCTCCACCTGCCCGTAGGCGAACTGGTTCACCGCCGGGAGGATGTCTCCCCGGAGCATCTCGATGCAGTGACGCGTGTCGTCGGCGCTCCAGTTGTCGCCGTCGCTGAAGTGGAAGGGGTAGATGTTCCAGCTGCCCGGGGGGTAGTCGGCGCGGATGATGTCCCGGCAGAGCTTGTAGGCCGAGCTGATCATCGTGCCGCCGGACTCGCGGGTGTGGAAGAAGGTCTCCCGATCCACCTCGCGGGCCACTGCATCGTGGATGATGTAGCGGCACTCCAGGCCCTTGTACTGGTGCCGGAGCCAGGTATCGAGCCAGAAGCTCTCGATGCGGACGATCTCCTTCTGCTCGTCCCCCATCGAGCCGGACACGTCCATCATGTAGACGATGACCGCGTTGGTCTCGGGCAGGTTCTGCATGCGGTAGCTGCGGTAGCGCCGGTCCTCGCGGGTGGGGATGATGACCGGGCGCGCCGGGTCGTAGGTGCCGAGCGCGATCTGCCGCCGCAGCGCCTGCTTGAAGGTGCGCTTGAAGTGGCGGAGCGACTCGGGACCGGTGGTGTTGACCCCGGTGTACTTGATCTTCTGCGCGACCACCTGCTCCTTGCCCCGCCGTTCGATGTTGGGGAGCTGGAGCTCCTCGCCGAGGATGGACGCGAGCTCCTCGAGGCTGACGTCCACCTCGAGGGCGTGGTCGCCCTCGCCCTGTCCCGCCTTGTGTCCGTCCCCGGGCTGGACCGAGCCGGGGCTGAGCTGCTGCCCGACGTCGCCCTCGCCCTGGCCAACGCCGCCTTGCTCCTTGTGGCCGTACTTGAAGTGGGGAATGTCGATGAAGGGGATGGGGATGGAGATGGTGTCCTTCCCCCGCTTCCCCAGCATCTCCCCCTTCTGCACGTAGCGGCGGAGATTGGCTTTGATCTTCCCGCGGACGATCTGCTTGAAGCGCGAGTGATCCTGATGGATCTTCAGCGACACTTCTACTCCTTGGCGTCCCCGCGCGCGAAGATGCTGGCCACGAAGTTGAGGACGTCGGTGGAGCAGATCTCGCAGTACCCGGAGTTCTTCATCAGGCGGTCCTTCACGAGATCGATCTTCTCCTGCGTCTCCTTGTCGACGACGCTCGAGACCAGATTCTTCAACTTGATGCTGTCCTTCTGGTCCTCGAAGAGCTTGAGCTCCAGCGCCTTGTGGAGCCGCTCGTTGGTCCGGTAGTTGAAGGTCTTGCCGTCCACGGCGAGCGCGCCGATGTAGTTCATGATCTCGCGGCGGAAGTCGTCCTTGCGGCTCTCGGGGATGTCGATCTTCTCCTCGATGCTCCGCATCAGCCGCTCGTCGGGCTCCTCGTAGAGGCCGGTGTACTTGTTCCGGACCTTCTCCTTCTGGGTGTAGGCCTTGATGTTGTCGATGTAGTTGCCGCAGAGCTTGCCGATCGCGTCCTCGTCGGCGCTGATGGCGCGCTGGACCTCGTTCTTGACGATGTCCTCGTACTCCTGCTTCACGGTGGTGAGCAGCTCACGGAAGCGCTTCCGCGTCTCGTCCGACGAGATGAGGCTGTGTCCCTTGAGCCCGGCCTCGAGCTCGTTGAGCACCATGAACGGGTTGATGCAGCCTTCGCCCTTGTCGCTCACCAGGGCGTTGCTGATCTTGTCCTGGATGTAGCGGGGGCTGATGCCCTCCAGGCCCTCGCGTGAGGACTCCTTGCGGAGCTCCTTGATGTTGTCCTCGGTGAAGTTGGGGAGCGTCTTGCCGTTGTAGAGCTTCAGCTTCTGGAGGAGGGTGAGGTTGTGCTTCTTCGGCTCCTCGAGCCGGGTGAGCACCGCCCACATGGCGGCCATCTCCAGGGTGTGGGGGGCGATGTGCTTGCCCTTGATGGCGCGGGCGTTGAAGTCCTTCTCGTAGATCTTCTGCTCCTCGGCGAGCTTGGTGATGTACGGGATGTCGATCTTGACGGTGCGATCCCGCAGCGCCTCCATGAACTCGTTGTTCTCGAGCTTCTTGTACTCGGGCTCGTTGGTGTGCCCGATGATGACCTCGTCGATGTCGGTCTGGGGGAACTTCTTGGGCTTGATCTTGTGCTCCTGGGAGGCGCCCAGGAGGTCGTAGAGGAACGCGACGTCGAGCTTCAGCACCTCGACGAACTCGATGATGCCGCGGTTGGCGATGTTGAACTCGCCGTCGAAGTTGAAGGCCCGGGGGTCGGAGTCGCTGCCGTACTCGGCGATCTTCCGGTAGTTGATGTCGCCGGTGAGCTCGGTGGAGTCCTGGTTCTTCTCGTCCTTGGGCTGGAAGGTGCCGATGCCCACCCGGTCCTTCTCGCTGAAGATGAGGCGGTTCACCCGGATGTGCTGGATGAGCCTTCCGAAGTCACCGCCCTCCTGGGTCATGAGCTCCTTGAAGACGAAGCGGCAGGCGGGGCACAGCTCGTTGCCCTCGGGAATCTGGAAGTCGCTGCCGTCCTGGATGTCGGCGAAGACCCTCGGGCGCCACTCACGGGGGATGAGGTTGAGCGGCTCCTCGTTCATGGGGCACTTCATGCGCTCCTTGTGGAGCGTGCCGTCGGGGCCCTTCTTCTCGATGTTCCAGCTGAAGGTGTAGGCCGCGCCCTCGGGCGACTTGCTGTACTCCTCCATGCCCTTCTTGAGGAGGCGGGCGATGGTGCTCTTGCTCGAGCCCACCGGTCCGTGGAGGAGGATGACGCGCTTCTCGGTGCCGTACAGCTGCGCGGCGGACTTGAAGACGTTCACCAGCTTCATCAGCGGGACGTCGAGGCCGAAGATCGCGTCGCGGCCACCGAAGCGCTCGTCGCTGAAGAAGTGGTAGCGGATGAGCTTCTTCTTGTTGTCGATGTACTCCGTCTTCCCGTGGCTGAGGATCATGTCGTAGATCCTCTGGAAGGCGGTGCGGGTCACCCGCGGGTTCTGGCGAACCAGATTCAGGTAGTCCTCGAAGCTCCCCTCCCAGTGCAGCTCCGCGTACTGCTTGCTGTCCTGGAGCTTCGCGATGCGCTCGACCCACGAGCCCTGCGCAACAGTCGTCATGTCTCGTCTCTATCCTCTGGCGCTCCGCGAAGGGCGGGCGCCCACAAACCCCACACCGGCGCGGGGTGGGACCGCGCGAGCGTGTCCGGTGCTGAGGGGGCGGGCGGCTCCCGGAGGCGTGCTTGGCGCCTTGCCGGGTCGACGCCGTCCCGCGCGACCGGGACGCGGGGTGGAGACTTCCTGACTCCACGAAGCTTATGCGTTCCGCTCGAGCGCTTCCAATGCCCCCCGGGTCCCTGCTAGGCGCAACGGACAGATCGATGCCCACCCCGTCCGCTGCGCCCCGGATCGAGGATCCATCCTCGATGGCGGGCTCCCCTCCCCGCGTCTCGAGCGAGGAGGCGAGAGCCATCTGGAGCCTGCTCTTCGCCTGCGCTCTCGTCCTTCTACCCCGCCTGGCTGTCTTTCCCTGGAGCGAGAACCTCTACGGTGACGCGGTGGTGCGCACCGAGCTGGCCCAGCGGTGGCTGCAGAACCCACACTGGATCGCACACATGGACGACGGAGCGTTCCAGTACGGGCCGCTCCACGTGTACCTGGTGGCGGGGGCGCTGGCCCTGGGCATCGACCGCGAGGACGCCGGGCGGTGGGTGAGCCTGCTGTTCGGTGTGCTGACGGTGCTGCCGCTGTGGTCGCTGTCGCGCCGGCTGGGAGGAGCGCAGGCGGCGTGGTGGGCGACGGCCGGTTTCGCCCTGTGGGGCATGCACATCCAGATGTCCACCACCGCGGGGAGCGAGTCGGTGGGGCTGTTCTTCGTGCTCTGGAGCCTGGCGCTCCTGGCCGAGGGTCTGGAGGAGAATCGCTTCCCGCCGCTCTTCGGGAGCGCGCTGGTGCTGAACCTGGCGTGCGCCGTGCGGTACGACTGCTGGCTCCTGATCCCGCTGCTCTGCGTCCTGTTGCTGCTGGGGGACAAGGACAAGGTGGCGGCGGTGACGCGGTCCGTCTGCTACGGGCTGCTCTCCATCCCCTTCGTCGCCGCGTGGATGCAGGGGAACGAGCGGGCCAAGGGAGACCCGTTCGCGCCCATCCGCTACATCGAGAGCTTCCACCACGCCTGGGTGGCGGAGGGCGTGGCCCGCTGGACCTCGGTGGGGTACCGGGCGCAGAACCTCCTCTTCTGGCCGGCGGTGGCGCTGTTCACGCTCTCGCCGCTCATCGGCTGGTTCGGGATGCGCGGGATGGTGCGGGTCTGGCGGCAGCGGCCGGAGTACCGGTGGCTGATCTGGGTCGTGCTGGTGCCGACCGCGTACTTCGCCTTCCGGAGCGTGGTGCTGCTGGACTTCGTGCCCCTGGCGAGATTCGCGGTGACGCAGGTGGCGCTGCTCCTGCCGTTCGTGGGCGCGGGCTACCTGGCGACGGTGGAGGGTCGCTCGCCGACGGCGCGCCGGGCCTGGGCGGGGGCGGCGCTGGGTCTGGCGGTGCTCCTCCCGGTGGTGGTCGGCGTCCTCACCGCGAACCGCGACGACCAGGTGGCGAGGTCGCTCCGGCCGGTGAGCCCGGTGTCCACCAATCCGCCGGCGGTGATGAGGGTGGCGCGCTGGCTGAAGTCGGAGGTCGCGCCGGTCGGAGGCGCCGCCGCGCTCGACGTGGACGACCAGTACTGGGACCTGCAGATCGCGTTCTTCAGCGGGCTCCCCGACACCCGCATCTCCCGGATGCGCTGGGACATCTTCCGGAAGCAGCTCGCCGAGCAGCGGCCGGACGTCCTGGTGCGGCGAGAGGGTGGGGCGCTCGAGAAGGAGCCTGACTTCCTGCTCCAGGGAGATACGATCTCCTTCGACGGCGACGGCTGGGAGGAAGTTCCTGGCTTCCAGAAGCCGTGGCACGTCTATCGTCGCGCCGGCACCCACTAGAGGGCCTTTCCATGACCCAGGCAGCCACCGCCGTGAACCGTCCGGACGCGCGCACTCCCCAGAAGTGGGTGTCGTTCACCGTCCTGTTCCTGATCGAGATGTGGGAGCGGTTCGGCTACTACGGGATGACCGCGGTCGTCGTCCTCTACATGGTGAAGAAGCTCGGCTACAGCGACGACCGGGCGAATCTCACCTTCGGCGCCTTCGTGGCCATGGCGTACGCCTCGCCCGCCGTCGGCGGATGGCTGGGCGACAAGGTCCTCGGGACGCGGCGGATGACCGTCATCGGCGCCTCCATCCTCGCCATCGGCTACGCGCTGCTCGCGACGCCGGGCTTCCCGCTCTTCATTGCCCTGGGGGTGATCGCGGTTGGGAGCGGGCTGTTCAAGCCCAACCCGGCGAACCTCGTGTCCAAGGTGTACGAGGGCAACCCGGCGAAGATCGACTCGGCCTTCACCCTCTATTACATGGCGGTCAACCTCGGCTCGACGCTGTCGCAGACCGCGACTCCGCTCATCGCCGAGCGGGTGAGCTGGCATCTCGCGTTCGGCGTGTGCGCCGCCGGCCTGGTACTCGGCGTCCTGAACTACTTCTTCATGAACCGGTTCCTGCGGCACGTGGGCTCGCCGCCGGACTTCGCGCCCTTCCCCTGGGCGAAGTTCGGTCTCACGCTCGTCGGCTGTCTGGCGGCGGTCGCCTTCGTCTCCTTCGTGGTGCAGAACCTCACGGTCGCGCGGGCAATTGTGTGGCTGGCGACGGTGGTGATGCTCGGCATCTTCGCGATGCTGATCGCCCGGGGGACGCAGCGCGAGAGGAGCGGCCTCATCGCGGTGCTCATCCTCACCGCGCAGGGCATCATCTTCTTCGTCTTCTACCAGCAGATGTCGACGTCGCTGACCCTCTTCGCGGATCGCAACGTGGACCTGAACTTCCTCTTCGGCTACCGGGTGCCGGCGGGGCAGGTGCAGGTTCTGAATCCGTACTGGATCTTCGTCCTGAGCCCGCCGCTGGCCTGGCTCTACACCCGGATGGGCAAGCGATCGGGCGGGGATTTCCCGGTCGCGCTGAAGTTCGCGCTCGGGTTCGTGGTGCTGGCGATCGGATTCTTCGTCTTCGGGGGCAGCGGCCACTTCGCCAGCGCGGACGGCAAGGTCTCGCTGTGGTGGATGATCCTCGGCTACGGACTGATGTCGCTCGGCGAGCTGCTGATCAGCGGCCTCGGGCTGGCGATGGTGGCCCGCTACGTCGCGCCGAAGCTGCGCGGGTTCCTGATGGGGACCTGGTTCCTGGCGACCGGGATCTCGCAGTACCTCGGGAGCTACGTCGCGACGTTTGCCAGCGTTCCGCAGAACGTGACGGACCCCAACCAGACGCTGCACCTCTACATGCGGTTGTACTTCTGGCTCGGGTGGGTCGCGGTGGCGGGGGCGATCGTGTCGTTCGCGCTGCTGCCGCTGATGCGAAAGCTGTCGGCGGAGTCGGCGCAGCAGGACGAGGTCGCTGCCGCCGCGGCGTGAGCACGAGGGGAAGGGGCTCCGGGGGGACGTGGGGGCCGCGCCCGGTGAGCGGCGTCGGCTGTTCCGGCGCTGGCCTCGGTCCGGCGCGCTCGCGGGTTGTCACGGCCTGGGCCGAGGGATAGCCGGAGACAGGTCGGCCGCCAGCCGCTCACCAGGCGTGCTGCTTGGATCTTTTTCCTCGCGCCCATCTCGCGACTTCCGTCGAGGAAACGGTCGCTGGTGCGTCGAGCGCCAGTGAGCTGCGGGCGTGATGCCGAGCTCGCGGCGGAACGCACGGCAGAGCGCCTGACGGCTTCCGAATCCGCTTTCCCTCGCGACCCGCGACAGGTCCGTCTCCCCCGCGTTCAGGAGCTCGACCGCGCGGCGGAGTCGTGCGGCGCGGAGCAAGAGCGAGGGCCGCGTGCCACCGAGCCGCGTGAAGCGCGCACACGTTCGTTGTCGGGACCTGCCGGCAGCTGCGGCGAGAGCTGCCACCGTCGTCTCCGGCTTGCTGGCTGCGGCGAGATGTTCCCGCAAGAGGGGATCAGCCAGCATCCGGAACCAGTCGGCGTGCGTCCAGCCGAGCCGGTCGACGTACCTCCGGAGAACCAGCACGAAGAGGCTCGCGCACATCTGACGGAAGATCGTCTCACGGCCTAACGTCGCCGCCCCAAGCTCCTCCCGCAGGGTGTGGAGGCAGCGATCGAACGACGAGGGCATCGAGCTCGAGCTCGCCCTGATCAGTGGAGGAAGCGCTGCCAGCATCGGATGGCCGAGCGGGGCCTGGAGCTCGATCTGTGCGGAGATCACGTCTGGCACCGTCCCCTCGTCCATCGCACGGAGCGCACCCCGGCGGACCCCGTTGGAGATCACGACCTCGCCCTCCTCGAGAAAATGGCGCGACAGCAGCTCGTCCGTCTCGATGAAACCGTGGCCCTCCACCACCGCGTGGATCGAGACCACATCCGCCGGGAACACCCGCCTCCACGGCAGCCTCGGGTCGCGATCGACGAACGCCACGCATCGGAACTTCAGCTCGTCGAGAGCCGCGCTCAGAGGGTCCATTCCCGACATCACGCTCGAGTCGAAAGCAAGAACCGGACGCGACGGGAGGGCCCGGGTGTTTCCCGAAACATCTTGGAACGCTTGTCCGCTCCCTCGCCGGTGCGCGACCGGGCGAACCGTTCCGGCCTTCCAGCGTCATGTTGGAACGCAACCGTCCGGGACGAGCCTTCCAAGAACCCTCCCGGACCATTCCATCCGGTTTCCCATCAGCCGTTTGAGAGCCATTCGGGTACGCTCGCTTGCCCGAACCCTTCGATCGGCGCCGTGAGGAGCACCGCGCACGGCCCACGCTGCGCGGCCGGGCTCGCGCGCTTCGGACCTTCCTGGCTCACATCCAGGACCACCACGTCTCGATGGCCGGACCCGATCGGTCCTCAACTCTGACCGGGTCCCGGGTTCCGAACACCGAGAGCTCGTCCCGGGACGGGAGCTCGGACCAGCGGGCGTGCAGGCTGTCGAGCGTTCCGAGATGGCTCCCGAACGGTCGATGGGAAACCGGATGGAACGGGTGCGAGGGGGTTCCAGCACGCCACCCCACGCGGCCGTTTCCCAAGTGGCTGCCAAACCGCGACGGGAAACCCCACGGAACGCTTTCTCTGGTCGTTTCCCAAGCCCGGCGCCGACGGTTTCCCGGATCAGGCCTCCCGGTGCGCTCGGCTCGCGCAGCGGGTTTCCGCTCAGGAGCGTGTGGGGCCGAGGTGACGGCTCGCGTGCGTTCAGGGACGCCGAGAGGCGTGGGGTCACGGACCTCGCTGCTGCGGACCACCGGGCCCGCCTGGTCGCCCGCTCGTTAACCGCGCCGAGGAGCCGGGGGTGAGAGATGCCATGATCGCTCGTACGTGTCCGGCCCTCGCCGCCGTGGGCGTGGCCATCCTCGTCTCGGGCTGTGCGGTCAACGCGGCCGGGCGCACCCCGGCCGAGCAGCACGAC
>Ga0070668_100002359_pt1 | contig 13874 bp, 9 predicted proteins | sample KBSS43metaG_FD_64661 | JGI IMG/M metagenome (GOLD analysis project Ga0070668, IMG submission 64661) | Switchgrass rhizosphere microbial communities from Kellogg Biological Station, Michigan, USA - KBS S4-3 metaG | ecosystem: Host-associated > Plants > Roots > Rhizosphere > Soil ... | reverse complement strand
TTCCAGGTATCGCTGGCCCATGGCCGGCTGAGCGGCCCGGGTCCGGGTGTCGAAGACACCAAGCGACCCCTTGTCGATGCCGCAACAGCGTCACGTGCCCAGTGGTTCGCCGACGTCGCCGTGTTTCTGGCATGGCGGCTTGCCGACGACGAGCCCCTGGCGTTTCGGGTCGTGCTCGGCCTGTCGGCAGGCGACGAGCTGCTGCTGAACCAGACCCGGCCCTCGGACCTGCTGCGGCTTGCCGGTGGGCCGCAGCTAATCCGTCCGCGCTGGATCCGTCACCCGCGCTACTGGCGGCTGCTCATTCGCGCCGCCGCGGCGGCTGGCGATGCGACGCTGCAGCGTGTGCACTGCGCCGGCATCTGCATGGTCGTTGCCGATCTCTGGGGTCAGGACGGGCAGCCAGTGGACAGGTCCGGACCGGGGAGACGCTGACCGCGGTTCTGTTGCTGCGCCCGGCGGGGCGCATTACGCTGCCGGACCCCCGTCCGCCCGCTCCTGTCATGCACGCCCTGTCCCTGCGTCAGCTTTCGAAGATTTACAAGAACGGCGTCCATGCATTGAAGGGCATCGACCTCGACGTCGAGTCCGGCGACTTCTTCGCGCTGCTCGGGCCGAACGGCGCCGGCAAGACCACGGCGATCGGTATCGTCTCCTCGCTCGTGACCAAGAGTGCCGGGAAGGCATTCGTCTTTGGCCATGACGTCGACAGCGACCTCGAGGCCGCCAAGGCCTGTCTCGGAATCGTGCCGCAGGAGATCAATTTCAACCAGTTCGAGAAGGTCTCGACCATCCTTCTGAACCAGGCGGGCTTCTATGGTATCCGCCGTGGAGTTGCGCGCGACCGGGTCGAGCGCTGGCTGCGCGCGCTCTCACTCTGGGACAAGCGCGATGCCGTGTCGCGCACGCTCTCGGGCGGCATGAAACGGCGGCTGATGATCGCGCGCGCTCTGATTCATGAGCCACGACTGCTGATCCTCGACGAGCCGACCGCGGGCGTCGACATCGAGATCCGCCGCTCGATGTGGGAGTTCCTGCGGCGCCTGAATGCCGAGGGCACGACGATCATCCTGACCACCCACTATCTCGAAGAGGCCGAGACGCTCTGCCGCAACATCGCAATCATCGACGAGGGGCGCATCATCGAGCACGGACGCATGTCGAGCGTGCTCCGGAAGCTGCAGACCGAGATCTTCGTGCTCAACACGCGCGAGGCGATTGACGAAACACTGCAACTTCCGGGTTATGCCATGCGGCTGACCGATGAGCACACGCTCGAGGTGGAGGTCAGCAAGGAGCAGAACCTGAACGACATCTTCGCCGCGCTCACGTACCGCGGCATCGAAGTGCTCTCGATGCGCAACAAGTCAAACCGGCTCGAGGAGCTGTTCATGCGACTGGTCGAAGGACGTGACGGAGCCGCAATGCCGTCACGCGCTGCGGCCGTCGAATGACGACGGGGGCAGGCACGGCAGTGACCGCCCCTCGCGAGGGCGAGCGCCGACATCGCCTGGTGGGGTTCAACACGATCGTCATCCGCGAGTTCAGCCGGATCATCCGTATCTGGGCCCAGACGCTGGTGCCGCCCGCAATTACGGCGACGCTGTACTTCCTCATCTTCGGCAGCCTGATCGGGGCGCGCATCGGAGACATGGGCGGGTACAGCTACATGCAGTACATCGCGCCCGGGCTCATCATGATGTCCGTGATCACCAACAGCTACGGCAACGTCGTTTCCTCGTTCTTCGGGGCGAAGTTCGGCCGTCACATCGAGGAGCTGCTCGTCTCGCCGTTGCCCAACTGGCTGATCGTGCTGGGTTACGTCGCGGGCGGTGTCATGCGCGGGATGCTCGTCGGCATCGTGGTGACCCTGGTCGCACTCCTGTTCACGCGCCTGCACGTCGAGCACTGGTTCGCCGTCATCGGCGCGGTGCTGCTGACCGCGTTCGTGTTCTCGCTGGGCGGGTTCGTCAACGCGGTCTTCGCGAAGAACTTTGACCAGGTGACCTTCATCCCGACCTTCATCCTGACCCCGCTAACCTATCTCGGCGGGGTGTTCTATTCGATCGCGATGCTCCCGGACTGGGCGCAGAAGCTCTCCCAGGCGAACCCGATCCTCTATATGGTCAACGCGTTCCGGTATGGCTTCCTGGGTCACTCGGACGTGAGCGTGGCTTTCGCCTTCGCGGTGATGCTGGGGGCGGTGATCGGGCTGTTCGCGCTGTGCGTCTGGTTGCTCGACCGGGGCACCGGGATCCGCGACTGACGACGCGCGGTCGTACCGCGGCGCGGACCGGCGGATCGTTCTCATCGTTCTCACCGGTTGGTCTGCTGATCTGATCACTCGCTGATCGGGCGGCGCAGTTCCGTCACTGCGAAGCCCAGGAGCACCAGGAGCAGCACGACCTGTACCGCGTGCACCTGTGGTCGCCGCGAGACGATCCCCGGCACGAGCACCGCAAGCGCCACGAGGCGCACGGTTAGCCATGGCTCCGGCGACCAGCGGTCGAGGATCAGGATTGCGGCCACCGTGGACAGCACCACCGCGAGCGCGAGCAGGCCCTGCAGCAGTCGATGGTGGTCGTAGTAGTAGGCGCGCATGTCGTGAACCGAGCCGTCCCCGAGCTCGGGCACGGCGAGATGGCTCACGAGGTAAAGCGACACCGGCACCGAGAGCATCAAAAGCCCCTCGAGGAGGGTCCACGACGCCACGTGGCGATAGCTCCAGAGCTGAAACCAGACCATGACGTAGGACACCAGCATGATTGCGAGCCAGCAGGTGTGAACCCAGTAGAGGCGGGTCTTGCGTCGCGACTCGAGCATCTGCCCGAGGCTTCGCACCAGGAGCGTGAGCCCGAGACCGGTGACGATGGAATAAAGCGTCACCAGGAATTCGAACAGGCTCATGCGTCGGCCACTGGGCTCATGTCAGCTTTTGTCCCGGGTCCTGTCCCGTTCGGTCCGTGTGGCTCTGGTCGCGGCAGCTGCCGGTGTTCAGTCGGCTTCTTCGCGCGGCTTGAAGGCCGCGACGAGCTCCTGTTGCCGGCGGGCCGGCACGGGATCGTAGTGCGACAGGTCCATCGTGTAAGTACCCTCGCCGCCGGTGAGCGCCTTGAGCCGCGACAGATAGTCCTGCAGCTCCGAAAGCGGAACCAGCGCGCTGATTTCGGCGCGGCCGCCGGGCAGCGTGTCCTGTCCGTTGATCCGCGCGCGACGCGTGGCTAGATCGCTGGTCACGTCGCCGATTGCGTTCGCGGGCGAGCTGATCGCGACGCGCACGACTGGCTCGAGCACGATCGGCCCAGCCTCGCGGATCGCGGTGATGAACGCCTTGCGTCCCGCGGCGACGAAAGCGACTTCCTTCGAGTCGACCGCGTGATGCTTGCCGTCGTAGACGCTGACCCGCAGGTCCTGCAGCGCGAAGCCCGCGATCGCGCCCTCGTTCATCACCTGGCGCACGCCTTTCTCGACAGCCGGCAGAAACTGCCCCGGGATCGCTCCGCCCACAACATCGTCGACGAATTCGAATCCCGAGCCGCGCGGCAGCGGCTCGATGCGCAGGTAGACCTCGCCGAACTGTCCGGCGCCGCCGGTCTGCTTCTTGTGACGGTGATGACCCTCGGCGGGACGGCTGATGGTTTCGCGATAGGGCACGGCCGGCGGGCTGGTCTTCACAGCGACGCCATAGCGCTCGGTCATCCGCGCCAGCATCACGCGCAGATGCAGATCGCCGAGGCCGTAGAGCACTGTCTCGTTCTGCGCCGCGTGATGCTCCACCCGGACGCAGGGGTCCTCGGCCACCAGGCGGTGCAGCGCCTCGGAGAGTTTCTGCTCGTCGCCACGTTTCTCGCTGCGGATCGCGAGTCCGAGCATCGGCGGGGGGAACGTGACCGACTTCAGGTGATGGTGGTCCTCGTCGTGCGAGTCGTGCAGCACGGCGTCAAAATGCAGCTCGTCGATCTTCGGCACGGCGCAGATGTCGCCGGGGATCGCCTGCGCGACCTCGGAGTGATCCTTGCCCTGGAGCTGGAAGAGATGCGCCACCTTGATCGGCTTGCGCGCGTCGCCGACCAGCAGCTGCGCACCCGCGCGTAGCGTCCCCTGGTGGACCCGGAAGATGCCGAGTTTGCCGACGAAGGGGTCGATGGTCACCTTGAATACGTGGCCGATCACGTGTTTCGACGGATCCGGCGACACCGGGACACGCTCAGCGTCATCGCCTTCGCCCTTGAGAAAGGGCGGCGGGTTGCCCTCAGCCGGGTTCGGCAGCAGTCGCAGCAGCACGTCGGTCAATTCCGCGATCCCGGCGCCGGTCTCCGCGGAGCAGAAGCACACCGGCACGAGATGATCCTCGCGCAGTGCCTGCTCGAACGGATCGTGGAGCTGCTCGGGGGTGAGCTCCTCGCCCTGCTCGAGGTAAAGCGCCATCAGTTCTTCGTCGACCTCGACCACCTGGTCGATGATCTCGGTGTGAGCCGCCTCGACCGAGGCGATGTCCGTCGGCTGGCCGCGCGGCTGGAAGAAGCAGTCGACCACCGCCTTGCCGCTGTCGGCCGGAAGATTGAGTGGCAGACAGGTCTTGCCGAAGGCTTCGCGGATCTCCTCGAGCGCCTCGCCCGTGCGCGCATCGCGGCTGTCGATCTTGTTGATCACGATCAGGCGGGGAAGGCCGCGTGCTTTCGCGAAATCCATCATCCGGTGCGTCATCGGCTCGACGCCATTGATTGCGCTCACGACGATCACCGCGGTCTCGACCGCTTCGAGCGCCGACAGCGTGCGGCCGAGGAAGTCCGGGTACCCCGGCGTATCGATGATGTTGACGCGGCGACCCTGCAGCTCGAACCCGCAGATCGCGGCATCGAGCGAATGCAGCAACGACTTTTCCTGTGGATCGTAGTCGCAGACCGTGGTCCCGCGAGCGAGCGACCCCTTCGACCGTATGGCACCCGAATGCGCGAGCAAGGCCTCGGCCAGCAGCGTCTTGCCCGCGCCTGCCTGGCCCACCAGCGCAAGGTTGCGGATGTCCGCGGTCGTGTAGGGCATGTCCATCTCCGGATTGGAACTGCGTCACGGAAAGCATACCCCCGCTGTGGCATTGAAGCGGAGTTGTCAAGCGGGATTGGCTTGGGTTCAGGTTCAAGGTAGAAAGCGCGTACCAAACGGTGGCGTACCGCCGATCCCGCAGAGGTAGAACGCATGGCGTTGGGCAAGCGTGCCCTGATCGTGGACGACTCGCGCTCGGCACGGGTGATTCTGAGCCGGATGCTCGAGCATCACGGGATGGCGGTTGACACGGCGGAGTCCGCCGAGCAGGCGCTCGAGTTCCTCGCGCAGAGCCGTCCCGACGTGATCTTCATGGACCACCTGATGCCGGGCATGGACGGGTTCCAGGCCGTTCAGGCGATCAAGGGCGACCCGCAGACCGCGACGATTCCTCTCATGATGTACACCTCGCAGGAAGGCGAGCTGTACGTGAGCCAGGCGCGCGCGCTGGGCGCCATAGGCGTTCTGCCGAAAACGGTGCGGCCGGTTGACGTCTCGCGCGTGCTCTACCAGCTGCATCTCCTGCCGGATCGGCGTCAGCACCGGTCGGCGCTGTTCGACGGCGGAGCGGCGCGCTCGCTGCCGATCGACGACGCGGAGGTCGGGAACGGCGACGCGGGACGCGCCGAGGATCAGGACGAGCCAGACACCTCGGTTTCCCCACACCCATCCCGCTCGATCGCGCTCGCGGAGCTGCAGAGCAACCTCCGCCAGGCAATGCAGCAGCAGCTCCGCGACCAGCTCGCCGAGCAGCGCCGGTTCGTGGTGGCGACGGTCGAAGCGATTGGCCGCCGCATCAGCGCCGAGCTCAAGGACGGCTTGAGCAAGCTTCCGCCGCCGCCGACGTTGGAGATCCCTCCGGCACCGCCGCCCGTACGGTGGCCGGTCGCCGTCGCGGCGCTACTCGCCGCCGTACCGGCGCTGATTCTCGGCGCGCTCCTGTGGCGCGCGCTCGACGCAAACCGCGCCGCCACTCGTGAGATCGGCAAGCTCAAGGCACGCCCCGCCGCGACGGCGCCGGTCGCGAGTGCCTCCTCGACTGCTCCGACGGTCGTGGCCGCGGGGCCGGGACGCGAGGCCGCCACCGTCATCGAATTCCTGCCGTACGGCGAGCCGCCGTTCGACGGTGCGCGGCTCGAGCGGCTGCGCACGATCGCGTCCGCCCTCGAGACACAGGGGTTCCACGGCCGGATCCTGGCCGAGAGCTTCGTCGGCGATTTCTGCCTGACCGGGAATGCCTACGAGGGGTTCTCGGTCGCGGATCCGGACCTGCCGCTCGCCAAGTGCGCTCTGGTCGGCAATCCGCACGACGACGGGCTTTCACTCGCGCAACGCCAGTCCGTAGCCTTCGCCAATTTCACGGCCGGACTTCGCCAGCGCACCAACGGCGCAATCGTCGTCGAAGTGACGAACGGCGGGCGCACCGACCCCGTCCAGTATCCCGAGCAGCGCGAGGGCATGACGGCCGGTCAGTGGAACGGGGTCGCGACGCAGAACAATCGTGTCGAGTTCCGCGTGATCCCCGGCGCCTGACGCCGCCCTTGCGTCTGGATGTGACAACAGCAGCGGGCACGGCCGCGCAGGCCGCGGAGTTCTTGCCAAACCCGGATTTCGCCGCGCCGGGCTGGCTGGCAAACAGGCACGTTCAATCGGTGTGGCCCAGCCTGCCACTGCGCCGCCGGGGCGTACTGCGCCGCTCTGGAGCGTTGATCGCCGCTTCGCGTTCCTTGACCCTCGATTGTGGCGAGGGCGTACGGCTCTCGGCGCTGCACGCGACGCGGGAAGCGAGCGGGCGACCGCCCGCCACACGGCTCGTAGTGTTGCTCCATGGCTGGGAGGGCAGTGCGGACTCCCTCTACGTGCTGTCGCTCGGCCAGTACCTGTACGAGCGCGGGTATGACGTCCTGCGGCTCAACCTGCGCGACCACGGCGACAGCCATCACCTGAACGAGGGGATCTTTCACTCCTGCCGGATCGCCGAGGTCGTTGGCGCCGTCCGATGCATCCAGCAACGGAATCCCGCCCGCGCAGTGAGCCTGATCGGATTCTCGCTCGGCGGCAATTTCTCGCTGCGTGTCGGTGCGCGGGCCGCGGAAGCCGGTCTCGATCTCGATCGTATCGTCGCGATCTGCCCGGTACTCGACCCGGCTCACACTCTTGCGCGACTCGAGAACGGCTGGGCGGTGTATCGCCGTTACTTCGTCTGGAAGTGGCAGCGATCGCTCGTGAGGAAGCAGCTGGCATGGCCAGGCGTGTATGACCTCAGCGAAGTGCGGCGCATGGCGAGCCTGACTCGGATGACCGACCATCTCGCGCGCATGTACGGTGGTTTCCCCTCGCTCGACGACTATCTACGGGGCTATGCCGTGGTCGGCAGAACCCTGGAGTCGCTCGCGGTTCCGACGCGCATCATCGCTGCGACCGACGATCCCATCATCCCGGTGGCCGATCTCGCACAGCTCGCCGCCTCGCCCGCGCTCGATATCCTGCGCACCGGGAAGGGCGGTCACTGTGGATTCTTCGACGGCGCCCGCGGCGGCGGTTGGCTTCCGCGCGAGGTACTCGCGACGCTCGAGTCCCACCGCCGTTGAGCCGGGTTCAGGCGCCGCGGCGCGACATCTCCGCTCGCCAGTCACGGGATCGTGCGGCGAGCGCCCCGCCTGCGACGGGCGCAAAACGCCGCTCGAGCGCAGGTGCCGGCCAATGCGCCGGCCGGCCGGCGGCGAGGAACGCCGTGCCGCGCGCCGTCGCCTCGCGGAGCTCGGGCCGGTCGACCGGGACGGTCGTGAGATCGGCAACCGCCTGGCACAGGTAATCGCTGCGCGCGAGGCCACCGGTTATCACCAGCGCCGCGAGCGGTCCCGAGTCGCGCATGAGCTCGAGATTGAAGGAGATCATGAACGCCATGCTCTCGACGACGGCGATCACCCGTTCGAGCTCTTCCCCGTCGCCGCAGAACTCGATCGGGAAGTCAGGTTTCCACCACGGCGACCCGAGTCCGCCCACCCCGTTGATAAAGAGCGGCGCATGCGCCGGAGCGGGTCCGCGCAGCGCCTGGACCGCGCGGCCGACGTCGAGCACGACGCGCGACTGGAGCCAGTCGAGCGCGCTCGCCGCGCCGTTGACGGTGCCCTCGAGGCTGCATACGACGCGCGATCCATCGGAGAAGAGGACGCTCTTGAGCAATCCGTCAACGGGGCGGGCGGCGGCGGTGATGGCCCGCTGCAGAAACGCACCGGTGCCGGCGTTGAGCCACGCCTGATCGGGGTCGAGCTCGCCATGAGCGAACACAGCGGCGGCCTGATCCCCGGTGCAGGCCCTGAACGGAATGTCCCGCGCGCCGATCCGCAAGGTGCCATAGGTGTGCAGCGTCGGGACCGGTTGCGGCAACGCGCTTGCCGGTACGCCGAAGGTGTCGAGGAGCTCCGGCACCCAGTCCTGCGTTGCAGGGTCGAACAGCAGCGTGCGGGCCGCGTTCGATGGATCGACGCATACGGGCCGCTCCTCGAGCAGACGGCACAGAAGGAAGCTCGATAGCGGACCCGCAGCCAACCGGTTCGCAGTGGCCGCGGTGCGCACGGCGGGGAGCCTCTCCAGGCACCAGCGCAACTTGTTCGCGCCGTAGTGAGGCGAGAGGACGAGACCGGTGCGCTGGCGTACCCACTCGGCCCGGGGCCGCAGCCGCTCGAGGAAGCCGGCATCGCGCCGATCCTGCCAGGAGAGGGCGGCTGACAGCGCACGGCCATCGGACCGGTCCCAGCAGACCACGGTCGAGCGCTGGCAGGCGAGGCCGGCGGCGACGATCTCGCGGCCGCGCGCGGCGACGCTGTCGCAAACGTCCTGCGCCGCGATGCGCAGCGACGTCACCAGCTCATCGGCGTCGTGCTCGACGCGATCGTGGCCGATGCGACGCGTCGCGACGGGGACCTGCGCCTCCGCCACATCGCGCCCCGTCGCATCGAACAAGATGGCGCGGCTTGCGTGCCCGCCCTGGTCCAGGGCCAGTATCAGATCGCCCGCGTCGCCTGCGGGCCGCTGCTCACGACGCGGCCCCGCGAGCTCGCTCCCGACCCGGTTGAGTTCCGCTTCCAGGCTCATGCTGCCGGCTTGCCGGTCCCGGCCGCGATCATCCGCCGCTGCTCGCCGCGTACTGCATCTGAAGCGCTCGTACCGTCATGGTCTCGACGAAGCCCGCGCCCCGAGCGCAAACCGCTCGCGCCGTCGGCGCGTCGCGAATCTCGTAGATTGCCCACTCCCACGGACCCGGCCACAACCGGGCATCGCCCGGCGGCAACCGCTCTACATTGCAGAAAAGGAACTCGGGCGCGAGCGCGCCCGCCGCGGCACGCGCGGCTTCGTTGTAGCCGTCGAGCACCCAGCCGATACGCGGGCGTCCCCTGCGGCGCAGCTCCTCGAGACAGGGTCGATCAAATGATATGAGTACGCAGCGATCGAGTAACTCCGGCAGGCATGCCATGACTTGGTCCAGAACCACGGCCTGGCCGAACCGCCGCAGGCTCGCGCGCTTTATCTCGACGAACGCGATGACACCGGGCCAGCGTGCGAGCGCCGACGCAAACTGCTGCAGCGAGCAGGGTCGGATCTCCGCATGGGCGACCCCGAATCGCCCGGGCTCGCCCATCGGCAGGCTCGAGATCTCGGACCACGCGAGGTCGAACACCGAGTCCGAACGACCGCTCATGCGCCGGAAGTCTGCGTCGTGAAGAAGAAGGGGAACGCGGTCCGAGCTCAGCTGCACGTCGAGCTCGACGTGCCTCACGCCCAAGTCCACGGCGGACTGCAGCGCCTCGAGGGTGTTCTCCGGGAACTCGGCCGCGTTGCCGCGGTGCGCGATGATCGTCGGCAACGAAACATCCATGCTGCGGATATTACTTAATGCAGCCGCAGTGACGCCTGCAAGCGGCGTAGCGGGATGTGAACTCTCGCATCAAGGGACACGCCCGACCGCAGGTTGACCAAATTCGTCACCTGGGGGACCACCCCAACCCGCGGTATACGCGTGATTTTCAAGCGCTTCCGCCCTGGCATGCAACTTGCTGCTCATTGGTGCGCACGAGCGAAAGGTAGTTACGAATCGCATGAATCTCGACGTTCTCGAAGTCATCGCATTGCTGTTTCCGGAGCCCAGCCGCGCCAGGGAAGGCAGCGTGCAGTCGGTGCTCGCGCTGGTGCGCGATGAGCAGGGCCTGATTGAAGTGAAGAGCCTCCGTCCAGACGTGGCGCTCATCAAGCGCGCGCGTGTAACCGGGCGGGTGAATTGCGGCACGCCGATCCTCGACCCCATCACCCGCGAAGTGATGGGCTACGAGATCGACCCGATAATGCTCCCCGCGGCCTGACCCCGTCCTGAGGCGAACCCCGCTGATCCCTTCGCCGCGTACGTTATAGTCCGCGCGGCCCGGGGCGGCCATCCGCCCGCCGCCCATGGGGAGTAGAGATGCGCCGTCTGCTTGCGTTGCTGCTCATCGCGGCCTTCACCAGTCCTATTGCTGCACAGCCGCTCGAGGTCCCCGCCGAGCTGCGTGGTTGGGAAGCGTGGGTGCTCGATGGTCGCGAGCACCTGCGCTGCCCCATGCTGGACGGCGGGAGCGTCAACGCGCCGGACGGCCGGATCTGCGTCTGGCCCGGACCGATCGAAATCGGGGCGGGCGCGAATGGCGCGCAATTCGCGCAGGACGTCGAGGTTCTGGCACCGGGCGTCCTGACGCTGCCCGGCGATCGGACCGCTTGGCCGCTGGACGTCACCGTCGACGGCCGCGCTGCGCCAGTAATCGAGCGCGATGGCCGGCCCCAAGTGCGACTGTCGTCGGGGACGCATCGGATCGCCGGCCGCCTCGCGTGGTCGCGGATGCCGGAAGCCGTGGCCTTGCCGGGATCGATCAGCCTGGTTGCGCTCACGGTCAACGGCGCGCGCGTCGCGTTGGCCGAGCGCGCGGGCGACCGCCTGCGACTGGGTGCGGCGCGCGAGCAGGCACAGGCCGACCAGCTCGACGTGCAGATCTACCGCAAGCTCACCGACGCGATTCCCGGCCTGCTGACCACGCGGCTCACATTGAATGTCGCCGGCCGCCCGCGCGAGGAAGTCATGGGGCCCCTGCTGCCCGCGGGCTTCGTTCCGATGCAGCTCGCAGGACCCTTACCCGCGCGTTTGCAACCGGACGGGCGCTTGCGTGTTCAGGTCCGTCCGGGAACCTGGACGCTCGAGCTCACGGCCCGCAGCGTCTCGGCGCTCGAGAGTGTGCGGCGGCCAGACTCCGGTGTGGCGGAGGAGGTGTGGAGCTTCGAGCCGGTGGACCGGCTGCGGGCCTCGGCCATCGAGGGCCCGAGCAGCATCGATCCCTCGCAGGCCAATGTGCCGAGCGACTGGGCACATCTGCCCGCCTACCGTCTCTCCCCCGGTGACGAGATCACCGTGGCGGAGCGGAGTCGCGGCCCGGGGGACGAGGACCGCAACCAGATAGCCGTGGAGCGCAACCTCTGGTGGGACTTTGCCGGCACGGGCTACACCTTCCAGGATCTCGTCAGCGGACGGATGCAACAGGATTGGCGACTCGCTATGGCAGAACCCTACCGACTGCAGGGTGCACGCCAGAACGGACAACCGCTGCTCGTCACTCAGGGCGAGGACGACCGTGCGGGCATCGAGGTGAGGACGCCGGATCTTGGGATCGAGGCCACCGGCCGGATCGAGCAGCGCGGCGCTCTGCCGGCCTCGGGCTGGACGACGCGGCTTGCAAGTCTCGGGATCACGCTGCGCCTGCCGCCGGGACACCGGCTGCTCGCGGCGCCCGGTGTCGACAGCTCACCGTCCGCCTGGCTCGACCGCTGGCGGCTCCTCGACATCTTCGCCGTGCTGCTGGTGGCCGCCGTGGCCTTCCGCGTTGCCGGCGTGCCCGCGGCCGTGCTCTCGCTTGTGGCATACACGCTTACGCATCACGAGCTCCCCGCGCTTACCTGGGCGGCGCTCAACCTGCTGGTTGCGATCGCCATCGTGCGCGCCATGCCCGAAGGCCGGGTGCGCAAGTGGCTTGGTCACTGGCGCTCGGTCGGCCTCGCGATCGTGGTCGTATTGCTCGTGCCCTTTGCGCTATCACAGGCGCGGCTTGCGTTCTTTCCGCAGCTCGAGCCCGCGGCCTGGCAGGGAGCGATGGACACGATCACGGTCACCGGTGCCCGGCAGGACGAGGCACCGCCGCCCGCGCCGGAAGCCGCCGCGGAGCAGTCGTTCCGCGCGCAGAAGAACGTCGCGCAGGACGCAGCGCAGCAGGCCGCGCTGGAAGAGATCGTGGTCGGGGCAGAGGCGCCGGCCAGCCTCAAGTCGGCGAACGCCTATCTCAATCGATCGTCGGTCGTCGAGCGATACGCGCCGGGGACTCAGCTGCAGAACGGGCCCGGGGTGCCGAACTGGAACTACCAGACGCACCGCCTGCAGTGGAGCGGCCCGGTCGAGCCATCGCAAACCATGCGCCTGGTCGTGCTCACGACGATCTGGGTGAGCTTGTGGCGCATCGTCGGCATCGTCCTCGTCGCGCTCGCGCTGTATGCGATCGTGCGCCTTGGCTATCCCTCCTTTGGGGTGCCGCGTCTCGACCGGTGGCTGCGGATCGCCCCTGCGACGGTTGCAATCCTGCTCGCGATCGCGCTGTCGCTCACCGCGCCGCCGACGCGCGCGCAGACGCCCTCGCCGGAGCTGCTGGAGGAGCTGAAGCAGCGGCTGTCACGACCACCGAAGTGCGCGCCGGATTGCGTCTCGATCGCCCGGGCGCAGGTCGAGCTCGCAGCCGGCGCGCTCGAGGTCCGGCTCGAGGCGCACGCCCAGGCCTATGCGCCGCTCGCCTTGCCCGAGGCCCCACAGCGCTGGCAACCCGAGCAGGTGCTGATCGACGGCGCATCGGCGGGTGGTCTGGCCCGCGACGCAAGCGGTACGCTCCTGCTCGCGTTGCCCGAAGGCGTGCATGAAGTGACGCTCCGCGGCGCGCTGCCCGAGACGGATGCCTTGCGGCTCGTGTTCCGCGAACGGCCCGCGCGAATCCAGGTGAGCGCGCCGGGATGGCAGGTGGCCGGCGTCGATGAAGGACGGCTGCTCGCCGATTCGCTTAGCCTGATTCGGCCTGCTCGCGCGTCGGCCGGCGCCGGAGCCGATTCCGGGCCGGGCCGCGGCGAGGAATTTCCGCCCTTCGTGCGCGTTACCCGCGAGCTCAATCTCGGGCTCGACTGGACCGTGACGACCACCGTCGAAAGGCTCGCCCCCGCGCAGGGTGCGTTCACGCTGCGACTGCCGCTGCTCCCGGGCGAGGCGGTGTTGACGGCCGGTCTGCCGGTCGTCGACCGTGAGATCGAGCTCGCCATGCCCGCCGGCGACGCACACGCCGGCTGGACCTCGGCACTGTCGCGCGCGGACTCGCTCGAGCTTGTTGCTCCCGCCTCGACCGCGCATGCCGAGGTGTGGCGTTTCGTGGTCAGCCCGAGCTGGCATGTGCGATTCGAGGGCACGCCCGAGGTCATTGCGGCGCAAGTGAGCGGGGAACAATGGGTGCAGCACTTCGAGCCACGACCGGGGGAGACCCTGACGGTGACCGTGACGCGGCCGGTTGCCATCGAGGGTCCGACCTTTGCGTTCGAGAATGTCCGCCACGCGCTAACGCCCGGGCGCCGTTCCACCGATACCCGGCTTGAAATCGACTACCGCAGCACGCAGGGCGGTCGACACGCAATAGGCCTGCCCGAGGGCGCAAGACTGCGTCAGGTAATCGCTGATGGCACCCCACTGGTGATCCGCGATCAGGACGGTCGCCTCGAGTTACCGCTGC
>Ga0070668_100002358_pt1 | contig 13884 bp, 12 predicted proteins | sample KBSS43metaG_FD_64661 | JGI IMG/M metagenome (GOLD analysis project Ga0070668, IMG submission 64661) | Switchgrass rhizosphere microbial communities from Kellogg Biological Station, Michigan, USA - KBS S4-3 metaG | ecosystem: Host-associated > Plants > Roots > Rhizosphere > Soil ... | reverse complement strand
CAGCATGATCTACACCACACGGCAGCGGCATGAAACGAGACACATGACCGTCCACCCCAGACCGGTCGCCCACTTAAGCCGCCACGACAGCGTTCGCGAGCGCGTGACGGGTCACGATGAACATCGGCATACGGTGATCGCGGAGCTGGCGTGGTTCACCGCGATGATCATTTGTTGCCCGCTTCCGGTTCGGCACGGGGACCGGGCCGCCGGGGGCTCGGATGGAAATCGCTTCTGGAAACGTCTTCGTATCGCAGCCAAATCGATGAAGAACGCTACTCATCTCAGCGGGTGAAGACCCGCCCTCTCCTGAGGGAGTCTGGTCTGGTGCGCCCGGTGTTTCACCTGGCGACCTGGTTCAGCCGAATGGACCAGCAGTGCGTCCGTATGGGGGCCTGAAACGGGAAAGATTGGTCTCTTTGGCGCAGTTGAAGTGACATGAGGCCCTAGCCCCGACCAGGTCCGGACCGGACGCTGAGGACACGGAGAGCAACACGCGGGCGGTGTTCTGGAGTTGCGACACTGCGTCCGCGTCGCTGAGCCGAGCCGTACATCGTGCTTGCCCTTGCCGAGGCTCTCCGGTCCATGATCTACAACTGCATAAAGGGAGTCATCGTGGTCGATCACCATTATCCGCGAAGTCCGAACCTGTTCGCCGGACTCGGTTCCGTCGATCGGCGAGGTGCCCGCGCCATCGAGGCGAACTGTCGGGTCAACCCGGTGTTCGTCGATCCCAGCGGGCATCGGCGGCTGCTGGTTCGCGGTTCGGCCGGAGTGCTGGCCGTCGCGGGTGTGGCGTTCATCGCCGGTACCGGGCTGCTGCTGGCCAACCAGCCGGCGACGTCCGCGTCCGGCGACGTCGGGTCGAATTCCGCGATGGACGGCCGTCCGGCGGCACAGGGTGCGGGACAGCAGCCGCCCGCCGGCGCGCCGAAGAAGCAGTCGCCCGGTGCGGCAGAGAACTCCGGGCCGCAGATCGCCATACCCGCGAACGTCCTTCCCCTGTCCGCGGTAGCGGGCGGCGACGCGCCAGGGGGACAGCAGCCCGCGGGGGGAGTGCAGAGCGGAGCCGGTGGACCCGCAGCGGCGGTGAACCAGCCGGCTGGGAACCAGGCAACCGGCAACCAGACGCCGGCGAATCGGGCCGATCCCGTTCAGCCGGCGCAGCCCGTGGCCGTGGTTCCGCCGGTGGCCGTGGTTCCGCCCGTGGCCGTGGTTCCGCCCGTGGTCGTGCCGGCGCCCGCTCCGGCGGTGGTGGCGCCGGTCCTGCCCCTCGTCCAACCCGTGACCGACGTCGTCGGGGCCGTTGTCGCCCCCGTGACCGGGGTCGTCGGATCGCTTCTCGGTAACCTGCTGTGACCGGGCGCCGGAGGTGGCGGGGCCGCCTCCGGCTGCCTTGGGTGTTCGCGGGCATCGCGGTGGCCCTGCTGTCGGTGATGCTCGTCATCGCGGGTTTCGCGAGTTCTCAGGTCAGCAACGACGCCAAGGCCCACGATCCGGTGGGCACGTCGTCGGTGCCACCCACGGTGATCAACGGTGGCGCGGTGGTCGACGCGACCCGGTCACCGGTGATCTCGCGGACGCCGGCCGCCAAGACCATCGCCCTGACCTTCGACGACGGACCCGATCCGACCTGGACGCCCCAGATCCTCTCCATTTTGCGCAAGCACCAGGTGCCCGCGACGTTCTTCGTGGTCGGCTCGATGGCGTCGCGCCACCCGGAACTCCTCCGCACGATTCACGACTCCGGTTCGGAAATCGGGCTGCACACCTTCACCCACCCCGACCTGGTGGACGTCTCCCCGTGGCGGATGGACCGGGAGCTGGACGAGACGGAAACCGTGCTCGCCGGCAGCACCGGGCTGACCACCAACCTGTTCCGCCCGCCGTACTCCTCCAGCGTCTCCGCCGTCGACGACCTCGGTTACCGCACCGTGCAGTCCGCTGCGGCGCGCGGCTATCTCAGCGTTTTCACCGACACCGACAGCGACGACTGGGCGCGGCCGGGGGTCCCCGCGATCCTGCACAACGCCACGCCGCCCTCGGACGCGGGTTCGATCGTGTTGATGCACGACGCCGGCGGCGACCGGTCCGAGACGGTCGCGGCGCTGGATCTGCTGATCCCGCGGCTGCAGCAGCAGGGCTACCACTTCGCCACCGTCACCGCCGCGGTCGGGATGGCCCCGGCCAACCAGCCCGCCACGGCCCGGGACCGGGTGACCGGCGAGATCCTGCTGGGCGCGATCACTGTTTCCCTCGCGGTGGTCGCCTGGCTGCAGTGGATCCTGCTGGGCGTCGGCGTGCTGGTGATCCTCCGCCTGCTGCTGATGCTCCTCTACGCGGGCAGGCACGCCAGGCAGCGCCGCCATCCACACTGGAGCTGGGGACCACCGGTGACCGAACCGGTATCGGTCATCGTGCCCGCGTACAACGAGTCGGCCAACATCGAGGTGGCGCTGCGGTCCATCCTGGCCAGCGACCATCCGGTGGAGATCGTGGTCGTCGACGACGGATCCACCGACGGCACCGCCGATCTCGTGGAGGCTCTGGGACTACCCGGGGTCCGGATAATCCGCCAGCGGAACCAGGGCAAGGCGGCCGCGTTGAACGCCGGGATCGCGCAGGCCCGGCACGACCTCATCGTCATGGTCGACGGCGACACCGTGGTCGAACCCACCACTGTCCGGCGCCTGGTACAACCTTTCGCCGAACGCGGGATGGGTGCGGTGTCCGGCAACGTGAAGATCGTCAACCGCGACACCTTCCTGACCAGGCTGCAGCACATCGAATACGTCATCGGGTTCACGGTGGACCGCCGGATGCACGACCTGACCGGGTCGATCTGCACGATTCCGGGCGCCGCGGGCGCGTTCCGACGGGCCGCGATCGCCGATGCCGGCGGCTTGAGCTCACTGACCCTGGCCGAGGACACCGATCTGACCATCGGGATCGGCCGCGCCGGCTGGCGCATGACCTATGTGGACGATGCGGTCGCCTGGACCGAAGCCCCGGCGACCCTGCGCCAGCTGTGGCAGCAGCGGTTCCGCTGGACCTACGGCACGATGCAGTCGGTGTGGCGGCATCGCCGGGCGGTCCTCCAGCGGGGCACGGCGGGCAGGCTGGGCAGGTTCGGGCTGCTGCACATCGTCGCGTTCCAGATCGTGCTGCCGGTGACCGCACCGCTGATCGACGTGTTCTTCGTCTACGGGCTGTTCTTCCTCGATCCCGGGACGACACTCGTGCTCTGGCTGGCGGTGATGCTGCTGCAGAGCGCGGGCGCCGCGTACGCCTTCCACCTCGACGGCGAGCGAAAGAGCGCGCTGTGGCTGATACCGATGCAGCAGCTGGTGTACCGCCAGCTGATGTACGTCGTCCTTGCCCAGTCATTGGGCGCCGCGATGTCCGGGATTCTCGTGCGCTGGCAACGGATGCACCGCATTGGCGCGCTAAGTGCGACAGTGCGGGCGGGGGTGGCGCCTGCCGAGCCGGTCAAGCCGGTCGGGACTCCGGTGACGCCGGCTGCCGCGTCTTCGCCGCCGGGGGGTCGTGATCGCTGGTTCGACAGTCTGCGCGCGGTCGCGCTGGTCCGCGTCGTGCTGTACCACAGCACGGGCTGGGGGTGGTTGAGTCTCGCGTTCCCGTCCATGGGCGTGATGTTCGCGCTGGGCGGCTCCCTCATGGTGAGCTCACTGCGCCGCACTCCGGCGGTGGACGTCGTCGGCCATCGCATCCGCCGGCTGCTGCCTCCACTGTGGCTCTTCGGCTTGGTCGCGATCCCGCTGATGCTCGCGCACGGCTGGACGCACGACACCGGTGATCTCGCCCTGAGCTGGCCGCAGATGGTGTTGTGGGTGTTCCCGATCCTGGACCCGCCGGGCAGTCTCTGGGGCGCGGATTTCACGGTGGTGCTGTGGTACATCCGCACCTACCTGTGGTTCGTGCTGCTCAGTCCGGTGCTGTTGCTCGCGTTCCGGCGCAGGCCGGTCGTCACCGTGCTCGCCCCGCTGGCCTTCGTCGCGCTGGACGCCGCGCTGGGCTCCCCGCTGGCCGATTCGGGCCCGGTCGGCGAGGGCGCGCTGGATTTCGTCACCTTCGGGGCGTGCTGGCTGCTGGGGTTCGCCCACCGGGAAGGCATGCTTCGCCGGATCCGCCCGGCCGTGCTGGCCGGACTGTTCGTCGCCGCGGTGGGGCTGGGCGCCGGGTGGACGGCAGGGCATCCGCTGCCGGACGGGACGTTCGACCTCAACGAGATCCCGCTCGGGCAGGCGTTGATCTCCGCCGCCGCGATCCTCGTGTTCCTGCGGGTGTCGCCCCGACTCGCCTGGCTCGACCGGACGCCGGTGCTCGGGCGGCTGGTGACCCTGCTCAACGCGCGTGCGGTGACGATCTACCTGTGGCACAACGTCGCCATCGACCTGTCCTATCCCGTCGACGACTGGCTCGGCTGGTCTTCCCTGCCGGTGCAGCCGGCGACATCGGTAGTCCTCACCGCCGTGGCCGTGCTCGCCTTCGGCTGGGTCGAGGACCTGGCGGCCCGTCGCCGCCTGCAGCTCCTTCCCGGTGGCCGGCGGAAGCCGGTCGTTTCCGCGCCTGCGGTCCTTCCGGTGCCTTGACCGGGCAGAGCGCGACCTCCGGCCGACCAAGACCCAGATGAAGATCTCTGGCACCGCACAGGAGGCCTTCACCACCGCCCTGCACAAGTGGCCCAGCGACGGGCTGCCACCCAACCCCGGCGGCTGGATCACCACCACCGCCCGCAACCACGCCATCGACCGCCTCCGCCGCGAGACGCGCGGCCGGGAACTCCTCGGCGAAGCCGCAGCACTCTCACCCGGCGCCGAGATCTCCGCCGCACCCGGAGAGCCGGTGGCCGTCGAAGACGACCGGCTCGGCCTGTCCGCGCTCGCGGACCCGCTGCGCCGCGGGGTCATCATCGAACTGGCACGCGGCAACGGGCTCGACATCAGCGGCGAGCGCGCGTGTGACTCCTTCGCGCTACCGGTCGCGAAGTCCACCCGCACCTACCACTGGCGAATCCTCCGGGAAGCGGGCCTTTCCCGGGTTACTCGACCTGATCGTCAACCTGACGCCATGAAGGAGCTTCGGTGACAACGGGGCCGCCCGTTCCCTCACCGCGTGGGCGCTCACCGTCCGGCAGTGAGTTCTCGGCCGGTGCGGAAGAACCGGACCAACGCATCCGCGCCGCCCAGCTCGGCCATCGTCCGGGCCGCGCCGAAAGCGACGTTCCAGAATTCACCCTTCGCGGGTGAGAACGGCCCGACGTAGGCATAGGGCTCGGCGAAGTACCGGTCACCCGGCGAAACGCCATAGTTCACCTCGTCGAGAGAGATCGCGACGTCGAAGTGCTCCGGCCACAGCACCGGCACCAGTTCCGGGGCGAATTCACGCAGTGCCCGATCCCCTTCGGCAAACGCCCACATCAGCGTCTTCACCGCATCCGCGTCCAGGGTGATCACCTCGTCGGTCCGCACACCCGGCCCGCCGCCGTACACCCCTGCCGGTTCCCCGGCTTCAAGACCCGAAGCCGCCGCGACTTCGTCGTAGGAACGGCCGTTCAGCGACACCCGGCCGGAGTCGGTAAGAAGTTCGTCACCTTCGACGCGCAGGCCGGGCGCGGCCGCCGTGGCGAAACCGCCCTCCACCACGCGCAGGTCGATCCGGCCGGTGGTGCGGTGCTGCGGCCCGGCGAGCAGCAGCTCCGCGGCCCCGTGCAGGAACCGCCGGGTGGTGACCAGGCCCGTATCGGTCATCGTTCGCTCCTCGTGTAACGCCTGGCCCCTCGCGAGGCACTGAGTCTGCCGTCACCACTCTGTCGACGACGCAGTCTTCCGGCGACACAGTGTTCGCGAAACCAGGAGGCGTTACATGGCCGAGAACGGCTGGCACCGCGTCGACCCGGCGGACGTGCCGGACGACGGCCGGGTCCGCAGCGTCACCGTCGGCGGCCGCAGCGTCGCGCTGTCCCGCTGCGGTGCGCGGCTGGGCGCGCTGGAGAACCGCTGCCCGCACCAGGGCGGCCCGCTCGGCGAAGGCTCGATCGAGAAGGGCCTGCTGCGCTGCCCGTGGCACGGCTACGACTACGACCCGATCTCCGGGCTGCCGCCGGAAGGGTTCTCCGACGGCGTCGCGACCTACCCGGTCGAGCAGCGCGAGGATGGCGTGTTCGTGCGGGTCCCGGCACCGGAACCGCACGTACGGACGGTCGCCGACGTGCTGGTCGAGACGCTCGTCGCGTGGGGTGTGCGGCACGTCTTCGGCATGGTCGGGCACTCCAACCTCGGGTTCGCCGAGGCGCTGCGCCGCGCCGAGGACCGCGGCGAGCTGACCTACCTCGGCATCCGGCACGAGGGCGCGGCCGCGTTCGCCGCGAGCGCCTACGGCAAGCTCACCGGCCGGCCCGCGGCGTGCTTCGCGATCGCCGGACCGGGCTCGACGAACCTGCTCACCGGGCTCTACGACGCGAAGCTGGACGGCGCGCCGGTGCTCGCGATCTCCGGGCAGGTGCCCTCGAAGGTGCTGGGCCGCGGAGCGTTCCAGGACGTCGACCTGTCCGCGGTGTTCGGTGACGTCGCCGTCTCCACCACGACCGTCCACGGCGGGAGCGACCACGCGGAGCTCGCCGCCCTCGCGGTCAAGCACGCCCTCGACCGCCGCGGCGTGGCACATCTGGTCCTGCCGGACGAGGTCCAGGTCCAGCCGAGCGACGCGCCCGCGTCCACACCGGACGGCCGCGCCGCCGGCCGCCGGGTCCGGCCCGAGGACACCGAGGTGGACGCCGCGGCCGCGGTGGTCCGGGACGCGCGACGACCGGTGCTGGTCGTCGGGCACGGCGCCCGCGGCGCCGAGGCCGAAGTCCGGCTGCTGGCCGAGACGCTCAACGCGCCGGTGCTGACCACGTTCAAAGCCAAGGGACTGGTGCCCGACACCCATCCGCTCGGCGCCGGCGTGCTCGGCCGCAGCGGCACGCCGGTCGCGAGCTGGCTGATGAACGAAGCCGACCTGCTGATCGTCATCGGCGCGTCCTTCTCCAACCACACCGGGATCGCCGCGTACAAGCCGATCCTCCAGATCGACGACGAGCCCGCGGCGATCGGGCGGTTCGACGCGGTCACGACGTCCCTGCTCGGCGACGCCCAGCTCACGGTGGCCGCGCTGACCACCACGCTCGGCGAGACGAAAGCCGAGGACCAACGCCCCGACGTCGCGGCACGCTGGGAGATCTGGCGCTCGGAGAAGGCCCGCCGAGCGCGGGACGACCGCGGTCGCGGGGTCGCCGCCGCGGCCGTGTTCGACGCGCTTTCGCGGCACCTGCCCGCCGACGCGGTCGTCGCCGTCGACGTCGGCAACCACGCCTACTCGCTCGGCCGCTACCTGGAATCGCAGGGGCAGCCGGTGCTGATGTCGGGATACCTCGGCTCGATCGGGTTCGGCTACCCGGCCGCGCTCGGCGCGTGGGCGGCCGCCCCGGACCGCCCGATCGTGGCCGTCACCGGGGACGGCGGGTTCGGCCAGTACATGGCCGAGCTGACCACCGCCGTCAAGTACCGCATCCCGATCAAGCACGTGCTGCTCAACAACAACGCGCTGGGCAAGATCAGCAAGGAGCAGCTCGCCGGGGACTACCCGGTCTGGCAGACGTCGCTGCGCAACCCGGACTGGGCCGCCTACGCCGAACTGTGCGGCGCGACCGGCCTCCGGGTCACCGCCCGCGACCAGCTCGAAGCCGCCATGACCGCGCTCTTCGCCGCTGAGGGACCTGCCCTGCTGTGCGTCGAACAAGACGCCGAACTCCTCTGAAGGAAGGCAAACCATGACCGCACCGCGTTACGACGACCTGCGTGCCCTGTTCCTGAACTGCACGCTGAAGCGCTCACCCGAGCGCAGCAACACCGAGGGACTGATCGACGTCAGCCGCGGGATCCTGGAGAAGAACGGTGTCGCCGTCGAGGTGCTGCGGGCCATCGACCACGACATCGCCACCGGCGTCTGGCCGGACATGACCGAACACGGCTGGGCAAGCGACGAGTGGCCGTCGATCTACGACAAGGTCATGGCCGCGGACATCCTCGTGATTGCCGGGCCGATCTGGCTGGGCGACAACAGTTCCGTCACCAAGCTGGTCATCGAGCGGCTCTACGCCTGCTCGCACCTGCTCAACGACGCCGGCCAGTACGCCTACTACGGCCGCGTCGGCGGCTGCCTCATCACCGGCAACGAAGACGGCGTCAAGCACTGCGCCATGAACGTCCTCTACAGCCTCCAGCACCTCGGCTACACCATCCCACCCCAGGCGGACGCCGGCTGGATCGGCGAGGCGGGCCCTGGACCGTCCTATCTAGACCCCGGCTCCGGCGGCCCGGAGAACGACTTCACCAACCGCAACACCACCTTCATGACCTGGAACCTGCTGCACCTGGCCCGGATGCTCAAGAACGCCGGCGGCATCCCCGTGCACGGCAACCAGCGCAGCGAATGGGACGCCGGCTGCCGCTTCGACTTCGCCAACCCCGAATACCGCTGAGCCCGCCATGCCGGACGTCGGTTTCGTGAACCTGTTCGCGGTCGCCGCGATCGCGCTGGTCGCACCGCTGCTCTTGGCCCTCATGCCGAAGCTGCGCGTCCCGGCGGTCGTGCTCGAGATCGTGGCGGGCATCGCGCTCGGCCCGTCCGGCCTGGGCTGGATCCGGCCCGACCTGCCGGTGCAGATCGTCGCGCTGCTCGGGCTCGCGTTCCTGCTGTTCCTGGCCGGGCTCGAGATCGATGTCCACCGGCTGCGCGGCCGCGTGTTGCGGCCGGCCCTGCTCGGCTACCTGGCCACGCTCGCCCTCGGGCTCGCGGCCGGTGCCGGGTTCGGCCTGGCCGGCTGGGTGCACAGCCCGCTGCTCGTCGCGGTCACGCTCTCAGCCACCTCACTCGGCCTGGTCGTGCCGGTGCTGAAGGATGCGGGAGCGGTCGACGGGACGCTCGGGCAGACGATCATCGCCGCGTGTTCCGTCGCCGACTTCGGTGCCGTCGTCCTGGTGTCGCTGCTGTTCTCCGCGTCCGGTGGCAGCACCGGCGGCCGGGTGGTGCTGCTGGTGATGTTCGCCGTACTGGTCGCGGTGACGGCGGCTGTGGTGTCGCTCGCGGCCCGCTCCCGCCGGCTGGGCATGACCCTGACCCGGCTGCAGGACACGACCGCCGAGATCCGGGTCCGCGCCGCGGTCGTCCTGCTGGTCGCGTTCGTGGCGCTGGCCGAGGCGTTCGGGCTGGAGAGCATCCTCGGCGCGTTCCTCGCCGGCGCCGTCGTCGGCCTGCTCGACAAGGACACCACGTCGCACCCCCGGTTCCGGATCAAGCTGGACGCCATCGGCTACGGGTTCCTCATCCCCGTCTTCTTCGTCACCAGCGGGCTGCGGCTGGATCTCACCGGCCTGCTCGCCGACCCCGGCGCGCTCGCGCGGGTGCCCTTGTTCCTGCTGGCGCTGCTCGTCGCCCGCGGGGTGCCCGCGCTGCTGTACGCCCGGCTGTTCGACCGCCGTTCGGTCATCGCCGCCGCCCTGCTGCAAGCGACGTCGTTGCCGTTTCTCGTCACCGCGAGCCAGATCGGCGTCCTGGCCGGGCTGATGTCGGCGATCACCGCGGCCGCCCTGGTCTGCGCCGGCCTCCTGTCGGTGCTCATCTTCCCGGCGACCGCGCTGAGCCTGCTGCGCTCCCGGACGTCAGAAGTCTGAAATGCCGAAGACGGGCGAGCTGGCCGTATATTCAGCGGGTGAAGACCTTGCCGCCGGACGCCGACCTGGTCGCCGCGCTTCGTGGCGGCGACAGCGACGCCTTCACGGCGATGCTCGACACCTGGTCGGCCTCGATGCTGCGGCTCGCCCGCTCCTTCGTCTCGACCCACGCCTCGGCAGAAGAGGTCGTCCAGGAGACCTGGCTCGCCGTCGTCAAGGGTCTCGACGCGTTCGAAGGCCGGTCCGCGTTCAAGACCTGGGTCTACCGGATCCTGGTCAACACCGCCAAGAAACGGGGCCTGCAGGAACGCCGCAGCATCCCCTGGACCAGCCTGCTGCCCCCGGACGAGGACCACGGACCGACCGTCGACCCCGCCCGTTTCCAGGGACCGGACGGCGCCTACCCCGGCCACTGGCGCGAAACCCCTGCCGCCTGGACCTCACCCGAGAACTCCGCGCTCAACCTCGAGATCCGCCAGGTGATCACCGCCGTGCTCGACGAGCTGCCGGCACGCCAACGCGCGGTGCTGAACCTGCGCGACGTCACCGACCACACCGCCGACGAGGTCTGTGCAATGCTGCAGATCTCCGCGGCCAACCAACGAGTACTCCTGCACCGGGCCCGCGCCATCGTCCGGGAACGGCTCGCGGACTACCTGGCCGAGGAGAAGGGGGCCACGACGTGAACTGCGACGAATTCGTCGAACTCGTCACGGCATTCCTCGACGACGCCCTCGATCCCGAGACCGAAGCACGCTTCGTCGAACACCTCGCCCTCTGCGAAGGCTGCGAACGCTACCTCGAGCAGTTCCGCACCACCATCAGCGAACTCGGCCGCCTCCCACCGGAAACCCTCTCCCCCGCAACCCGTGACGCCCTCCTCAGCGCCTTCCACGACTGGCACACCACGTGATTCCCACGAGGCCACCATTCGGCGTCGGGTCACCACCGAGTGATGAGCGGCGTGTCCGGGTTCGTGCTGCCGCCGGAATTCGGTGAGCCGGGCGAGGCGGGCCGGAGCGGCGATGCCGCGTACGGTGGCGATCCTGTTGTCGGTGAGGTCGAATGTCACGGCGCCGACGACCTGGCCGCCGAGCACGAAAAGGATGGCCGGGGCGCCGTTGACCAGCGCGTAGTGCACGGCGGGGCGTACCGCTGGCAAATCGCCGTTTCGGCGCGCAGCAGATTGATCATCTGCGGCCGAGCACCACCCGTTCACGGTGTTGGCCCGGTGGCCTGGTCCCCTGCTGCCACAGATAGCGGCTCGGCATCGAACGCTGGCTACGGCAACCCGACGTCCGGCAACCCGCCGGTCGCCGGATGCCGCGGCCACGGCGATACGCCGGCCAACCGCAGGTCAGGCGTAGCCACGCTTGAGCATCATGCCGGCGGCCTTGTCGAACTCGGCGTCGGTCGGGATGGCGAAGCCCAGCGCGTTGGCGTAGCGAGTGACGATGTTGAACACGGCCGCGACCGCGACCGCGTCGTCGAGCTGTCGCCGGGTGACCCCCGCGGCCAGTGCCGCTCGGACTTGCTCACTCTCCAGTTCGTCGGGACGCAGCGTCATGGTTTCCAGAACCGCGAGCGTGGCGCGTAGGGGCTCCGAGATGGGTGCGGTGTGGTAGCCGGCGAGGGCCGCGTCAGCCACCGCCTTGTCCATCCCGTGCACGGCGATCGCCCGGTGAGCCCCGACGCAAAAGGGACACGAGTTCCACATGGCGACCATCGCGGCCATCAGTTCCCGCTCCGCGACGGACCATTCGCTCGGTCCGCGCATCGCAGCCTGCGTCCACGCGCCGAGCGCTGTGCCGACGAAACCCTTGTGGTAGAACGCAACCCGGGCCGCATCCGGAAGACGCGCGCCCAGCGCCAAGGAGATCACCCGGATCAGCATCCTGGTGCGCAGACCGTCACCGCGTTCGACTTCAGGCAGACGCATCGGTCGCCTCCACGATCACGCGGGCGGCCGCGTCCCACCGCGCCAGGCCCGCACCGACGCAAGCGGACATGACGATCTCGAACGCGGCCTTGTCGCTGCCAGCCGCCTCTCGGACGGCGGCGACCTCGGCATCGGTCACCCGGTAGGAAGCTTCACCGATCTGCCGGGCCAGATCGTCGTACGGTTCGGCAACAGGCGGCCCGCCCGCCGCTCGGGCCGCCACCCCGGTCCGTAGCACCGCCTCGGTGATTGCGGTGTTGCCGGCCATCGCCGTGCGCAACGTTTCCGCGCGATGGCGGTGCGACTCTTCGGTGGCTGTGCTCATGTGGCCTCTCCGCTGCGGTCGGGGTCCGGTGTGGACGGTATCCCCTTCAGGCGCCTGCGGCATCCCGTTGCGTCGCGGCGCGGAACCGGTCGAGGTAGAGCGGCCAGCCCGAGCCCTCGCCGAGGCTGGTGAAGCTGTCCCAGCTGATGAGCAGCCGGTCCGAGGGCTCGTAGGCGAGGACCCCATCGTGTAGGCGGGGTACTGCTCGTCGTCGAACTTGTCGGCCGTGCTGGGCGTGGCCGGTCCTTGTTGGTCAGGGATCATTCCACCTCCACGTCACAGAGGACCCCGGGTGCCACTACGGCACCCGGGTCCTCAAGGGTAGGGATTTCACCATTGTCAACCGGCGCGACCGCCGGCGTCCTGCACCCGCGTCCGGCCGAAAGCCGGATGACGCGGGGATCGCTTACTCGTGACCGAGCACCACCTCCGAACTCGATGGGACTGCGGCACCCGCGCGGCGCTACCTGGCCGCTGCGGGCGATCCAATGATGCTCCCGTTCCCTTCTGGTCATGACAACGATGCCGCACCGCCATCATCTGGCCTCGGCGATCCGGTCCCGCCGGGCCGGTGCGGGACCCATCCGACCCGGCGGTGCCAGCGACTCCACGCGGGTGGCAGGCCACCAGGTGCATGTCCGAGTCAGTACTCCGTCCACACTTGCTCGCGGCCCGAGTTGCAGGGCCACACGATGAGGCCGATGTTGTTGGCTTTCCATGCATGCGGAACAGCAAGACACAGATGTTGACCACCGGGATAGGTACTAGCCAACAAGACCAGTCGACCGGCCTTGTCCCAGGACCACAAGGACGAGCAAGTGGACTGCCGTACCGGGTCGCCTGCCTCAGGACTACCGGGCTCAAAGTCACCCAGACACAGGCGGCTTGCTTCGTTTCGAAGGGTAAATATCGGATTGCCCCACGAGTCCGTCCCTTGCGGTTCTGGGTAGAAACGTTTCGCTGGTCCGTTCGGTTCGCAGTCGAACTGCGTCGCTTGTACGCCGTCAGTCTTGGAGCCACCGGGGATAGACATACATGATTCACTGTGGCTGACGAGGATTCGGGTGGCCGTCGCTGCGGCGAGCATGCTGTCGGCTGCCTGCGGGCTCGGCGACGCGCTCGCGGCCGTGGCCGTGGCCGACACCGCCAGCACCATCGCGGCGGTCGCGCCGATGTAGAGGATCTTCCGCATGGTTCTCTCCCTGTTGACGTCGCGGTCCGAGGCGGAGCCTCGACAGAACACGCGCGGGAGGCAGAGCGGGTTTAGCCGGCACGAGCGTTCGCCGCAGGGCTGCCGCCGTTCGGGTAACAGGTGTCGCACGTTGCCGGCGCAGCCATCGCTGCGGCCGTGGGCCAGGTTGGTTGTCACAGAGATCAGTGCAAGACCAGATCCACTGTCGGAAAGACCAGGCGAGTGGACCCGACTGGTGCCCTGGCCCAACGTTGTGCGTGCCGAAAAGTACATCCGTACAGGTCTCGGACCTCGGCGCGTAGCTGGCGGTCGTCGGGCATGATCGCGTCCCGTGCTGGTCCGCTTCGCTTACCTCGCCGTCACCCACGCCTTCGCCGCGCTGCGGCTACTACCGATGACCGACCGCGAGAAGGACGTCGAGATTCTCGCTCTACGCCACCAACTCACCGTCTTACAACGACAACTCGGCGACCAACGCCCACAACTCCGACCTGAGGACAGGGCGTTCCTCGCCGCTCTCCTTACGCCGCTGGCCCGCGCAACTCTGCGCCGACTCCGACTGCTGGTCAGCCCGGACACGGTGCTGCGGTGGCATCGTGACGTGGTGAAGCGTCGCCACGCCCGGGCAAGCCGTCGTCGAAGGCCTGGGCGTCCGCGCACCATGGCATCGGTCCGCCGCCTTGTCCTGCGTCTG
>Ga0070668_100002357_pt1 | contig 13887 bp, 11 predicted proteins | sample KBSS43metaG_FD_64661 | JGI IMG/M metagenome (GOLD analysis project Ga0070668, IMG submission 64661) | Switchgrass rhizosphere microbial communities from Kellogg Biological Station, Michigan, USA - KBS S4-3 metaG | ecosystem: Host-associated > Plants > Roots > Rhizosphere > Soil ... | reverse complement strand
CGAAGGATCTCGACCTGCTTCATGTCGAAGAAGCCTTCGTTGATGATCCGGCCCTGGCCGTAATAGACGCCGTCCAGGTTCACCGCGACGGACTGCTCGATGCCGATGCTGGTGAAGGTGGAGCCGATGCCGCGCAGGCTGATGGTGGCGCCCGAGCCGCTGTTGCCGCGGACGATGTTCAACTGCGGCGTTGCGCGCGCGATCGATTCCATGTCCCGCAGGCCGTAGTCGTCCAGCTTCTTGGCCGAGACGGCGGTCACGGCGACCGGGATGTTCTGGATGTTCTCGTCGCGCTTGCGGGCGGTGACGATCACCTCGTCCAGCGCGGCGGGCTGGGCCGGTTCGGCCGCCCGAGCGACGTCGGCCCAGGCGAGCGCGGCCGGCGCGGCGCAGAGCAGCAACAGGCTGCGGGCGGACCGTCGGGCGACGTCAGATGTGCGATGCATGTGGGTTTCCTCCCCCGAGGAGATATCTGTTTGTTATGGTTGGTGTTTTCCGAGCCCTTCAGGGCGGCGTCATTCGAACCTGGGCGGGAACGCACGGCCGAGCTGTTCGCCGATCCGCGCCCCGCCGTATTCGCCGGCCGACAGCAGCTTCAGGCGGTCCATCCGCCAGCCCTGCGCCGTGCGCACGAAACGGTTCTCGTAGCGCCCCCAGCGGTGGCAGTCGGGCGTATCGGGGTGACCCTGGAACCGCTGCCAGGAGTACATGTAGCAATGCAGCGCCACCCGGTCGGGCGACTCGAAGATCAGCTCCGGATTGGCGATGTGGTGGCTGCCGCTGACGGTGACCCCGAGCGCGCGGCTGAAGAACCCTCGCAGGGCTTCGCGCCCGCGCAGGATGGTCGCGTCGTCGCCCGGGATGAAGCTCGTGACGCAGTCCTCGACGAACAGGTCGGCCATGGCGTCGCCGTTGAGCTGATCGGCGTGGCGACAGTAGGCATAAAGGGTCTCGAGGATGTCGACGCGGTCCTGCAGCCGTTGAACCATGATGTCGACGGGCAGCCGTTCTCGGGTGGCGCCTTGGAAGGGTTGTTCGTCGGCCTGGGACATGGAGATCACCTCACCTTCAACCAGACCGTCTTGGTCTGGGTGCAATTTCAATCGTCGATATCAAACTCGTCCAGTCTATCCTCGCAACGCGATGCTCAAGACGCAGGCTATCGCGCACTCGAGCTGTTGCGGGAGCGGACTTTCAACGTGAATTACTTGTATAAGCGTGGGGAAAGCTCAGGCTCTTTGAGCGGAGACTTGCCCGCGCGGCGTTTTCAAGCCACTAGGGGTGGCGCTGGCGATCCTTCATCCGGGTTTCCTCCTGACGAATTTATTATGATGATCATCATATGATCGCTGTTATATGACAAGCGTTTTATAAGGGTGTCAATGCCGGTTTTTGTCGATCATGAAGAGCGCCGTCGCCAGGTCATCGCGGTGGCCTCGCGGCTCATCGCCACGGCGGGGCTGGACGCCGTCACCGTGCGGGACGTGGCGGAGGCCGCCGAATGCAGCACGGCGATCGTCTCGCACTACTTCCACAACAAGCGCGAACTGCTGTTCCTCACCTACAACTCCAGCATCGACAGGGCGAACGGGCGGTGCAACGCCGCCCTGGCCGCCGCCGACGGAGACCTCAAGGCGCTCCTGACCGAGCTCATGCCCGTGGGCGAGGAGCAGCTCATCGAATGGAAGATCTGGCTGGCCTTCTGGGCCCGGGCGGTGGCGGACGAGGAGATCGCCAAGGTCCAGCGGGGCTGCATCCTGAGGACGCGCGGCGACATCCTTCGCATCATGTGCGACCTGGACGCCAAGGGCGACATAGCGCCGGGCGTCGACCTGCAGGACGAGGCGCGCCGGATTCTCACGCTTCTCATCGGCCTGGCGGTCCAGGTGCTGTTCGATCCGGCCGACTGGCCGGCGGAGCGCCAGCATGCGCTGATCGACGGCGAACTGTTCAAGCTCTACCGGCCGGGGCGGCTGCCGGCCTCGGTCCGCCCGCCGGAGAGCGAGCCGGCCAGCCCTCCGGTTAGGGCCGTTCAGACGCCGGTGCGATAGTCGCCAAAGGCGCCGTCGCGCGCGTCGAGGGCCTGGGAAACGCCTTCGCGGAATCGCGCGAAGGTTTCGCGGCTGGACTCCGTGGTCATGGCCAGCGCCTGGATTTCCGTGCCGGCCCGGATCGCCGCGCGCAGGCCCATGATCTCCATGGCGCGATGCACGGACCGCTTGTTCATCTGCTGCACGTCGGTGGGGATCTTGGCGATCCGCTCGGCCATCGCCAGCACCTCGGCTTCGAGCCGCTCGGCCGGGAACGCGCGGTTGGCGAACCCCACGCGCACGGCCTCCAGCCCGTCGATGGCGTCGCCGGTCAGCATCATCTCCATGGCGGGACGCAACCCGCAGAGCCAGGCGTGGAACTGGTTGTCCGGCGGGCTCATCATGCGCACCGGCGGATAGCCGATGCGGGCGTCCTCGGCCACGTAGACCAGGTCGCACCCGGTCGCGAGCTCGGAACCTCCGGCGAGGCACCAGCCGTGCACCTGGGCGATCACCGGCTTTGCGAGATCCCAGATGCGGAAGCAGCCTTCGACCACGTGCCGCGCCCATTGGCCGGCCCCGCCGGCGGTCTCGTACGGGTAGGGCGGTCGCGCCCCGCCCGCCAGGTCATAGCCGGCGGAAAAGCAGGTTCCCGCGCCGCGCAGGATGGTCACCCGCACCTCAGGGTCGGCGTCGGCCGCCTCCAGGGCTGTGAACAGCGCCCCGCGCAGCGCGTTCGAAAGCGCATTGCGCTTCTCCGGACGGTTCAGCGTCAGGCGCCGGACGAAGGGCGCGGGGTCGTCGATCAGGAGGATGTCACTCATCAGGCGTCTCCGGGAAGCGGGGGCAGGGGCCTACGGGGGGCGGCCGGCGCAGTCGCGCCCCGTCGCGGGCTTGCGCCCTGGACGGTAATCTATCATGATCATTACGATCAATCCTGAAGAATGAACTCTTCGGGGGCGGAAGCCTTGGCGGGAGGCGCCACGCCAGCGGGCCTTTGGGCTCTGCGCCGTGGTCATTCCGGAAGCCCGATCCGCAACGACAAATCATAGGCATTAGGGAGCGACCGCCTTGATCTTCGAGCATTCCGACGAAACCAGACGTCTGATCGGCCGCGTTCAGGGGTTCATGGACGAGCACATCTATCCGAACCGCGAGACCTATCTACGCCAGGAACATGAGGGCGACCGTTGGAAGGCCGTGCCGATCGTCGACGAGCTGAAGGCGAAGGCCAGGGCCGAGGGGCTCTGGAACATGTTCATGCCGCCGCACAGCGGCCAGACGCATGTCGACGACACGTTCCAATTCGAAGGCCTGCAGCTCACGAACCTGCAGTTCGCCGCGGTGGCCGAGATCCTCGGAAAGGTCGGCTGGGCCTCCGAGGTGTTCAACTGCGCGGCGCCGGACACCGGCAACATGGAAGTGCTCATGCGCTACGGTACGCTGGCGCAGAAGGAGCGCTGGCTGCGGCCGCTGATGAACGGCGACATCCGCTCCGCCTTCCTCATGACCGAGCCGGCGGTGGCCTCCTCGGACGCCTCCAACATCGAGACGCGGATCGAACGCGACGGCGACCACTATGTCATCAACGGCCGCAAGTGGTTCTCGTCGGGCGCCGGCCATCCGCGCTGCGAGATCTACATCCTGATGGGCAAGACCGATCCGGCCGCCCGAACCTACAGCCAGCAGTCGATGATCCTGGTTCCCGCCGACACGCCCGGCGTGACCATCGAGCGCATGCTGCCGGTGTTCGGCTACGAGCATGAGACCCATGGCGGCCATGCCCAGATCCTGCTGGAGAACGTTCGCGTGCCGGTGGAGAGCATCCTCCTGGGCGAGGGACGGGGCTTCGAGATCGCCCAGGGCCGCCTGGGGCCGGGCCGCATCCACCATTGCATGCGCATCATCGGCGCCTGCGAGGTGGCCCTGGAGAAGATGTGCCGGCGCCTGCTGACCCGCACGGCCTTCGGCAAGGCCATCGCCGAGCACTCGGTGTGGGAGCAGCGCATCGCCGAGGCGCGCATCGACATCGAGATGTGCCGCCTCTTGTGCCTGAAGGCCGCCTACATGATGGACGTGGCCGGCAACAAGAGCGCCCGCGGCGAGATCGCCATGATCAAGGTCGCGGCGCCGCGCATCGCCTGCAGGATCATCGACGACGCCATCCAGGCGCACGGCGGCGCCGGCGTCACGGCCGACTTCGGCCTGGCCGAGCTCTACGCCTCGAACCGCATCCATCGGATCACCGACGGGCCGGACGAGGTGCATGCGCGCACCGTCGCCCGCCTCGAACTGGGCAGGTACGGTGAATCGTCGAAGCCGCGGCAGGCCGCGGCCTGAGCAACGGGGAGGCGCACATGACCGCCGAGGTCGATGCGGACCTGGAGACATTCCGCGACGAGGTGCGGAGCTTCCTGGACGAAGCCCTGACGCCGCAGCTTCGGGCATGGAACGCCCGCCAGGCCGGCGTCTTCGCCGAGGGAAAGCTCTGTCGGATCTGGCACGCGATCCTGCATGAAAAGGGCTGGGCGGCGCCGGCCTGGCCCGTGGAGCATGGCGGGCCCGGCTGGACGCCGATGCAGCGGTTCATCTTCGCCGACGAGTGCGCCCGCGCCGGCGCCCCGAGCCTGCCGGCGATGGGGCTGCAGATGTGCGGCCCGGTGCTGATGCGGTACGGCACGCCCGAGCAGAAGGCCTTCTTCCTGCCGCGCATGCTGTCGGGCGAGCACTATTGGTGCCAGGGCTACTCCGAGCCGCAGTCGGGGTCGGACCTGGCCTCGCTGCAGATGCGCGCGGTGCGCGACGGCGACGACTACGTCGTGACGGGGTCCAAGATCTGGACGACCCACGCCCAGCACGCGAACTGGATGTTCCTGCTGGTCCGCACCTCGACCGACGGCAAGCCGCAGGCGGGGATCAGTTTCCTGCTGACGCCGATGGACGCGCCCGGGATCGCCGTGCGGCCGATCATCAGCATTTCGGGCGAGCACGAGGTGAACCAGGTCTTCTTCGACGACGTCCGCATTTCGGTCGCCAACCGCGTCGGCGAGGAGAACCAGGGCTGGACGGTGGCCAAGCATCTCCTCGAGTTCGAGCGCGGCGCGGGCGCAGCGGCGAACCGGCTCAAGGTCGAGCTGGAAGGCGCGCGCAAGATCGCCGACGTCGAGGGGTGGTGGGCGGAGGATGGCGACTTCCGCCGCCGCTGGATGGAGCTCGAAATCGAGCTGCGGGCGCTGGAGTTTACGGAGCGCGGCGTCGCCGCGGCGCTCTCCGCCGGTCGTCGCGTCGGCGACGCGGTGGCCTCGCGCCTGAAGCTCGCGGTCAGCACCCTGCAGCAACGGATCATGGAACTCGGGATGGGGGCCCTGGGCGACTACGCCTGCGCCGACCAGCGCCCGGCGATGGGAATGTCCGCCAATTCGCCGCCTGTCGGCGCGGACTATGCGCTGACGCCCACGGCCAAGTACCTGAACAGCCGCGCCGCCACGATCTACGGCGGCTCGCAGGAGATCCAGCACAACATCCTGGCGCGAATCATTCTGGGCTGAATTCCGTTGACATAAATGATGATCATCATCATGATCTTGCGGAAATCAACGAGACCGCCGGATCGCCATCCCGGACGGTGACGGTCGGAGGAAACGACGTGAACGCAATCGTCAAAGAATTCAAAGTCATAGACACCGACACCCACGTGATCGAACCTTACGATCTGTGGACGTCGCGCATCTCGGTGGCGAAGTACGGCGACAAGGTCCCGCACGTGAAGTGGGACCCGGCCATGAACGAGGACGCCTGGTTCTTCGGCGCAGACCGCACCGGGGCTGCGGCCGGCGCGGCGATGGCCGGTTGGCATGAATATCCGCCCAAGCGCCCGCAGCGCCTCGAACAGGTCGATCCGGCCCTCTACGCCGCCGCGCCCCGCCTGAAGAAGATGGACGAGTACGGCATCTGGGCCCAGATCCTCTATCCGAACGTCGCCGGGTTCGGCGCCGGCCGCTATCTGGCGCTGGGCGATTCCGAGCTCATGCTGCTCTGCGTCCAGGCCTACAACGACTGGCTGAGCGAATGGAGCAGCGTCGACCGCACCCGGCTGGTCCCGCAGATGGCGCTGCCGTTCTGGGACGTGGGTCTCACGGTCAAGGAAATGGAGCGCGCCGCCAAGATGGGCCACAAGGGCCTCGTCATGTGCGGCGAGCCCGAGCATTTCGGCCTGCCGAAGCTGACGGACCCGCAATGGAATCCGCTGTGGGCGGCCGCCCAGGACATGGGCTTGCCGGTCAACTTCCACATCGGCACCGGCGACATGTGGTATTTCGAGATGATGCACGAGAGCGTCGGCCGCCACGCAGCGTTCGCCTCCATGGGCGCGCTGTTCTCGATGGACAACGGCAAGGTCATCTCGCAGCTCACCTGCGGTGGCATCTGCGAGCGCTTCCCCAAGCTGAACTTCGTGTCGGTGGAAAGCGGGGTGGGCTGGTTGCCCTACCTGCTCGCGGGCCTGGACTACCAGTGGCTGAACTGCGGAGCGCACAAGGAAAACCCGCACATGAAGCTGCTCCCCTCGGAGTACTTCAAGCGGCAGATCTACGGCTGCTTCTGGTTCGAGAAGGAGACCCTGAAGCCGGCTGTCGACATCCTGGGCGCCGACAACATCCTCTATGAGACCGACTTCCCCCACCCGACCAGCATGAGCCCCGGGCCCGCCACCTCGGCCCAGGCGCCGGCGGTCTACATGGAGGATGTGTTCAAGGACATTCCGCGCCAGGACGTCGGCAAGATCGTCTACGGCAACGCCGCGCGCATCTATCACCTCGACTAAGTTCCCTCCGCCTGGCGGCCGGGCATGGCTCGGCCGTCCTTTTCACCGCAGCCCGACGGCGCGAAAACGAGGAGGGGAGGTTGGCCGACTATTTCGACATGACCGGCAAGGTCGTCCTGGTGACCGGCGGCAGCCGGGGCCTGGGCTATGAGATGGTCAAGGCGTTCGCAGCCAGCGGCGCCGACGTGGTCGTCTCGAGCCGCAAGCTGGAGCCCTGCGAAGCCGTGGCCGAGGAAGTCCGGCGGATGGGCCGCCGCGCCCTGCCGGCGGCCTGCCACGTGGGCCGGTGGGACGATATCCCCGCCCTGGTGGAGGCCGCCTATGGCGAATTCGGCAAGGTGGACGTTCTGGTCAACAACGCCGGCATCGCCCCGACCGCCCCGCGGTCGTCCGAGGTCACCGAAGACCTCTTCGACAAGACCATCGGCGTCAACTTCAAGGGCCCGTTCCGCCTGTCCGCCCTGATCGGCGAGCGCATGGTGCAGGCGGGCTCGGGCGCGATCATCAACGTCAGCAGCATGGCCGCGGTGGCGCCGAGCTCGACCTACCCGGTCTATGCCGGCGCCAAGGCGGCGCTGAACATCATGACCCAGGACCACGCCCTGGAGTTCGGACCCAAGGTGCGGGTCAACGCCATCATGTGCGGCCCCTTCTGGACCGACATCGCCAAGTCGTGGCGCGAGGAGGTTGACCGCAATTCGAAGGCCGCCCTGCGACGGATCGGCCGGCCCGAGGAGATCGCCACCACGGCGCTCTACCTGGCCAGCGACCGGTCGAGCTTCACGACCGGGGCCATCATCCGCCTCGACGGCTGCATTCCCTGAGGCGCGAGATGAGCCAGCCCGAGCGGAAATACCTGGGACAGACGGTGGAGGTGAAGGCCGCCCACCGCATCGACGCGGCCAGGTTGGAACAGTACCTGGGCGACGTGCTCGCCGACTACCAAGGACCGCTCGAGGTCCGCCAGTTCGAGGGCGGCCAATCCAATCCGACCTACCTGCTGACCACGCCCGCGCGCAAATATGTGCTGCGCCGCAAGCCGCCGGGCGTGCTGCTCAAGTCGGCCCATGCGGTGGACCGCGAGTTCCGGGTCATGCGCGCACTGTTCGAGCGGGGCCTGCCGGTCCCCGAACCGCTGGCGCTGTGCGATGACGACAGCGTTCTGGGATCGATGTTCTACGTCATGCGGCACGTGCCGGGACGGGTGTTCCTCGTCAGCGCCATGCCCGACCTGACGCCGTCCGAGCGCGCCGCCGTCTATGACTCCGCCAACGCCACCCTGGCGGCGCTGCACAGTCTGGACCATGTGGCGGCGGGCCTGGGCGACTTCGGCCGGCCGGGCAACTATTTCGAGCGCCAGATCGCCCGCTGGAGCCAGCAGTACGAGAGCTCGCGCACCGATGACATCCCGCAGATGGAGCGGCTGATGGAATGGTTGCCGAAGGCCGCGCCGCCGGCCGGCGAGACGCGGCTGATTCATGGCGACTACTCGTTCCACAACCTCCTGGTCCACCCCACGGAGCCCAGGGTGGTGGCGGTGCTGGACTGGGAGCTGTCGACGACCGGCGATCCGATCGGCGACCTGACCTACCACGCCATGGAATGGTACCGCCCCGACGACGGCGACGCCCGGGGCAGCTTGCTGGGCGAGGACCTCGCCAGGCTAGGGATCCCCGACCTGGAGGCCTACGTCGCCCGCTACTGCGAGCGGGTGGGGCGGCCGCCCCTGACGAACCTCAGCTTCTACAAGGCCTACAACCTGTTCCGGGTGGCGGCGATCGTCCAGGGCATCGTCGGCCGGGCGTTGCAGGGCAACGCCGCCGCCGACGGCGCGGCCGACCAGGCCGCCCGCGTGCGCCCCTTGGCGGAGGCCGCTTGGACCTACGCCCGGGACGCGGGCGCCTCCTGAGACGCGACGAGGAAAACGCCATGGCTCCCGCAATCCAGCGTCAATGGCTCGTGGCCAGGCGACCCGTGGGGCGCCCGATCGAGCCGGCCGACTTCGAGCTCAAGGAATGTCCTGTCGAAGAGCCCAGCCCCGGGGAAGTGCTGGTCAGGACCGTCTACCTCAGCTTCGATCCCGCCCAGAAGAGCTGGATGGAGAACGCCGCGGGCTACATGGCGCCCGTGGAGATCGGCGGGGTCATGCCGGGCTCGGGGGCCGGGGTGGTGGTGCGATCGGGCCATCCCGACTTCGGCCCAGGGGACGCCGTCTACGGCCGCCTGGGTTGGCGGGACTACGCCACCGTGCCGGCCGACGCGCTCGACAAGGCGCCTGAGGGCGTTCCGCTGGACGCGGTGCTGAGCGTGTTGGGCGGCACGGGCCGCACGGCGTACCTGGCGCTGATGAAGGTCGGCCAACCGGTGGCGGGGGACACCCTGGTCATTTCGGGCGCCGCAGGCGCCACCGGCTCCCTGGTCGGCCAGATCGGCAAGATCGCCGGTTGCCGCGTGATCGGTATCGCCGGCGGACCGGAGAAGTGCGCCTGGCTGACGCAGGAACTCGGGTTCGACGCGGCCATCGACTACAGGCATGAAAAAGTCCGCGCGCGGCTGCGCGACCTCGCTCCTGCCGGCGTCGACATCTTCTTCGACAACGTGGGGGGCGAGATCCTCAACGACGCGCTGGCGCGTCTGGCGGCGCGGGCGCGGGTGGTGATCTGTGGCGCCATCTCCCGCTACAACTTCGACCCGCGCAGTCCGCAGATGCCGGAGGGGCCCCGCAATTACTTCAACGTGGTGTTCACAGGGGCGACCATCCAGGGCTTCCTGATGCCGCAGCACGAGCGCGACTATCCGGAGGCCGACGCTCGCCTCGCGCAGTGGGTGCGCGCGGGGAGGATCACGCCGCGTGCCGATGTGCAGCGCGGCTTCGAGAACGCGCCGGCCACCCTCATGCGGCTGTTCGAAGGGCGTAACGTCGGCAAGCAACTCCTTCAGGTCGAGGCGGACTGAAGCCTCACAACGTTGAAGCCCAGACGGCTTGAACGTTCAACCGAGGCTTGACATTCGGATGATCATCATCATGATCATCCTATTAGGGCCTGCGTAGACAGGGCCACGGGAAGAGGCGCCAGAGGTCGCCCGCAACGTTGCGGGGACGTGGATGTGCACGCCGCAAGGCGCCGTCGTTCACACGAACCTTCCCCAAACAACAGGTCGACCGCGTCCAGCGCGTTCGAAAAACAGGGGTAGGCAGATGTTGATCAAAACGCATCGGAAGACGGGTCTCATGCGGCACGCCGCCGCCGTCGCGCTGTTCGCAGGCGCGGGGTTTATCGGGGGGCCGGCCCTTGCCGAGGCGGCTGCGCCGGCGGCCGAGGCGGCCCAGGTTAGCGAAATCATCGTCACCGCCACCCGACGGGAGGAGGCGCTCAAGGACGTGCCGCTGGCCATCACCGCGCTCAGCGGCGAGCAGGTAGAGCGCCAGCGGGTCCAGAACTTCGTGGACATCCCGGCCATCGTTCCGGGCGCGACCTTCGTGAGCACCAAGGGGCAGAGCACGGCCAACGTGCTGATCCGCGGCCAGGCGCAGACAAATGATTCCCCGCACCTGTCGCTTCCGGTCGCCATCTTCATGGACGACATCTATTTCGGCTCAACAGCCTCGTTCAGCGCCGACTTCTTCGACATCGAGCAGTTGGCGGTCCTGCGCGGGCCGCAGGGCACCACGTTCGGGCGCAACGTCGTGGGCGGCGCCTTGCAGATCACCAGCCGGAAGCCAAATCTGGGCGTCACGGACGGCGAAATCTCGGCGGCCCTCTCGAAATATTCCACCGCAAAGTCCCCGGGCTTCGAGTCGCGCGGATATTTCAACACGCCGCTGTCGGACACCATGGCGGCGCGCTTGGCCTACAGCTTCAAGAACGTTGGCGGCTACGCCCACAACCTCACCACAGGCTCCTACCTCAACGACCAGAAGAGTTTTGCGCTTCGCCCGTCCTTGCGCATCCAGCCGAACGAGAAGCTCGATGTCCTGCTGCAGGCCTACTACTTCCATGAGGACCAGCTGCCGAGCGGCTATCAGTCCGTGGGGCAGGGCGGCGTGGTAGCCAAACACGATGCGATCTCGAAGGACGCCTGGGATGTCTCCCACGATCAGGACGGCCACTACAAACGCGACATCTACGTTCTGCAGGCGCGGGCCGAGTACGACACGGGCTTCGGTGACCTGACCTGGATCACCAGCTACCGGAACCTGGACTCCTACTACGCCGACGACGGCGATTCTTCGGTCCTGCCGATGAACGACAAGAGCGTGAACGAGAGCAAAGAATTCCAGTTCAGCCAGGAGATCCGCTTCACCTCGCCGACGGCCCGCCGCTTCACCTATGTGGTCGGCGGCTACTACAGCTTCGAGAACATCTACAAGCGGATCAGTTTCGGCTTCAACGGCACGGTGCCGGGTAGCCGCCTGGGCGCCATGCATTGCGGCGCGGCGCTGGCGCGTGGTTTCATTGGCTGTCCGGTGGCGCCGGCGGTCTACGGACCCACCAACTTTGGGCCGCGGTTCGACGCGAACGTCAGCGGCGCCAACCACATCAAATCCTATGCGGTGTTCGCAGAAGGCAAGTACGCCATCACCGACCTGCTGAACCTGACGGTGGGCGCGCGCTACACGATCGAGGACAAGGCGGGCTACACGCGCCACGACGCCTTCACCTTGTTCTATGGAAATCCATTCGACGTGAAGTTCGAGAAGACCTGGAACGCGTTCACGCCGCGGGCCATCCTCGACTTCAAGCCCAACAACGACTTGATGTTCTATGGAAGCGTCGCCACCGGCTTCAAGGGGGGCGGCTGGTCGCTGACCAGCACCAACGCCGCCGCTGCGGTGGCGCCCCTGGAGCCGGAAGACAGTGTCAGCTACGAGTTGGGCGCCAAGACCCGGTTCTTCGACCGCCGGTTGACGTTCAACGTGGCCGCCTATCAGGCCGATACGAAGAACCTGCAGGTCCGTTCCCTGGTGAACGGCGTGCTCAACGACACCAACGCGGGCAAGCTGCGGGTGAAAGGCATCGAGGTCGAGGCCACGGCCGTGCCGATTGACGGCCTGACGTTCGGGGTCAACTACGCCTACACCGACGCCTTCTTCAAGGAGTTCCAAGGCTGCGCGGCCGGGCTCAACTGCAGCGGCAACAAGGCCCCGTTCGTGCCGAAGCACGACGTCACGGTCTCGGTCCAGTACGCCTGGACGCTCGCCAACGACGCCGAGCTCACCGCGAAGGTGGACGCCAAGTGGGCCAGCAACTTCCCGGTCGGCCCCCTCGCCAATCAGCCCTTCGTCGAGGGCAAGACAGGCAAGGACGGCGTGCTCAACGCGTCGCTGATCTGGGAGTCGTCGGACGATCTCTGGACGGCGCAGCTCTGGGCTCGCAACATCACCAACGAGTGGAGCTTCACGGCGGCGTCCAACTACTTCTTCTACTTCCTATCGCAGGCGGAGTTCAATGCTGGCGCCCGGGAAGTGGATCGCGGCTCCATCAACCCGCCGCGGCAGGTCGGCGTGACCCTCACGCGCAAGTTCCAATAGCGTAATGGCGGGCGCGCCGGGCTCCGCCCGGCGCAGACAAAGCGGTTTGCGCCGGCCGTCGGAGTATTCGGAAGATGTCTGCGAGCGCCAGGACGAATGTGTCGATCGCCGCCAGCCGCTACGGCCTGGCCATGCTGTTCGTCGTGGCGCTGTTCAACTACATCGACCGCTCGATCATCGCGATCTTGCAGGAGCCGCTGAAGGCCGACCTCGGGCTCTCCGACACCCAGCTCGGCGCCCTGACCGGCGTTTCCTTTGCGCTGCTCTACACCACCATGGCGCTGCCGATCGCCCGGCTGGCCGATGTCTGGAATCGCAAGCGCCTGATCGCCGCGGCGCTGGCCATCTGGAGCGCGGCCACCGCCGCCTGCGGCCTGGCCAACAACTTCGGGACGCTCGTGGCGCTTCGCATGGGGGTGGCGTTCGGCGAAGCGGGGTGCGTTCCGGCGAGCCACTCCCTGATCGCCGACTACTTCCCGATACGGCAGCGCGCGACAGCGCTGGCGCTGTGGGGTCTATCCAGTCCGTTCGGAACCATGCTGGGCTTCGCCGCCGGCGGCTGGCTGACCCAGGATTTGAGCTGGCGAGAGGCCTTCCTGGTGTTCGGCATTCTCGGTGTCGCGCTCGCGCCGCTGGTATTGACGATGAAGGAGCCTGAGCGGGGCCGCTTCGACGAGCAGACAGACGCGCGCGCGCAGATCCCGGTGCGCGAGGCGCTATCCACACTTTGGGGGCGGCGGGCATTCCGTTTCCTGGCCGCAGGCGGCGCCGCCCACGCCTTCGTGGTCTTCGCCGCCCACAATTGGAATGCGCCATTCTATGGCCGCGTGCACCACATGCCGATCGGCCAGGTGGCTCTGTTCCTGGCGCTGGCGATCGGCGTGGGGGGGGGCGTGGGCCAGTTCGTCGGCGGCTGGATGGCCGACCGCCTCGGGCGCGGCGACCGTCGCTGGTACATGTGGCTGCCGGCCTTGGCTTCGGCCCTGCTCATCCCGGTGTCGCTCGGCGTTTACCTGCTGGACGAAACGCACCTCTCCATGGCGTTCGGCGTCGTGCAGGCGGTGCTGCTCAACGTCTGGTTCGCCCCGATCGTCGCGACGGCTCAGATGCTGGTCACGTCGCGGATGCGGGCTTTCACCTCGGCCATGCTGGTGCTGATCACCAACATTCTTGGCCTGAGCCTCGGGCCGCTGATCACCGGCATGATCAGCGACGCCCTGCAGCCGACGCTTGGGACGGAGTCGCTGCGCTACGCCATCCTTGCGAGCGTCGGCATGTGCGTGGTGGCGGCGGTGTGCTTCTTCCGGTCCGGACAGCACCTCACGCGGGAGCTGCAGGGGGCGCCCCATGTGAGCGCGCCGGAGGATGCGCAGCCGGCGCGGGCGTAACGCCTCAGCGCCACTGGACCTTCTCGCCGATCTTGAGCGGCCAGTAGGCCTTGAAGTCCTCGACGGCGTGGCGGATGTGCTCGCGCATCCGTTTGGCGGCGAGATCGGCATCGC
>Ga0070668_100002355_pt1 | contig 13890 bp, 11 predicted proteins | sample KBSS43metaG_FD_64661 | JGI IMG/M metagenome (GOLD analysis project Ga0070668, IMG submission 64661) | Switchgrass rhizosphere microbial communities from Kellogg Biological Station, Michigan, USA - KBS S4-3 metaG | ecosystem: Host-associated > Plants > Roots > Rhizosphere > Soil ... | reverse complement strand
GTCGTGACGGCGGCCGCCCTGCCGCTGATGCACGCCGGGTCTCGTTTCGTCTTCGTCTCCTCCTCCGCCGCGCACGAGCCGATGCCGGCGCGCACCGCGTACTCGGCGTCGAAGGCGGGGATGAACGCGTTCGCCCGTGCGCTGGCCCTCGAGGTCGACCGCGACGGCATCACCGTCAACATCGTCACCCCGGGACCCGTGGAAACCGAACTCCTGCAGGACGTTCCATTCGAGATGTACGCCGTCACCACCCACGACGTGGCCGAGACGGTCGCCTGGTTGGACACCGTTCCGTCATCGGTCGACCTGCCCGAGATCCGGCTCAACGCCGTGACCCGCGGACCTTCTGCACGTCCGCCGATCGTTCCGCGGGAAGCCCAGCGGCGCGCCGCGCACACCTGATCGACGACACCGATTGGACTCCCCCGCACATGTCTGAAGCTCAGCCGTCGCCCGCCAGCGAGCCGGTCGCGTTCGGCCGCAGGTTGACGATGCTGGCCGAGGCCAATCCGGACGGTCCCGCGCTGGTGGTCGTCGCCAGAGACGGCACCGAACGAGCACTGACCTGGAGTGGGCTCGATCGCGCCGCCAATCAGTGGGGCCGGGTGCTGCAGTCGGCATCGGTGAGCCAGGGGGCGATGGTCGCGCTCTCGATTCCCAACTCGACCGAACTCGTCGTGGCCGCGCTCGCCGCATGGAAGGTGGGCGCCGTGCCCGTACCCATGCGGTGGGACTTGCCGGATTGGGAACAGCAGCGACTCCTCGACGTCATCGATCCCGCCCTCGTGCTGAGCGAGACGAACGTGACGGCCTTGGCGGACACCGCGCGGGGCGAGTCCGATTCGCCTCTGCCCGAGCTAGTTTCGCCTGCCATCAACGGCATCTGCAGCTCCGGATCGACCGGGCTGCCCAAGATCATTCTGAACACCGCTCCGGCGATGTGGACGGAACTGGTCGGAGTGCCGTTCATCGCGCAATGGGCGCCGGTGACCCTGCCGCAGAAGATCTTGGTGCCCGCACCGATGTATCACACCAACGGGTTCGCCACCCTGACCTCCCTACTGAGCGGCGATCAACTGGTGGTGCTCGAGAAGTTCGACGCCGCACTGACTCTCGATACGATCGAGCGGCACCGCATCTCGACTTTCACCGCAACGCCGACGATGCTGGCGCGCATCGCCGACCTCCCCGGTGTCGAGGACCGCGACCTGTCGAGCGTCGCGTGGATACTGCAGGGCGCCGCGGTGATGCCGCAGAAGTTGCTTCGCCGATGGTTCGAGTTGCTCAGCCCCGAGCGCGTCGTCATGGCCTACGGCATGACCGAGAACCTCGGGCTCACCGCGCTGCGCGGCGACGAATGGTTGGAACATCCCGGCAGCGTCGGACGGGGCTTCCGCGACACCGACATTCGCGTCGTCGACGACCACGGCAACGTCGTCGGCCCCGACACCCTCGGTGAGATCTACCTGCGCGCCCCGATGAACGACCAGTACCGCTACCTCGGTGGCGCGCCGCCATTGCCAACGACACCGGACGGTTTCACCTCGGCTGGTGATCTCGGCACGCTCGACGCCGACGGCTACCTGTACATCGCGGATCGCCGCACCGACATGATCGTCACGGGCGGCGCCAACGTGTTTCCCGCCGAGGTGGAATCCGCGCTGATCGACCATCCCGAGATCACCGACGTCGTCGTGCTCGGCATCGCCGACGAACAGTGGGGCCGACGCGTGCACGCCGTGGTTCAGCCGACCGACATCACGCACCCGCCGACCGAACAAGCGGTGATTCGCTTCGCGAAGGACCGGCTGGCGGCCTACAAGGTGCCCAAGACCGTGGAGTTCATCGACGAGATTCCCCGGACGGCAGCCACGAAGGTGAACCGCTCGGCGATGGTGCGAGCGCGTGAACCCAATGTATAGATTGCATAATTAGGCATGCGAAAAATGCCCGAGGAGCCGAACACGAGCTCCTCGGGCACCGTCGTGCGTTACCCGCGGCCGCGACTGCTCGTCGTCGCGCTTGGCCTGGTGGCGTTGACCGTCGCAGTGCTCCAGACCGCCGTGGTCCCGGTGCTCGGCATCATCGCCACCCAACTGCACGCCTCCCCCGTCGCCGTCAGCTGGGCGGTCACCGCGAACCTGCTCGCGGCGGCCGCGTCGACGCCGCTCATCGGGCGACTCGCGGATCTACACAACAAGAAGCACGTCCTGCTCGGCGTGCTCGTCATCGTGGTCGCCGGTTCTCTGTTGGCAGCGACGACGTCGTCGCTCGCTCTCCTGATCGTGGCGCGCGTGCTGCAGGGCGTCTCGTTCTCGTTGTACCCGATCTGCGTCGCGATCCTGCGCGACGAGCTTCCCGAGGGCGACGTCGTCCGCGCGCTCGCCGTGCTGTCCGGCACGCTGGGTTTCGGTGGTGGCACCGGCCTGGTCGTGACGGGCCTGCTGATGGACGGCAACGCCGGCTATCACCGGGTGTTCTGGCTGACGACGGGGTTCACGGTCGTCGTGCTCATCCTGGCGCTGGTGGTCATCCCGTCCCGTCCAAGAAGTGCGCAGGGAACGATCGATTGGCTTGGTGCGCTGGGATTGGCCGCCGGGCTATCGGCGATGCTGCTGGCGATCACCCAGGGCAATTCGTGGGGCTGGACGTCGCCGGCGACCCTCGCGACCGTCATCGCCGCGATCGTCGTGTTGGCGGCGTGGTGGAGGTGGGAACTCCGGCAACGCCATCCACTGGTGTCCATCGCGATGCTGACCCGACGCGCGGTCCTGCTGACCAATCTGGCCACGGTGTTCGTGGGAACTGGGCTGTACTTCGGATTCCTGGGCTTGACCCAGTTCGTCCAGATCGACCGCGCCACAGCCGGATACGGCTTCAGCGCGTCGGTGCTCCACGCGAGCGTGGTGTTCCTCTTGCCCGGGGCCATCACCGGTTTCGTCACCGCGACGCTGTCCGGCAGGTTCATCGACCGCTTCGGCGCCAGGCCCGTCCTGGTGTTGGGCGCGCTGACGGGCATCGTCGGCTTCCTCTGGCTGGCGCTGGCGCACTCGCTGCCGTGGCAGGTGATCGCCGCAGGCATCTTGGTGAACGCCTACATCAGCCTCGGCTACGGGGCGCTGCCCGCATTGGTGGTCAGCGAGGTGGACAGCGACGAAACCGGGGTCGCAACGGGAGTCAACGCCATCGCCAGGACGGTCGGCAGTTCGATCGCCGCCGCTGCCGTGGCCGTACTACTCGGCCAATCCGCGGGGACCACCGGGCTGCCCTCCGAGCACGCGTTCGTCGTGATCTTCCTCGCCGGTGCTGTCACCGCCGGGCTGGCGATGGTGTTGATCGCCTTGTCTCGCAGTCGAAGGGACACTCGGACGGCCGAGGCGACGATCGAATCTCGCGCAATGAACCACGAGTGGGGCTGAGTCAGCCGCCCCACGCGCGAAACTGCAGCAACTCGGCGGAATGGCTAAGCTGGCTCCTTCCCCACCAGGAGGCCAGATGTCCGCTGATGTGACACCCGCGCCACCCCCTGCGCCGCCCAAATCCGCAGGTCACATACGGCTGACCTCGCACAGCGGCGGTCACGGCGCGCCCGCGCTGAAGTGGGATGCCGCCACCGCGGCCGAGCGCGGACCCGTCGTCGGAACCACCACCACGCGCGCGCACCGCAACGTCATCGGCACCCACAGCGGCTCGTACGGTGTCTACCGTGCGCTGGCGGTCGCGGCAGGCACGCTGTCCCGTGAGCATCGCGCCGACCTCACCAACACCGCACCGACCGACGTCGTCGGTCCACATCCGCAGTGGGGTGAACCCGGCAAGATCACCAGCCTCGACCCGTGGGGCGCGATGGTGGCCGAGGCGTTCGCCGCCGAGTTGGCCGCGGGCTACGACATCCGCCCGACCATCGCGGTGACCAAGGCGCACGTGACGCTGCCCGAAGTCGGCGAGGCCATCGAGAAGGGCCGGCTTCGGCCCGACGGACGCACGCTGCTGGACAGCGGCGCCGCCATGGTCACCAAGGCGGCCATCGAACCCGTCTGGTACCTCCCCGGAGTGGCGCAGCGGTTCGGGTGTAGCGAGACCGATCTTCGCCGTGCGCTGTTCGAGGAGACCGGCGGCATGTACCCCGAGCTCGTCACGCGCTCCGACCTCGAGGTGTTCCTCCCACCCATCGGCGGTCAGACCGTCTACGTCTTCGGCGACGTGCACGACCTCGCCGATCCCGCCGTTGAGTTGACCGCCCGCGTCCACGACGAGTGCAACGGCTCCGACGTCTTCGGCTCGGACATCTGCACCTGCCGGCCCTACCTGACGCACGCCATCGAGGAGTGCATTCTCGGTGCCCAACGCGGCGGCGTGGGTCTGGTGGCCTATTCACGCAAGGAGGGTCGCGCGCTCGGCGAGGTGACGAAGTTCCTGGTGTACAACGCCCGCAAGCGCCAAGAAGGCGGTGACACCGCCGCCGAGTACTTCGCGCGCACGGAATGCGTTGCAGGAGTTCAGGACATGCGCTTCCAGGAGTTGATGCCCGACGTGCTGCACTGGCTCGGCATCCGCAAGATCCACCGGCTGGTGTCGATGAGCAACATGAAGTACGACGCCATCACGGGCTCGGGTATCGAGGTCGGCGAGCGGGTGAACATCCCCGACGAGCTCATCCCGTCTGACGCGCGCGTCGAGATCGACGCCAAGATGGCCGCGGGCTACTTCACACCAGGACCGGTGCCCGATGCCCTGGAACTGAAGAAGGCCAAGGGCCGAGGGCTCCATTGATGAACGTCGTCACCACCACCGCCACCGATCGGGCTGACGGTGCGGCCGCGGCATTGCGGAGCACGGCGACGGTGCGGGAGCGGGCGCGCTACCTCACCGATCGCGCGCGCAGCGGCGAGTCGCGCTGGTTCACCGTGGACGACACGGCCCTGTCCCGCGCGGCGGACCAGGTCGCCGACGTCACCCGCACCCGCTTCCCCGACTTGAACATCCCGTTCCACAGCCGCTGGCGTCACTTCGAAGCCGGCGGGATCGACCGCACCGCCGACCTCGACGTGTACGAGGCGATCGACCTCGCCGTCGTCAGCGTCCTGCTCGACGCGGGCGCGGGCCCGGACTGGCACTACGACGAAGTGCAGACCGGACAGCGCTTCGCCCGTTCCGAGGGGCTTGGCGTGGCCAGCTGGCACGCGTTTGTCGCCGGTCTGTTCTCCAGCGCTCCCGCCACCCCGCGGCGCGCCGACGCGGCGGGACTGCGGGGTCTCGACGTCGACCGGCTAGCGGATGCGTTTCAGGTCGGTCAGTCGAATCCGTTGGTGGGCTTGGCAGGTCGCGTGTCCGTGTTGCACCGGCTTGGCGACGCGCTGGCCCGCAGGCCCGAGGTCTTCGGTGCAGACGGCCGACCGAGTGGCCTGTTCGACGCGATGGTGGCGGCGCCAGGACCCGTGACGGCGCCCGACCTCCTGACTGAGATGCTGAATTCCTTCTCGGCAATCTGGCCCGCGCACAACGTGATCGGGAACGAGCCCATCGGCGACTGCTGGCGCCACGACGCCGTACCAGGTCCGGGCCTGACGGCGGGGTGGGTGCCGTTTCACAAGCTGTCGCAGTGGCTGACGTACTCGCTGCTCGAACCATTCGCCAGGGCGGGAGTTCACGTCGAGCACGTCGACGCGCTGACCGGGCTCCCCGAATACCGCAATGGTGGTCTACTGCTCGACACCGGAGCGATCGCGTTGCGCGATCCCGCCTTCGCCGACCGAACGTGGGCGGTGAGCGACGAACTGGTGGTCGAGTGGCGGGCCCTTACGGTGGCGCTGCTCGACGAGCTGGCACCCATGGTGCGGGCCCGCCTCGGCGTCGCCGCCGAGCGAATGCCGTTGGCATGCGTGCTAGAAGGCGGAACCTGGGCGACGGGCCGGGCGCTCGCCGCGCGCCTACGGGGCGGGCTCCCCCCGCTCTCCATCGACAGCGACGGGACGGTGTTCTGACCCGATGGGCACGGTTCATCTGATCGACCATCCCCTGGTCCAGCACAAGTTGACGTTGATGCGCCGAAAGGACGCCTCCACCAACAGCTTTCGTCAGCTGTGTCACGAAGTGTCGGCGTTGATGGCCTACGAGGTGCTGCGCGACATCCCGATGCACGAGATCGACGTCGAGACACCGCTGGAGCACACGGTCGGCAAGGTCATCGACGGCAAGAAGCTGGTGTTCGCGTCGATCCTCCGAGCTGGTGCGGGCATTCTCGACGGCATGCTCACCGTGGTGCCCGGCGCGCGCGTCGGCCACATCGGGCTGTACCGCGACCCCAAGACACTCGTCGCCGTCGAGTACTACTACAAGATGCCGGGCGAGCTGCACGAACGCGACGTCGTCGTGGTCGACCCGATGCTGGCCACCGGCCACTCGGCGGTCGCCGCCGTGGAACGGCTCAAGGAGACCAGACCCAAGTCCATCAAGTTCGTGTGTCTGCTGACGTGCCCCGAGGGCCTCGCCGCCATGGACGACGCACACCCCGACGTCCCGATCTACACCGCAGCCGTCGACCGCCAACTCGACGAACACGGCTACATCCTGCCCGGCCTCGGCGACGCCGGGGACCGCATCTTCGGCACCAAGTGAACCGCCGTCAACGCTGACCCGCGCGGTCCAGGTGATGCTGCAAGAGCCTGGGCCGCAACAGCTTTCCCGCGCCGTTCAGCGGAAGCTCCTCGACGTCGTACCAGTAGGCGGGCACCTTGAATCCGGCCAACCGGGCCCGGACGAAGCTTGCCAGCTCGGCGTGCTCGGGATGCCGAGTCGACCCGGAGGCAACGATGAATGCGGCGAGCGTCTCCCCCAGTCGTGCGTCCGGCACTCCGACCACTCCGGCCACGCCGACCCCGGGATGCTCGACGAGCACGTTCTCGACCTCGAGCGGATAGACGTTCTCGCCGCCGCGCACGACCATGTCGTTGCGTCGCCCCGACAACCGCAGGTAGCCCTCCTCGTCCAGCGCCCCCAGATCTCCGGTATGCAGCCAGCCATCCTGGGCGTGGAACGAGAGGTGGGCGGCCGCTGCCAAGACTTCGCCGGTGCCGTCGGCGTCGGGGGCGTCGATGCGTAGCGACAGTCCCGGCGCCGCCCGGCCCACGGTGCCCAGCAGGTCGGGCCGCCCCGTCGCCGCGGGCGTGGTCGGCGGCGTCGAGCGTGGCGATCGGGCTGCCTTCGGTCTGCCCGAAGATGCTGACCAGGCCGACGGCGGGCAGGGTGTGCAGCACCCGTCGCAGCGTCTCCGGGCTCATCGGCGCCGCCCCGTAGATGAGCGTGTGCAACGGCACGGCGTCGAGCACGCCGTGGTCGAGCAGCATTTCGATCATCGTCGGCACCAGGAGGCAATGCGTCGCGCCCGCGTCGCGCAACCCGCGCCACCAGTCGATCGAGAACTGCGTCGTGGGCAGCACCGGGGCACCAACCGACAGCGCGGTGAGCACGTTGCCCAGCCCCGCGATGTGGTGCAGCGGCGACCCCGTCGCGTACCGATGATCGGCACCCAATCCGGTCACGTTGGCCGACACCGCAACCCGGGCCGCAAGCACGTCCTCGGTATACGGGACTCGCTTCGGCTCACCCGTAGTACCCGAGGTGTGCAGCACGAACGCCACGTCGCCGCGCGTGCGGGGAAGCGGCGCGGACGACGGACGCAAGTCCGGCACCAGGTGCACCCGCGCCCCGGACGCCGCAGCCGCCGCGACCGCGACGTCGTGCGAACGGGCCTCGGTGACGATCACGCGGGCGTCGGCGCCGCGCACCATGCGCGCGAGCTCGGGCGCCGTCAACCGGGGGCCCAATGGTGCGATCGGCCGGTTCGCCCCAGCACCTCCCAGCAGGAGTGCAAGCGCGTCGGAATTGGTGCTCAACAAGGCCGGAACCAACCGACCCGGCTCCGGCTCGAGAGCGGTCAACCACTCGGCGGCGTGCATGGACTTGCCGATCAGCCTGCGACCCGTCACCGCGTCCGACTCGTCGAGCATCGCGAGGCGGTCGCTGCTGGCGTGGACCGTCCACACGTCGTCGAGCCAGGCCATTCACGCACCGTAGCCCGTGACAGGATGAGGCCATGACTGTGGTTCTGGTGCACGGCAATCCAGAGACCGAGGCAATCTGGGGCCCGCTGGTCGCGGCGTTGGGGCGCGACGACGTGGTGACGTTGTCGCCGCCGGGGTTCGGTGCGCCGCTTCCCGACGGGTTCGACGCCACGTTCATCGCCTACCGCGACTGGCTGGAGCAAGAGCTAGTGAAGATCGACGGTCCCATCGACCTGGTCGGCCACGACTGGGGCGGCGGCCACGTCGTCAATGCCGTCATGCACCGACCGGAGCTCGTCCGTAGCTGGGTCAGCGACGTGCTCGGCATCTTCGACGCCGACTACGTGTGGCACGACATGGCCCAGGTGTGGCAGACGCCGGACGCGGGCGAAGCGGCGATCGAGGCCATGATTAGCGGCACCGAGCGGGAGCGGACCGATCGAGTGGCCGGGCTCGGCATCAGCCACGACGTCGCCGCGGCGCTCGCAGCTGCCCAAAACGCCGACATGGGTGAGGCGATACTGAAGCTCTACCGATCCGCGGCACAGCCTGCCGTCGCCACCGCCGGTCGCGAACTCGAAGCCGCCACATCGCGGCCCGGGCTGTCGATCCTGGCCACCGAGGACCACTTCGTCGGGTCACCCGAGGTGCGACGCCGGGCCGCTGACAGGGCCGGAGCGCGGACCGAGGTGTTCGAGGGCCTCGGCCATTGGTGGATGATCCAGGATCCCGATCGCGGGGCCGAGGCGCTCACCGCGTTCTGGGCGTCGGTTTAACCGTTCGGGTCGCGGCGCGAAGCGCAATAGACTCGCGAGCGATGTCCGAGAACCCATTGCTGGCCAGCCTGCTCGCCGCGGTCAGTGCCACGCCCGACGACGTTCCGTTGCGCCTGCACGTCGCCGAGCTGCTGGCGGGCGTGGACCGCCTTCCCGAGGCGCTCGCGCAGTGCTCGGAGGCGTTGCAGCGAGCACCGAGTGACGCCGCGGCACTCGCGCTGTTGCAGCGGCTCACCGCGGCGCTGTCCCGCGGCTCGCCGACTGACGAGCCCGATCCCCGGCCGGCGGCCGATGGACCCGCGTTCGACTGGTCGCAGGCCGAGGACCAGGTGGCCGACGTGGAAGTACCCGAGGCGGTGCTCGCTCAAGAAGACACTCCGAGCGCGGTCATCGAGGACATCGAACGGCCGTCGGTCCGGCTCGCCGACGTCGGTGGCATGGAGCAGGTCAAGGAGCGCCTGGAGCTGACGTTCCTCGGCCCCATGCGCAACCCGGAACTCGCAAAGGCCTTCGGCGCGAGCATGTCCGGAGGGCTGCTGCTGTACGGACCGCCAGGTTGCGGCAAGACGTTCATCGCGCGTGCCATCGCGGGTGAACTCGGCGCGCGGTTCTATCCCGTCGGCATCTCCGACGTGCTCGACATGTGGGTGGGCCGCAGTGAGCGCAACCTCGCCGAGATCTTCGCCGCCGCCCGTCGAAACGCACCGTGCGTGCTGTTCTTCGACGAGCTCGACGCGCTCGGCCAGAAGCGGAGCAACCTTCAGTTCTCTTCGAGCCTGCGCAACACCGTCAACCAGCTGCTGGCCGAACTCGACTCCTTCGGAGGAGACAACGACGGCGTCTTCGTGTTGGGCGCCACCAACCATCCGTGGGATGTCGACTCGGCCCTGCGTCGACCCGGCCGCTTCGACCGAATGCTCCTGGTGCTTCCGCCGGACACCGCGGCCCGCCAGGCGATCCTGCGCTATCACCTCCGTGATCGGCCCGCGGGCAACGTCGACGTCGCCCACGTGGCCAAGCTCACCGAGCACTATTCCGGCGCCGATCTCGCTCACGTGATCTCGACGGCAGCAGAACGCGCGCTCGCGGAGTCGATGCGGTCGGGCAGGCTGGTGCCACTCACCACCAAGGACGTCGAATCCGCTGCCCGCGAGGTGAAGCCAAGCACCGGGCCGTGGTTCGTGACGGCCCGCAACGTCGTCACGTTCGCGAACACCGACGGCAGCTACGACGATCTCGCCGCGTATCTGCGTCGCAACAAGCGGCTCTGACGTCCGACTCGTGGCTGAACGGGAAACGCTCGAGCGCATCGACGGTCTGCGAGCGATCGGGCGGGCGTCGGAGGCCGAAGCGCTGCTGCGCACCGCACTCGTCGAGGAGCCGCAGGACGCTCAGTTGCTCTGGCGGCTCGCCGCAGTGCTGCTCGTCGCCAAGCGCCCCGCCGAAGGGGTCGCCGCCGCTACGGCCGCGGTGGCCGCCGACCCAGGGAATCCGAATGCGCATCGCGTGCACGGTCTTCTGCTCGCCGAACTCGGGTACCTTCCGCAGGCGTTGCACGCGGCGTACACCGCGGTCACGCTGGCGCCCGAGCACGCCCACACTGCCGTCGCGTATTCCTACGTACTGGGCTGTGCCAGGCGGTATGTGGATGCGGCCGCGGTGGCCCGGCGCGCGGTCGAGCTCGCGCCGCTCGACGCCGATCCGCACGCACAGGTCGGAGACATCGCGTTGGCCTCGGGTGACCGCGCCACCGCGCGTCGGGCGTACTCCGAGGTGCTGCGCCTCGACCCGGCGCACGCGGGAGCGCGCCGCAACCTCGCGGCCTTGGACCACGTCGGCCACCGCCCGCGCGAGGCGCTTCGAGGACTGGTCGAAGCGGGTCGGATGGATCCCGACGTGCCAGAGGTCCTGACGCTCGTCACCGCGGTGATGTGGCAGCTCAGCTGGCGCATGCGGATCGGGCTCGTCGTCGCCCTGATTCCGGTGCTGGTCGTCCACGAGCCGGCGGTCGGGGCGTCGTGGGCCACCCGGATCACCGGAATCACCATCCTCGTGCTCGCGGGCGTCGCCGCGTGGTGGCACCTCCGCGAGTTGCCTCGCGGCACACATACCGTCGTCCTCGCCGCCATCCGACGGGACGCGCTGCTCGTGGTGACGTACGCGTTCATCGCGATCTGCCTGCTCGCCTACATCGTTGTTGCCATCACCGGCTACGCGCTCGTGGCCGCGATCATCTGGCCGCTTGCCATCTTGCTGGCCGTCGTCGCGGTGTTGTCGCGGATGCTGAGTGCGGCAAGGCGTTCCGATTCGGGCCGACGCTGAGCGACATCGGAGCCTGCGAATATCGCTGGCGCCTGCGAAGTTCCCGCGGATACGCTGCGCGCATGGCGGACCAAGCCGCGCTGGAGCGAATCGACAACCTGAGGTTGGTCGGCCGGTCGTCGGACGCCGAGGCGCTGATCCGGGCCGGACTCGCCGAGGAGCCGCAGGACGCCCAGTTGCTGTGGCGCCTCGGCGCCGTGTTGCAGGCCGACATGCGCTACGCCGAGGGACTGCACGCGGCGCAGGCGGCCGTCGCCGCCGACCCGGGGAGTCCGGACGCCCAGCGGGAGTACGGCGTGCTGCTGGCCGAGACCGGCGACTTCGCGGGCGCCGAGGCCGCCGCGGAAACCGCCGTCGACCTGGCGCCATTCCACGCGCACACGGTCCTGGCCTACTCATACGTGTTGGGACTGGCCAAGCGCTACCCGGAAGCGGCCGAGATTGCGCGAAAGGCAGTCGAACTCGCGCCACACGACCCCGCGACGCACGGCCAGCTTGGGGACGTCGCCTTGATGTCGGGTGACCGCGCAGGCGCGCGCCGCGCGTACCAGGAGGTGCTGCGCCTGGACCCCGAGCACGCCGCCGCGCGCAAGGCCCTTGCGAGTGTGGATCTGCTCAGCGCCCGCCAGCGGGCCGCCCTGATCGGTGTCGTCTCCGCGGGTCGGCTCGATCCGAACACACCAGGGCTCATGCCGCTGGTGACTGCCGTGCTGTCGGAACTCAATTGGCGGATTCGGGCGATGTTGGTCTTGGCGTATCTACCGGTGATGACGATCGCCAGCAACCACGACGGTGCGCCTTCGTGGGGCACGCGCTACGCCGCGTTGGCGGTGCTCGCGGTATCGGGCGCCGTCGTCTGGTGGCACGCGCGTGCGCTGCCGCGGGGCTCGCACACGGTGCTGCTCGCCGCGTTGCGTGGGGACGGCACCTTGAAGGCCTACTACGCCATGGTCGCGCTCGGCCTGATCGCGTACGTGGCCATCGCGGTCACGGGTCGGGCACCGTACGTACCGACGATGTGGACCGTCGCCATCCTCATGATCGTCTTCACCATCATGTCGATCTACTACAACAGTCGGCCACCGGGGTGAGCCGACGGGTGGGCATCACTTCAGCGGAAGCCCGGTGATCGCCCTGGCCATGACGAGTCGCTGAATCTCGCTTGTGCCTTCGAAGATCGTGAAGATCTTCGCGTCGCGGTGCATCCGCTCGACCGGGTACTCCCGCGTATACCCGTTGCCGCCAAGGATCTGGATGGCCTCGTCGGTCACGTAGACGGCAGTCTCGCTCGCCGCCAGCTTCGCCATGGATCCCTCGGCGTTGACGAACGGCTTGTCATTGCGAGCCATCCAGCCCGCCCGCCACACGAGCAGCCGGGCAGAGTCGATCCGGGTCTTCATGTCGGCGAGTTTGAAGGCGATGGCCTGAAAGTCACCGATCTTGCGGCCGAACTGCTCGCGCTGCTGCGCGTACTCGAGCGCGTACTCGTAGGCCGCGCGCGCCACGCCGAGCGCCATCGCGCCGACAGTGGGCCGGGTTCGTTCGAACGTCTTCATGGCCGCCTGCCCCGCGGAACTCTTGCCCTCTCGCGCCCGCGCGATGCGTTCGTCGTACTTGTCCTTGCCGCCGATGATCAGCCGGCCGGGAATCCGGACGTCGTCGAGCACCACCTCGGCGGTGTGCGACGCGCGGATTCCGTGCTTCTTGAACTTCTGGCCCTGACTGAATCCCTTTGTGCCCGGCGGGATGATGAACGTGGCCTGTCCGCGGGAACCGAGGTCGGGGTCCACCGAGGCGACGACGATGTGCACGTTGGCGATGCCGCCGTTGGTCGCCCACGTCTTGGTGCCGTTGATGACCCATTCGTCGGTCGCCCCGTCGTAGCGGGCCCGCGTGATGATGGCCGCGACGTCGGACCCGGCGCCGGGCTCAGACGCGCAGAACGACGCCAGTTGCGGATCCGCGATGGTGCCGAACATCTGGGGTAGCCATTCGCCCATCTGTTCCGGCGTTCCGGTGGTGGCCAACGAGGCCGCCGCGAGCCCGGTGCCCAGGATCGACAGCGCGATGCCGGCGTCGCCCCAGAACAGCTCCTCGAACACGGCCAACATGCCGAGCCCACTGGGTTCGGCGGCCTGTGTCGCGAAGAGTTCCATCGAGTACAGCCCGACCTTCGCGGCCTCCTGAATGATCGGCCACGGCGTTTCCTCGCGTTCGTCCCACTCGGCCGCCGCGGGACGAACGACCTGTTCGGCGAAGTCGTGCACCCAGTCTCGAACCTGGATGACGTCGTCCGACGGCTCGAGCGAAAACGACATGGCGACTGGTCCTTTCGGTGGTCCATTCAAGGGTGGGAACACAGTGGTCGGGCATGCACCAGCTACCCAAGACACCATTCGGTGAACAAATGTACACTGACCGTCCCGGCATGGCCATCCAGGGGTGCTGCGCGGCATTGTTTCGGTTTGACGAATATTACGATCGACCGTAATACTCGGCTCATGACCGCATCCGTGCTCCTGGTCGCCGTCGTCGTGTTCCTGGCCTGCGCGAGCCTCGGCGGCGGCCTGTACGAGTGCCTCGTGCTCGACCCCATCTGGCCCAGCCGCCCCGCGATCATCCAGCCCAAGCACGGAGGCGTGTCGCGACGGCGGTTCTGGATACCGATTCACACGCTGTTCGAAGTGGTGCTCGTCGCCGCGGTCGTCGTCACGTGGGGCGACGACGAC
>Ga0070668_100002353_pt1 | contig 13896 bp, 11 predicted proteins | sample KBSS43metaG_FD_64661 | JGI IMG/M metagenome (GOLD analysis project Ga0070668, IMG submission 64661) | Switchgrass rhizosphere microbial communities from Kellogg Biological Station, Michigan, USA - KBS S4-3 metaG | ecosystem: Host-associated > Plants > Roots > Rhizosphere > Soil ... | reverse complement strand
ATCGACGCCGGTGACGTACAGCGTGTCGAAGAAACCGGTACCCACGGCGACATCGCACTTGCGCAACGACGCGGCGAGGATCGCGGCGAGGCGGTGCGTGCGGCGCGCGATGCGGGTCAGGCCTTCCGGGCCGTGGTAGACGGCGTACATGCTGGCCATCACCGCCAGCAGCACCTGCGCGGTGCAGATGTTGGAGGTCGCCTTCTCGCGACGGATGTGTTGTTCGCGCGTCTGCAGCGTGAGGCGATAGGCGGGCTTGCCTTCGGCATCGATCGACACGCCGATCAGGCGGCCGGGCATCGAGCGCTTGTAGGCGTCGCGGCATGCCATGAACGCCGCATGCGGGCCGCCGAAGCCGAACGGCACGCCGAAGCGCTGCGTGTTGCCGACGACGATGTCCGCGCCCCATTCGCCGGGCGCGGCGATCAGCGTCAAGGCGAGCAGGTCGGTCGCCACCGCGACCACGCCGCCGCGCGCGTGCACCGCCTCGGCCAGCGCGGCGTAGTCCTGGATCCGTCCGAACGTGTCCGGATATTGCAGCAGCACGCCGAAGCTATCGACCTGCGCGGCATCGGCGTCGTCGCCGACATGCAGTTCGATGTCGAGGCCGTCGGCGCGCGTGCGCACGACTTCCAGCGTCTGCGGATGCACCCGGTTCGACACGAAGAACACGTTGGACTTGGACTTGCCGGAGCGCTTGGCGAGCGTCATCGCTTCGGCCGCCGCGGTGGCTTCGTCGAGCAACGAGGCGTTGGCGATCTCCATGCCGGTGAGGTCGGCGCACATCGTCTGGAAGTTGATCAGCGCTTCCATGCGGCCCTGCGAGATTTCCGCCTGGTAGGGCGTGTAGGCCGTGTACCAGGCCGGATTCTCGAGGATGTTGCGCAAGATGACGTTCGGCGTGTGCGTGCCGGAATACCCCTGGCCGATGAAGCTCCGGAACACGTCGTTCTTGTCGGCGATGGCGCGGATCTTCGCGAGCGCTTCGACTTCCGTGATCGCCGGCGGCAGCGCGAGCGGCGCCGGCGATTTGATCGAGCCGGGCACGATGGCATCGGTCATCGCATCGAGCGAGTCGTGGCCGATGGCGCGCAGCATGTGCGCGATCTCCGCGTCGTTGGGACCGATGTGGCGCTCGACGAAGGCCGAATGGTGCTCGAGGTCGCGCAGGGTGGGCTTGCTGTTCTGGGGCATGTCGGACATCCGGAGAGGGCGTGGGGACGCTGCGGAAATCGGAATTGGCGAACGTCCAAACCGTCATTCCCGCTTGGCCAGCCATGGGCTGTCGAAAATCGCGGAAATGACGGCGCGTGGCGAAAATGCCGCTTCGAACTTCCCTGACGCGCCCCTCTGTCCTTTTGCCTGAGAGTTTGGAAGCGCGCCGCGTCGAAAAATGACCGCGATGCGTTTCTTGCCCCTTCGGCGCCGGTTCGCGCCTGTGAAGGCGGCCGGTCTCTCCAGAGTGTGTGCACGCGGCGGTCTGGGGCCTGAGCGATTACGGGCGTTGCGCCGTCGGCAGCGGTCCATCCCGTCAGGGCTGGCTCGCTTCTCCCACCGTGTGCTGCCGGGCAATTATAGCCTGCGACGATGGCGCCGCCGCAGGGCTCTCCTCATGGCCAGGCGACGCTGGGTTCTTCTTTGCCGCGCCGCCAAAGCCCGGCAATCGCCATCGACCTGCCTCCGGATCGAGCCATGGCACCGGTCGCGACGGCCCGGCCGGACGCGCCGGTCCCGTATCCTTGTTCGATGCAAACTCCTGAAGCGCCGGCAAAAAGGATCTCGATCCCGCGCCTCGCCCTGCTGCTCGGCGGCCTGGCGATGTTCGGCCCGTTCTCGATCGACACGATTTTTCCGGCATTTCCGCAGATGGGCGGCGACTTCGCGGCCGACAAGCTGGCGATGCAGCAGACCATCAGCGTCTACCTGCTGGCTTACGCGGCGATGAGCATCGTGCACGGGCCGTTGTCGGACGCGATCGGCCGTCGCAAGGTGATCCTCGGCGGGTTGTTCGTGTTCACGCTCGCTTCGGTGGGCTGCGCCGTGTCGCGCGACCTGACCACGCTGTTGCTGTTTCGCGCGCTGCAGGGATTGTCGGCGGGCGTCGGCCTGATCGTCGGGCGTGCGGTGATCCGCGACGTGCTGCACGGCGACGATGCGCAGCGCCTGATGAGCCAGGTCTCGATGATCTTCGGCGTGGCGCCGGCGATCGCGCCGATCATCGGCGGCTGGATCCTCGGCTGGGAGCGCTGGCCGGCGATCTTCTGGTTCCTGGTCGGATTTTCGATGCTGCTTCTGGCGGCGACGTGGCTGGCGCTGCCGGAAACGCACCCCGCGCAAGCGCGACTGTCGCTGGCGCCCAGGCGCTTGTTGCGCGACTACTTCGCGATCTTCCTCAACGGCCGTTTCCAGCGGCTGGCAGCCGCCGGCACGTTCAATTTCGGCGCGTTGTGGTTGTACATCGCGTCGGCGCCGGCATTCGTCATCGACATCCTGAAGCTCAACGAGCGCCAGTTCGGCTGGTTCTTCGTGCCGATGATCAGCGGCATGATGCTCGGCGCCTTCGTTTCGGGGCGCAGCGCCGGCCGCATCACCGGCACGCGGCTGGCCAACATGGGATTCGCCTGTTGCGGCGCGGCGGCCGTCGCCAACATCGTCTACAACCTGCTGGTCACCACGCCGACCGTGCCGTGGGCGGTGCTGCCGATGATGCTCGGCGCATTCGGCATCGCGCTGGTGTTTCCGATCCTGACGCTCGCCATCCTCGACATGTATCCGCGTCAACGCGGCTCGGCATCGTCGCTGCAGGCATTCACCGGATTGGTGTCGAATGCGGTGATCGCAGGATTGGTCTCGCCGTGGCTCAGCCATCACGCGTTGCATCTGGCACTGGGCAGCGCGGGTCTGGCGTTGCTGGCATGGCTGTTCTGGCGCTGGGAGGCGAGCGTTGGCCTGCGTGCGCCCGATTGTGCGCCGGACGTGGCCACGCTGGAGCCGACCGAGCGGCTTTGAAAAGGCGGCAAGAAATTTCCGTCATTCCCGCGCTTTTCTCGTAGGAGCGACTTCAGTCGCGAGCGCTCTCCTAATTTCGGTCACGAACTGCGAGGGCTCGCGGCTAAAGCCGCTCCTACGAAGGACCACGGCTGGATGGCCGCTCCGAAGATCGCGATCAAGGAAGATGCGGCGAGCGCGTCCGCCCCCGACGCCACCACGCATGCAGCGGCAAGCCGGCCACGACCAGCGCCGCGCCCCACAGCAACGCCTCATGGCCGGTACCGATCAGCGCATAGACGCTATAGGCCAGGGCTAACGCAGCGATCGCGCGTCCCTTTCCGTTTCCGCGCCATAGCCAGGCCGCACTGCTGGCGACGTATGGCAGCAGCGTGGCCGCGGTCGACAGCAGGATCGAGAACGTGAATAGCGCCACCAGCGAACGGGTGTAGTTGGAGATCACCAGCACGCTCGCCAGCAGGCTGCTGACCACGACGCCGAACGCCGGCGTGCCGCGCGCATCGACGCGCGCGAAGGCCGCCGGCAGCAATCCGTCGCGCGCAGCCGCCATCGGCAATTGCGCGGATAGCAATACCCACCCGTTGAGCGCACCGAAGCACGACACCGCCGCGACGGCGGCGATGCCGATGCCCGCGGCCGGTCCCCACAATGTGCTCGCGGCCTCAGCCATCGGCGCGGCCGATGCCGCCAGCCGATCGGCGGGCAACACGCCGAGCACTGCGGTGCAGGCAAGGATGGTGGCGATGCCTGCGAGCAACGTGCCGATCACCGTGGCGCGCGGGATGGTGCGCTCGGCGTCGACGATCGAGCCTGCCGGCACGGTCGCCGCTTCCAGGCCGAGGAAAGCCCACAACGTCAGTGCGACGGTGGCCTGCACCGCGTTCGGCAGCGACGTGTTCGTATCGTCGAAGGCGACGAAGTTGTTCGCATCGACCAGCCAGATCGCGACGCCGCCGAACAGCAGCAGCGGAACGAGCTTGAGCAGCGTCGTCAGCACTTGCACGCGGCCCGCCTCGCGCACGCCGGCGAGGTTGATCGCGCCGCAGGTCCACAACGCCAGCAACGCGCAGCCGGCCGCGCGCACGGGCGTCGAAACCAAGTTGGGAAAGATGGCGCCGATGCTGCCTGCGAACGCCACCGCGATCGCGGCGTTGGCGCACCACATCGAGATCCAGTAGCTCCATGCCACCGCGAACGCCGGCGTCTCGCCGAAGGCGTTGCGGGCATACGCATACGGCCCGCCGGTCTGCGGCCATTGCCGCGACAAGCGCGCGAACGTCAGCGCCAGCAGGAGCGCACCGCATAAGGTGATGCCCCAGCCGGCGAGGCTGGCGATGCCGTACGGCGCCAGCGATGCGGGCAACAGGAAGACACCCGACCCGATCATGTTGCCGACCACGAGGGCGGTGGCGGCGATCAGGCCGAGTGGCTTCGAGACTGTCATGCGGGATCCGATGCGGCGCCGTCGCGGTAGGCGCGACGCAGCAATTCGTGGAAGTGATGGACGGCGCTTTCGCGCAACGGATTCAATCGGCCCGCGACGTACGAACCCGACGCCAGCCCGCGCTGCACGTCGGCGCAGATGCCCAGGTCCTCGGCCTGCACTTCGTCGCTGAACGCCAGGTCGGCGGCGCGTCGCGCCGCGGCTTCGTCGGAATCGTCCCGCGGATAGTAGAAATCGAACTCCACGCGGCAATGGTCGACGCCTTTCGGCACCACGCGATTGATCTGCAACCGGCCGGGCAGGATATTCAGCATCGTGTTGGGCCACAGCCAGTAGTACAGCGCATCGCCATTGCCGTACAGCGATGCGCTGCTTTCCAGCGGGCTCCATTGCAGCGAATGCTGATCGGCGATCTCGGTCACGTAGCTGCGATAGTCGAGCATGCGGTTGAGCACCGGATGCACGTGCGGGATGTGGTAGCCCTCGAGGAAATTGTCGACGTACACCTTCCAGTTGCAGTCGATGTCGTAATGCGAGCGCTGATGGTGGCCGTAGCCGGCGAGGCCGCGTTGATCGCCCAGGCGCGCGTCGATGCCGGCGACCAGCGCATCGAACGGCGGCGGATCGTCGGCGATGCACGCGAAGACCAGTCCCTGCCACAGTCGCATCTGCAGTTGCGGCAGGCGGATCGAAGACACGTCGAAATCGGCTGCCGTGCTCATTTCCGGCGCGGATTTCAGCGCGCCGTCGAGCGTGTACGTCCAGCCGTGGTACCGGCAACGCAAGGCTTTGGCGCCGAGCCCGTCGCACAGCGCGATCGGTCCGGCGCGATGCCGGCAGACGTTGTGGAAGGCACGGATCTGGCCATCCTTGCCGCGCACCGCGAGCACCGGCAGGCCGGCGAGGTCGGCGACGACGTGATCGCCGCTGCTCTCGAGCTGGCAGACGTGCGCGAGGACGTGCCAGCTGCGATCGAAGATCGCGCGGCGATCGAGCGCGGGCATCGCAGCGCCAGTGTAGAAGTGCGCGGGCAGGGCCAGGGCGTGATCGAGGGCTTGCGGAGTCAGGGAATCGGGCATCGGGTCATGTCGCTGCATGTCGCCAGTATCGCGCTATGCAGCGCCGGAAAGAACGAGGGCCGGCGCGTACCGGCCGGCCCTGCCGACAGCTGCGATTGCCAACGGATCAGCCCTGTTTCGGCGGCGTTGCGGTTGGCTTGGCCGCAGGTGCGGCCGCGGCGGTCGCCGCAGGCACCTGCCAGCCGCAGGTCTTGCCTTCGTTCTGCTGCGTCAGCCAGGCCTGCAGCGGCGCGAAGTATTCGAGCACGGCGGAGGCGTCCATCTTCTCGCCGCCGGTGAGCTCCTTCATCGTCTTCTGCCACGGCTGGCTCGCGCCCTTGCTCAGCATGGCCTCGAATCTTTCTCCGGCCGCCTTGTTGCCGTAGAAGCTGCATTCGTTCAACGGGCCCTTGTAGCCGGCCGCATCGCACAGCGCCTTGTAGAACTGGAACTGCAGGATGTGCGACAGGAAATAGCGCGTGTACGGCGTGTTGCCGGGCACGTGGTACTTGGCGCCCGCGTCGAAAAACTCTTCGCCGCGCGGGGTGACCGGCGCCACGCCCTGGTACTTCGCCTTCAGGTCCCACCATGCCTTGTTGTAGTTGGCGGGCGTGATGCTGCCGTCGAACACGCCCCAGCGCCAACGATCGATCATCAGGCCGAAGGGCAAGAACGACACCTTCGCAAGCGCCATGCGCATCTGCGAATTGATCAGCGCCTCGTTGCTTTGTTGTTGTTCGCCGACCAAGCCGATCGACTGCAGGTATTTCGGCGTCATCGCCAGCACGATGGTGTCGCCGATCGCTTCATGGAATCCGTCGTGGGCCCCGGCCTGGAAGATCAGCGGCAGCTTGTTGTACGCCAGGTAGTAATAGACGTGGCCGAGCTCGTGGTAGATGGTGGTGAAATCTTCCTCGTTGGGCTTGATGCACATCTTGGTGCGCACGTCGCCCTCGGTGTTCATGTCCCAGGCGCTGGCATGGCAGACCACGTCGCGGTCGCGAGGCTTGATGAACTGGGTCTTCTGCCAATAGCTTTCCGGCAGCTTCGGCATGCCGAGCGAGGTATAGAAATCCTGCGCGCGCTCGGTCATTTTCTTCGCGGTGTCGAGCTGCGCCTCGCGTTCGAGCTCGACGCGTTCGTCGGTATCGGCGAGCGCATTCTTCGCGAGCAGTTTCGCCGAGTAGTCCTCGCGATACTGCCGGTCGAGCGCGCCGGTGACGTCCAGGCTGCCGGCCTGCGCATCGCTGTAGGGCTGCAGGATGTCCCACAGGTTGCCCCAGTCCTGCTGCCACATGTTGCCCATCAGGTGCGCGGGCAGCAGGCCGTTGACCGAACCCCTGCCCGGATACTTCGCCTCGAGCTTGGTGCGCGCGTAGCAATGCAGTTGTTCGTACAGCGGCTTGACCTGGCCCCAGAGACGATCGGTCTCGGCGGACAGTTCCGCCGGCGACATGTCGTAGCCGGAGCGCCACATTTCGCCGGCATCGGCAAAGCCCATGTCGCGCGCGCCTTCGTTCACCAGCGTGGTGAAGCGCTCGTAGTCCTTGCGCATCGGCTGGGCGATGGTGTGCCAGCCCTGCCAGGCGTCGAGTTGCGCGTCGTAGTCGCGGTTGCTGCGCAGCACGTCCTCGAGCTCGCCGAGCTGGCGGCAGCTCTTGGCGTCGCCTTCGGTCTTGCAATAGGCGCCGGCGCCGTACATGCCTTCCATCTTCGTCGCGATCTGCGTCAGCTCGGTCAGCTTGGCCGGATCGTTCGGCGGCGGCAGCGACGTGCCCAGCTTCAGCAGCATGATCGCGCGCGCGGTTTCCGGAGACAGCTTCTGGCCATCGAAACGCCGGGACTGCGCGATCCAGGACTTGAGCTGTGCGAGGAAGCGTTCGTTCGACTTCGACGCCAGCAACTGGCTGTCGTCGTTGATATAGGTCGAGGACAGCCATTGCGCCGCGGTCAGTTCCGGGTACATGGCCTTGTATTCGGCGTTGACGCGCGCGACGAACGCGTCGGCGGTTTCTTTCTTGAGGTCGATCGGCACGCCTGTCGCGCTGACGGGTGCAGGCGCCGAAGGCGTTGGCGTGCGCTTGCAGGAGGCGAGCGGCAGGATCGCCAGGACGGCGAGAGCGAGCAGGGCGTGGCGATACGTCACAGGTTGTCCTCCGGAAAGCCGACGCGTCAGGTCGGACGCGACGCAGGCAGGCTAGTGCCCGCGTAGTGCTCGCGCAAGTGACGCAGGTGCGGATTACGGCGCGGGCGGCAGCTTGAGGGCGCGAGTGTCCGGATCGACGAAGCCGCGGGATGCCAGCCATTGCCATGCATTGTCCGCATCGTGTTCGAAATATGCGATTGCCGAGCCGAGGCGGAACGTGTAGCCCCAGGCATCCATGTCCGCTTGCACGCGCGCGCGGCCGACGCCGGGCAGCGCATCGCCGAGCAAGGTCTGCAAAATGCAGACCGCGTCCTCTTCCTCGATGGAATCGGTCGCATCGGTGTGCACGGCGGCACGGCGTTCGGGCGGCAGCACGATCAGGTGCGCGGCCTCGTGCAAGAGCGAGTGCACGGGGGTGTCGTCGCGTGCATGCACGGTATTGCCGATGATGCCGGCCTCGGGTTCGCCCCAATAAGTGCCGGGGATCGACATGTCATCGCCGACGCGTTCGAGCCCGAGTCCATAGCGGGCGAGCAGGCTGCCGGCGTCGGTAAAGGCAATGTCGCGCAGCAGCAGGACATCGTGGTGGGTAGGAGCGGCTTCAGCCGCGAGCTTTTGAAGGTTCAAAGCAGAAGGCTCGCGGCTCAAGCCGCTCCTACGGGGGAGTTAGGCCGCCGCCCGGCCGTCGGGCAACGCGACGGAGATGTCGAGCACGTCGTGCTCGCCTTCCTTCGCAAGCTCGACCTTCACCGCGTCGACGTCGACGTTGACGTATTTGCGGATCACTTCCAGCAGTTCGCGCCGCAGCAGCGGCAGGTAATCGGGGCCGCCCTGCGCACTGCGCTCCTGAGCGATGATGATCCGCAGGCGATCCTTGGCGATCGAAGCGGTGTTCTTCTTGGTCTTGAGGAAATCGAACAGTCCCATGCCTCAACCCCCGAAGAGCTTGCTGAAGAAACCCTTCTTCTCCACTTCGGTGAAGCGCATCGGCCGCGTTTCGCCCATCAGCCGCGCGACGGCGTCGTCGTAGGCCTGGCCGGCCGGGGACTCGAGGTCGAGGATGACCGGCTCGCCCTTGTTGGAGGCGTTGAGCACGTCGGTCGACTCCGGGATCACGCCGATCGTCTTCAGGCCGAGGACTTCCTCGACGTCGGTGACCGACAGCATCTCGCCGTCCGCGACGCGCGACGGGCTGTAGCGGGTGAGCAGCAGGAATTCCTTGACGCGCTCGCCGTTCTCGGCGCGGCGCGTCTTCGATGCGAGCAGGCCGAGGATGCGGTCGGAGTCGCGCACGCTCGACACCTCCGGGTTGACGACCACGACGGCCTGGTCGGCGAAGTACATCGCCAGGAACGCGCCTTTCTCGATGCCCGCCGGCGAATCGCAGACGATGTAGTCGAAGCCGTCCTCGGCGAGGTCGTCGAGCACCTTCTGTACGCCTTCCTTGGTCAACGCGTCCTTGTCGCGCGTCTGCGAGGCGGCCAGCACGTGCAGCGAGTCGTAGCGCTTGTCCTTGATCAGCGCCTGCTTCAGCGAAGCCTCGCCCTGGATCACGTTGACGAAGTCGTACACCACGCGGCGCTCGCAGCCCATGATCAGGTCGAGGTTGCGCAGGCCCACGTCGAAATCGATCACGGCGACCTTCTTGCCGTGGCGCGCGAGGCCGCATGCGAGGCTGGCGCTGGTCGTGGTCTTGCCGACGCCGCCCTTGCCCGAGGTGACTACGATGATTTCGGCCAAAGTGATTCTCCTTGCGTGAAACGTGAGGTGTCGCTGCTCGACCAGGTCGTGCCCGGCGGGCGGATCAGTCGAGCGCGGCGATGTTCAGTTGATCTTTTTCGAGCCAGACCTGCACGGCCTTGCCGCGCAGTTCTTTCGGAATGTCTTCGAGGACCTTGTAGTGGCCCGCGACGGCGACCAGCTCGGCGTGGAATTCGCGGCAGAAGATGCGCGCCTTCTCGTTGCCTTGCGCGCCGGCCAGCGCGCGTCCGCGCAGCGCGCCATAGATGTGGATGGATCCGTCGGCGATGACTTCCGCGCCGGCGCCGACGGCGGTCAGCACGGTGAGGTCGCGGTTCTCCGCGTAGACCTGCTGGCCGGAGCGTACGGGAGCCGTCTGCATCAGCCCTGGTTGGCCGCCAGATGATGCGGGAGCCGCCGAAGCCTTCGGGTTTGTAGGAGCGGCGGGAGCCGCGACTGATCCTGACGGGCCTGATCTCGACGTGCCGGTCGCGGCTCCCGCCGCTCCTACAACGGGACGATCGCCTGGAGGCTCGTATTGCGCGCGGAATTTGGCCAGCAATGGCAGGCCTAATTGTTCGGCGAGCTTTTCGTTGTCGCTGCTGCCGTAAGCCAGCGCGACCGGCAGCACGCCGGCGTCGCGCAAAGCATCGAGCAGCGCGCGCGCGGTGGCCGCATCGGGCGATGCGGCGAGACCGCCGAAATCGACGACCACCGCCGCGCGACCGAACAGCTTCGGCGCGCGCGCGACGCGGTCGCGCATCTCGGAGGCGAGTTGCTCGATGTCGAGCGTGCGCACGCGCAGGTTGGCGATGCCGACCTGGCCGATCTTGAGTTCGCCCGCGGGTTCGTAGTCGACCGCGTTCGAAGCGGAAGGCGCCGCCACGCTCAAGTACCCGTCGCGCGTTGCGCGGGATGCGGGCTGCGCGGCGTCGGCAGCCAGGGGACGTCCGGCAACTGCTTGCCATAGGTATCGTGCACCCAGGCATAGCTGCACAGGTCCTTCATCAACATCGAGGCGCGAACGCCTGGTTGGCCGTTCAGGCCGGGCATCACGTGCTGGCCCACTTCGCGGAAGCCGAAGCTGCCGTGGAACAGGCGCGCCGGATCGCTGTCGTGCTCGACGAACACCTCGCATGCCAGCAACGGATAACGCAGCTCGGCATAGCTCTGCACGTCGGCATAGAACGCGCGGCCGACGCCGCCGCCGCGCCGCCGGCTGGCGACGACGATGCGGTCGATGTAGAAAAAGCTCTGGTGGCGTTCGCGGAACCAGGCGTAGTTGCTGCTGTCGTGGTCCGCATCCGGGCCGAACCCGACGAGGAACCCGACCATGGTGGCATCGCGCTCGGCGACGCGGAAATATTCGGCGGTGGCGAAGAACCGGCGGAGCCTTGCTGCATCGAGCGGCAGGATGGCGGGTCCGGCGGCGTTGTTGAGGGCAAGGACGGAATCCAGCTCGTGCTCGCGCACGTCGCGGACGACAATCGACATTCCTGGACTCCGGAAGGGCGGCCTGACCTCGGAACTTCGAGGTTGCATTGGAAAAAGCGGCCAGTGGATCGGCCGCGGCGGAATTATCGCATGCCCGCCACAACGCCGCGAACGGCCGCATCCGGCCGGCCATGACTTTCGGTGGGGGTCGTGCCGGCGGGATTGCGCCTAAGATGGAGGATGCTCGCGCGCCTGAACCATAGCCGTCTGCTGCGGTACGCCGGCCTGTTCACATGGGCGATGGTGGGGCTGCCGCTATTGCTGCTGTCGATGCAGGCGGTCGAGGTCGGCGACGATTCAGTCGGCGTCGGCCGGCCGCCGTGGCAGGGCTGGACGGCGTGGGTGCTGTTCGGCGTCTGCTACACGTGGCTGACGCGCGGGCTCGGCTCGCGCCGGGTGACCCTGCTCGACTACACCGTCCTGCTGATGCTGACGATCAGCGCGGTCGGGGTGAGTTTCTTCGCCGAGAACGGGCTGGGCAGCATCCTGCTGACGGTGACGGCGTTCCTGCTGCCCTGGCTGCTGCCGCTGCCGCTGGGCGTGGTCTGGCTGATCCTCAGCTGGCTCGCGTTCCTGCCCGTGTTCACCGGCGGCCTCAAGTTCGCGGTCGTCGAAGCGTTGATGCTGTCTTTCCTGTACGCCGGATTTTCGGGCTTCATCTTCGTCACCAGCCTGGTCGCGCGCCAGCAGGCGCAGGCGCGGGACGAGCAACGCCGCCTCAACGCCGAGCTGCGCGCCACCCGCGCCCTGCTCGCCGAGAGCGCGCGGGTCAACGAACGCACCCGCATCTCCCGCGAGCTGCACGACCTGCTCGGCCATCATCTGACGGCGTTGAGCCTCAACCTCGAGGTCGCCAACCACCTCACCGAAGGACAGGCCCAGGAACACGTCAGCCAGGCCCACACGCTGGCGAAACTGCTTCTGAGCGACGTCCGCGAAGCGGTCAGCCAGCTGCGCGACAGCGATGCCATCGACATGCGCGCGACGCTGCTGCCGCTGGCCGACAACGTCCCCGGGCTGCGCATCGACATGGAAATGCCGCAGCCCTTCCTGCTCGAGGATCCCGAGCGCGCGCACGTGCTGCTGCGTTGCACGCAGGAGATCATCACCAATGCCGTCCGCCATGCGCACGCCCAGGTGCTGCGCCTGCGCTATCGTCAGGACGCCTATTCCGTCGGCCTGCACGCGCGCGACGACGGCCGCGGCGCCGACGTCCTCACCGCCGGCAACGGTTTGCGCGGCATGCGCGAGCGCCTGACCGCGTACGGGGGTTGCGTGGAGATCGAAACGTCCACCGGCGGCGGCTTCGCCCTGCGCGTGGAACTGCCGCTCACCGATGGCGTACTGCTCGCGCCGGAACACGTCGCCGATGCACAGGCCCCCGCGGCCGCGGCGATCGTGGCAGTTCGGGCGAACGCCAAATGAAACACGATCCGGCAAGGCCGTCGGCTCGTTCCGCCATCGAATCAGGAGGTTCCATGATCCGTGTCTGTCTGGTCGACGACCAAACGCTGGTGCGCCAAGGCATCCGTTCGTTGCTGGCGCTGGCCGAGGGCATCGAGGTCATCGCCGAAGCGTCCGACGGCAAACAGGCCGTGGAGCTGATCCCCCAGGTCCAGCCCGACGTGGTGCTGATGGACATGCGGATGCCGGCGATGTCCGGCCTGGAGGCCTTGCAGGCCCTGTCGCGGATCAATGCGCTGCCACCCACGATCATCCTGACCACGTTCGACGACGACCAGCTGGTGCTGGCCGGCCTCAAAGCCGGGGCCAAGGGTTACCTGCTCAAGGACGTATCGCTCGAACAACTGGTGGGTGCGATCCAGACCGTCGCCGGCGGCGGTTCGCTGGTGCAGCCCGCCGTGACCCAGCGCCTGCTGTCGGGGCTGGAGCACATGCGCAACGAGTTCGTCAGCCTCGACAGGCCGGACCCGTTGACCGATCGCGAAACCGAGATCCTGCGGCTGATGGCGAGCGGCTTCTCCAACAAGGAGATCGCCAATTCTCTGGGCGTGGCCGAGGGCACCATCAAGAACCATGTCTCGAACATCTTGTCCAAGCTTGGCGTTCGCGATCGCACCCGGGCCGTGCTCAAGGCATTCGAGTTGCAGTTGGTCTGAGGGTCGTCGAGCCGGGGCGCGGACCTTCCACTGGCTCTGCGCCTTCCTCCAAAGTTGATATGGGGATCAACGGAAGTCGTGAACTGCGGGGACCGTCCCGCCGCCTTTTCGCCAGGACAGGCGAACCGCGCATCCCGGGATTCCGGCCGTGAGAGGCTGGATACGATGCCGTCAAGGCCCATGCAGCGGCCCCGCGGCAATGGTTCCATCGCATCGCCGCTCGCCCGACCCCACGCAAATTGCTACGATTGCCGGTCTGCGCACCGGCACCGCCGGATTTGGTCCTGGAGAAGCCTGAATGACCCGTTTGATCGAGATCCTGATTTCGTTGGCGATCGTGGCCGTGCTGTTCCTCGCCGTCGGCGTGGTGCTGCCGTCGAGCCGCCACATCAGCGAGAAAGTCGAAACCAACCGAAAGATGACGATCGTGTACGACACGCTCAACAGCTTCCGGCGCTTCAAGACCTGGAACGTGCTGGCGCTGCGCGATCCGAAGATGGAAATCAAATACTCCGGGCCGGAAGCCGGCGTCGGCGCGCGCATGGACTACGTCTCGAACCAGAAATCGCTCGGCGTCGGCTCGGGCAGCTGGGAAATCACCGCCAGCGAGCCGAAGAAGCGCATCGACTACAAGATCGAGAACAACGAGCGCGGCCACGACAAGCGCACCTCGTTCATCCTCAAGCCGACCGGTCGCAGCGGTCGCAACGTCGAGATCACCCAGACCTACGACGTGGACTACGGCTGGAACCTGATCGGCCGTTACGGCGGCCTGTACGTCAGCCGCCACGTCGGCGATGGCATGAAGCTCAGCCTCGGGCGCCTGTCCAACATGCTCGCTTCGGTGCCGAACGTCGATTACGCGGTGGCCGGCAGCAAGCTGAC
>Ga0070668_100002346_pt1 | contig 13919 bp, 5 predicted proteins | sample KBSS43metaG_FD_64661 | JGI IMG/M metagenome (GOLD analysis project Ga0070668, IMG submission 64661) | Switchgrass rhizosphere microbial communities from Kellogg Biological Station, Michigan, USA - KBS S4-3 metaG | ecosystem: Host-associated > Plants > Roots > Rhizosphere > Soil ... | reverse complement strand
CAGCGGGTTAACCAACAGCGGCACGCTGCTCAGCGCAGGCCAGCTGAATGTGCAACAGCAGACGCTGGACAACAGCGGACTGATGCAGGGCAAACAGCTGACACTGAATGCTGACCGCTGGCAGAACAGCGGCAATGCCCTCAGTGAAGCCGACGCCGACCTGCAAAGCGACACGCTGGTCAATAGCGGCAAGATTCTGGGACAACAGGGCATCGCGCTGAAAGCGAATCACACTGACAACAGCGGCTGGCTGATTGCTCAGGCGCTGACGCTGCGTGGCGACCTGATTAACAGTGGCCTGATTCAGGGTAATCAGCAGATTACGCTGGCAGGCGACCAGCTGGATAATCAGCAGGGCGGACAGTTGCTGAGTGACGGCACCCTGAATGGCAACATCACTTCACTGAATAACCACGGCGCAATGCAGGCCGATCAGATAGCGTTAAACGCGAAGGCGTTGCAGAACAGTGGCACTGTTCGCGCCGGAAAGGCACTGACAGCCCAGGTCGGGGGTGTGCTGGATAACAGCGGAAGTCTGATCAGCCAGCAGCAGATGAATTTACAGGCTGGGGAGATCGATAACAAAGGCACACTGGCGGCAGATAACCTCAGCCTGCATGCGCCAGTGCTCAGTAACGGCGGTCTGCTGCAGGGCAACAGCACCTTAACGCTGGATCATCAGCAACTCCACAACCTCCATGGCGGCCAGTTAATCGCCGGAGGACCGCTGACGCTGACGTTAGATCAACTGGATAACGACGGGCTGCTGCAGGTTAACGGTAAGCTTTTAATCAACGGCAACCGTCTCAACAACAGCGGACGCCTGCTGAGCGATGACCTCGACCTTCAGATTGCCGATACGCTGAATAACAGCAGCACGGGACAGATCGTGACTGGCCAGCAGGCCGACCTGCATGCCCAAACGCTCAGTAACAGCGGCCAGATTGCGGCCCGGCAACTCAGCGCCAGCGGTAATACGCTGGAAAACAGCGGGCTGCTTCAGGGCGACACGCTACTGGATCTCGGATTTGCTCAGACCCTCAACCACAATAATGGGCAGCTGCTGAGCGGCGATCGACTGATCGTCAAGGGCGGTAGCGTGGTCAATGATGGCAGCTGGCAGGGCCAGCAACTCGACGTCACGCTGGATTCTCTCGACAATCGCGGCAGCCTCAATGGCATCAGCGCTTTGCGCGGTAACATCGCCAGCGATCTGATCAACAGCGGCACGCTGATCAGCCAGGGCAATAGCGACCTGAATGCCACCACGCTGCGCAACAGCGGCAAAATAATGGCGGACCGCCTGGGGGTGCAGGGCACCAGCCTGAACAACGACGGTCTGTTACAGGGCAACACGGCGCTGACTGCTCAGGCCGATAACATCACGCAATCTGCCGGTGGCAAAACGCTGAGCGGCGGAACACTGACGCTGACCGCGGGTCAGCTCAACACCCAGGGAACGCTGCAGGGCGAGCAGGCAACGGTTAACGCTGATAACTGGCTGCATGAGGGATCGCTGCTGGGCAGCAAAGATCTGAACGCCAGCATCAGCAATGAACTGCATAACACCGGCTCGTTGATGAGTCAGAACACCGCACAGGTTACGGCGAACACGCTGAACAACAGCGGCTCACTGCTCAGCGAAGGGGCGATGGTGCTGAACGGTGCCGCGCTGAATAACAGCGGATCGGTGCAGGGCAAAACTCTGACCATTTCACCCGCCAGCGTCATTAATCAGGGCAGCCTGATTGGTCTGCAGGCATTAACGTTTGCCGCTGCGCCACAGGTGGCCGGGCGAATGCTGCTCAGAGCGCTGGCCGCGCCATCACGTCAGCTGATCAATAATCAGGGCGGATCGCTGCTGACGCAGGGCACGCTGAACATCAACGGCGGGGACGTTGTGAATAACGGCAGCTGGCAGGGACAGCAGATCCTGCTGAATGCCCGGCAACTGACCAATAATGGCGCGATCCAGAGTGCGGATGCGCTGCAATTGATTCTGGCGGATCGCCTTGATGCGGGTGCTGGCAGTAAGATTTCAGCGAATGGCACTGCGGCACTGCAGGCACTGACGCTGACCAATCAGGGCGAATGGATTGCCAGGAACCTGACGCTACGGGGCGACACGTTAAACAACAACGGCGCAGTGACCGGTGTCGACGCGCTGACGGTTGGCCTTAACGGTGCACTGACTCAGCAGCAGGATAAAACGCTGCTCAGCGCAGGCAGGCTGACGCTTCAGTCCTCCTCGCTTAATAATGCCGGACGCGTGCAGGGCGGCGACCTGCAGATCACCAGTGGTGTGGTGGATAACAACGGGCGCTTACAGGGTGACAACAGCCTGCTGGTCAATGCCGGTGGACGCATCACCAACGGCGGCAATGGCGCCATGATCACGCAAAACGCCCTGACGCTGACCGGGCCTGAACTGTTCAACTATGGCCTGATTCAGGGCAATGGCAACGGTGTCGCGACAATAACCGGTTTAACGCAAAACGATGGCCGATGGCTCGCGGGTGGCGCGCAGACATTGAATACGCCGCAGCTGAATAACAACGGCTGGTTACAGGCGTCTCAACTCATCCTCAATGCGACCAATGCCAGCAACAACGGTACGCTGCTGGCCGACGGCCAGGGTACGCTGACCGGCAATGGCTTCAGCAACCAGGGCAAGGCCCAGGGCGGCAACCTTGAGGTCAATTATCAGCAGGTAAACAACAGCGGCACGCTGCTGGGTAACAACCGGCTGAGCGTAATGGCCGCTCAGGTCAATCAGCAAAGCAGTGGTCGTCTGTTCAGTGGCGGCAGTTTGCTGGTTCACAGCAATGGCTTTGACCAGACCGGTCAGGTGGTGGCGCTGGGTGATGCCACACTGGAGATCGCGAATGGTTTTACCGGTCGCGATGTGCTGGCTGCGGGCGGGCGACTCTCTGTCAGCAGTAATGGCGTGATAGACAACCAGGGCACGATGCAGGGCGGCGCGCTGACGCTGAGTGCAGGCGGCGATCTCACTAATAATGGTCAGCTCACTACCGGTTCGGGTGACAGTGCGTTAAGCGGCAATCGTATCGCCATGAACGGGAATGGCAGTCTGCAGGGCGGCGGGAATATTAACTTAGCCAGCCGCAGCGATATTGTCCTGGACGGATTTACCGGTACCCGCGGCAACCTGGTGCTCAGTGCGCCTGGCAGCATCGTTAACAATGCGCTGCTCTATGCGGCGGGGAATCTCTCTCTTTTTGCCAACAGTATTCGCAACCAGCGTGCCGATATGCTGGCAGGCGGCAGTATGTGGCTTCAGGGCGATGCCGCGGGAAATGCTAACGGCGAGGTCGTTAATAACTCCGGCACCATCGAAACGCAGAACGGCGATATCACGATTAATACGGGACATTTGCTGAATACAAGGGATGGGTTGAGCACCTCAACATCAATTCAAAAGAGTCCAGATTTACCTTCATGGTTAGGTAAGGATACTGTTTATATCACACTGGGATCCTTAAAGGCTGATGAGCTTGGCTTCTATACCAAACATGTTAGGTCAGGAGGCAGCCCGGGTAAGGGGAATGGTTCCGATGATGATCATTATTATCTCGCACCTAATGCCAAGGGTGCCCTTAAAAAATATTTAACTAACACCATATTTAATCATGTTAATGCAAATGATGGTGCTGGCCGGATTGCATCAGCTCGCGGGTTGCAAATTTCAGCTCAAAAGTTAGAAAATCTTGCCAGCGATATTCTCGCTAATGGCGATATTGTTTTATCTGGTAATCAACTAAATAATCAGTCTTTCCAGGACGGACAGCAGAATGAGTATACAACTTATAAATACTCGGGAAATATTGGTGGGAAGTTTACTAAAAATATCGACCTTGCGTTTTTCGATCCCAAATCTCAGCGGTGTTGTTTTCGACAAAATACTACTGGCACTCAGGTTAAGTATGTACTTACAGGCCAGCCCAGTTATGAAGACGTTGGGCCCGTTCAAATCTACCGCGCCGTTATTCAGGCCGGAGGCAATGTCTCAGCTAACTTCAGCGGCGATATCAGCAACACCAACACCACAGCGAATGCCGGCTGGAGCGGTAACACCCTTTCGGCCCCCGCTTTACGCGGCTTAACCGCTGCAGGCACCGCAGGCGCGCAGTCTCATCAGCAACTGGCTGCTGCCGACAAAGCCGCAATTAATACCCCTCAATGGCGCGATCAGCTCCAGAATGCGTTGCAGCAGGTCAATGGCGCAGGTGCGCTGGAGAGTGCTTCACAGGGCAGCGCATCGCTGACGCAATATACAACTGCGGGTAAAAACAACGCAGCGCTGGGTAAAGCCGTCAACCTGACGAATGCTGCTCAGGGTCCTGCGTCGCTGCATAACTATAAGGCCGCTGAGGTTGATATCAGCGCCTATCCATTACCGTCTGGCGAAAATGGCTACTTTGTTGCGTCGAACACCAATAGCCGCTATCTGATTACCGTCAACCCCAAACTCAATGGCCTGGGTCAGCTGGATCAGAGCCTGTTCGGCGAGCTGAACGCAAAACTGGGCAAACAGCCTGCCACCACGCCATTACAGGAAACGCGCCCTCAATACACAGACGAGAACGCCTTCCTCGGCTCCTCGTACATGCTTGATCGCCTTAACCTGAAGCCAGATTATGATTATCGTTTTCTCGGCGATGCGGCGTTTGATACCCGCTACGTCAGCAATGCGGTACTGAATCAGACCGGCAACCGCTACATCAATGGCCTGGGATCCGATCTCGCCCAGATGCGCTATCTGATGGACAACGCTGCGGCGGCGCAAAAGTCGCTGGGACTGGAGTTTGGTGTCTCACTCTCTGCCGGGCAACTCGCCTCTTTAGACAAGAGTATGGTCTGGTGGGAAGCCACCACCATCAACGGTGAAACGGTGATGGTGCCGAAGCTCTATCTGTCGACAAAAGATGTGGAGATGCGCGATGGCAGCGTAATTGCCGGTAACAACGTGACGCTGAAAGGCGGGAACATCACCAATACCGGTAGTAGCGTGATGGCCAAAAACGATCTGACTATCGACAGTCAGAACACGCTCAGTAACCTCAACGCCGGTCTGCTCCATGCAGGGGGCGATCTGCAGCTTAGCGCACTGAATGATATCAACAACGTCAGCGCGACTATCAGCGGTAAAAAGGTGGCACTGGAGAGTGTTAACGGTGACATCAACAACCTGACCACATCACAGCTCTGGCATCTGGATGCAGACAACGGTAAGGGTGCGAAGAAATCCTATACAGAAACCCTGAGTGGGCCAACGGCGAGCATCACGTCACTGGATTCACTGAGCCTCAAGGCGGGCAACGATATTGCCGTCACCGGCGCTAACCTCAAAGCGGGTGGCGATCTGCTGCTGAACGCCTGGAATGATATTGCTATCACCGGGAATCAGAACGTCACTGGCAGCACACAATCCGGCTTCGGAAACCGCTGGCAAAAAGTTGACCCAACCAGCACAACCACCGTCACCACAGTCGGCAGCCAGATCGCCGCAGGCGGCAATATGGCGATGCAGGCGGGTCACGATCTGACGGTTACCGCCAGCAGCATCACTGCCGGTAAAAACGCGGCGCTGGCAGCCGGTAACGATATTAATCTCAACAGCGCGACGACCAGCCAGAATGATGTGAAGGGCAAACGTGAAACCCATTCAACCGGTCTGGATCGCACGACGCTGACCAGTGGCGGCGATTTAGCACTTCAGGCCGGACGCGATCTCAATAGCCAGGCGGCAGGCATCGCCGCAGACAAAGACGTGACCTTACAGGCGGGACGTGATGTCAATCTGCTGGCGGCTGAAACCGGTTCTGGCAATAGCTACAAATCCGGCAAGAAGGTTGAGATTAATGAGTCGGTACGCCAGCAGGGCACTGAAATTGCCAGCGGCGGGAGTACCAGGCTACTGGCGGGCAATGACATCACAAGCCAGGCCGCAACAGTCACAGCCAATAAGGATCTGGCGCTGCAGGCTGGACACGACGTCAATATCACCACTGCGACGGAGAGTGATTATGCCTACCGTGAAGAGACCAAAACCAAGAAAGGTTTCCTGAAAAAGACCACTACGCACACCATTCAGGAAAACAGCGACACCCGTGAAAAGGCTTCACAACTGAGCGGCAACACCGTGTCTGTCATTGCCGGAAACGACCTGAACGTTCAGGGCTCGTCTGTGGCCGGTGACAAAGGCGTCGCACTGAGTGCAGGCAATGACCTGAATATTGTTACCGCCACCAATACTCAATCTACCTACAGCCTGAAAGAGAAGAAGAAAAGTGGCCTGATGGGTGGTGGTCTGGGACTCAGCTACGGTAAGCAGTCTGCTAAAAGTGAACGTAACGGCGACCAGGTCACGCAGAGCGATGCGCGAAGCCTGGTGGGTGCAGGCAACGGTGTGGTCAGCATGACGGCGGGTAACAACGCGCTGATCAAGGGAAGCGACGTTATTGCGGGCGGTCAGAACGGCGACATCAGCGTGACGGCGAAAAACATTGCCATCGTGGCCGGTCAGGACCAGGTCCGCGAAACTGCGAAACAGAAGTCAAAAAGCAGCGGGTTTGGTCTGAGTCTGAACTTAACGCCACTGGACACCGTGCGCAATCTGCGTGACATCATGAACAACACCAGTTCGGTGTACGAGCAGATTAAGCAGACTGGTAATGAGTTGGGTGCCAGTTCGCTGGATTCCCCGGCGCCGGGACTGACCTATGGCCGTTCAGGCAGTAAAGTCAGCCAGAACAGCGAGAGCATCTATCAGAGCGGCAGCACGCTCAATACCACCGGAAATCTGCTACTGAAGGCCCGCGGCGATTCAGATACTCACACTGGCAACATTCTGGTTGAGGGCAGCAGCCTGAACGCTGGTGCCAGAGCCTCGCTGGACGCTACGCGTAATATTGATATCACCACAGCCTCTGACAGCCAGAAGGCTGCCAGCAGCAGTAGTAGTAAAAGCTGGTCGGCAACAACATCAGCCTCAATTGGTGCGCTGGCACGTAGCGGCGGCGGGTCGCCGAACAATGGTTCGGCAGGGACTAATTACGGCTCGAAAAACAACCAGATGAGCGGTGATAGCAGCATGCTCGCGCAACACACTTCTGCGATAACCGCCGGCAGTATTGATGTCACCAGCCATAAAGGTGATATCGCAATCAGCGGTTCAACCCTGACCGGCACCACCGGCGTCTCGCTTAACGCGGAGCAGGGTAAGATCAGCGTTGTAGCAGGCGAAGACCGCCAGCAGGCATCGACCTCCGGGTCTGACCACGCTATAGGCGATCTGGGCGGCGATGGTTACAGCGGAACGGTTGGCGTGGGTCATAACAGCTGGAAAAACGCCAGCACGGGCACGCAGCAGAACACAGTGCGCAGCGGTATCGTCAGTACGCTGGGTAACGTTTCGATTAATGCAGGCAAAGACGTTAACCTGCAGGGGGCTGACGTTTATGCAGGCAATTCGCTGAGCGTCAACGGTGAGAACATCCACCTCGATCCGTCAAAAGACACGCACGAAGGCAGCAGCAGCAGTAAATCCTCGCAGTATGGCATCACCGCGCAGGTCTCCGGCTACGGCGTGAGCATGGCGCAGGCGGCGGACAAGGTGGCTCAGTCGCACAAACAGAGTGATGATCCGCGCCTGCAGGCCATTTATGCCGCGCAGGCGGCCATGACCGCGCTGTCGGCTTACAACCAGAACACCGCAGCCGTCAAAGTCACCGTGAGCGCCACCGTGGGTAGCAGCCATCAGTCCGTGGAACAGAAAAGCACGCAGCAGAGCGGCAGTGTGCTTAAGGCGGGCGGCGACGTAGCAGTCACGGCTAAGCAGGACATCACAGGCGAAGGCGTAAAAATCAGCGGTGATAACGTCTCGCTGAATGCGGGGCGCGATATCGCCCTGAACAGCGCCGAGGACAGCAGCAGCCAGCAGTCAAGCAGCGGTGGCAGCAAATACGGCGTCGGTGTTGGCTTCGGCCTTGGCGGCAGCCAGAACGGCTTATCCCTTGAGCTGGCTGCCAGCCAGAACAGTGCAAACGGAAATGGCAGCAGCATTACTCATCACAACAGCGAAGTGTCCGCAGCGGGCGATCTGACGGTCAAAGCGGGTCAGGACGTCAAGCTGAACGGAGCAAACCTCAACGGCATTCACGTTGACCTCAACGCGGGCCGTAACCTGGAAATTGCCAGCCAGCAGGATCGCGCAAGCTACGACAGCCATCAGAGCTCATCAGGCTTCAGCGCCAGTATCTGCATACCGCCTATCTGTGCGGGCGTACCGGTGCAGGGCAGTGCCAGCATGAGCGGCAGCAAAATTTACAATGATTTTGATTCTGTACAGCAGCAGAGCGGGATCAGCGCGGGTGATGGCGGCTACAAAATTTACGTCGGCAACCATACCCAGCTTGATGGCGCGATCATCGCCTCATCTGCAACGCCGGACAAAAATCACCTCAGCACCGGGACGCTGGGCTGGACGGATATTGAAAACCACGCCAATGCGGGCGGCAGCGGCTTCAGCGCAGCTGTCAGCGGCAGCATGGGAAAAAACACTACTCATACATCTGACAGTTCAGGGAACGACACATCAAAATCTGGTTATTCCCAGCAGTCGGGCGATAACTCGCTGCCCATGGGCACGCTGCAGCAGACGAAAGACAGGGCAAGTTCTACCACCTACAGCGCCATCTCACCGGGAACGATTGAGATCCGCAATCCGGATGCGCAGAAGCAGGATGTGTCCCAAATCAGCCGCGACACCGCCGCGGCGGAGAATGTGCTGAAAGATAAGTTTGATGTGCAAAAAGCAGAAGGCAGCCTTGCCATCCAGCGAGAAATGGCCGTACTCGGACAGCAGGCGATTCAGCAGACCTTTGATGCGTTGAAGAAGCAGGAGAAAGAGCAGGAGAGAAACAAGCTTAAAAACGATGCTGCGTTCAATAAGCTTTCAGAAGCGGATCAGAAAAAAGCACTCGATAAAATCGATCAGAATGTTGAAGAGAAGTACGGTATCGGGTCAGACCTGCAGATTGCGGCACAGGCTATCAGCGGGCTGTTTGCCGGGCTGGCGGGCGGTAACGTCAGCGGCGCGGTGGCGGCAGGCGCAGCTCCATTGCTGGCGCAGATGGTCAAGCAGGTATCGCAGGGTAACGAGCCTATGCGCGTACTGTTGCACACGCTGGCGTCAGGGCTGATTGCTAAAGCGCAGGGTGGCAGCGCCATTGGCGGCGCAGCGGGTGGACTGACTGCAGGAATGCTCAGCTATAACGACGCGCTCAGCCACCTGCTATACGGCAAGGATGCTTCGGAACTGTCAGCCGATGACAAGATGCTGATTGCCAACATTGTAACGCTGGCAGGCGCAGCAGCGGGCGGTGCGGTTGATGGCAGCGCTGGGGTGGGTAGCGGGGCATCTGCCGGTAGAACTGAGGTTGAGAATAATGCGCTGGGTGCTTTGGTTGAGGGCGGTAAGCTTGCCGCACAAGGCTGTTCTAAGATTGCTGCCTGCCGGAATGCGCTGGTTGAGAAAGGCCTGGGGGCGTTGCTGGGCATAGGCGCAGCGAATACCGTGCTGGACAATCTCTCTGTTTCAGAGCAGGAATATGTCTTTAACGTTGCCATGACGGGCAAGGCTGATCTGATAGAGAAGTTAGCGCCAGAGCAGCGTGAAGCTTACGATTATATGGTAGGCCAGGATCAGAAAGGTCTAATCACTATCTTTCCGCAGCCGGACAGGGATCTTACGGGCGGTAAGCTGGTTAATCCGGTACACGATCAGAATAAAGGAACGACGCTCATCAGCCCGGATCAATCCGGTCAGAGGGGCGCGACAAATACCGGAAACACAGAAGGAAACACCGTTACAAGTGGGAATACTACGGTAACACCGATCTCTGACGGGCCGAATAAAGATGATTTGGCTTATTTATCAGATAATCATAACAATACCGACAAAACTTTCAGTAAGAATGCTGATCCAAAGACGTTAATTAGCAGACAAGATAAGAATGAAATGTCAGGTTCACAAGTAAAACGTCTTGTGAAAGATATGAAAGAAAACGGATTTGACGCGAATAATCCTGTTGATGTAGCTTTAGTAAACGGGAAAATGATTATCATTGACGGACATCATCGAGCTCAAGCAGCTGCAAAAGCTGGGCTCAAAGATATACCAGTTAGAATACATGAAGTGACTAAAGAGCAAGGTGAGCAGCTTTTGCGAGAAGCTGCTGAAGCAAGGGTGAGGTACTAATATGATTAATCAAATAGAAGTCATTCATTTCATAGAGTTACAGATAACTTTGATGAGGTCATTTTTCATTCATTATCCTTTAGTAAAGGATTTTAAATGGTTACTGGATTTTCCGAGCAAGGGGGTTATTTTGGTTGGCAATGAATCATGGGATTTTAAAAAACATGGAAAAGGGATTAGGTTTTTTAAAAATAACTCAAGCGCAGGAGTAGTGGTTGATATAATAGATAATGTTAACAATGCGAAAATAATTGACGTATGGCGATTGTCACAATATTTTTCGAATCATACTGATGATGAAATAAAAAGCACTTTAGATGAAATGGCTTCATCTGGGTTTTTACAAAAAATATCAGAACGGCAATACGAGTTTATTACGAGTTAATATAAAGAATTTTAACAATCACCTCGGGCATCGAGCCGGGATTTTGTTGTTGAGAATAATACGCTGAGTCTTAAACAGAACCAGTCTTGCGCAATTGAGATGACAAAGTGCCAGAGTGATTCTGACTGCGAAAAGAATGTCATTAAAAAGTATAGAAAGTTAAATGCAGAACAGCATCAGGGCGTTATTGGATGCACAGGCGCTAAGAATTGCGTCAACAAAGCTAATGAAGTTAGCCAACTGATGGCAGATTATGCCAATCGCGTAAATGAGCTAATGGAACAATCCCGCCTTCATGGCAACTTAAACACGTTTGAACAGTACGAACTATCAATCCTTCTGGCTGCTTCGATTCAATTGGAAGCGGATCGGTTGGCTGCTATTCACAATGCATTAACGTCGGGGGACTCGCCAGAAGCGAAGCAACTTGCTATAAACTCTCTGGCTCAGGCAGTTGGAACGAGCGCGGCAGGGATAGCAGCTGGAATCGGGAAAAATAAAGGAAGCGCGATGCCTGTTCCTATCCCAACCAGAGCTGAAAATGGGCTAGTTTATCAATCGAATGGTAAACATACGCCTGGGCAAGCCGGTTATAATAGAAACGCTGTAACCGAACCTACAAACTCTATTCAGTTGTTTAGTAATTCAGTAGAGAATGGTAAGAAAAGGTATGTATTGGACGAGAATGGCAATGTACATCCGTTTACGAATACAAATGATGGTTCGTGGCATTGGTCAGGGAGCACGGGGGATGCATCAGTCCCAATCAAAAAAAGCGATATTCCCAACGCTGTTAAAAAATAATTTGGGTTACCTGGGAAATGGAGATAAATATGATTTTCGGTGATCCTTATCGGTTTGCTATCTGGATAGAGTGTATTCCTCAATGGAGTGAATCCTGTAAAAATGGTTTTTTTTATTTTTTTATAAATGGGCATATGTATCCAGAAGATATCAGAACATCTACATTATCTGTTGATATTTATGATGTTATTGATGAAAGAAATGCCCTTCTTTCTTTTCCATGCAATGATGAGATCTTCAAGGCCACTACAACTGAAGCTTTTAATGCCTTATTTAAACTGACATATCCAGAATCGACACATGATGATGAATATCCTGAGCAAGTGTTTGATTTTTGCGCGTCTACTACAATCATTAACGACTCAGGGGCATATTTTTTTGCTATTGCAAATGAAAATTCAGTGAGGGTTGTTGGGGGTAAAATAACGGAGTTAGTTAACGGAGACAACGGAAGAACCTGGGTGGACATAGAACAACCAAACCTTGAGGATATTACCATTCCAAAAAATGAGATAAGTGAAATCATTGCGCATATAAAAAAATATTCATCTGATTTATTTTAGGTATCACTTTTAGATAGGTACGAACCGACTGCCGTGATGCTCAGCTATAACGACGCGCTCAGCCACCTGCTATACGGCAAGGATGCTTCGGAACTGTCAGCCGATGACAAGATGCTGGTTGCGAACATTGTAACTCATGCTAGCGCAACAGCGGGCGGTGCGGTTGATGGCAACTCTGAGGTGGGTAGCGGGGCATCTGCCAGTAGAACTGAGGTTGAGAATAACTACCTGAGTAGCACAGAGAAGAGCCGCCAGACATATCTCAACAATAAACAGAACCTGACGCCAGAAGAGCAGAAAGATAAGGAGAGGTTAAACCGTAAGGATCTGGAAAGCGATATGGCGGTTTATGCGGCCTGTAATGGCACAGGAGCTGGCTGTCAGGCAGAAAGAGCAAAAGCGAAAGCCGCGCAAGATACCTACTTCAACCAGACTTACCAGAATCCGAAAGAGGCTCAGGCGGGTTATCAGCAGATAGTGAACTTGCTGAACTCTACAGATCCGAATGCGAAGGAAGTATTCAATATTCTGGAAGGGTATACTCAGGCATTCATGTCGTTTGGGTACACGGAGGATGAGGCCAAAGCGAGAGCAGGAGCTTATGTTGGTTCCATGTACATCGCGAGTGGAGTGAGTGCTGTAGTCGCGTCTGGTGCACTGGCGAAGCAGTTTGGAAAGGATGTAGCGCTCAACAATAAAGCTTCGGCTTCAGGGGCAGCAAGTTCACTTGTTAAGAATGCTGATGGAATTTATGAGGTAAAAATAAATTTAACGCCTTTGGAAGGCCATGACCGCCTGAATACGCCAGATTTACTGGGTAATGGGAAGTATAATCCTGCAGAAGCGGCGGCGGCTGCAAGGTTGGAAACCGCTATAGGTAAACTTGACAGGATAACGAACTCTTCGACTGATAAGAATGCTGACTTCATTATTACAAGCGGGCCGAACGCAGGAAAAACAGTAGACTTAATGTATACAACTAAAAATCTATCTCAAAAAGAAATTGATGGGATCAATAAGTTTTACGAAAAGAATATGACAACATCGAAATCGCTAGGAGACATACCTCATGGACAGGATCAGATCTTACAACATCTGAAGAAAGCAGATTTAGTCCCTGTAGACTTCAGTGTACTGACTCAAAAAAACCAAGCGATCTTTATGGATTTCATAAAGACATTGCCTAAATCACAACGAGATAAAATCATTATTATGAGGTGAGTCATGGGTGCTTATTTTGGTATTGGTTATAGAGCCCTAAATAATAACTATGGTGAGCGAAATTTAAGTGTAGTGCTAAATCGTCAAGCATCCGATGTATTGGAGGCGTTACTTGATGAAGTATTACAGGATAATTATCCTGTAATACATCAAAAAATCATGGAAGTTCAGGTTCTTGACCAGATAAATTTCAATGAGTTGAATAAGTCTGAATTCAATACATCTATTAAGGTTATTAGAGAATACTTAGCAGCTCGCAAGGAAACCAGTGAAGGGCAGTTATACCAAAAACGTATATGGGAAGAAGAGATAGAGCCATTAATTCAACAAGATGAACGTTATCAACAACAAAGTGAAGATAGGAGCCCCGGCTAGTTAGCCGGGGATTTTGGCGTTAATACCTTAAAAACATCCACTTCTCGCCGTTGTAACTGGAGCGCATTGGGAGCAGCGGTCAACTCAAACTGTTCAGCACTGGTAATGCCGGACTCGATGAGCCAGTCACTACCCAAATCCTGTCAGTCCTGGCTGGTTCCGCACAGTGCTTCCTAAGTGGCGTTGTTGGTAACGATAGAGATCCATAGAGTATGCTGCTAAAGCGTCTGTTGTATCGGAGTGCCGGTGGTAAATCCCAATGCGGCCAACGCGCCGCCTGCCAGTATCG
>Ga0070668_100002344_pt1 | contig 13921 bp, 14 predicted proteins | sample KBSS43metaG_FD_64661 | JGI IMG/M metagenome (GOLD analysis project Ga0070668, IMG submission 64661) | Switchgrass rhizosphere microbial communities from Kellogg Biological Station, Michigan, USA - KBS S4-3 metaG | ecosystem: Host-associated > Plants > Roots > Rhizosphere > Soil ... | reverse complement strand
TCGTCAGGATACGGCGCCGGCGCTCGATGATCGAGGAACTGGCGTACCCTTGGCCCCCGCCTCGGACCAGCGGCGCTGTGCGGCCCGTCGAATCAGCGCTCATCGGTTCCCGCCCGTGTTCAGACCCCTCGAAACAGGACGAGTGGGCGGATGCCTGCCGTTCCACACACTATACCCCCAGCAGTTTACCAAAGCGCTCGCGATGAAATGCGACGTTGCCGACGGACATATCGGCGACGTGGGCGCGTTTCAAATAGAGGCCGGCGTCATGTTCGTCGGTCATGCCGATCCCGCCATGCATCTGTATCATCTCTCTGGCGACATGAGCGAATGTGCGACCAGCCAGGGCCTTTGCAACTGAGACCAGGAGCGCAACGTCTTCAGCACCCGAGTCGAGCGCCGCCAACGCTGCGCAGACGGTGGAGCGGACCAGCTCGATTTCCCCGAGGAGATCGGCCGCACGGTGCTGCAACGCCTGGAACGAGCCGATATGTCGGCCGAACTGCTTGCGGATCTTCAGGTAGTCAACCGTCCGTTCAAAGGCTTCCTGCAGCGAACCCAGCATTTCGGCGGCCAGCACGGCGCGGGTCCGGTCGAGGATCTGATCCAGCACGCCCAATCCCTGGTCAGCCGCGCCAAGCAGCTGATCGGGGCCTACCGCCACGCGCTGAAACCGCACCGTGGCGGCGGCGCGCGAGTCGATTTGCGCCAGCGGGTGACGCTCCACGCCCTCGGCTGACGCTTCGCACAGGAACAGGCTGACGCCCGAAGCGTCCCCGGGCCGCCCGCTCGTCCGCGCTGCGACCACGAAGAGCTCGGCCGCCATGCCGAACTCGACGGGTCGCTTCCATCCGTCGAGCAGCCATCCGTCGGAGGAACGGCTGGCCGTCATGGCGACGCTCGCCGGATCGTGCCGCGCCGCCTCCTCTAGGGCCAGAGTCCCGATCGTCGACCCGTCCATGAGTCGCGGAAGCCAGTGGCTCTTCTGGGCTTCGGTCCCGCCGAGGAGCAGGGCCGAGGCCGTGGTGACGGCGCTTGCGATCAAAGGGGAGGGCGTCAGGTTGCGTCCAAGCTCCTCCGCCAGCCGCCCCATGCCTTGAAAGCCGAACTCATGTCCCGCGTAGGCTTCGGGCACGACCATCCCTGTCCAGCCCATGGAGACCATCTCAGCGTACAGATCTGGATCGTAGCCCAGCTCGGCGTGCTGGGTTCGGAGCTTGCGAAGGGCGTTTACCGGCGCACGCTCGCGCGCCCAGGACCGCGCCGCATCCGCGAGCATTTCACGATCTTCACGTGTGGCGGCGGCCACAGATTCCCCCCTCATTGATCGGGCAAGTTCAGGACGTGTTTCGCCGTGATGTTGTTCTGCACCTCATGGCTGCCGCCATAGATCGAGAAGCACTTGCTGTAGAGCCAGTCGCGGACGATCCTGAGTTCCTCCTCGCGGTAATGTTCGCCCTCCCAGCCCAGCGACCGGTTGCCGAGAATCTCGACGGCGAGGTCGTTACGGTCCTGCGCGATACGCGCGCCGAGATTCTTCAGCGTCGACACCGCGGGCGCGCGGGGGGAGTCCTGCTCAAGGGCTGCGGCTCGGCGATCGATCGTCTGCGCATAAGCGCGGTCCATGATCAGGTGGTCCAAGAGCCGCTGGCGCAGGTCGCCGTCGGCGAGCCGTCCCGCCGCATCCAGGCCCACATATTCACGGGCGAGCGTCGCAAGGTCGAGCGTCGCCTTGCGCTGTTCCGACAGTCCGCTCCGTTCATGCTGCAGTAGCCGCTTGGCGATGGTCCAGCCCCCGTTGACCTCGCCCACGGTCTCGCTCTTGGGCACAGTGACGTCAGTGAGGAAGAGTTCGCAGAAGTGCGACGCGCCGTTGATGAGCTTGAGAGGGCGAGCCTCGACGCCGGGCGTGCGCATGTCGATGAGCAGGAAGCTGATGCCGCCCTGCTTGCGCGTGGTGTCGGTGCGGACAAGGCAGAAGCACCAGTCGGCGATATGCGCGAAGGACGTCCAGATCTTTTGCCCGTTGACCAGCCAGTGATCGCCCTTGTCCTCGCAGCGCGTCTGCAGCGAGGCCAAGTCGGATCCCGAGCCGGGCTCCGAGAAGCCCTGGCACCAGCGGACCTCGCCGCGGGCGATCGGCGGCAGGTGGCGACGCTTCTGCTCCTCGGTGCCGAACTCCAGGACGGTGGGGCCAAGCATCATCACCCCGAGGCCGACGATCGGATTGAAGGCTTCGGCCCGCGCGAACTCCTGCGCCAGCGCCTCCGCCTCATTGGCGCAGAGTCCGGCGCCGCCGTACTCGACGGCCCAGGTGGGCAGGCCCCAGCCCTTCTCGCCCACGGCCCGGACCCAGTGGTGATAGTCGGCGCTCTCGTGGCGCTCGGTGACGTCGGTCGGGTTGTGGAGCGGCGCCAGCCCGCGCAGCGATGGCGGGAAGTTCGCGCTCAACCAGTTGCGCACCTCGATCCTGAAGGCCTCGAGATCGCCTTCCATCGTGTCCTGTCCTGATTGTCCACGTCGCTCGGGATCCGGGCGTTCGGGAGGTTCTTGCTCGCTTCAGTGATGATCGACTGTGCGCCAAAGTGTCAATCAAAAATTGCACGGTAGGGCAAATTCCGGATTGTAACCGGGGTCAGCTTCTGTTTGGCTCGCCGCATCGTGTGGCGCGACGCCAAACCCTGACCGAACCAGAGAGAGATCCATGTCCACAGCCACCACGCACCCGCTCAAGCGGGTCGAGAACGGCGATGAGCCGGCCTTCGTCGCCTACGAGCGCCGGGACGGCGTGGCCTGGCTCATGCTCGACCGCCCTGACGTCGCCAACACCCAGAACTACCGGATGCTCAATCAACTGGACGACCTGTTTCGCCACGCGGTCGAAGACGACGAGGTGAAGGTCATCGTCCTGGGGGGGCGGGGCAAGCACTTCTCGGCGGGCCACGATCTTGGCACGCCCGAGAAGGACCGGGACCTGGAACGCGACCGCAAGTTGCTCTGGTACAACCACCTGAACGCGCCAGGCGCCGAGGGCCAGTACGTGCTGGAGCAGGACGCCTACCTCGGCTTCTGCCGCCGCTGGCAGGACATCCCCAAGCCGATGATCGCCATGGTGCAGGGCGGTTGCATCGCCGGCGGCCTGATGCTGGCGTGGGTGTGCGATCTGATCGTCGCCTCGCATGACGCCTTCTTCCAGGACCCCGTGGTGCGGATGGGGGTCCCAGGCGTGGAGTATTTCGCTCACGCCTTTGAGCTGCCGCCGCGTGTCGCGCGCGAACTGTTGCTCCTTGGCGAGCGGATGCCGGCCGAGCGCGCCTACCAGTTCGGAATGGTGAACCGCCTCGTCCCCCGCGAAGATCTCGAGAAGGAAGTCGGGCGGATCGCCGCCGAGCTGGCGACGCGGCCGCGCTTCGGCATGATGCTCACCAAGCAGGCGATCAACCACGTCGAGGACCTGCGGGGCAAGCGCGCGAGCATGGACAGCGTCTTCCACATGCACCACCTCGCCCACGCGCATAACCAGCTGGTCGGCGGCGACCTCGTGGGCGGCATGGACGCCAAGGCCATGGCGGCGGCGAACAAGTCGCAGGCTGCGCGCGCCTAGGAGCCCTGGGAGGCCCGCGCCCGCAGCTCCGTCTTAGCCGGGGCTAGACCGGCGGACGAATTCTGCTGAAGGTGGCGTGGCCCGGAAGCCCGCGTCAGCCGGGCTCAGCTCAAGCAACGATAAATGGGCGGGGAGGTCGCGTGGCGAAGTTCGCGCCAACGGGCGGGCGGGGTCCGAGCATGGGGACGGCCCAGGCCTGGTGGATGGTCGCGGCGCTGTTCGCGATCTACGTCTTCTCCTGGGTCGACCGCTTGATCATGGCCATGCTGGTGAGCCCGATCAAGGCGGACCTGCACCTCAGCGACTTCCAGACCTCCATCCTCCTGGGCCCAGCTTTCGCCATCGCCTACGCGGTGTTCTCGATCCCGCTGGGCTGGGCGGCAGACCGATTCTCACGCCGGGCGGTGATCTGCGTGAGCACCCTGATCTGGGCCCTGGCCACCGCGAGCTGCGCCTTCGCCGAAAGCTTTCAGGCGCTGCTGCTATTGCGTATCCTCGTGGGTATTGGCGAGGCCGCCCTGCTGCCCGCGGCCTATTCGCTGATCGCGGACGGCTTTCCCCCTGAACGAGTGACGGTGGCGACCGCCACATTCCAGACGGCCGGCAAGGTGGGCTCCGCCCTGGCGTTCGGAATGGGCGGCCTAGCGGTGGCCTACGCCGGATCGCTCGGCCAGCTCCAATGGCCGCTGCTCGGCCATGCGCAGCCCTGGCAGATCACCATGGCGATGATCGGCCTGCCAGGCCTGGTCCTGGCGGCGCTCGCGTTCAGCTTCCCGGAGCCAGGGCGCAGATCGCTCGGCGGGGGCCCCGCGGCCGAACCCTCCCGCAGCGAGTTCATGGACTTTCTCAGGCGTAACGCCGTCCTGTTCTCGCTCCTGCTGTTCGCGTTCTCGTGCCTGGCGGTGGTCGGCCACTCGCTGACGAACTGGGTTCCCACCTACATCGACCGAGCCTTTGGCCTGAAGCCCCCGCAATACGGGCCGATGTTGAGCCTGATGAACCTGGTCGGCGCGGCCTCCCTGCCGGTGAGCGGCTGGGTCGTGGACCGGTTCTATCGCCGCGGAATGCGCGATGCGCACCTGCGCGTGTACGGCTGGATGATCCTGGGGCTGTCGCCGGCGATCCTCTACGCCTTCTTCGCTGCGAACGTTTACGTCTTCCTGGCGTGCTACGCCCTGATCCAGTTCATCACCGTCCCCTTCATTGTCTACGCCAGCGCGATCATCGCCCTGCTGGCCCCGAGCCGGCTGCGCGGCCGACTGCTCGGGGCCTGCCTGTTCGTCTTCAACCTGATCGGGCTCGGCGTCGGGCCGACCCTGGTGGGCGCGCTGACCGATTTCGCCTTCGGCGACGAATCCAAGGTCGGATATTCGCTGGGGCTGGTCGTCATCGTCGCCTCGGGCGCGGCCTTCGTGGCGATGCGTCTGGCGCTACGGCGCCTCCGCGGCGCGGTCGGCCAGGCTCAGGCCGCGCATCTCCTCGCCGCCGCTCCGCCGCCCGCCGCGGCTTAGACGACGCGACTCATCCTCGGGGACCGGGGAATCTTGCGCTGCAGCGCAAAACGCGAGTGTGGATGGGTCGGACGAGAGGCGGGCGTATGGGGCTGCCGTCGCCGGCTCGCGGCTGTCAGCCGGTCGCCTCGGGCGCGGCCCTTTTCGCCAACTCCGCGACGTAGGCCGCGGCGCCGACCCGCGTCAGCTCGCGCAGCGTGCGCTCGAGATGGCTCCGGGCCGCACCGCGCACCGATCCGAGCAGGAACGTGAGCGAATTCAGGATCATCCGGTCGACCATCTCGTCGTCGCCGATCCGGCCCTGCACCCATTCATTGGAGACAGCCAGCCGTTGCACGTCCAGCCCGTCGATGAGGTGTTGCGGGTTGACCCACGACTGAAGCTGCCGCGCGCGGCGAAGCGCCTCCACGTAAGGGCGCTGGGGAAGGGTGGTGATGTCATGCAGGGCCCGCCAGAGTTCGGGGCTGGTGCTTCCGCTATAGTAGAAGGAGACGATGGCGGCGACGTAGTTGCGGATCGTCAGGTTGCGCTGCCCGATGGCCACCACCCGTTCCAGCAGGCGTTCGAGCGTGCCGGCCGGGCTGTGATACGGGATCGTGCGCTCGTATTTTTCGAAGAAATCGCGGATCGCGGCGGCGATCAGACCCTCTCTGCTTCCAAAAGCGTAGTACAGGGTCTGTTTGGCGACGTCGGCACGGCGGCATAGCTCGAGCAGGCTGAAGCCTGCCAGCCCCTGCTCCGAGATTAGATTCAGGGTTTCCTCCAAGATGCGGTCGCGACGAGCCTGCATCGTTGGACTTGAATAATTTTCAGCATCTCTTTCGCTGCGCCGCATTGCTCCCGCATACCCTCGCTGGCCGTCATTGCAACCGATTTTGGTCTCCCGCCCTGCAAAAATAGGACCATGGTATGAAAATGTCTGGACGAGGAGAGGACCGAACGGCATAAATGGGGCCAGTCGCGCCACGGATGAGATGCGACAGGTTTCCGCCGCGCGAGGTCATCTGCGCGGGACAGCCAAAAAGACAAAGGGAGGGGCGCATGCAGGGCCCGCTCGAACATCTGCTGGTCATCGAGGCCGCCCCGGCGGCGCCTCGGAGCATCGAGGGCGGGCCGCCCGCCGACCATGGCGGCGAGGGGCTCACCGCCGCCTGCTCAACCGCCCGGCTGGGAGCGTCGCATGCAGCTTAATCTGCGCTACGACATGAACAGCCCGCCGTTCGGCGCGCCGCATCCCGTGCTGTATCGGACGGCGATCGAACAATCGGTCTGGGCGGACAAGCTTGGCTTCAACCAGGTGTTTCTGGCCGAGCACCACGGCGCGGAGCACGGCTATTGTCCGTCCTCGATGGTCCAGGCGGCCTCGATCCTGGGGGCGACGCAGAAGATCAAGGCTCACCTCTCTGCGCTGCTGGTGACGATGCACGATCCGCTGCGCCTGGCCGAAGACCTGGCCGTCCTGGACAACCTCTCCAACGGCCGGGTCGTGATCACCGCCGGCATGGGCTACCGGCCGCACGAGTTCGAAATGTTCGGTCGCGACATCAGCAAGCGCCTGGCGCTGATGAATCGCGCCCTCGACACGCTGCGCAAGGCCTGGACCGGCGAGCCCTTCGAGTTCGAGGGGCGCACAGTCCGCGTCACGCCGCGGCCCGTACAGCCGGGTGGCCCCAAGATCTACATGGGCGGGTCGACTGAGAAGTCGGCGATCCGCGCCGCTCGGGGCGGGTACGAATACCTTCCCGGTCACCCGGACCTGTTCAAGATCTATTCGGAAGAGCGCGAGAGGTGCGGCTTCGGCCCGCCGGTGTCGCAGCGGCGCGGCGCGGCGAGCTTCCTCTATGTGACGGAAGATCCGGACCGCGACTGGCCGATTCTCGCGCCGCACGTCGCCTACGCCACCAACCTCTACGCCGAATGGGCGACGGAGCGCGGCGTCGGAAACACGCTTTACCGTCCGGCCGAGTCCGTCGAAGCGCTGAAGACGATGCCCAACATCAAGGTGCTGACCCCCGGCCAGTGCTTCGAGTACCTGACCAGCCTGCCGCCGGACACGTCGGTCAACTTCCACGCCCTGTTGGGCGGTCTCGATCCCGAGGTCTCCTGGAAAGGGCTCCTGCTCTTCGAAAAGGCCCTGCTGCCACGCCTGCAGGACGCCGGCCTCCTCGAACTCAACAGCTGACGGCTGTTCGGAAAGGCGCTCGCCCATGGCTGTTGTTCCGCAGACTGACCTTGCGACCCGACTTGACATCGTCGAGTCGAAGCTCGCCGTGGCCGACCTGATCCACGCCTGCGCCTATTCCATCGACCGCCGCGACATGCGGGGTCTGCTCGACTGCTTTTGGCCCGAGTCCACCACCAAGCATGGGGCCTATGAAGGCGGCACGGCGGGCTTCTACGAATTCGCGCGGCCGATCATCGAGGGCTGCAAGTATGCGGCGCACCACATCTCCAACGTGGTGGTCGAGGTCGATGGCGACCGGGCTATGGCGCAGAGCTACTACTTCGCCCATCACCGCCGCGCCGCGCCGAGCGGTGACGGGGAGGAGGACGCCTTCTTCGAAGGGCGATACGTCGATCTCCTTGAGCGACGCGACGGCGTCTGGAAGATCATCCGTCGTCGCGGCTTCTCGGATCATTCCGCGGTCATTGCTGCGGCGACGCTGTACGCCGACTGGCCGGCCGGGCGCCACAGCCTGCCCTGGCCGGACGACGACGCCTATCGCATCGCAGCGGCATTTCGCGAAGGGGGGCGGTCGTGAGTGACCTGGGCTCCCTTCGCCAGGACCCCAACGTTCAATCCTCTCGCGTTCGCACGGAGTGCAACTGATGGTGGAAGAAGCAGACACTGAAATCTTGCGGCCCTTGCCGTATCCGGACGAACTGACCGAAGGCTTCTGGGCCGGCGTGCGCGCGCATCGGCTCTCGATCCAGCGGTGCGCGCGGTGCCGGCACTGGAACCATGTGCCGACGATCGCCTGCTACAAATGCGCCGGCGAGGACCTGGCGTACGAGCCGGTGTCCGGGCGTGGGACCGTGCACTCGTGGACCGAACTGATCGACTCCCCGGGGCCGGGCTTCCGCGACATGCTGCCGGTGATTGTCGGCATCATCGAGCTGGAGGAGCAGGAACGGCTGTACCTGACCACCAACCTCCTGAACGTCGACGCCGGCCGCCTGAAACTCGGCATGCCTGTGGAGGTGACCTACGAACAGGTGACGCCCGAATGCGTCCTCCCGCAATTCCAGCCGGTGACCTGACATGTGGGAATTTCGAGACAAGGTTTCGGTGGCCGGCGTCGGCTACAGCAAGCTATCGCGCCGGCCCGCGGAAACGCTCGCCACCCTGACAGCCAACGCCGTCGACGCCGCCCTCGCCGACGCGGGGCTGACGCGGTCGGACCTCGACGGGATCGCGACCTCGCCCAGCATGCCGCGCTACGGCGGCCTCAGAGGCGCCACCGAGGGGATCGACGTAGTCACCCCCTGGCACCTCTCCGAGCTGCTGCACGTCACCGAGCAGATCAACTGGACGGGCTCCACCAACGGCATGGTGACTCAGAGCTTCATCGAGGGCGCGATGGCGATCGCCGCCGGCGTCTGCAATCACGTGATCGTCTACCGCGCGCTGCATGTGCCGGAGGGGCGCTACATCAACTTCGACAGCCAGTACGCGGTGGGTCCGGAGCAGTTCACGGCGCCGTTCGGCTTCAGCATGCCGCCGGCCTGGGCCGCCGTGATCATGCGCCGCTACTTCGAGCTCTACGGCTATTCGCGGGAGGATTTCGCCCGCTTCATCGCCGACAACCGCGCCAACACCTGCCTCAACCCCAACGGCTACTGGCGGGACAAGCCGATGGTCCGCGAGGATTATTTGGCCGCGCGGATGATCGCCGATCCCATGTCGATCCTGGACTGCGACATTCCGGTGGACGGGGCCTGCGCGCTGCTGCTCACCTCGACAGAGCGGGCGCGCGACCTGCGTCAGCCGCCGGCCTTCCTGAGCGGCTTCGCCGCGTCCACCTATCCGCACCCCACAGGCACGGTTATGACCCTCGAGACTCTGTGGGAGGGCTGCGAGCAGACCGCCCGGCGCCTGTGGGAGACCAGCGGCCTGGGACCGCAGGACCTCGACAACGCCCACCTCTACGACGGCTTCAGCATCTTCGTTCCGCTCTGGCTGGAGGGCCTGGGCATCGTGCCGCGCGGCGAGGGGATGGCCTTCCTCCGCGACGGGCATGGCGCCCTCGGCGGCAAGCTTCCGATCAACACCGGCGGGGGCGCGCTCGGCGAGGGGCGCCTTCATGGGATGAGCCACCTGGCCGAGGCCGTGCTGCAGGTCACCGGCCGCGCCGGCGCGCGCCAGGTCCCCGGGGCGAAGCGGGCGGTCGCAACCATCTCCAACGGACTGGTCAAGGCCACCGCCTTTATCTTCAGCGGGGGTTCCTGAGCGGACGGCGGCGAGGAGCGGCGTGATGGCCGGGCGCGTGGACGGCAAGGTCGCGGTCGTGACCGGCGCGGCGATGGGTATTGGCGAGGCCATCGCCCGCCGCCTCGCCGCGGAGGGCGCACGCGTCATGCTTACCGACGTGGCGACCGTCGAAGGTCAGGGGGTGGCGGAAGACCTCGGCTCGTCCGCCGCCTTCCTGCGCCACGACGTGGCGTCGGAAGCCGAGTGGGACGCCGTCCGTGAGGCGGTCCTGGCCGCGCACGGTCGCATCGACATCCTGGTCAACAACGCCGGCGTCCACATCCCGGCCGCGATCGACGAGGCGCGGTTCGAGGACTGGCGCAGGATCCAGTCGGTCAACGCCGACGGCGTCTTCCTCGGCTGCCGCATGGCGGTGCGGGAGATGAAGCGGACCGGCGGCGGCTCCATCGTCAACGTCGCCTCGGTGGCTTCCCATTCCGGCGAGGCGTACGGCGCGGCCTACTGCGCCTCCAAGGGCGCCGTGCGCTCCCTGACCAAATCCGTCGCCGTCTACGGCAAGGCCTTCGGGATCCGCTGCAACAGCGTCCATCCGGGCACGATCGACACGCCGATGGTCTGGAACATCCGCGCTGGCCTGGGCCTGCCGAAGACGGCGCCCGGCGTCGGCGCGCCGGACGATATCGCCAACGCCGTGCTCTACCTGGCCTCGGACGAAGCCCGCTACGTCAACGGCGCCGAGCTCCTGGTCGACAACGGCCGCACGGTCACCCCCCCGCCGCCGGCCACCGATTGAGCCGGCTCGAAGCTGCATGAGGAAGCACCATGGAATCCCGTGAAATCCGGCTCGTCAGGCGCCCGGTCGGCATGCCGCAGCCGACGGACTTCGAAGCGGCGACCGTGGCCGTGCCCCCGCCGGGCCTGGGCGAGGTCACGGTGCGCAACCTCTTCATGGGCGTCGATCCCGCCATGCGCGGCCGGATGAGCGACGCCAAGAGCTATGTGCCGCCCTTCGAGCTCGGCGCGGCGATGGAAGGATCTTCGATCGGCGAGGTGATCGATTCCCGGGCGGAAGCTTTCAAGCCCGGTGACCTCGTCTTCCACCGCCTCGGCTGGCGCGAGGCCTTCACCGTCCCCGCCGATCGCCTGTCGTTGCGCGACTGCACGCGCCTGCCGCCGGAGGCCTGGCTGCACGCCGCCGGCATGACCGGCCTGACCGCCTATGTAGGCCTCTTTCGCATCGCCGAGATCCGGCCGGGCGATGTGATCTTCGTCTCGGCCGCCGCGGGCGCGGTCGGCTCCCTCGCCTGCCAGATCGCCAAGCTGAAGGGGCACAAGGTGATCGGCGCCGCCGGCGGGGAGCGCAAGGCCGCCTACCTGCGCGACGAGCTGAAGCTGGACGGGGTGGTCGACTACAAGGCCGAGCCCAGCCTCACCAAGGCCGTGGCCCGCGAGATGCGCGCCATCGGGGCGGAAGGCGTCGACGTCTATTTCGACAATGTGGGCGGCGACCATCTGCAGGCGGCGCTGGCCACGGCCAATCCGCACGCGCGCTTCGCGATCTGCGGAATGATCTCCCAATACAATACGATGGACCGTCCCGACGTGCCGCGGAACTTGACCATGCTGATGGTCAAGAAGATCCGCATGCAGGGGTACATCGTGATGGACCACCAGGATCTCGAGCCTTACCTGATCGCGGACATGACCGCCTGGCACATGGCCGGCCTCATCAAGCCGATGGTCACGATCTCCGAGGGGATCGACAACGCCCTGGATTCCTTCTTCGGCCTGTTCCGCGGGGACAATCTCGGGCGGAGCCTCGTGCGCCTTGGCGAACCCAGCCCGAACGCGGCGCTCGCCCGCCCGCAGCCCGCCGGGTCGGCGACCTGACCTGCTGGCGGCCTGACCAGCTGAACGATCGGACAACGGACATGGATTTTCAGTATTCGGACAAGGTCGAGGCCCTGCGTACGCGGGTCCTGGCGTTCATGGACGCGCACGTCTATCCCGTGGAGGCCGAGCGGGACGCCTTCGTCGAGGACCCGGCGAATCTGTGGAAACCCTGGCCGGGCGGCGAGGCGATCAAGGCCAAGGCGCGCGAGCAGGGGCTCTGGAACCTGTTCCTGCCGCATGAATACGGCGCCCTCAGCCCGGGACTGACCAACCTGGAATACGCGCCGCTGGCCGAGATCATGGGCCGGGTGCTGGGCGCTTCGGAGTACTTCAACTGCGCCGCCCCGGACACGGGGAACATGGAGATCCTGGCCAAGTTCGGTTCGCCCGAGCAGCAGGCACGGTGGCTGAAACCGCTGCTGGCCGGCGAGATCCGCTCGGCCTATGTCATGACGGAGCCCGGCGTGGCCTCCTCGGACGCCACCAACATCGAGACTCGCATCGAGGCCGACGGCGACGATTACGTCGTCAACGGCCGCAAGTGGTGGATCAGCGGCGTGATGGATCCGCGCTGCAAAGTCTACATCCTGCTCGGACGCTCGAGCACCGAAGGCCCGCGCCACCAGCAGCACTCGCAGATCATAATCCCCGCAGGCACGCCCGGGGTCGAGATCGTGCGGCCGCTCAGCGTGCTGGGCGCCCACCATTCGCCCGGCGGACATTGCGAAGTCCTCTTTACCAACGTCCGCGTGCCGAAAGCCAACCTCCTGCTCGGCGAGGGGCGGGGCTTCGAGATCGCGCAGGGGCGGCTGGGACCGGGGCGGATCCACCACTGCATGCGGCTCGTCGGCCAGGCCCAGCGGGCGGTGGAGTACATGGCGCACCGGGTGGAGAGCCGGGTGGCGTTCGGCCGCAAGCTGTCCGACCAGTCAAGCATCCGCCAGGACATTGCGCGCTCCTATTGCGAGATCGAGCAGGCGCGGCTGCTGACGCTGAAGGCCGCCGACGCCATGGACCGGGTGGGCAACAAGGCGGCGAAGGACCTGATCGCGGCGATCAAGATTGTCGCCCCACAGATGGCGCAAAGGGTTGCGGACCGAGCGTTGCAGGCCCACGGCGCCATGGGCCTGAGCGCCGACACGCCGGTCGCCGGCGCGTTCGTGAACGCGCGCTACCTGCGCCTCGCCGACGGGCCGGACGAAGTCCACATGGCCCAGCTCGGCAAGCTGAAGATCACTGAGTACGCCGCCCAACCCCTGCGTTGAGGCGATGTCAGAGGCTGCTGACGAGGTGTCCGCCGTCCACGGTCAGCACTGAGCCGGTCATGTAGGCGGACGCGTCTGAGGCCAGGAGCAGCAGCGGGCCGTCGAGATCCTGCAGCCGGCCGGGCCGGCGTTGCGGGATTCGCTTGAGCATTGCCTTGCCGATGTCCGCCGCCCAGAGCTCGGCGTTGACCTCGTTGTCGAAATAGCCGGGCGCCAGGGCGTTCACGCGGATACCGTAGCGCGCCCACTCCAGCGCGAGCGTCTTGGTCAGCTGGATCGCCCCGGCCTTGGAGACCGCATAGGGGGCGACGCCGCCCGCCTGCCGCAAGCCCAGGATCGAGGAGATGTTGATGATAGAGCCGCCGGCCTCGCGCGCCCGCATCGCTCGCGCGGTCGCCTGGGCCAGCAGGAACATGCCCTTTAGGTTGGTGTCGATCACCATGTCCCAATCGGCTTCGGTCTGGTCGAGGGCGGACCCCTTGGTTCCAACCCCGGCGTTGTTCACCAGGATGTCGACGTGCGCGAGCCTAGGCTCGGCGCTACGGATCGACGCCGGATCGGACACGTCGAGCTGGAGTGTCGAGCAGCGGCCGCCGCATGCCGTGATCGCGTCGCCGACGCTCCGCAGCGCGTCCTCGCGCCGGGCGGCGAGGATCACTTCGGCGCCGGCGCTCGCCAGCACTGCGCCGAAATGGGCGCCCAGACCGCTGGAGGCCCCCGTCACCAGAGCCGTCTTGCCCGCCAGGTCGCCGAAGAGCCGGGGGACAGGCGTCGGGGCGGAAAGGGGAGAGGTCGCGGCCGTCATCATTCCCTCCGGACGTGTTGGTCTGCGGGTGCGGCGGGGCTGAAGCCACCCGGCCGCCTGGCCGACAGGCGTGCCCGACGTCGCGCATCATAACTATACCTTCGTGCAGGCTTAGGGGCTCGTCAAATTGGGCGATGGCGCTTTACTTCGCACCGGTCCGCCATGTCCGCGGACCTGGATACTCGCCCGGCCCCCCATTGCGCAGGGGATGACGGCCCTCTAGAAATTGCCCATGGGTGCAAATTCTAGGAGCCATTCGATGTCGGGCCGTCTCGAACGGAAGGTCGCCGTGATCACGGGTGGTGCGAGCGGGATCGGAGCCGCCGCCGCGCGCCTGTTCGTGGCGGAAGGCGCCGCCGTAGTGATCGCCGACATGCAGGTCCAAGCCGGCGAGCGGCTGGCCGGAGACCT
>Ga0070668_100002342_pt1 | contig 13925 bp, 14 predicted proteins | sample KBSS43metaG_FD_64661 | JGI IMG/M metagenome (GOLD analysis project Ga0070668, IMG submission 64661) | Switchgrass rhizosphere microbial communities from Kellogg Biological Station, Michigan, USA - KBS S4-3 metaG | ecosystem: Host-associated > Plants > Roots > Rhizosphere > Soil ... | reverse complement strand
CGCGAAAAGCAGGGCGTGTTTCGACTTCGCCTGAACTCCAACCGGCTCGAGCCCATCGGGGACCATGCCGGCGCATCGATCAGTGATTTCAAGCTCTCAGCCGACCACACGAAGCTGATCTACCACCTCTCGGACTCTGGCGGCGACGGCGCCCACTGGCTCTACGACATCAAGACCGGTCGCGAGACCAAATTGGAATCGCTTACCAAGGCCATCGGACCTTGGGATGACCTCGCTTATTCGGCCGACGCAAGCAAAGTGGCTTTTGTACCCAGGCCCGGAGACGGCGAAGCAATCTCGATCATGGACCTGCGAACCAGACGCGCCTCGTCCTACGCGCTGCCCGCCGCCACTCCCGTTCGTGACACCATCCTGTTCGGGTTGACGTGGTCGCGGTCTGAAACCGAGGTTCTGGTTGGCCGACGTTGGCGAGAGCGCGAGGACTTCTGGTCTATCAACCCCAGTTCCGGGGCAGTTCAGAAGATCGCGGCGAAGCGCGTAGCCGCATCCGACCCGACTGAATCCTCAATCCACTACTTTCGAAACGGCGTGGACATTGGAAATGACTGCATAATGTGCGGCACCCCGCGCGGTGCATCGGCTGTGCGCCTTGCCGGTGGAGCGCGGGCGGTCCGGACGTCGAAGGGCGATCTCGCGATCGAGAGACCGGGCGCGCCAGCAATCACCTTCGCGAAAGCTGAAGCGGCCCAGCCGGTCAAACTGCCTTCGGGAGAGTTAGCCATCTCAGCGTGCGACGGGGTCCAGGTGGGCCTCCTCGGCGCGTTCGACGGCCGCTACATTGTCTATTCGAGAAACGGCGATCTTTGGGTTTACGGTCTGTCGGAAGCGCGACGCGCAATTCTCCCAGGAACATACCTCGTGTGGTGACCCGGTCCGCCCGTTACGACCGCTCACCACCCTGACCGGTCTTTCCTACCGTCCGCTCTCGGTCTGACGCTGCAACGCGGACCTTGGATCAGTCTGGCCTCTCACTCGACGTCCTGAAGCTCTATCGTCGACGAGGCACGGCCAGCGGGGCGAGCTGATAGAGGCAACTTTGCCCGTCGAATGGCCGCTTCTTCGGAGCCAAATTCTTCAGGCAGCGCCTCGCGGAACGGATGCGCACCACCCGCCCTTCGACGAGGTTCGCCTCACAGATCACCGACCGCGTGGACTGCCAGAGGCTGGCGCCGCCGCCCAAGGTCCCAATCAAGGCGCACTCATAATTCTTATACTGCGCCCACGCCTGCTGCTGGTCCCGCAGTGCGTCGATGAGGCGCTCCTCGAATTGCAGGGCCGCTTCGGGCTCGCGCCTGGCGAGCAGTCCGAGCAGCGCCGCATCTTCATGCTGAAGGATCTTCGCCGCCGCGTCACGACGGGCGACCGCTTTTTTGGCCGACACCCATGGCGCTGCCCTCGGGCCATTCCCGATCCTGCGCCGTCGCGGGCTCATGAGACCCGAGGGCCAGCAGCAAGCTCGTTAGAAAGACGGCGCGGCGCACGCGCGCTTCGTACAGCGCAATCGGCCCGACCTCCATCCCCGAACCATCCCTACGGACACTCCCGCGTCCGGGTATAATGTTCCGTTTTTGTTCTTGCCGATCTCTTCAGGCCAAGCTATCCTGAGACCGCCCGGCGCCTTGGCCGGACGCACCTCGAGAACCGCCGTGACTCTTGAATTCGGATCGGGCGCAACCCCCGGCCGCTCAGGCCCGCCGACCGGCGCCGCGCGGGCGGGGATGTTTACCGGTCAACCCCCCGGTCAACGCCTCTTGCGCCAGCGAGACGCCCGCCGCGTCCGCCCCAGACGCCTGAAATCACAACAGAAATTTCCAGGCCACAGCTTCGCGCAGCCGTCCTCGAAGGGCGCTGACCGCCACCCCGAAAATGTGTTTGCCGACTTAAGCGATAACCGGTCCGGGCGCCGAGGCGCCGCCGCCTACTTCCGCGTGAAGGCGCCGAACTTGGCGTTGAAGCGCGAGACGCGGCCGCCGCGGTCCAGCAGATGCTGGTGACCGCCGGTCCAGGCCGGGTGGGTTTTCGGGTCGATGTCCAGGTGCAGGGTCGCGTCCGGCTTGCCGTAGGTGGAGCGGGTGCGGTAGCTGGAGCCGTCCGTCATCACCACGGTGATGAAGTGGTAGTCCGGATGGGTGTCTTGTTTCATCGCAAGCGCGCCTGACGTATTGGATCGGCCAAGGCCGACGCCCATCAGGACGACGGGCGTAAAATCGGAAGCCGGGCGTATACGCGAAGTGACGGCCGAAAATCAAGGGCGCGAGGTCGTATGACCCATCAGGCCGATCAGAGTTCCGTCGCCGGGCGGCCGGGCGCGGGGGCGGAACTGGCCCAGACGCTGGACGCCGCGGGCGAGCGGCGGAACCGCAGCCGCAACGTGGGCGCCCTGCGCCGGCTGGTTCCGTTCGCCCAGCGGCGCTGGGGCGACGCGGCCCTCTCGACGGTGTTCCTGCTGCTCTCCACCGGGGCGACGCTGGGCCTGTCGGGGGCGGTGCGGCTCCTGGTCGAGCACCTCACCAAGGCCAGCGGCGACCATGCGCAGCAGGGCGCGGTCAACGGCTGGTTCCTGCTGATCGGCGCCGTCTCGCTGTTGCTCGCGTTCTCCACGGCGCTCCGCTACTACTTCGTCACCAAGCTGGGCGAGCGGGTCGTGGCCGACCTGCGCAAGACGGTTTACGCCCATATCCTGACGCTGGACCCGCTGTTCTTCCTGAACATCCGCACCGGCGAGGTGCTGTCGCGGCTGACCACCGACATCCAGATCGTCGAGAACCTGCTCTCCACCTCGATCTCGGTGGCGCTGCGCAACCTGCTCACCCTGGTGGGGGCGCTGGCGCTGCTGGTGGTGGTCAGCCCGCACCTGACCGGCCTCGTGGTGCTGATCTTCCCGGTGGTGCTGGCGCCGCTGTTCCTGTTCGGCCGCCGGGTGCGCCGACTGACCGCCACCACCCAGGACCGGTTCGCAAGCGCCGTGGGCTACGCCGGCGAGAGCCTCGACGCCCTGGAGACCGTGCAGGCGTTCGGGCGCGAGGCCGATGCGGCCGGGCGGTTCGGGGCCGCGGTGGAGGATTCCTTCCGCACCTCGCTGCGCCGGATGAGTGCGCGCGCGGTGATGACGGCCATGGTCATCGCCCTGGTGTTCGGCGGCGTGGTGGCGATCTTCTGGCTGGGCGTGAACGCCGGCCTGCGCGGCGACATGAGCTGGGGCGCGCTGTTCCAGTTCGCCTTCCTGTCGGTGCTGGCGGCCGGCTCGGTAGGGGCGCTGGGCGAGACCTGGGGCGACGTGCAGAAGGCCGCCGGCGCCATGGAGCGGGTCTGCGGGCTGCTGGACGCGCGGCCGATCATCGCCGCCCCGCCGGCGCCAAGGCCGCTGCCCAAGCCGGCGCGCGGGGAGGTGGCCTTCGAGGGCGTGACCTTCGCCTATCCCGGCCGGCCGGACCTGCCGGCGCTGAGCGGCTTCACCCTCAGCGTCAAGCCCGGCGAGCGCGTGGCGCTGGTGGGGCCGTCGGGGGCCGGCAAGAGCACCGTGTTCCGCCTGCTGCTGCGCTTCTACGACCCGCAGGCGGGGACCGTGCGGCTGGACGGCGTGGACCTGCGCGAGGCCGATCCCGCCGAGGTGCGGGCGCGCGCGGCGCTGGTGGCCCAGGATTCGCCGCTGTTCTCCGGCTCCGCCGCCGACAACATCCGATTCGGGCGCGACGGCGCCACCGCCGAGGACGTGCGCGCCGCCGCCCGCGCGGCCCAGGCCGAAGCCTTCCTGGACGCCCTGCCGCAGGGCTTCGAGACCCCGGTGGGCGAGCGCGCCCGCGGCCTTTCCGGCGGCCAGCGCCAGCGGCTGGCCATCGCCCGGGCGCTGGTGCGCGAGGCGCCCCTGCTGCTGCTCGACGAGGCCACCAGCGCCCTCGACGCCGAGAACGAGCGGCTCGTGCAGCGCGCGCTGGACGAGGCGATGAAGGGCCGTACGACCCTGGTCATCGCCCACCGCCTGGCCACGGTGCTCAAGGCCGACCGCATCGTGGTGATGGACCAGGGCCGCGTGGTGGAGGAGGGCGACCACGCCCAGCTCGTCAAGCGCGGCGGGCTCTATGCGCGGCTGGCCTCGCTGCAGTTCGGCGAGGCGGCTTAGGGGTGCTTGGCCGCCCACATGCCGCGGTAGGCTTCCTCGAGGAATCTGGTGAAGCGCGGCCCGTCGCAGAACGTCGAATCCTCGAGCCGCCGGCGCAGGTCGAAGCGCAGGGCCGCCAGCTCCGGGAGGCTCGCCGCCAGGCGGCAGGCGATCTCGACGTAGTGGTCGGGGTCTTCGGCGACCCATTCCTCCAGGCCCAGGGCGGCCAGGATGCTCTGGCTCATGCGCCCGGCCCAGCGATCTCCCCGCCGGGTGACCAGCGGAACTCCCATCCATAGGGTCTGCGCCGTCGTGGTGCAGCCGCCGAACGGAAACGGGTCGAGGGCGATGTCGACCCGGTTGTAGGCCGCCATCGCCTCGGCCAGGGGCGAATGGCCTTCCAGGATCAGGCGGTCGCCGTCGACGCCGTGGCCTTCGAACTGGGCGCGCAGGCTCGCCCGGCAGCCCTCGTCCGCCAGGCTCACGGTCTTGAGGAACAGGCGCGAACCCGCCACCCCCCGCAGGACGGCGGCCCAGGTCGCCACGGCCTCGGGACTGATCTTCGCGCGGTTGTTGAAGCAGCCGAAGGTCACGAAGCCGTTCGCCAGACCGGGAAACGGTCCCGTCTCCACGTCGAGCGCCGGCGGCGAATAGCAGAGGTAACATTCCGGCAGTCGCCAGACGGCTTCGGTGAACCGCGCTTCCTCGCCCGGCGGCGCCACCCAGCGGTCGGCCAGGATGTAGTCGATGGTCGAAAGCCCGGTGGTGCCGAAATAGCCGAGCCAGGTCACCTGCACGGGCGCCGGCCGGGTCGCGAACAGCGACAGGCGGTTCGCCTCGGTGTGGCCGGAGAGGTCGACGAGGATGTCGACCTCGTCGCGGCGGATCAGGGCGCCGGCCTCGGCGTCCGACATCCCGGCGATAAGCCGCCACTGGTCGGCCGACGCCCGCAGGCGTTCGGTCAGGGAATCGGCGAAGGTGGCGTTGCTGTAGCAGACGGCCTCGACCTGGGTGCGGTCGTGCGCAGCCAGCACGCGCTCGAGGAAGAAGCCCACCGGGTGGGTCCGGAAATCGGCCGAGACATAGCCGACGCGCAGCCGTCGGCCCGGGTCGGCCGCGTTCCGGAACGCCGGCGCCGGCGCCGGCCGCTCCACCTGCCGGGCGAAGGCCCGCGCCTGTTCGAGGATCTCGGCCTCCGAGTGCCGCGCCGAGGAATACAGCGTCATCAGGAGATTGGAGTGCGCCTCCAGGAGGTCCGGCTTCAGCTCGACGGCCTTGCGATAGCAGGCCAGCGCCTCGTCGATCTCGCCCCGGCTCGTCAAGGCGTTGCCCAGGTTGCTATGGGTCTGCGCATAGCCGGGCTTGAGGTCGAGGGCCCGGCGGAAGCAGGTGATCGCCTGGTCCAGGCGCCCCTGACGCCGCAGCGTGTTGCCGAGATTGTTGTAGGCTTCCGCGTGGTCCGGCTTGAGGTCGAGGGCCCTGAGATAGCTGAGGGCCGCCTCGTCCAGGCGCCCGAGTTCCTGCAGCACGAAACCCAGGGCGCAGTGGCCCTCCGGATCATCCGGCTTGAGGTCGCGCGCCCGTCGAAAGCTGGCCGCCGCGTCCTCCAGGCGTCCCTGGTCCCTGAGCGCATGGCCCAGGTTGGAATGGTAGGGCGCGACCTTGGCGTTGATGGCGATGGCCTTGCCGATCAGGTCGACGGCCACGTCGTAGCGGGCGGCGTGGATGGCGATTACGCCCAGCATGTGCAGGCTGTCGGCATGGCGAGGGTCGCTCGCCAGCACCTGCCGGTAGAGCCGCTCGGCGTCGTCGATCCGACCGGCCTGATGCTGCTGAACAGCGCTCCTGAACTGTTGCCGAACCGCGGGCGATCCGCCCGGGAGCAGGGGTGCGCCCTGCTTCCTTGCCGCTCGGCGTTGTCGTCGATTCATCGGGGCGTCTGTTCACCGTCATCGGCGCCGGCCGACGCTCAATCCGGCCAGGCCCTGGAGCGGACCGCGTCGGATGTTAATGGGTGGCGTCTGATCGCATATTATCGCGCGGGACAGGGGTCAAGCACGCCGCCGGTCGACGCCGCCTAAGCCGCCGCCCTCAGCTTATCCAGCAGCTGCGGCTGGATCTCCTGCGCGCCGGCGCAGACCGAGCCGGTCTCCAGCACCGCCTCGCCGCCGTCGGCGTCGCGGACCACCCCGCCGGCCTCGGTGACCAGCAGCAGGCCCGCGGCCAGGTCCCAGGGCTTCAGGTCGCGCTCCCAGAAGGCGTCGAAGCGGCCCGCGGCCACATAGGCCAGGTCCAGGGCCGCCGAGCCGAAGCGGCGCACGCCCGCCACCCGCTGGCTCACCTGGTGCAGCTCCTTCAGGAACCGGGCGTGCTGGCCGTGGCCCAGGAAGGGGATGCCGGTGGCGATCACCGCCTCGTCCAGCCGGGTGCGGGCGGACACCCGCAGGCGCTTGTCGTTGACGAAGGCGCCCTTGCCCTTCTCGGCCCAGTAGAGCTCGTTGGTGATCGGATTGTGGGTCACCGCCGCCACGATGACGCCGTCGCGCTGCAGGGCGATGTTGATGGCGAAGTGCGGGATGGCGTGCAGGAAGTTGGTGGTGCCGTCCAGCGGGTCGACGATCCAGGTGTGGGTCTTGTCGGTGCCCTCGATCAAGCCGCGCTCCTCGCCCAGGAAGCCATAGCCGGGGCGCGACTTCGCCAGGGCCTCGAACAGGGTCTGCTCGGCCTTGAGGTCGGCGGCCGAGACGAAGTCGGCGGCGCCCTTCTTGGAGACCTGCAGCTCGGCCACCTCGCCGAAATCACGGTTGAGGCCGCGCGCGGCCTTGCGCGCGGCGTCGGACATCACCTTCAGGAGGGCGGACTGGGTGGACATGGGGTTTTTTTGGGGGAACTTTCGGAAGATCGCGGCCGGAACCTAGTGGGGCGGTCCCCCCAAGGCAAGGCGGGCGGTCAGGGCCGCTCGGCGAGCCCGCGGGCGATCGCCGCGTTCAGGGCCTTCACGGCGGCGGCGGGGCCTTCGGGGTAGCCCCAGACGCCGGACGAGACGGCCAGGAAGTCGGCGCCCGCCGCGGCGACCAGGTGGGCGTTGTCGGCGGTGATCCCGCCGACGGCGACGCAAGGGGTCTGCATGATCTCCTGCCAGTCGGTCAGGATCTCCAGTTCGGCGCGGGTCGGGGCGTCCTTGGTGGTGGTGGGGAAGAAGGCGCCGAAGGCCACATAGTCCGCGCCGGCCTCCGCAGCCTCCATGGCCAGGTGCCGGCTGTCGTGGCAGGTGACGCCCACCATCCGCTGCGGACCCACCAGCCGGCGAGCCTCGGCGTAGGGCGCGTCGTCCTGGCCCACGTGCACGCCATCGCAGTCCAGCTTCGCGGCCAGGTCCGGGCGGTCGTTGAGGATCACCGCCACCCCTCGGGCGTGGGCGATGGGGGTCAGCACGTCCGCCGCTGCGGCGACGATGGCGTCATCCACGCCTTTCAGCCGCAGCTGCAGGGCGGCGACGTCGCCGGCGTCCAGGGCGTGGGCGAGGTCGCGGCCGAAGGCGGCCAGGTCGTCCAGGCGCGGCGGGGTGATCAGGTAGAGGCGGCAGTGGGGGAGCATGCGCGCTTTCTAACGCGGAATGCGCCGAGGTCGACCGCCTACCGCAGCAGGGCCTTCATCCCGTAGGCCACGGCGGCGGTCGCCAGGAGCGCGGCCGTCGCCAGGCCGAAGAACCAAGCCAGCTGCTTCCACAGCGGCGCGGGCGGCGCGCCGGGGTCGGGGGGCGGTTCAATGATAGCCCGCATCGGCGCCGACCTTGCCGCGGAACAGCCAGTAGACCCAGACGGTGTAGCCCAGGATCAGCGGCAGCAGGATGGCGACGCCCCCCAGCATCAGGCCGAGCGCGTTGTCGGCCGAGGCGGCCTGCCAGAGCGTGAGGCTGTAGGGGGCGACATAGGGGAAGAAGCTGACCGCGAGCCCCAGGTAGCCGGAGAGAAACAGCAGGGCCGCGCCGACGAAGGGCACGCGGTGGGCGTTCCGCGCCAGGCCGAGGGCGACGAGGCCCAGGCCCGCGGCGCCGATGGCCGGCACGACCAGGCGGGGCCCGAGGCGGGCGAGGTCGAAGCCGCCGCCCTCGAAGCCCCAGCGCACGGCCACCCGGGGGTCGACATAGAGGGTGGCGACGCTGACGGCGCCCAGCAGCACGGCCACGGCCACGGCGGCGATGACGGCCCAGCGGCGCGCCAGGTCCTGCAGCTCGCCCTCCGTCCGCCAGATCAGCCATCCGGCGCCCAGCAGGGCATAGCCGGCGGCCAGGCCCGCGCCGGCGGTGAGCGAGTAGGGGGACAGCCAGTCGAAGGGGCCGCCGGCGAAGGCGCCGTGCTTCACTGCGATGCCCTGGATGAAGCCGCCCAGCACGCAGCCCTGGGCGAGGGCGGCGATGAGCGAGCCGCCGGCGAAGGCGGCGGTCCAGAAAGGCTTGCTGCGCCGTCGCCCGTGCAGCCGGAACTCGAAGGCCACGCCGCGCAGGATCAGGCCCAGCAGCATGGCGATCAGCGGCAGGTAGAGCGCCGGGGCCACCACCGCGTAGGCGGCGGGGAAGGCCGCCAGGAGGCCGCCGCCGCCCAGCACCAGCCAGGTCTCGTTGCCGTCCCAGACCGGGGCGATGGAGTCCATCATCACGTCGCGGCGTTCCTTGGAGCCCGCGAAGGGGAAGAGGATGCCTATGCCCAGGTCGAAGCCGTCCAGCAGCACATAGAGCAGCACGGCGACGGCGATGATCCCGGCCCAGATCAGCGGCAGGTCGAGGCTCATGGGGTGGGCTCCGGATCGGGCTCGTCCGGCGCGGCGGCCAGCGCCGAGCCGGGCGCCCGGGCCTGGGACGACGGGCCATCGCGCGAACCGGCCACGGGGCCCTGGGCGATCAGCCGCAGGATGTAGAGGACGCCTGCGCCGAAGATCAGGGCGTAGACGACCATGAAGGCCAGCAGCGAGGCCGAGACCGCGCCCGCGGCCACCGGCGAGACGCCGTCGGACGTGCGCATCACGCCGTAGATCACATAGGGCTGGCGGCCCACCTCGGCCACGATCCAGCCGGCGATCACGGCCACGAACCCCATCGGCCCCATGGCGACGCAGGCCCAGAGGAACGGCCGGGTGCGCTCGACGCTGTCGCGCCAGGTGAGCCAGGCGCCCCAGAAGCCCAGTCCGATCATCGCCAGCCCGAGTCCGACCATCACGCGGAAGGCCCAGAACACCAGGAAGACCGGCGGCCGGTCGGCGGGCGTCCACGCTTTCAGGCCCTTGACCTCGGCGTCCAGGCTTCCCGCGGTGATCAGGCTGCCGACCCTCGGAATCGAGACTTCCCAGCGATTGCCGGCGATCGCGCGGTCCGGCCAGGCGACCACGTGGAAGGCCTGGCCGGCGCGGGTCTCCCAGAAGGCTTCGATGGCCGCGAGCTTCGCCGGCTGATGCTGCAGCACCAGCCGGCCCGAAATGTCGCCGGCGACGAGCTGCAAGGGGGCGGCGATGGCGAACATGCCGATGGCCATGCGCAGCGCCAGCTTCGATTCGGCCTCGTCGGCGTGGCGCAGCAGCCGCCAGGCCGACGCGGCGCCCACCACCAGGGCCGTGGTCAGGTAGGCGCCGATCACCATGTGCGCGAACCGGGCCGGGAAGGTGGGCGAGAAGATCACCGCCATCCAGTCCGTGGCCCGCAGCGTTCCGTCGGCTCCTTGCGCGAACCCCGTCGGATGCTGCATCCAGCTGTTGGCCGAGATGATCCAGAAGGCCGAGATCAGGGTGCCGATCGCCACGATCACCGTGGCGGCGAAGTGCAGGCCCGGCCCCACCTTGCGCCAGCCGAACAGCATCACGCCCAGGAAGCTCGCCTCCAGGAAGAAGGCCGTCAGCACCTCGAAGGCCAGCAGCGGCCCGATCACCGGCGAGGCGGCCGCGGAAAAGGCGCTCCAGTTCGTCCCGAGCTCGTAGCTCAGCACCACGCCGGTCACCACCCCCATGCCGAAGGAGATGGCGAAGACCTTCAGCCAGAACATGTAGAGCGCCTGGAACGCCGCGTTGCGGGTGGCCAGCCACAGCCCCTCCAGCACCGCCAGGAAGCTCGCCAGGCCGATGGTGAAGCTCGGGAAGATGATGTGGAACGCGATGGTGAAGGCGAACTGCAGCCGCGACAGGAGAAGGGCGTCGAAATCCATGCGTCAGGACCCTGCGCGCGGCCGCGCGTAACGGCCACGCTATCGCCAGAACGCGCGATCGGGAAATGCGCCGCCGCGACATACGGTCGCGCTTCCCTCATCGGCGGCCAGCAAGTTGCAAACGAGTTGCAATGTCGTTCGCATTTGCTACAACAAGGGTACGCCTGATCAGGGAGCTGGGCCGTCGTGTACGTCTGCAATTGCAATGGCATCCGCGAACGCCAGGTGCGCGCGGCCGTAGAGGCCGGCGCCCGGCGCCCGGCGGATATCTTCAAGGCCTGTGGCGCCCGGCCCCAGTGCGCCCGCTGCGTCTGCGACATGCGCGAGTTCCTGCAGCAACAGGGCGAGGCGCTGCGCTACGCCGCCGAATAGGGCGCATCCGCAACACAGATCAGGCCGTTCCGTCGTCGGCTGACGATTGGCTTTGACTTGCGCCGCCCGGCGCAGGACGTTCGGCCGAGATTCGTAGGAGCACCCCATGCAAGGCGATGTCGCCATCATCCGGCTGTTGAACGCCGTGCTCACGAACGAGCTGACGGCGGTCAATCAGTATTTCCTGCACGCGCGGATGTACGAAAACTGGGGTTTCAAGCGCCTGGGCAAGCTGATCTACGAGGAGTCGATGGGCGAGATGAAGCACGCCGACAAGCTGATCAAACGCATCCTGTTCCTGGAGGGCCTTCCCAACCTGCAGGACCTGCAGAAGCTCAAGATCGGCGAGTCGGTGGCGGAAGGCCTGGCCGCGGACCTCAGCATCGAAGTGGGCGGCCGGACGACCCTCGTGGACGGCATCCGCCAGTGCGAGCAGGCCAGCGACTACATCTCCCGCCAGATCCTGCGCGAGATCCTCGACGACACCGAAGAGCACATCGATTTCCTGGAGACTCAGATCGCGTTGATCGCCTCCGTCGGCGAGCAGAACTATCTGCAGAGCGCCGTAGGCGAACTCGAAGGGTGAGGAACGCCCGCGCACGGCGCGGGCCAGTCCAGGAACCAAGCGCATCCGCGGCTGTTTCCCCGCTGCGATAGGGCTGGGAGACCGCCATGCAAGCCGAATCCGTCCGCAGCGCGTTCGACAAGGCGGCCAACAGCGAAGGGCGGTCGGTCCGGCACATCGTCACCGGCCTGGCGCTGACGGCCGGCGCGGTGCTGGCCTCGGCGGCGGTCTCGGGCCTCAGCGCGCCCACCAAGCTCAATCCCAAGGCCAAGGCGGCGTACGACGCGCTGGCGAAGCCATCCTTCGCGCCGCCCCGGGAGACCTTCGCCCTGATCTGGCCGCCTCTGTTCCTCGCGCTGACGATCTCGGGCCTGCGGGTGTGGAACGCCCCGCCCAGCCGCGCGCGCAGCCAGGCGCTGGGACTCTGGGGCGCGGTGCAGGGGCTGAACGCGCTGTGGATGGCGCTGGGGCCGCGCCGCCTCGGCGCCCAGTTCGCCGCTGCCATGGCCTCGTTCGCGGCCTCGGCGGCCTATGTCTGGCGCGCCCGGGCGGTGGATCGGCCGGCTTCGAACCTGGTGGCCCCCTACCTCGGCTGGATCAGCTTCGCCAATGCGCTCACCGGCGAGTTCTGGCGCAAGAACCCGCCGCGGCCGACCATCCACTGACGTCAGTCGGCGGGTCGCCTCTCAGGCCGCCTGTTCGAGAGCCCCTTCCCACTTGCCGAGCGAGGCCAGGCTGTTCATGCGGGCGCGGTGGGCGAAGGCGCGCTGGGCGGCGGGCACGTTCGCGGCCTTGCCGGACCAGGCCTTCTGCGGCGCAGCCTGCAGGGCGCGGCCGTAGGAGAAGGTCATCCGCCAGGGGAAGCCGCCGATCTTGTTCATGGCGTCGAGGTGCGCGGTGGCCTGCTCGTCCGACTGGCCGCCGGACAGATAGGCGACGCCCGGCACCGCCGACGGCGTCGTGGCCTTCAGGGCCGCGATGGTGCGTTCGGCCACCTCCTGCACGGAGGCCTGGGCGCCGCATCGCTTGCCGCAGACCACCATGTTGGGCTTCAGCACGATGCCTTCGAGCGCCACGCGCTGCTCGTAAAGCTCCTGGAACACCGTCTGCAGCACCCAGCGGGTGACCTCGTCGCAGCGGGCGATGTCGTGGGCGCCATCCATCAGGACCTCAGGCTCGACGATGGGGACGATCTGCGCCGCCTGGCAGATGGCCGCGTAGCGGGCGAGCGCATGGGCGTTGGCCTTCACCGCGCCCCAGGTGGGGACGCCCTCGGCGATGTCGACCACGGCGCGCCACTTCGCGAAGCGGGCGCCCTGGGCGTAGTCCTTCGCCAGCCGTTCGCCGAGGCCGTCGAGCCCCTCGGTAAGCGTCTCGCCCGGGAAGCCGGCCATCGGCTTGGCGCCCTTGTCCACCTTGATGCCGGGGACCGCGCCCGACTGCTCGATCAGCTTGACCAGCGGCGTGCCGTCGGCGGCGTTCTGGTAGAGGGTCTCCTCGAAGAGGATGACGCCGCCGATGTAGTTGCGCAGGGCGTCGGTCGCGCGGAACAGGCACTCCCGATAGTCGCGCCGGGCGCCCTCGTTGTTCTCCACGCCGATCGCATCGAAGCGTTTCTGGATCGTGCCGGTGCTTTCATCCGCCGCCAGGATGCCCTTGCCGGGGGCGATCATGCGATTGGCGATGTCGTTCAGTGCGTCGAGGTTCACGTCTCTTCCCTGTCAGGCTTGCGTCTTCGCGCGCGCCGTCAGGGTATCACCGGCGTCGGCGGTCGCCACCCGCCTCCCGTCCGCCGGAGCGGGCCGCGCCGCTATTCGGCCGCCTGCCGCGAGATTCCGATCTGCGGGGCCAACTCCCCCGAGCCATAGCGCTTGGCCATGGCCGACAGCGGCAGCGGGGTGATCTTGCTGGCCCAGCCGGCCGTGCCGAACTCCTCGAACCGCTGCCGGCAGACGGCGCGCATCGCGTCCATGGCGGGCTTCAGGTACTTGCGCGGGTCGAACTCGCCGGGGGTCTCGGCGAACACCTTGCGGATGGCGCCGGTCATGGCCATCCGGTTGTCGGTGTCGATGTTGATCTTGCGGACGCCGTGCTTGATGCCGCGCTGAATCTCCTCCACCGGCACCCCCCAGGTCTGGGGCATCTCGCCGCCGTACTTGTTGATGACGTCCTGCAGGTCCTGCGGCACCGAGGACGAGCCGTGCATCACCAGGTGGGTGTTGGGCAGCCGGCGGTGGATCTCCTCGATGACGTTCATGGCCAGCACCGCCCCGTCGGGCTTGCGGGTGAACTTGTAGGCCCCGTGGCTGGTGCCCATGGCGATGGCCAGGGCGTCCACCTCGGTGGCCTTGACGAAGTCCACGGCCTGATCGGGATCGGTCAGCAGCTGGTCGTGGCCCAGCTTGCCCTCGAAGCCGTGGCCGTCCTCCTTCTCGCCCATGCCGCTCTCGAGGCTGCCCAGCACGCCGAGTTCGCCCTCGACGGAGGCGCCGACCCAGTGGGCCATGTCCACCACGCTCCTGGTGACGCGGACATTGTAGTCGTAGTCGGCGGGGGTCTTGGCGTCGGCCTTCAGCGAGCCGTCCATCATCACCGAGGTGAAGCCGAACTGGATCGCCGTGGCGCAGGTGGCTTCGTTGTTGCCGTGGTCCTGGTGCATGCAGATCGGGATGTGCGG
>Ga0070668_100002341_pt1 | contig 13925 bp, 10 predicted proteins | sample KBSS43metaG_FD_64661 | JGI IMG/M metagenome (GOLD analysis project Ga0070668, IMG submission 64661) | Switchgrass rhizosphere microbial communities from Kellogg Biological Station, Michigan, USA - KBS S4-3 metaG | ecosystem: Host-associated > Plants > Roots > Rhizosphere > Soil ... | reverse complement strand
CGCCAGCGCGGATTGAGGGTCTGGCACTGCGGACCGAACAGGCCGGCGCAGTCGTACTCGTCCTCACCCGGCAGCGGGATGGTGCTCGCCTTGATCACGTAGGAGCCGTAGAAGGCGACCGACAGGCGGCCGATGTTGTCGATCCCGAAGTCTTCCAGCGGCACGTTGTAGGTGGCCTGGAAGTCGACGCCCGAGAAGGTCTGCGCGCCGATGTTGACGCTCGTCCCGGTGATGTAGCCGCCCGCCTGGGCCGACGTGCCGAACAGGATGCCGTTCGGCGCGCGGACGATCTGGCTGCAGAACGTCTCGTCACCGGTCTTCAGGCACTTGTCCAGGATAACGCCCAGCGGGATGGCGCCGATCACGTCCTTCAGGTCAATGTAGTAGTAGTCGACGCTGGCGGTGAAACCACGGATGAAGCGCGGCGTGGTGGTGAAGCCCACCGAGTAGGTCTTAGCCATTTCCGGGCCGAGCGCCGGGTTGCCGCCGTTGAGCACCGCGCACTGGCCGGACGGGCATTGCGGGACCACCCCAACCTGCGCCGGCGTCAGGCCGGTCCGCACGCACTGGGCCACGGTCGCCGGTGCGGTGGAGCCCGCGGCGCAGGGGTCATCGGAGACCTGGCTGGTGTTTGTGACCGCCTGCGGCGTGTAGAGCTCGAGAATGTTCGGCGCGCGGATGGCCTTTTGGTAGGAACCGCGGAAGCGGATGTCCGACGTCGGCGAATAGTTCAGGCCGAGCTTGTAGGTCTTGGCCTGGATACCGGTCGAGTAATCCGAGTAACGGTAGCCCAGCTCGGCGCTGAGGTCGTTCACAAAGGCCATGTCGCTAACGATCGGCAGGCGCGCCTCGCCGTAGACTTCCGCCACGCGCAGGCTGTTGTCGATCGGGGTCGAGGCGCCGCCGGCGCCGGAGAGATCGCCGCTGAGCTGGGCGGCGTCGGGCGCGAAATCAAGGTGGGTGCGCCGCTGATGGAAGCCGAACGCCACGCCCACGCCGTCCTTCGCCCAGGGTGACTTGACCCCGTAGTCGCCGAGATCGCCGGTCACGGTGCCTTCGATGATCCGCTCGGTGAGCGAGCCGCGCGACGTCCCCGTGATGTCCAGGTAGGCCAATGCGGCGTCGGTCACGCCGCCGTTCTGGAAGATGTTGTAGGGCACGCAGGAGCCGCCAGAGACACAGACGGGTCCGTTCGGGCCCTGCACGACCTGGAGCGCGTTCTGCAGCCTGGAAACGCTGAGGTAGTTCTCCTTGGCCTCGTTGAAGCTCGTATAGTAGTAGGATCCGTACAGGTCGTATTTCCACGACCCGGTAATCGCACCCTTCACCCCGAACACGCCGCGGTAGTTCTGGTGTTCGTAGAAGGTGTTCCGACCACCGCCTTCAATATTGCGGCGGCCGATCAGGAGGTCCTTGCTGGCGCCCGAGGCGACGTCGGCGGCCGAGCAGCCGATCACGCCGCGTTGTTGGGCGCTCATGAATGCGTTGTTACAATTGATCAGGAAGCCGCCGTTGGGCGAGGCGCCTGTGCCCTGGAAAAGCCCCGTGGGCGCGATCAGCACGTTCGTCCGGTCGTGCATGAAGCTGAAGTCAGAATAGAGCTCGGCGTGCTCATTGACCTCGTACCTGGCGAAATAGCCGCCCGAGTAACGGGTGCTCTGCTGAATGAGGTAGGCGTAGTCGTTGGAATTGAAGAACGGCGGCGGCGTCGTGAGCGCGTTCGCATTCCAAGCCGCGAATTGGTCGCCGACGACCGCAATCTGGGTCGGCGAGCCGGGCAAGGCGAAGGCCGCGCCTGTCGCCGACAGCCACTGGTTCGAGTTCGGGGAGCCCGCGCAGCTCGCCACGCCGGCCCCGCTGGCCACGATCTGGCAGGCCGCGTAGTCACGCTTGCTCTGCGCCACCGGGCTCTGGTCGTGATAGGCGAAGTAGCCCGTGACGTTGCCCTTCCCGTCCGGCGCATTGGCGCCGAAGATCAGGCTTACGTCCGTCGACTTGCCGTCCCACACGTTCTTCTTGGGCTGCGACACTTGCCGCGGGGCGAGCAGGCTTTGCGCGAATTCATTGTGTTGCTTGTGCTGGAAGACGCCCCACTGGCCGTCGATCTGCACGCCTTCGAAATTGCGCTTCATCACGAAGTTGACGACGCCGGCCACGGCGTCCGACCCATAGACCGCGGAGGCGCCGCCCGTCAGCACCTCGACCCGGTCGATCAATTGCGACGGGATCTGGTTGAGGTCCGCCGAAGGATTGGGGTTGCCGGTGTTGGGGTCGCCGATGCCGAGCCGGCGACCGTCCACCAGCACCAGCGTGCGGACCTGGCCCAGGCCGCGAAGGTCGACCGTGGACGTGCCGCCAGGACCGCTCAGGGGATTGGACGTGCTGGAAAACCCGGCTTGGCTGTTCTGCGACACCTGCGGCAGTTGGTTCAGCAGGTCGGCAGTCATCGGGCGGCCGCCCAAGACCACTTCCTGGCTGCCCACCACTTGGACCGGGCTGACGCTCGTCAGGTTGGGCTGCGGGATCCGCGAGCCGGTCACGACGATCTCGGAGACTTCGGCGTCCTGCGCAAACGCAGGGGTTGCAGCCAGCGCCGCCATCGCGGCGCCGCAGATCATCGAGGAGGCCAACAGGCGCTCCCTCACAGTGTTGATTTTCAAGGTCTAGATCCTCCAGCCGCCCGCGCCGTCACAACCACGCTGGCCAGCCCTCTGGTGAGTCAGGGTCCCGCGGCGAAGCTCGCCCGGTTACATTCCTGTTACGGAGGTTACGAAGGAAGGGTCAACGGGCGCGCCATATGTGAAACACCAACGTGGCCGCGCTGTCGCTTTCTGGTCACAGTTCGTGCGTCGCGATACACGCCGCGCAAAATTCTGCCCCTCGGCAGCGGTCGCGGAACTCAGCCGCCCGCCTTTGCGCCCTCGAAACAGAGATATTTTGACCTGTGGTGGTCGATGATGTTGTCCACCCAGCCCGTCACCTTGGGACTCACCAGGTTCTTGTTCACGTAGAAGAACACCGGCGCCACCGTGGCGTCGCGCAGCATCACCGCCTCGGCCTCGGCAAGGTCGTTCGCCCGCAGTTTCGCATCTGGCTGGTGGTCGGCCTTGGCCAGCAGGGCGTCGAACACCGGGCTCTTGTAGTCGCCGTAGTTCTGCGCGCCGGTGGAGGACTGCTGCAGGTAGAGGAAGCTCATGGCGTCGTTGAAGTCGGCGATCCAGGCGGCGTCGGCCACTTCGAAGTCCCGCGCGCGATAGGCGGCGTAGGCGATCTGGGTTTCGTTCTGCATCAGGTCCGCGTGGACGCCGATGGCCTTCCAGTCGGCCTGGATGGCCGGCATGAACAGCATCGGGTCAGGCGTGTTGCGGTGCTTGATCGAGGTGCGCAGCGGACTGCCCGGCCCGTAGCCGGCCTGGGCCAGCAGCACCCGGGCCGCGGCCTGGCGCCGCTCCAACGGCCATTTCGCCCACACCGGCGGCGTCGCGGGCTGGTAGTTCGCCACGCCGGGCGGGACGAAGGTGTAGGCGGGGACCTGGCCCCCGCGCAGCAGCTTCCTGGTGATGAAATCGCGATCGATGGCCATGTCGAGGGCGACGCGCACCCGGCGGTCCTTGAAGGCCGGGACATGGGTGTTGAACACCAGATAGGCCACGCCGAGGTAGGTGTGCGTGCGCACATACCCGGGCATCTGCTGGCGCAAGAAGGCGATGCGGTTGGACTGGATGTCGTCGTTGACGTCCAGTTCGCCGCGCTTCACCCGCCGCTCGGCGCTGATCGCATCGTTGGTCGGGTAGTAGTAGATCTCGTCCAGGCAGACCTTGTCCGCATCGTAGAACCGAGGGTTCTTGACCACCTTCACGTAGTCGCCCAGCCGCCATTCGGTGAGCCGGAACGGGCCGTTGCCGACGTAGTGCGCTGGCTGGCTCCAGGCGGCGCCCCACTTTTCCACCACATGCCTGGGCACCGGGTACATGGTCTGATGCTTGGCCAGTTCCAGCAGGTAGGGCGCCGGGTGTTCGAGGGTGATCTCCAGCACCTTCGGCGTAATGGCGCGCACGCCCAGGGTCTCCTTGGCGGCCTTGCCTTCGTTCACGGCCTGGGCGTTCTTGATCAGGTAAAGCAGCGAGGCGTATTCCGACGCCGTGTCCGGGAGCATGATGCGGCGCAGGGAGAACACGAAGTCGTCGGCGGTCACCGGCACGCCGTCCGACCAGAGCGCGTCGCGCAGGTAGAAGGTCCAGGTCAGGCCGTCCGGGCTGGTGGTCCAGCGCTCAGCCATGCCCGGGATCGCACGGCCGGCCGCGTCGTCGGTCACCAGGCCCACGATGACGTCGGAGACGATGTTGTCCTCCCAGGTGCCGGTGGCCTTGTGCGGATCGAGCGTGGCGGGCTCCGACCCATTGCCCTTCAGCAGGCAGACCTTCCCAGGCGGGCAGGCGGGCCGCGCGGGCTTGCCGGGCGCGCATCCCGCCGCGAACGCAGCGCAGGCCAGCAGGATCGATAGATTGCGCAAGGCGCTGAGCGCCGTATCAATGGGATGGGGATGCGACATGGACGAGCAGCGATGACAGGTTTTCGGGCGCGGGCAAGCGTCGCGGCGGGCATGTGCGCGGCCCTGCTGGCCGGACAGGCCGCCGCGCAAACCAAGCCGGAGGCGCGCTCCGCCGTGCTGCAGCGCCTGCTGGACTGCCGCAAGGTGGAAGGCGACGCCCCCCGCCTGGCCTGTTACGACGCGGCCGCCGGGGTCATGGACCAGGCCGAGGCCAAGGGCGACATTGTCGTGGTCGACCGCGAGCAGGCCCGCGCCGTCCGCCGCCAGGGGTTCGGCTTCAACCTGCCTTCGCTGTCGCTGTTCGAGCGCGGCGAGAAGCCCGACGAGATCGACCGGCTGTCGCTCAAGGTCACCAGCGTGGGTCGCGACGGAAACGGCCGCTGGGTGATCACCGTCGAGGGCGGCCAGGTCTGGCGCCAGGTCGACACCGGCGATTTCACGGTCACCCCGCGCGAAGGCATGACCGCCAATATCCGCAAGGCCTCGCTCGGCAGCTACATCATGAGCATCGGCGGCAAGGCCGGGGTGCGGATGCATCGGGACCAGTAGCGGTCCGGGTCCCTATCGGTCCTTGGGGTCCAGGGCGTCGCGCAGGCCGTCGCCGATGAAGTTGAAGCTCATCAGCGTCACCACCATCACCACCGAGGGGAACACCAGCAGCCACCAGGCCAGCTCCATGTCCTGCGCCCCGTTGGCGATCAGGGTGCCCAGCGAGGCCATCGGCGGCTGGACGCCCAACCCCAGGAAGCTCAGAAAGCTCTCGGCCAGGATCACCGCGGGGATGGTCAGGGTCACATAGACCACCACCGGGCCCAGGAGGTTGGGCACGATGTGGCGCAGGATGATCGCGCCGGAATCCAGGCCGGCCGCCCGCGCCGCCTCCACGAACTCCTTGTGCTTCAGGGCCAGCGTCTGGCCGCGGACGATGCGGCTCATGGTCAGCCACTCCACGGCCCCGATGGCTATGAAGATCAGGATGATGTTCGAGCCGAAGGTGACCATCAAAAGGATCACGAAGAAGATGAACGGCAGGGAGTAGAGCACGTCGACGACGCGCATCATCGTCTCGTCCAGCCGCCCGCCCACGAAGCCCGCCACCGCGCCCCAGGCCACCCCGATGACCAGCGACACGCCGGTGGCCACCAGCCCGATGGCCAGCGACACCCGCAAGCCCATCAGCAGCCGCGCGAAGAGGTCGCGGCCCAGCGAATCGGTCCCCAGCAGATGGCCGTTGACCAGCGGCGCGACCCAGACGTCCTCCTTGTTGATGGCGTCATAGGCGTAGGGCGCCAGGTACGGCCCGACGATGGCGGCCACGGTCAGCAGCGCCAGGATGAGCATGCCGGCCACCGCGGCCTTGTTGCGCAGCAGGCGCCGGCGCGCGTCGTCCCAGAGGCTGCGGCCCTTGACCGCCCGCTCCATCAGCTCGCCGCCCTTCGACGAGCCGGGAATCAGCAGGGTCGTGCTCATGCCAGCCTCACGCGCGGGTCGAGCGCGGCGTAGAGCAGGTCCGCCACCAGGTTCAGCACCACGATCAGGGCGGCGTAGAAGATCACCATCCCCATCACCACCGTGTAGTCGCGCTGCAGGGCGCTGATCACGAAGAACTTGCCCAGGCCCGGCAGGTTGAAGATCCGCTCCACCACCAGCGAGCCGGTGATCAGGCCGGCACAGGCCGGCCCCAGGTAGCTCACCAGCGGCAGGAGCGCGGCTCGCAGCGCATGGCGCCAGACGATCCGGTGTTCCGGCAGGCCCTTGGCCCGGGCCGTGCGCACATAGTTGGAATGCAGCACCTCGATCATCCCCGCCCGGGTGAGCCGCGAGATGATGGCGATCTGCGGCAGGGCCAGCACCGCGATCGGCAGGATCAGGTTGGGCAGCGCCCCCCCGTTCCAGCCGGCGCTGGGCAGCCAGCCCAGCTTGGAGGCGAACAGCAGCACCAGCAGCGGCGCGGTCACGAACGTGGGGATGCAGACGCCGGCGATCGCCACCGCCATCACCCCGTAGTCGACGCCGCGGTTTTGCCGCAGCGCCGCCAGCACCCCCAGCGTCACGCCGACGACGGCGGCGATCAGGATCGCCGACAGGCCCAGCACCAGGCTGACCCCGTAGTTCTCCTGCAGGATCTGCAGGACGGTCTTGTCCTTGTATTTCAGCGAGGGGCCCAGGTCCCCGTGCGCCACGTCGGCCAGGTAGCGCGCGTACTGCTCGGGCAGCGGCCGGTTCATGCCGTACTTGGCCTCGACGTTCTTGCGGATCTCGGGCGAAAGCTTGCGTTCGAGGTCGAAGGGGCTGCCCGGCGCCGCACGCATCATGAAGAAGGCGACGGTGATCACCAGGAAGAGCGTCGGGATCGCCACCAGCAGGCGGCGGCCGATGAAACGCAACATGGGCTGATGGGCCTCGCGGGAGGGCTTTTGACGGCCCGGGCGTTGCGAAACTTCCATCCGCCCCCGATGATGTCAACGAAGGGCCCCCGCAACCGCACAGGTTCCTCCGCAAGGTCGCCGAATGTCCGATTTCCGACGTGTCACCAATGAGCTCTCCGTCGCCCCGCAGATCAGCGTGGACGACGTGGCTGAAGCCGCCCGCCTGGGCTTCAAGCTGATCATCAACAACCGCCCGGACGGGGAGCAGCCCGGCCAGCCGGCGAGCGCCGAGATCGAGGCGGCCGCCCGCGCGGCGGGACTCGACTATGCGCACATCCCGGTGGTGGGCGGCCCCACGCCGGCCCAGGTGGCCGAGGAGCGCGCGGTGCTGGCGACCGCCAAGGGCCCCGTGCTGGCCTTCTGCCGTTCGGGCACGCGCTCGATCGTCACCTGGTCGATCGGCGAGGCCGAGGCCGGCGCGCGCAGCCGCGGCGACCTGATCGGCCTGGGCCAGGCCGCAGGCTACGACCTGTCCGGCGTGCTGGGCGGGTGAGCGTCGGCTACCGGGCGTGGACGGCGCGGGTCGCGCCCATCGGCGCAAACTCGTCGGGCTCGCAGCTGGCCAGTATGAGTTGCGCCACGGAAAGACAGAACAGGCCGGCCACCGCGCCCCAGAACCGTTTTGACACAACGATCGCCGTAACCCGAGCCATGCACGCCTCCAGCCGCCGTCTTCCGGCCTTGGAGCGCAACTTCGGCGCCGCCGTCCTCAAGGTTTCCAGATGATCCCCTACGTCCGCGACATCCAGTTCGAATACGGCCGCAGCGACCAGGTCTCGCCGCTGATCCGGCGGGTGATCGCCAACAATCCCGGCCCTTTCACCTTCACCGGCACCGGCACCTACATCATCGGCCGCGGCGAGGTCGCGGTGATCGACCCTGGTCCCGACATGCCCGAGCACCTGGAGGCGATCCTGGCGGCCGTGGCGGGGGAGACCGTGAAGGCGATCGTGATCACCCACCACCACATCGACCATTCCCCGCTGGCCGCGCCGCTCAAGGCCGCCACCGGCGCGTCGATCTACGGCTGCGCGCTCACCGCCCCGGACGCCGGGGACAGCGGCGAGGCCGGCGGCGACGGGACCTTCCATCCGGATATCGACGTCTGCGGCGGCGGCGCGCGCATCGCCGGTCCCGGCTGGACGCTGGAGGCGATCGCCACCCCCGGCCACACCTCCAACCACATCTGCTACGCCCTCCTGGAGGAGAACGCGGTCTTCACGGGCGACCACATCATGGGCTGGTCCACCACGGTGATCACCCCGCCCGACGGCGACATGACCGACTACATGGAGAGCCTCGACCGTATCCGGGCGCGCGGCTTCTCGACGATGTGGCCCACCCATGGGCCGCCAGTGCGCGAGGTGGGGCCCTTCATCGACGCCTACGCCGCCCACCGCCGGGCGCGCGAGGCGCAGATCCTGGCGGCCCTGAAGTCCGGCTCCGCGCGGATCTCCGAGCTGGTGCCCAGGCTTTACGCCGACGTCGACCCGCGGCTGCATCCCGCCGCGGCCCGCTCGATGCTGTCGCACATGATCGACCTCGTCCGCCGCGGCCGGGTCTCGAGCGACGGCGCGGCGGGGCCTGACAGCGTCTACCGGCTGAGCTGAGGCGCGAGCCCACGTTCGTCAACCGGCCGCCCGGTCCTCAGGTAGAGAACAGCGCCGCCAGCAGGTTGATCGTCAGCGCCACCACCACCGTGTTGAAGGCGAAGGCCACGACGCCGTGCAGCGTGCCGATGCGGCGCAGCGCCTTGCCGGTGAAGGCCACGTCGGCGGTCTGGCAGGCCACCCCGATCACCACCGAGAAATGCAGGAAGTCCCAGTAGTCCGGGTCCTCGCCGCCCGGAAACTCCAGGCCTTCCGCCACCGCCTCGCCGCCCGCCTCCTCGTCCGGCGCGTAATACTCGTGGGCGTAGTGCAGGGCGAAGACCAGCTGCACCATGAACCATGAGGCCGCCAGGGTCCCGACCGCCAGCAGCACCCGCACCGCCTTCTCCAGCCCCTCGGCGGGCTTGGCCAGCGACAGCTCCATCCCAGTCGCCCAGAGGCTGGCGGCCGAGGCGACGATCACCAGCCCCAGGATGAAACCCTGACCCTCGTCCTGGGTGGCGGCCTTGGCGCGGATCTGCGCCCGGTCCCGGCCGGCCATGTGGGGAAGCACCAGGGCGATGAAGCCGAGGCAGGCGGCGTCCCAGCCCAGGATGGCGCTGGTGCTGGCCCGCAGGCCGGGGCCGAAGACATGGCAGGCCGCCCCCACGGCCACGCCGATCGCCAGGGCGGCGCTGAGCCGCGGGCGGGCCCGCAGCGGCGTGACGACCGGCAACCCCCGGCGGCGCCTCGGGGACGCCGCCGCCACGGCCTCACCCATCGACCGCGGCCATCATCGCGTCGGTGTAGCGCGGCCCGGCGACGCTGGAGGCGGGGAAGGCCGCCTCGATCTCGGCCAGGTCCGCGGCCGTCAAGGTCACCTCGGCGGCGGCGGCGTTCTCCTCCAGGCGGCTGCGGCGCTTGGTGCCGGGGATCGGGACCACGTGCGCCCACTGGGCCATGGTCCAGGCCAGAGCCAGTTGCGAGGCCGTGCAGCCCTTGGCGGCGGCGATCGCCCTGACCTTGTCGACGAGGTCGAGGTTGCGAGTGAAGTTCTCGCCCTGGAAGCGCGGCGCGTGCCGGCGGAAGTCGCCCTTCTCGAAGTCGGCCGGGCTGCGGATGTCGCCGCTGAGGAATCCGCGGCCTAGGGGGCTGTAGGGCACGAAGCCCACCCCCAGCCGGCGGCACGCGTCCAGCACGCCGTTCTCGTCCGGGTCGCGGGTCCAGAGGGAGTATTCGCTCTGGACCGCGGTGATCGGATGCACCTTGCAGGCCCGCTCCAGGGTCGCCGCGGAACATTCCGAAAGGCCGATGTGGCGGATCTTGCCGGCCTTCACCAGGTCGGCCAGCGCGCCCATGGTGTCCTCGATCGGGGTCTCGCGGTCGATCCGATGCAGGTAGTAGAGATCGATCGTCTCGGTCTGCAGCCGCGACAGGCTCCCTTCGACCGCGCGGGCAACATAGGCCGGACTGCCGTCGATGCGCACACCGCGCGCGCTGCCGGGATCCGGCACGAAGCCGAACTTGGTGGCCAGGAACACCTTGTCCCGCCTTCCGGCCAGCACCCGCCCCAACAGTTCCTCATTGCGGTGCGGGCCGTACATGTCGGCGGTGTCCCAGAAGGTTACGCCCAGGTCGATCGCCCGCTCCAGGGTCGCGACGCATTCGGCCGCGTCGGCCTGGCCGTACATGTCGGTCATGGACATGCAGCCGAGGCCCACCGCCGAGACGGCCGGGCCCTTGGGTCCAAGGGTGCGGGTCTTCATGAAGTCTCTCCCTGTCTCGATGGCTTCGGGCGCTGTTGTAGCAAGCCGCAGCGCGCTTCCGAAACCGCGAGGCTTCAGGCCGCGTCCACCGCCACCGTGGCCCGGCGCTCCAGCGCGCCCCAGCCGACCAGCGGCCCGCGCACGGCGGTCACCACCGCCTTGGCGACCACATAATACATGAGCTGGCGATAGCCGAACCGCTGCAGCGGGACCCAGAAGATGTCGCGCCAGGGGGCGCGGCGCTCCATGGCCATGCCCAGGGCGCAGGCCGAGAGGTCCACCAGCACGAAGACCACCCAGTAGAGCAGCGGCAGCATCACCTTCTCCTGGTCCCACTCGAGCGGGTGCGCGTACTGGGCGATGGCGCCGGAGACCAGGCTCCACACCACGGCCAGGTCCACCAGCGGGGCGGCGCAGGCCAGCACGATCTGGAACAGCCAGATCTGCGGCAGGGCGACGAAGCCCAGCACCGGATGGGCGGGCGAGAACAGCGCCCCGCGATGCTTCCACAGGCACTGCAGGGTGCCGAACGACCAGCGGAACCGCTGCTTCAGGAGGCCGCGGACCGTGTCCGGGGCCTCGGTCCAGGCGCGCGCGTCGGGGTCGAACTCCACCCGCCAGCCGGCCCGCTGCACGGCCAGCGTCAGGTCCTGGTCCTCGGCCAAGGTGTCGTCCGGATAGCCGCCGAGCGCCAGGAGAGTCGCCTTGCGCCAGGCGCCGACCGCCCCGGGCACCACGGTCACCGCCCCCAGGGCCGCCAGGGCGCGGCGCTCCAGGTTCTGGGCGATGACGTACTCCAGCGCCTGCCAGCGGGTGATCAGGTTCACGCGGTTGCCCACCAGGGCGTCGCCCGCCACGGCGCCGACCTCGGGGTCTTCGAACCAGCGGGCCAGCTTGCCGATGGTCAGCGGCTCGAACTGGGTGTCGGCGTCGAGGGCGACCACGATGTCGCCCGCCGCCTCGGCCAGGCCGCGGTTCAACGCCCGGGCCTTGCCGCCATTGGGGAAGGACATCAGCCGCACCCGCCGATCGCCCGCGAACTGCTTGCGCACCTCCTGGGCCGTGCGGTCCGTGGAGCCGTCGTCCAGGACGATCACCTCCAGCCGCGGCCAGGCCGAGCCCAGGATCCGGCGGATCGAGGTGGCGATCACCTTCTCCTCGTTGAAGCAGGGGATCAGCACGCTGATCAGCGGCCCGTCGCCGCTCCCGTCCAGCGGCGGCGTGCGCGCGTCCGACCCGTGGCGGTGGATGACCGCCAGCGAGGCCAGGAACACCAGCCGCCCGACCCCCAGGGCGATGGCGACGATGAAGAGCCCATGCAGCGCCGCCTGCACCCCGCGCGCGAAGCCGAATCCCATCCGGTCGAGGAACAGCGACACCGGCGCCCGGTCGGCCGAGGGCATGGCCTGGGCGGGCGTCATGCCGGCCAGGTCGGCCACCGTCACCAGCCGGTAGCCGTGCGCGCGCAAGGCGTCGATCAGGGTCGGCAGGGCCTGGACCGTGCGGCTGCGGTCGCCGCCGGAATCGTGCAGCAGCACCACTTGGCCCACGGTCTCGGGATTGGGGTCCGCCAGCCGCTCCAGAGTGCGGGCCACGATGTGCGTCGGATTGGGCTTCTTCCAGTCGTCGGGGTCGATCCGCAGGCCCACGATCATGTAGCCCAGCTTCTGGGCGGCCAGCAGCGGCGTCACCTCGCTGGGTGTCGAAGGCTCGGCGTCGCCGAAATAGGGCGGCCGGAACAGGCGCTGGGACTTGCCGGTCAGGGTCTCGAACAGCCGCTGGGTGGCGTTCAGCTCCAGCGCCGTCTCCGCCGGCCCGGTCTCGCCGATATTGGGATGGGTCCAGGTGTGGCCGCCGACGACGTGGCCCTCGCGCACTTCGCGCCGCACCAGCCCAGGCCAGGTCTGCATGTTCTGGCCGATCACGAAGAAGGTGGCCGGGGCGTGCTTGGCCTTCAGGATGTCGAGGATCTTCGGCGTCCACCGCGGATCGGGCCCATCATCGAAGGTCAGCGCCACCAGCCCCGGGTGCGCGCCGTAGCGCGTCAGCACATAGGACGTGGGCATCACGTCGTAGTGCTCGCTCTCGATCAGGCCGGACGTGGCGTTCAGGCTGAAGCTGCGCTTGCCCGGGGTGGGCGTGGCCGAGACCCGCAGCACCTCGCCGGTGCCGTCGAAGTCCACATCCTCGCCGGGCCCGAGGTTCGCCAGGCCCGCGGTGGAGAGCCCCCCGTATGGCCGGTCCATCAGGGTCCAGACGCCAGGGTCCTCCGAACCCATGCGCCACAGGCCGTAGCCCATCGCCCGCCAGGGCTCGACGGCGGCCAGCTGGTTGTAGAGCGTCACCGCGTCCAGGAACCACACCTCGTGCGGCCGGCCCTGCTCGTCGGCGTAGCCGAAGTGGGGGTTGAGCGAGGCCGGGTCGAGGTCCACCGCCACCTCGGAATCGTGGGCGATCAGCGCCGCCTCGTGGAAGGTGAGCGCATCGGCGCTCTGCTGGGCGGCCGGCCCGAGTCGCCAGTCGTAGCCATAGGCCCCGGCGGCCACCACCGTGCGGCGCGGGTCCAGCAGCGCGAAGTCCTTCGAAAGGTTCTCCTCGAACCAATCCTGGGCCGCGGCCGGGCCGGCCGCGCCGGTGGCCCAGTGCTGGTCGTAGGCCATCAGCACGACGGCGTCGGTGGCGGCCTGCATCGCCCTCAGCGGCCAGGACCGGTCGGCGAAGGGCGCGGTCGCCCAGACCTGCAGATGCTGCGGCGAGAGCGCCGCCCGCGCCTGCGCCAGGAACTGCGGATAGGCCGCCAGGCCGCGCTCCGACAGCGCCTCGAAGTCGAACATGTAGCCGGCGTAGCCGCGCTTCTGGGCCAGGTCCGCGAGGCTGGCGATCAGCCGGGCCCGGGCCACGGGGTCCGCGATCACCCGGTCGCCCAGCGGCCCGTCCCAGATGTCCTCGCGGGCGTTGTAGACCAGCGGCATGACCGCGGGCCTGCGCTTCGACGCCTGGATGATGGCCCGGGCCAGCGGGTCGTTGGTGACCGCCACGTCGCCGGGCCGGACCCCGAGCTGCACCCACTGGGGGGCGACCACGTCGAGCTGCTCCACATGCGCCCGCAGGGATTCCCGCGAACGCTCGTCCCAGCTCACGTAGAAGCCCACCGACAGCGGGCCCGCGGCCGGCGCGGCGCCGGTGTGGTGCGGCCCGGTCGGAGCGCTCCAGCGGGCGTGCTTCAGCACCGCGTGCGCGTTGGTGTCGTGCAGCGCCGTCAGCACCCGGGGGTCCTGCAGGGTCAGCGCCGGCATCTTCGGGGCGAAGGCCAGGGTGGCGGCGAAGGCGGCGAACAGCGCCAGGACGAGGGACAGCAACGCCCCGCCGGAGATGCCGGCTCTGCGCGCACGGCGCCCCGAGGGGTCGTGGAAGACGAAACCGGACAAGCTCAGCGATCTCTGACGCCGGGTGAAGGCGCGCCGACCATGACGCAACTTGGGCGCAAACGCAGCTTACGGTTATATAATGAAATCAGGCGGCGCTCGGCCGCACCGTGGAGGAGACCGCCGATGGGCGTGCGCGACCTGGATCACGTGAACATCCGCAC
>Ga0070668_100002340_pt1 | contig 13926 bp, 14 predicted proteins | sample KBSS43metaG_FD_64661 | JGI IMG/M metagenome (GOLD analysis project Ga0070668, IMG submission 64661) | Switchgrass rhizosphere microbial communities from Kellogg Biological Station, Michigan, USA - KBS S4-3 metaG | ecosystem: Host-associated > Plants > Roots > Rhizosphere > Soil ... | reverse complement strand
GGCGACCTGGGCGGCTGGTCCATCCCCGGCCCGCATGCGGGCAGCCCGTCCGAGAACGTCAACGACTGGATCCAGTCGGAGCGGATCCCGTTCGAGGACGCCGCGGTGACGGTGACCGACTTCGGGATGATGTTCGGGTTCGGCCTCGAGGGCGTGAACGGATCGGGCAACCGCGCGGTCCTGATGGACCGCATCCTGGATCACCTGCTGCAGTAGCTAGGAGCTAGACGGGAGGCTGAGCATTCTCGACCTCGCCCTTGACGCGGCCAAAGGCGTCAAGGGCGCGGTCGAGGTGCTCGCGCTCGTGCGTCGCCATGACGCTCGTGCGCAGCAGCGCCCCGCCGCGCTGGACCGCGGGGTAGATCGCGACGTTCACGTACACGCCGGCGTCGTAGAGCGCCTTCCAGAGCATCACGGCCTTCCAGTCGTCGCCCACCAGGACCGGGACTATCGGCGTGATCACCTCTGAGCCGTCGGGCATCCTGTTGGGCTCCATCACCTGGTAGCCGAGCTCGGCGAGCCCATCGTGGAGATAGCGCGCGTTCTCGAGCACCTTGGCCATCAGCTGCGGCCCCTCGTCGGAGCGGATGATCTCGAGGGCGCCCATCGCCGCTCCGACGGCGGCGGGCACGGCCGCCGCGGTGAACATGAACGAGCGCGACTGCACGCGCAGGAAGTCGATGACGTCGGCGGGGCCGGCGATGAAGCCGCCGCACGAGGCGAGCGACTTCGAGAAGGTGCCCATTCGCAGGTCGACCTCGTCCTCCACGTCGTACGCCTCGCACGCGCCCGCGCCGCGCGCGCCGAGCACGCCGACGCCGTGGGCCTCGTCGACCATCAGGCGCGCGCCATGCTCGCGGCACAGAGCGACGATGTCGGGCACGGGGGCGAGATCGCCCTCCATCGAGAAGACGCCGTCCACCACCACGAGCACCCCGCCGCCGTCGCCCTCGGCGCGCTGAAGCATCGTCTCGAGCTTGTCGAGCCGGTTGTGGCGGAACGGCCGGATGCGGGCGCGCGACATCGTGACCGCGTCGAGGATGGAGGCGTGGTCGCCGGAGTCGCAGACGACGGTGTCGCCCGGGCCGAGCAGGGTGCTGATCGCGCCCGTATTGGCGAGGTACCCGGTGGTGAAGACGAGAGCGTCCTCCGTGCCCATCCAGTCGGCGAGCATCCGCTCCAGCTCAAGGTGGAGCGAGAGCGTGCCGTTCAGGAAGCGCGAGCCCGTGAGCCCGGTGCCGAAGTGCTCGAGCGCGTCCCGCGCGGCGTCCTTCACGCGCGGGTCGCCCGTGAGGCCGAGGTAGTTGTTCGACCCCAGCATGATGCGCCGGCGTCCCTCCATGTCGACGACCGGTCCCGCCGGGCCCTCGAGCACGCGGAAGTAGGGCATCAGGTCGTGATCGCGTGCAGCCTGAAGTTGCTCGAGCCGCTCGTGGCGGCGTGCCTTGTCGAATAGATCGATAGCAGTAGGCATATACAGTCCCGCGCCGTGTCAGTCGACGTGCAGCCCGTCGCCTCGCGCGGCGATATGCGCGAGTTCATTGAGCTTCCGTTCCGCCTGCACTCTAACGCGGGACAGTGGATTCCCCCCCTACGCATGGAGCGCCGGCTCTTTCTCAGCCCCCGTTTCAACGCGTTCTTCAAGCACGGCGAGGCCGAGCTCTTCCTGGCTCGGCGTGACGGCCGCGTGGTGGGGCGCATCAGCGCTCAGGTCGATACCGCCTTCAACGACTTCCACGACAACGCCTGGGGGATGTTCGGCTTCCTCGAGCTCGAGGACGATTCGGAGGCGATGGGCGCGCTCCTGGCCGCCGCGGAGGAGTGGCTACGCGAGCGTGGGCGCGACCGCATGGTCGGCCCGATGGACTTCACGATGAACGACGAGAGCGGCGTGCTGATCGAGGGCTTCGACCACGAGCCGATGGTCCGCCAGGCCTGGCATCCGCCCTATTACCAGCGGCTGTGCGAGGACGCCGGCCTCGAGAAGGCGGTGGACACGTTCATGTGGTCGCTCCACATCACCGGTCGCGACAAGGTGATGCCGATCATCTGGGAGCTCGCCGACCAGCTGGAGCCGAAGCACGGCATCCGGATCCGGAAGATGAGCCGCCTCCGGCTCCGGCGCGACCTGGACGCCTTCGCCGAGATCTACAACGAGGCCTGGGCGCGCAACTTCGGCTTCGTGCCCTACGCGAAGGCGGACCTCGACGCCTATGCGCAGGAGCTTCAGCTGGTCTACGACAAGCCCTGGTTCATGATCGCCGAGGACGGCGAGGGGAAGACCGTCGGGATGGCGATCACGGTGCCCGACATCAACCAGGTGCTGAAGCGGATGAACGGGCGCCTCTTACCGACCGGTTGGTGGCACTACCTGAACCGGCGCCGCATCGTCGACCGCTGCAGGGTGGGCTTCCTTGGCGTGAGGCCGGCCTATCAGCACACGGGCGTCGCGGCCGGCCTGTACGCGGAGCATTTCGACATGGCCGAGGTGACGAGGGTCAAGTGGGGCGAGATGGGCTGGATCCTCGAGACCAACAAGGCGATGAACCGGGCCATGAAGGCGATGGGCGGCGAGATCGTCAAGAAGTACCGCGTATACGAGCGGACCCTCTGATACGTTGGCGGCGTGTCGGACAATCTGCCCGTTCTCGCCGAAGCGCGGCCCATCGAGCGCCGCCCAGAGGTCTCGCTTCCGGCAGCGGTAGCGGCCGCGACGGGCGGCTTCCTGCTCGGCATCGCCGCCTTCCTGATGGTGCGCGTGCTGCGGCGCCCCAAGCCTGCGGCGCTGCGAATCGGCGGCGGGCGCGGTCGCGGCAAGAAGGTGGACGTCGCCGCATCGCGCTCCTTTCTCGTCGACATCCACCTCCTGAAGGACCGATAGCCACCGCGGTCGAGCACGACGTCGTCCCCGCCGGCCCGTACCGCCTTCCGGGACCGGGCCGGGACGGGGTGATGGTCGCGCGCCAGGGCGCGCTCACCAGGGTGATCTGGGCGGCCGACGAGGAGGTCGTGGTGCGCGCCTGGGCGGCCGGAAGGGCCGTGCGGATCCGCGCCGAGGCGGAGTCGAGCGAGGCCGCCGCGGTAGGCGTGGAGCGGATGCGCTTCGCGCTCGGCACCGATCACGACCTGGGCGCGTTTCACCGCCGCTTCCGCTGGGACCCGCTGATCGGGCCGGTTATCCGGCGCACGCCCTGGCTGCGCCCGCGGCGGCGTCCCGAGCCCTTCGAGGCGCTCGCCTGGGCGGTCTGCGAGCAGCTGATCGAGTCCGGCCGTGCGGCGGCCATCCAGCGCCGCATCGTGCGCCGCCACGGCCGCAGGAGCGCGTGCGGGACCCTGCGCGCGCCGCCCTCGGCCGCCTGGCTCGCCGGCCGCTCGCCCGCGGAGCTCGACGCCTGCGGGCTCGCGCCGAAGCGCTCGATCGCGCTGGTGCGCGCCGCCCGCGAGGTGGCCTCGGGCCGCGCCGACCTGAGCCAGCACGAGGCGTCCTGGCGGCGCCTGCGGGCGATCCCGCACATCGGCAACTGGACGCTCGAGATGTTGGCGGTGGCCGGCCAGGGCCGCGATGATCAGCTTCCCGCTCTCGACGTGGCCTACCTGAAGTTCGTGGGGCTCGCCGCCGGGCTGGGCCGGCGCGCGACCGAGGACGAGGTGCGCGAGTTCTTCTCGCCCTACGACGAGTACGCTGCTCTTGCAGGCTGTTACGCCCTACGGCGGAGGTTCTGACATGACCGAGAAGGTGGAGAAGACAGAGCAGGAGTGGCGCGAGGAGCTCTCGCCCGACCGCTTCCACGTCCTGCGCGAGCAGGGCACCGAGCCGCCGTTCACGGGCGCGTACACGTACTCGCACGCCGACGGCATCTACCGCTGCGGCGCCTGCGGCAACGAGCTGTTCAGCTCGGACGCGAAGTTCGACTCCGGCACCGGCTGGCCGAGCTTCACCGAGCCGGCCGTGGCCGACGCCGTGGAGCTCCACGAGGACCGGAGCCTCGGCATGGTCCGCACCGAGGTCACCTGCGCGCGCTGCGGCAGCCACCTGGGCCACGTCTTCCCGGACGGCCCCGGCCCGACGGGCCAGCGCTACTGCATCAACTCGCTGTCGCTGGACCTGGACGAGAGCTAACGGGCGGGCGGTCGGAGGCCAGGAGGCTGTAGACCACGATGTCGAGATAGCGATCCCCGACGCGCTCGTAATCCCGCAGGACGCCCTCCTGCTGGAAGCCGAGCCGCTCCGGGATCGCGCGGCTCCTGTGGTTGTCCGTGCCGACCTGGATCTCGACCCGGTTCAGCTCCAGCTCGTCGAACGCGTAGTCGGTCATGGCCCGCACGGCGCGCGTCATCAGGCCACGGCCCTGGTGCTCCTCGGCCAGCCAGTAGCCGATGCCCGTCTTGCGCGCCTCCCACTCGATCCCGACGAGGCCGCCGGCGCCGACCATGCGGCCGTCCAGGACCAGCGCACCCTGAAGTCCGTCGTTGTCCTCCAGCTGCTTGCGCGTCTTGCGGATGAACTCCGCCGTTTCCTCGAGCGTCTGGCCGGCCGCCCAGGGCAGCCACTCCGCCAGATACGAGCGGTTGGCGTCGACCAGCGCGTAGAGCTCCTGGGCGTCGGACTCCTCAAGCGAGCGCAGGTCGCAGTCGTCCGTTACCGCCAGGCGCACGTCGTCAGTCTCGCCGATGCCAGCGCTCGCCCTGCCGCACGCGCTCGAGCCCGACCCACGTGGAGATCTGGCTCGATCCCGGCGAGGGCGTGACGCCGCATATCCACCCCGCCTTGGAGGAGCGCTTCGAGGTGCTCGCGGGCAACCCGAGCTTTCTCTCCGGCCGCGCCTGGAGCACGGCGGCGCCCGGCGGGACAGTGGTCGTGCCCGCGGGAGCGCGGCATGCCTACCGCAACCGCGGCGGCGAGACCGCGCACATGGTCTGCCACGCCAAGCCGCCGTCCACGCTCCAGGAGTTCCTCGGGGAGACGGCCTGTCGCTCGCGAAGCGGACACCGCGAAATGGTGGTGCTCCTGTTCCCGCCGATGCCGCCCCGTTTCGTCCAGCGGCTGCTGTTCGGACGCAAGTAATCTTGTCTTAACCCCTAAAAAGCAGGAGGAATTCATGGCTCTTCAGATCGGCGACACCGCGCCCGACTTCGAGGCCGAGACCACGGAAGGCAAGGTCAACTTCCACGACTGGATCGGCGACTCCTGGGCCGTGCTGTTCTCGCACCCGCGTGACTTCACGCCCGTCTGCACGACGGAGCTCGGCTACATGGCCAGCATCAAGCCGGAGTTCGACAAGCGCAACGTGAAGATCATCGGTCTCTCCGTCGATCCGATCGAGAACCACTCGAAGTGGGCCTCCGACATCGAGGAGACGCAGGGGTTCGCCCCGAACTACCCGATGATCGGCGACCCCGAGTTCGCCGTCTCGAAGGCGTACGGAATGCTTCCCGCCGACGTCGCGGGCGATCCGACCGAGCGCACGCCGGCCCAGAACCAGACCGTGCGCAACGTGTTCGTGATCGGCCCTGACAAGAAGATCAAGCTGATCCTCGTCTACCCGATGACCACGGGCCGCAACTTCGACGAGGTGCTGCGCGTGATCGACTCGCTCCAGCTGACCGCGAGCCACAAGGTCTCGACGCCCGTCAACTGGAAGCAGGGCGAGGACGTGATCATCGCCGGCTCGGTCAACGACGAGGAGGCGAAGGAGCTGTTCGGCGAGTGGCAGTCGCCGAAGCCCTACATCCGGATCGTGCCGCAGCCCAACGGGAACTAAGAGGCTGCGAGCCGGGCACGCCCGGCGCTTGCCGAACGGCAGTTCAGAGCCCGGCGCCGGGCAGCAGCTTGTTGTCGTAGGCCGCGGCTGGGTCGGGCGGGTTCTCGAGCAGCTGGTTCTCCTTCATCCAGGCCGAGAACTCGTCCCACTGGGCGGGGTCCTGCCAGCCGAACGGCTTGTCGTCCGGCGGGAAGAAGAGCGGCAGCGTCACCCTGACCGAGGCGCGCTGCAGCTCCGGATCGAGGTCCGGGTTCGCCTTCAGCAGACCCTCGATCGCCCCGTCCGGGTTCCTCCGCAGCTCGCGCGTGCCGCGCGAGATCGCGCCGATGAAGGCGCGGATCTTGTCCCCGTCGCGCTCGAGCGCCGATCCGTTCGCAACGAGCACCAGCTCGTTGTAGGCCGGCACGCCGGCGTCCTCGATGCGGATGATCCGCGGGTGCTTGTCGCGCAGCTTCAGGTCCTCGCCCTCGTAGTTCCAGAACGCGCCGAGCGCGGCGTCGATCCTCCCGGTGAGGAGCGCGGGGTTGAAGCCGAAGCCGACGTTGCGCACCTTGACCGTGGCCGGGTCGACGCCGGCGTCGGCCAGGATCGTCTTGAGATACGCCTCCTGGTAGTCGATCCCGGCAGTGCCGATGGTCTTGCCCTTCAGGTCCGCGGGCCCGTGGATCTTCGCCTTGGGGAGCGAGATGATCGAGGTGAGCGGCTTCTGGACGAGCGCGGCCACGCTCACCACGTTCAGACCCTGATCACGCGCGCGGAGCACCTCCGGCTCGTACGAGATCGCGAGGTCCACACGTCCCGCCGCGACCTGCTTGATCGGCGCCGCCGGGTCCGGGGGCTGGCGGATCTGGACGTCGAGGCCGGCCTCCTTGAAGTCGCCGCCGGCCTGGGCGGCGTAGATGCCCGCGTGGTCCGCGTTCGGGAAGTAGTCCAGCATCAGCTCGACGCTCTTCGAGCCCGAGGGCTCGAGCACGTCGTGCTTCTCGCCGCAGCCGGCGAGCAGGAGAGCCGCCCCGCACAGAAGCAGGGCCGGCAACCTCATCCCGTTTGTTCGTTTCGATTCCACGGACATGCCAATCGTTCCGCCAGCACGACAAGTGCAAACAACGCGACGGCCATGAGCGTCAGGACGACGATCCCGGCATACACGCGCGCCGTCTGGAGCTGATTGTTGCCAAGCAGCACCAGGCGGCCCAGGCCCTCCTCCGCCCCGGCCCACTCGCCGAACACGGCTCCGATGACCGACACGGTAGCTGCCACCTTCAGGCCACTGAACAGAAACGGCAGCGCGGAGGGCAATTCTGCGGACCGCAGCGTGCGCAGGCGCGAGGCGCCCATGCTCCTCATCAGCTTGAGCAGGTCGGGCTCGACGGAGCGCAGGCCGTCGAGCAGGTTGACCGTGATCGGGAAGAAGCAGATCAGCGCCACGATGGCGAGCTTCGGCCCGATTCCGTAGTCGAACGCCAGCACGAAGATCGGCGCCAGCACCACCACGGGGATGGCCTGTGAGGCGACCAGCAGCGGATAGGCCGCGTCGCGCAGCGGCCGGAAGAGATGCATCGCGACGGCGAAGGTGACGCCGGCGACCGTCGAGATCCCGAGGCCGAGCAGCACCTCCACGAGCGTCACGCGCGCGTTGTCCATGAGCAGCGACCAGTCGTCGCGGAGCGCATCGAAGGTCTCCACGGGGGAGGCGAGCGTCAGGTCGTCCACCGAGGGGAGCGATGCAACGCCCTGCCAGGCCAGCACGAACAGGGCGAGCAGGGCGCCCGCGAGCCCGACCCGCACCGCACGATCGCGCGCCGCCCTTCGCCTGCTCACAGCCCGAGCGCCTCCAGCGCACGGCGCTTGACGGCACCGAATGCGGTGCTGGTCACGTCGCGCGGCCGCGGCAGGTCCACGTCGATCTCCGCCACCACCCGGCCGGGGCGCGGGGACAGGACCGCGACGCGGTCGGCCAGGAAAAGCGCCTCCTCGACGTCGTGTGTGACGAGCAGGACCGTGCGCGGGTCCTGCGCGAGCGCGTCCGCGAGCCAGCGCTGCATCGACGCGCGCGTGATCGAGTCGAGCGCGCCGAAGGGCTCGTCCAGCAGGAGCACGGAGCGGCCGGGCAGCAGCGTGCGGAGGAACGCCACGCGCTGGCGCATCCCGCCGGAGAGCTCCGAGGGCCGGGCGTGCTCGAACTCGGCCAGGCCGAAGCGCTCGAAGAGCGGCTCGGCGCGCCGGCGCGCCTCGGATCGCGGCACGCCCTGGCACTCGAGCGCCAGGGCGGCGTTGGCGAGCGCGTCGCGCCACGGGAGCAGAAGATCGCGCTGCGGCATGTAGGCGCAGGCGGCGCGCCTGGCCGCCGCATCGGTCGCGCCCCCGACGGAGACGATGCCCTCGTCCGGCTCCTGCAACCCGGCCATCAGCTCGAGCAGCGTGGACTTCCCGCAGCCCGAGGGACCCACGACGGCGAGCACCTCGTTCGTCCGGACCGAGAGGTCGATGCCCTCTAGAGCGGTGACTCTCGGGTACCGCCGGGTTACTTCCAGAAACAAAAGAGGCTCCGTCGCGGGAGCCCTGATCTCGGTCTGCATCGCTCTGGCGCCCTCAGCGTAGCAATGGCGAAGGGGTCGACCGGCGACCCCCCCGATTGAGTGAGAAACACCTCACCTGGGTGGCTGGAATGGGGTACGTGCCGAGGTTACTCTGGCACGCATGCGAACCCTTCGAGGCGCCCTGATACTGCTCGTATTCGCCGTCGTTCCCGCGCCCGCCGCGCTCGCGGCGACGACCGGAGACATGACCGTTCCCGAACTGAGCGGGTCGGTGAGCCCGACCATGGATCGCGTGGGCGGGGGCCCGAAGTCGGTGGCGCTGGGCATCAAGCTCGGCTTCAGCTCGCTCGACCCCAACCAGCTCCCCGCGACGCTGGCGAAGGCCGAGCTCAAGTTCACCCGCGGGGCGGTCGTGAACGGCCGCTGGTTCCCGAAGTGCGACCCCAAGAAGCTGACCGCGCGCAAGAAGTGCCCGCGCGGGTCGCTGCTCGGCCGCGCCAAGATCGGCGCCGCGGTCGGCCCGACCACCGCCGACATGCTGGCGGTCCCGCTCACCGCCGACCTCTACAACGGCCCGGGCGGCAAGAGCATCGTGTTCCACTTCAAGGGCAACGTGCCGATCCCGATCAACGTGGTGCAGGTGGCGCCGCTCACGAAGATCCGCGAGCGCTTCTACGGCTTCAGGCTGGTGGTCCCGGTGCCGGAGGTGCTCCAGATGCCGCTCGTGGGCGTTCCCAGCTCCGTGCTCAACTTCGCGGTCACGGTGAGCGGCACGGTCCGCCACAAGGGCAGGCGGCGCGGCTACATCGAGACGTCGCTGTGCCCGCCCGGCGCGCAGGTGCCCCTGCTAGGCAACTTCACGTTCCGGGACAAGATCGTGAAGAGCGACAAGGCGTCGATCGTCTGCGGCGGCGCGCTGCCCTAGCCGCTCGACCCGCCGCACGCCGGGTACGAAGAAGGCGGCGGCGGTCGCGATCGCGCCGACCAGGCCGGCGGCGATCAGCGTGCCCCGCGTCCCGATCGCCGCGGCGACCGGTCCGGTGAGCGCGAATGAGAGCGGCAGCAGGCCGATCGAGATCAGCCAGTCGAGGCTCGACACCCGGCCGAGCATGCTGCGAGGCACGTGCCGCTGCTTCAGCGTCGCCCAGACGATCGTGCCGGCCGTCTCGAGGGCGTTGAAGGCGAGCGCCGCGAGCATGAGCTGCCACATCGCGCTCGAGAGGCCGTAGCCGGCCACCGCGAGCGTGGCGAGCGTCCAGCACGCGTAGATGAAGGTGATGCTGCGGCGCGGGATGTCGCGCTGCCCCATCGCGAGCGCGCACGTGACCGAGCCGATCCCGCCCGCCGCGAAGACCATTCCGAGATCCCGCGCGCTCCCCTCGAGCTCGTTCTTGACGAGATAGGGCAGGAGGACCTCCACGGGCCCCATGAAGCAGAGGTACGCCACCGCGGCGCTCGCGAACGTCGCCCACAGCCAGGCCCGCCGGCGGACGAAGCGCCATCCCTCGGCGAGGTCGCGGGTCACGGATCGCGCGCGCCTGCCCTCGGGCCGCGCATCGACGCGCACGCGGCACAGGACGGCCGCCGAGAACATGAACGACGCGCTGTCGAGGGCGAACACGACGCCTGCACCGCCCGAGGCGACCAGCAGGCCGCCGAGTGCGGGGCCCGCCATGCGGAACACGAGCGGCCGGACGAGTTGATCGAGCGCATTGGCCTGTGCCAGCCGTTCGGACGGCACGATGTCCGGGACGACCGCGTCGAAGGCCGGCGCGAAGAAGGCGGCGCCCGTGCCGTACATCGCCGCGAACACGCAGGCGTGCCAGACCTCGAGGGCGCCGGTGAGGGCAAGCCCAGCCAGCGCCAGTCCCGCGGCGGCCCGCAGCACGTCGGCGCCGATCATGATCCTGCGGCGCTCGAAGCGGTCGCTCGCCACCCCGCCGAGCAGGAGGAACAGGATCGTCGGAACGGTCATCGCGATGCCGACGACGGACATCGCCGTGGGCGTGTTGGAGAGCTCGTAGACCTGCCAGGCGATGGCCACGAGGAATGCGCCGTCCCCCAGCAGGGAGGCGCACATCGCGGTCCAGAGCTTCCGGAACTCGCGCTCGCGAAGGGGCAGCAGCAGCCCTACGCGGGCTGTGCCACCCGGCCTGTCAAGCGCCTCATGGCTGTGGTGCATCGGCGAGCTTCTTCGCCGCCGCCAGGTGCTCCAGGGCAGCCTCGGCGTCCATCGGACGCGCGAAGAAGAAGCCCTGGCCGAACTCGCAGCCCAGGTCGCGGAGCGACGTCCACTGCTCCGGCTGCTCGATCCCCTCCGCCACGACGTCCAGCTTCAGCGTCGTCCCGAGCGCGAGGACCGCGGATGCGAGCTCCGACATCTCGGGAGTGGCGCCACCGGTCAGGAAGGAACGGTCCATCTTGAGGATGTCGACCGGGAAGCGGCTCAGGTAGCTGAGGGACGAATAGCCCGTCCCGAAGTCGTCGAGCGCGAGGTTCACCCCGAGCGCCTTGAGCTCGCGCAGGCGCGTCACCGCGAGGTCCGTGTCCGCCATCAGCACCGTCTCGGTGATCTCCAGGGTGAGCGCCGAGGCCTCGATCCCCGCCTCCTCGACCGCATCGTGGACGTCGGCGATGACGTCGCTGTGCTGAAGCTGCTTGACCGAGAGGTTGATGCTCATCGTGAGCATCTCTCCACCCGGCAGCGTGTCCCGCATCCTGCGAGCGTGGCGACAGCCCTCGCGCAGGACCCAGCGCCCGATCGGGATGATGAGCCCCGTCTCCTCCGCCAGCGGGATGAACTGGTCGGGCGGGATCATCCCTCGCTCCGGATGCCGCCACCGCAGCAGCGCCTCGACGCCCGAGATGCTCCCGTCCTGGATTCGCACGACCGGCTGGTAGTGGAGCTCGAGCTGCTCCGTCGCGATGGCGCGCTGGAGGTCCGTGCGGAGCTCGAGTCGCGCCAGCACGCCCTCGTGCATCTCAGGCTCGAAGAGCCTGTAGCTGCCCTTGCCGTCGCGCTTGGCGCGGTACATCGCGGCGTCGGCGTCCCGGATGAGCTCTTCGGCGCCCGTCGGCGATGCGTCCGAGACGACGGAGATGCCGATGCTGCACCGGAGCGTCAGCTCCTTGTGCGCGACCCGCAGCGGCAGTGCCAGCGTCTCGAGGACGCGATCGGCCGTGTCGGCCGCCTCCTGGACGCCTTCGATGTCCTCCAGGAGCAGAGCGAACTCATCGCCGCCGAAGCGCGCCGCCGTGTCGGTGGCGCGAACACTCGTCGCGAGGCGCTTGGCAACTTCGACCAGCACCTCGTCGCCGGCGGCATGCCCGAGGCTGTCGTTGATCGTCTTGAAGTCGTCGAGGTCGAGGAACACGACGGCGACGCTCTGGTGCTCGCGCCGTGTGCGCGCGATCGCGTGCCGGACGCGCTCGGCGAACAGCGCCCGGTTGGCGAGCCCGGTGACCGGGTCGTGGAAGGCCTGATGCGTGAGCTGCTCCTCGAACGCCTTGCGCTCGCTGATGTCGCGGCAGTTGAGGACGATGCCGCCGACGTGCTCGTCATCCAGCAGGTTCGTGCAGTTGAGCTCGAACTGGTGCGGGGTGCCGTCGCTGTGGACCAGCGTGCACTGCACCACCTCCGGCTGCTCGCGCGCGAGCGCGGCCACGTCGACGAGCATTTCGCGGACCCGGTCACCGTCCGAGGCATCGAGGAGCTCTTCGAAGCGCCTCCCCGTCATCCGCTCCGCGTCGTAGCCGAGCAGGCGCTCGATCGACGGGCTCTGATAGGTGATGACGCCGTCCCTGCCAATCACGGTGATGAGGTCGCTGGCGTGCCGGACGAGCGATCCGAAGCGTGCCTCGCCGCGGCGGCGGTGGACCTCGTCGGTGAGCGCCGCGCGCTCGAGCGCGAGCGCCACGAGCGCCGCGAGCGCCCGCAACGAGGCGCGAACCGGCTCGGCAACCCGACCGCCGTTCGCGGCGGCGAGCAGGGCGTCGTGCACGTCGGCCTCGCGCCCCGGCTTGTTGTAGAGCGGCGTCACCAGGTCGGCGCCCGCCATCGAGCGAGCTGCTGCCAGCGCCACCTCGTCGATCTCCTCGCGACTGGTCGCGGCCACAAGATCGGCTCCCGCCGCGCTCAGCATCCGCTCGCGCTCGAGCGAGCGCTCCTGCTGCCGCATCAGGCCCGCCATCCGCGACACGACCAGGCAGAACAGGACGATGGAGGCGGCCCTGACGACCGCGAAGTCGAAGTCGCCCGCGTTCAGGTCGTCGACGATTCCGATCGTCGGGGCGATCAGGGAGGCCCCGGCGAGCAGGCCGAGACGGAAGGGAGTGAGCGCCCCGCCGGATTGCACCGCAGGCTGATCGAGCTCCGACATCGAGGGGTGGAGCGCGGCGGCTCCCCAGAGCAGATAGAAGCCGATCCAGCCCCCGTCGAGCCACAGCTGGTGGTCGTAGGTCCCCTGGAGCAACATCAGGCCGTAGACGAAGTCGGTGACCAGCAGGCAGATGATGCTGGCGATCATGAGGTGGAAGGACAGGCGCCGCTGCCCTCCGTCAAGCGCGAGTCGCACGGCGACGGCGAGCAGGAGGACGTCCGCCAGCGGGTACGCCACGGAGACGAGCCGGCCTGCCGTCGAGAGCGAATGGTCGTGGACGTACGGCGCGATCAGCCAGACCCATGACGGCAAGGCGAGCCCAACCGTCAGGATCGCTGCGTCGATCGCGCTGCCGCGATCGATGTTCCGGCTGCGGCGCCGCTGGAGAATGAGCACCCCGGCGATGAGGGCCGGGTACACCGCGAGATAGGAGGCGTCGCCAAGCGACGGGAACGGCACCTCGCGGTGGAGCAGGATCGGGTAGGTGTACGTGTAGACGTCGCCCAGCCAGAACAGGACGAAGCCGAGCGCCACCCATGCCCACGCGAGCCTCGCCTCCGGCCGGTGCAGCCGCACGCCCACGCCGATGGCGACCACGGGCGCAAGCCCCAGGACGTTGATGACCGGACCGCTTCCGGCGAACGGCTTGACGAACAGGTAGAGCGCCGTGATGGCCGCGCCGGCCGCGAGGAAGACCATCCAGCCCCAGGACGCGAACCCGGTGCGCTGTGGCGCGCCGCGGGTCACGCCGCGTCCTCCATCGCGTCGTCGCGAATTCGCAGCTCGCCGGCCTCGGCGAGCGCCTGGACCGCCTCGATCAGCGTGTCGACCTCGTCGTCCGTGTTCGCCGCGGTGAGCTGGATGCGGAAGCCGACCTCGTCCTTGGGCACCAGCGGGTAGGCGGCCAGCGTCACGTAGACGCCGTGGTCGAAGAGGAAGCGGCCGACCGCGTCGATGCGGCGGTGGTCGCGGAGCGGCACCTCGATGATCGGGAGACCGGACCGGTTGGGGGTCTCGACGCCGAGCATTCGCATCGCCGTGAGGACGCGATCCGTGAGCGCCCAGAGCCTCATGCGCAGCGCGTCGCCGCGCGCCTCGTTGACGTCGAAGCCGGCGAGCACGGTTGCCAGGGAGGCCACCGGCGAGGGGCCGGAGTACAGGTACGGGGGCGCCGCCACCTTGAGCAGGTCCTTCACGTCGGTCGGGCAGGCGATGAAGGCGAGCAGGGAGGAATAGGCCTTCGAG
>Ga0070668_100002338_pt1 | contig 13931 bp, 13 predicted proteins | sample KBSS43metaG_FD_64661 | JGI IMG/M metagenome (GOLD analysis project Ga0070668, IMG submission 64661) | Switchgrass rhizosphere microbial communities from Kellogg Biological Station, Michigan, USA - KBS S4-3 metaG | ecosystem: Host-associated > Plants > Roots > Rhizosphere > Soil ... | reverse complement strand
GCACGGCTGGACGCCGGCCGTGCTGGCCTGCGGCACCACCGGCGGCCGGGCCTACCAGCGGGCCGGGCTCGACGTGCTCGAACTCGGCGACGAGGCGATCATCGACGCCGCCGGCTTCTCGCTGCAGGGCCGGCCGATGCGCGGGGTCCGGCAGGCCGTCGGGCGGATGCACCGGGCCGGGTACACCTGCCAGGTGGTCCGCCAGCGCGATCTGCCGCCCGCCGCCCGCGCCGAGGTCGTCGCCATGGCCGACGCGCTGCGCGACAGCAAGGTCGAGCGCGGCTTCTCGATGGCCCTGTCCCGGCTCGGCGATCCCGCCGACGGGGACTGCCTGCTGGTGCTGGCCCGCGACGGCGACGGCAAGCTGCGCGGCCTGCTGCAACTCGTCCCGTGGGGGCGGCACGGCCTGTCCCTCGACCTGATGCGCGGCGACCGCACCGCCGCCAACGGGCTCACCGAACTCATGGTGGTCTCGGTGATCGAGGCCGCGGCCGGGCTCGGCGTCACCCGGGTCTCGCTGAACTTCGCGGTGCTGCGCTCGGTGTTCGCCCGCGCCGAGGCGCTCGGGGCCGGCCCGGTCACCCGGATCTGGAACCGGATCCTGCGCCTGTTCTCGCGGCTGTGGCAGATCGAGACGCTGTACCGGGCCAACGCCAAGTACCTGCCCGACTGGCAGCCCCGTTTCCTCTGCTTCCCGGCCGCCCGCGACCTGCCCCGGATCGCGATCGCCGCGCTCAGCGCCGAGGCGTTCCTGCCCTGCCCGCCGGTGCGCCGGAGCGAGGCGGCCCGATGAGCCTGACCAGTCGTTCGCTGATCGCGCTCACGCTGCTGCTGGCCGCCGTCGTCGCGGTCGTGACCGTCCGCTGGTGGCGGCTGCGCGGCCGGTGGCGGCCACCGGTCCGGGCCGCCGGCCTGCTGGTCTTCGAGATCCTGGTGCTGGCCGGCATCGGCCTGATCGTCAACCGCACCGAGAACTTCTACCCGTCCTGGCAGGACCTCGTCGAGGACGACACCACCACGGTGGCCACGACGGCGCCCACGCCGACCGGCCGGCTCGACACCCGGCTCACCACCGGGCCGGCGGTCAGCTGGACACCGCCCGAGACGGCGCAATGGCACCTGCACAGCCCGCCGACGGTGGTCGTGCCGGCCGCCTATCGCCGGTACGCCGACCGCGCGTTCCCGGTCATCGCGGTGCTCACCACCGCCGACCGGGCCGCGGCGGCCCGCACCAGGGCGGAGTCGGCGGCCGACGTCCTGACGGTCATCGTCGTACCCACCCGCACCACCACGGCGGCCGGCCTGTCCGTCCTGCCCGGCCGGCTCGCCGCCGATCTGCGCGCCGCCGGCACCGGCTGGGCCGTCGTGGCCGACCCCGCGTACACCACGCTGGCCCGGCAGTGGCAAAGCCTGGCACCGACCCGGTTCCGGACGGTGACCGGCACCTTCGACGACGCGCTGGCCGCCGCGCCACCGCCCCTGCGCGCCCCGGTGAGGCTGCCCTCGTGAGCATCGACAGCCCGTACACCCTGCTGACCGCGGTCACCCTCGCCGTGATCGCGCCGGGCGTCCTCGCGTTCGCCTGGGACCGCGGCCGGATCGCCGGCCGGATCGCCCTCGTCACGCTGGTCGTGCTGACCGCGTCCGGCGCGGCCGCGCTTCAGGTCAACCACCTCACCGCGACCTATCCGAGCTGGTCCGCCCTGTTCGGCGGCCCGGCCGACGACGATCCGGCCGGCGACGCCCCGGCCGGCGGCTCGATCCTGGACGCCGGTGCCGGCAAGGGCCGGCTTGCGACCTACCAGGTGCCCGGACCGGTGAGCGGCATGAACATGCCGCTCAAGGTCTACCTGCCGGCGGCCTATTTCACCCCGGAGGGCCAGCGGCTCCGGTTCCCGGTGATCCAGGCGCTGCACGGTTACCCGGGCACGCCGGATTACTGGATGCGCCGCCTCGACGCCGTCCGCCACCTGGACCGCGAGATCACCGCCGGCCGGATGGCCCCGACCGTCGTGCTGTTCCCCTACCAGACCCCGGACGGCCTGGTCGACACGGAATGCACCGACCTGGCCGGCGGGCCGCGCGCCGAGACGTACCTGACCACCGACGTCCGCCGCTGGGCGAGTGAGAACCTGCGGGTCCGCACCGACCGCACCGGATGGGGTCTCATCGGTTACTCGGCCGGCGGGTTCTGCGCCACGAACCTCGCCGTACGCCACCCCGACCTTTACACCGCCGCCGCCAGCCTGTCCGGCGGCGCCGAACCCGGCATCAAGATCGGCGACGGTAGCGAGAAGACCACCAACAACATCGGCTGGCAACTCGCCCACCGACCGCCGCCGCCGGTCTCGCTCTACCTGGCCTGGGCCGCCGACGACGGCTGGGCCCGCAAGGCCGGGCAACGCGTGCGGAGGCTGGCCAAATCCCCGACGGTCGTGGACACCGCCACCGTCCCCCGCGGCGGGCACACGAGCAGCGTCTGGAAACAGATGGAGGCGCCCGCGTTCGACTGGCTCTCCGCCCATCTGGCGGGCCCCGCCCCGGCCGGCCCGCCCGCCTCGACCGGCCCGCCGGCCTGGCCGACCTGATCCAAAACGGGTTCACGTCCGTAATGCGGAAGGCACCAGGCAACCGTCGCGCGATTCGAACGTCTGAACAGACGAACGACGTCGATCAAGCCACGAGGTGTTCATGTCCGACCGCACACTGCCCGCACGGCCGCTGTCCGGTTTCCGGCTGTTCGGTCCTGCAACGGAGGTACGGATGACGGTGCAGCAGCCCGCCACGGACACAGCCGGGGTGGCCCAGCTGTTCCTGTCCCACCGCACCGCGATGGTCCGGCTCGCCGTGTTGCTGGTCGACGACCTGCACACGGCCGAGGACGTCGTCCAGGACGCCTACGGCAAGCTGTACGCCGGATGGGACCGGCTGCGCGACCCGGACGCCGCCGTCGGCTACCTGCGCACCGCCGTGGTCAACGGCTGCCGCTCGGTGCTGCGCCGCCGGCGTACCGCCCGGCTGTTCATCCCACCCCGCCAGGTCGACGTCCCCGCCGCCGACACCGGCATGCTGCTCGCCGAGGAACACCGCGGCGTCCTGGCCGCCCTCAAACGGTTACCCCGCCGCCAGCGTGAAGTGCTGGTGCTGCGTTTCTGGTCGGAACTGTCCGAGGCACAGATCGCCGACGCGCTGGGCATCTCCCGCGGCACCGTCAAATCCAGCGCCAGCCGCGGACTGACCGCGCTCTCGGCCCTGCTCGACACCACCGAAGGCTAGGAGGACACCCGATGGACACCCGTCGCGTCGAGCAACGGCTGCGGGAAGCACTGGCGGCCCGCGCCGACCAGGTCCGGCCCGAGGACCTGCGGCCCGCCCCGGTCCCGCCTACCCCGGCCGCGCGCACCGCCCACCGCCCGCACCGATTCCTGCTCGCCCTCGCCGCGCCGGCCGCCCTCACCGTCGTGCTGGCCATCACCGTCGGCTCCTGGGTCCTCGCCCGGCAGCCCTCGGACGGCGGTCCGGCACCCGCCTACCCACCACAGGCGGCCGGCGCACCGACCTCCGCGGAACCCGACACCGCCGAGCCATCGATCGAGGTCCAAGGGTTGCCCTCCGAGTCGGACACCGTCGCACCGGTCATCGTGACGGCGGCACCCCGCACCACCACCGTGCCCGGCACCAGCCGGCGGGCCACCGTGCCGGCGTTCACCGTGTCCGGCGGCACCACCGACACCGCCGACCGCATCCGCCGGCTGCTCAGCAAGCACGTGACCGGCCTGGTCGACGGCTACCGCAACCGCGCCGACCTGCGCACCCTGCAGATCACCGCCGCCGCGATCGAACCGTGGGAGGATTACCTGTCGGTCCGCCTCGACACCACCGACGACTTCGGCGGCCCGCACGGCACCGACACCACCACCGCCCTGGTCATGGACACCCGAACCGGCTCACCCGCGACGGCCGGCGACCTGTTCACCGACATCACCGCCGTCGACGAGATCATGCGAACGGCCCTCGCCGGCCGGCCCGGCCCCGACCGCCCCACCGAGATCGACGAACTGACCATGCGATCCGGCACCGGCATCGCGCCGGTCTGGTATCCGGCCGACGACGGCCTGCACTGGGTGCTCGACGAATGCGCACACACCCCCTGCGTCACCGGCCCGGCCGAGGCGATCGTGGCCTGGCCCGAGCTGGCCGCCCACCTCAGGCCCTGACCGGCGGCGCCTGGTTCACCAGCCCGCCCTCGCCCTGATGATCTCGGTACGCCGGGCCGGCGCGCCGTCGACCGGGGCCGGATCCGCCGGGGTCGGTGCCACCCCGCCGGCGGCGATCCGGTCGAGCGTACGCAGCCCGGCCGGCCCGGCACTGCCGAAGATCGTGTAGTTGGGCCGCAGCGCCGAGTCCGCGTACACCAGGAAGAACTGGCTGCCGTTGGTGTCCGGCCCGGCGTTGGCCATCGCTAGCACACCCCGGGCATAGAGCCGGCGGACGCCGGTCGGGTCGGTCGGCGCGGGCGGCAGATCGGTCGGCAGCTCGTCCTTGTAGCGGTAGCCGGGGCCGCCCTCACCCGTACCGGACGGGTCGCCGCACTGCAGCACGCTCAGCGTCGGATATCTGGTGAGCCGGTGGCAGATCGTCCGGTCGTAGAACCGGTGCCGGACGAGGTGCAGGAAACTCTGCACCGTGCACGGGGCCGCGGCCCGGTCGAGCCGGAGCGTAATGGGCCCGAGGTTGGTGCGCAGCAGCACTCGCACGGTGCCCCGGTCGGGCGTGTGCGCCGGGTCGCGCGGCAGCGGCACCGGGCGGGCGGCGGGCTCGTCGGGGGTGGGCGTGTACTGGCAGGGACCGTTCGTGGGCCGGGGGCCGGCCGCCGACGCCGCCGTCCCGCCGAGGACGACCGTGCCGGCCGCGAGCACCACCACGAGCGTACGGCTCAGAAATGCCTGAATCACCGGACTCCTCCGTCCCGATCGCTGGACCCTCGACCCTGCTTAATCGATGAACATCTCTTGGTCAAGGGTGCGGACGGCCCGCCGGAATCTCTGAAGATATTTCTGATCGGCGGCAACCCGCGGGCCGCGGATCGCATGTACCCGGATGTAAGCGAGGACCGCCACGATCCGGGGGACCCGAGATGTCCGTACGTCACCGTCTGCTGCTGCCCGCCACCGCCGTCATGTTCGGACTTGCCGCCTGCGGTTCAACGTCCGCGCCCAGTTCCGCAACGCCGGCTCCCAGCCCGGCCGCACCGGCTTCCAGCCCGGCCACGCCGGCGCCCAGCGCGACCGCACCGACGCCCAGCGTCGCCCCGGCCACCTCGAGCCCGGCGACGGCAACGGCGCCGGACCGGGCCGCCGGCTGCCCCTCCGCGACGCCGGCCGACCCGCCCAAGGGCTGGTATCTCGCGCCGTCGGGCGGGCAGTGCCGGTCGGGCTGGACGCTGGCCGACCCGAACGACCACCCGTGAGCGTGGTGCACGGGAGCGACCCGCGCTGGTCCGCACCCGCTACCGTGTGCGGCACCAGCCGGGCGGCCGCGTCGACGACACCGCCGGAGCGCCGTCCGGCGCAGGGGGAGCACGAGCGGGGCATGCCGCATTCGACAGATGACCTTTTCGGCGAGTTCGTCCGGGCCCGGTCGCCGGCGCTGCTCCGGACGGCGTTCCTGCTCACCGGCGACCGGCACCTCGCCGAGGACCTGGTGCAGGACGCGCTGGCCCGCACCCATCGCGGCCGGCACCGGCTGGGCGATCCCGGGCACTTCGAGGCCTACACCCGTACGGCGATGTACCACCAGCACGTGAGCTGGTGGCGCCGGCGCCGGGTGGCCGAGTTCATGCCGGGCGAACTGGCCGACGTGGCGCAGCCCGGCAGCGACCACGCCCGCCGTACCGATCTCAAGCTCGCCCTGCACGAAGCCCTTGCCCAACTCACCCGGCGGCAACGCGCGGTGCTGGTGCTGCGGTTCTTCGAGGACCGCAGCGAGGCCGAGGCCGCCGAGTTGCTGCACTGCTCGGTCGGCACGATCAAGAGCCAGACCAGCAAAGCGCTGGCCCGCCTGCGGGCGATGGCACCCGACCTGCTCGCGGCCGTGATGGAGGAAGCCTGATGACCGACAACCTCGGGCCGTTGCGTCAGGCCATGTCCGATCTGGCCGAGCACGGCGGCAGCACCGACATGTACGAGCGGGTGCTGCGCAAGTCGCGGCAGTCGCAACGGCGTACCGCGGTCGTCGCCGGCGCCGCGGCGGTGTTCGCCGTCGGCGGCGCGGTCGCCTACGCCACCGCCAACCGGCCGGGCCCGCCGACGCCGGGCGCGACCCAACCGCCCGCACCCAGCGCCGGCCCCACGTCGCCGGCGACCTCCGCGGCACCGAGCAGGACACCGCCGTCACCCAACTGGACCAGCAACCGGCCCCGGTATCCCGGCTGCCCGTCCGCGAAAACCCTGGAGCGGCTGGCCGACCTGCCGAAGGGCTGGTATTTCGTACCGTCGAGCGTGCAGTGCTGGAAGGGCTGGGCGATGGCCGACCCGGAGGGTCCGACCCCCGGCGACGGCATCTATCTGTTCCAGTACCAAGCCGGCAAGGGCTGGCGGTACCACAGCCAGGGCAGCGCCTACCAATGCCAGGATCTGGGGATCACCTCCGGCAACCCGCCGTTCTGCCAGATGGACTAGCCGGCAGGGAGCCCCGGCGCGGCGGTTACAGTCGGTCTGGCCCGTACCGTCCAGCCGTGCCGGAGCTCACCGTGGTCAGCCCGTTCGAGATCGAGGAGATCTACCCCGACGCCGCGGGCGACTCGGCGAGGCTGCCGCGCCGGCAGAGCGGCAGCTCGCCGCAGGGCCTGACGGTGACCCTCACCGCGGATTACAGCATGCGCAACGACGCCTGGCTGCCGGCGACGGCGCTGGTGGCCCTGCTCGGCGACTTCGGCATCACCAGCGCCGCCGCCCGGGTGGCGTTCAGCAGGCTGGCCCGCCGGGGCGTGCTGCAGAGCCGCCGGGAGGGCCGGTACAGCTTCTACCGGCTGACCGAGGTGGCCGCCGTCGAGCTGTCGGTCGGTGGCGCCTCCATCGCCGAGTTCGGCGTCGGACCCGAGGCGTGGGACGGGTTCTGGACGTTCGTCACGTTCTCCATGCCGAAACAGGAGACCACCCTGCGCAGCGCGCTGCGCGTCCGGTTGCGCTGGTGGGGGTACGCACCGCTGTACGACGGGGTCTGGGTGTCGCCGCAGCCCCTCACCGCCCCGGACCGCGCGGTGCTGGCCTCGGTGGCCGCCGGCGGGATGACGGTGGTGCGCGGCCAGCACGTGCACCTCGACGCGGAGGTCGATCGCAGCCCGGTCGAGGCGTGGGACCTGGAGGCCATCTCCGGGCAGTACGAAGAGTTCATCCGGCGATGGACCCCGCTGCTGCCGCGCATCGCCGCCGGCCGCGTCACCGGCGCCGACGCGGTGCGGGCGCGCACCGAGGTGATGGACACGTACCGGCGTTTCCCCACCATCGATCCGCTGCTGCCGGTGAAACTCATGCCGTCCGGATGGCCCCGGGCACACGCCCGCGACGTGTTCGCGGCGGTGTACGACGGGCTGGCCGAACCCGCCCAGGACCACGTGCGCGCCGTCGTGGCCGCGGCCGGCGGCGGGCCGCGCCGCGACATCCAGGCCCACACCGTCGACGAGATGCACGCCGGCATCCGGCACACCGCCGGCTGACCTTCGCCCTTTCACCCGGTCACCCCTTCGTGCCGGAGCCGACGACGCGTGTCAATGACGGTCACTCTCGGTGACCCGAGCACTGAATCTGTTCGCCGCGGCGTTTCACCGGCCCCGGGGCAACAACGCCAGCAGGGCGTCGAGGAAGGTGCCGGCGGCGGCGACCGTCCATTGGTCGGGTCCGTCGCCGAACAGCGCGACCAGGCCGTTCTGACAAGTCATCGCGGCGAAGCCGTTGGGGTCGTCGCGGCGGCATTCGTCCAGCCGGCGAACCGCGTTGCGGAACGCCTCGGGCAGCGGCGCCCGATAGTCGGCGTCCGGGACGGTGTAGAACAGGCATTCGATGAAATAGGACGGTGCGGTCTCCGGATCCAGCAGCTTGCGCGCGACGGCGCGGCGTTTGGCGTTCTTCGCCACCCGGACGATCGCCTTGAAATGCCGGCCGGTGCGCCGGTCCTTGGCCTCGCCGTTGCGCAGATGCTGTTTGGGGAAATTGACGATCGGGTGCCCGAGGCGGTCACGGAAGAAAACACCCTCCTCGTAGACCTCGTGCTGGGGCGTGGGAAAGGCGGAGTACAGGCGGTATTCGATGGTGGGCACGATGTCGGCCGGCACCCGGACCAGCGAGTCCCAGTCCCGGATGTCGACGCATTTGTTGCCCTCCGCCACGAAATAGGATTCGCGCAGCGACGCGAGCACGTCCTCCCGGAACTCCTCCCAGCCGTACCAGGTGTCCTCGTATCGATCGACGAAGTTCTTCAACCCGTTGGGGTCGAGGGCGGCCACGTTCTCCTCGAACGGCAGCGTGAGCATGACGACCAGGTCGACGTCGCTGGACTCGGTGATGTTGGTGTGGTTGGCGTACGAGCCCTGGAGAAAGACCTCGTACGGGTGCTCGTCCAGCCGGCCGGAGTAACGCAGCGCATCCCGCAGCACCGCCTCGGTCCAGGACAGCCTGAACTCGTCCGGCGGCTTCGCCCACTCGATGATCTCCTCATCGCTGATCTCGTCGTCCGAGCGGTCCTGGTCGTCCGGGTCGGATGTCACGCCGGTTCCTCCGCTCGGGTCAGGGTCATGGTGCCGCGGTTGCCGCGGTCCGGATCGGTGGAATAGCCGCCCTCCAGCGTCCGGCCGTCCGCGGACAGCCGCAGATAGGCGGAGCCGTCGTGCTTGCTGACCCCGGGGACCGGCAGGCCCTCCGGGTGGTTTCCGTAGACGTATCGCAACCCGTGGCCCGGGCCGGGCGACGAGCAGATCATGGCCAGCTGCGAATGCGACCGGGAGCGCGCGGTGGACAGCTCGACGTGGATGCGCGACGCGGTCTGGAGGATGCACACCCGTACGGCATGTGGTTCGTCCGGCCGGTAACTCGTGAGGAGCGTGCCGGTCCAGGTGCCGCCGAAGTCGGGGATGCCGCTCAGCGTGCGGCCGGCCCGGCCGAGCCGCCACCACCAGCGGTCGTAGCCCTTCCACAGCAGGCCGTAGAAGCCGGCCACGGCCGGCGTGTCCAACCACCAGGGCGGCGCGACGTGCGCCAGCGTGAAGGCCCGGCCGAGGACCCACGCCAGCACGATCGCCACCACCGCCAGCACCAGCGGCACGGCGCGCTGCCGGCCCGAATCCGTCGAGTAGGGATGCACCGGGTCTCCTGGCCGGCTCAGGCGTTGGTGGGCGGGAAATAGAGCCCGGCGTACCAGTCAGGGCGGCCGTGGCCGCCGACCCACCGATCCCAGCGGTTCCGATCGGCAGCCCCGAAAATCATCAGAAGCACGGGTACGCCGTGTTCGCGCGCCATCTCCTCCATCGCCTCATGGTCGACCGAGCTGGGTATGGCCGCGAGCCGGGGATGGGTGTGCCAGGCGCCGATGAAGCCGACCAGCCGGCGAGTGCGGAACAGCCGGTCCGCCACGGCTTCGCGGGCCGACCGTGGATCCAGCCGGAGCCCCTCGGCGGCGGCCACGCTGCCCTCCGGCAGCCCCTGCGCCTCGGTCACCCACACCACCCGGCTCGCATGGTCGATCTGGCCCAGCAGCAGGCCGCCCGTCTCGACCGCCGGCCCGCGGCGCCCGGCGGTCCGGAGCACCTCCCGGCGGACGTCGGCGAAGGCGGACGCGTCCAGCCGTACCTGATAGTGGTGCACGTCGTCGGCGGTGACGAGCGGCTCCTGCCAGTAGCGGCGTTGCGCCCCGGTGTCCGGCACGCCCGCCGCCGGCGACCGCATCACCGTGGCCCACCGCAGCGGGGCGGGCCGCGGCGGCTCGGCACGCAGAACGGTGAGCGCGTCGTTGAGCAACCAGCCGGCGAAGGCCGCGAGATCCGCGGCCGAGCCCACATAGGTCGGGTCGGAACACCCGGGCTCCGGCACGAAGAGTTCGGTCCGGGGCAGGTCCGGGTGGAAATCGTCCAGTACGTCGGCGAGCGTGTCGTCCGCGCTTGCCGTGACGGCGAGGCGGCGCAGAATGTCGACGCCCGCGCCGTTCGCGCCGGGCAGTGCGAGGGTGGCCACGCCGCGGGCGCAGTCGTGGCCGACCATCACCGACAACAGCGGCGTGGCGGACTGTTTCCGCTCCCACCGGGTACGCTCCAGGGCCGCCGCGACGGTACGCGCGGCGGTCGCGTCGATGATCAGATCCGCCTCGGGCACGTCGGTGCCGGCCAGCAGGAAGTCGACGGCGTCGCCGTGCAGCGGCGTGATCGACGCGTCGGCGCCGATCATTTCGAGGCCGGCGGCGAGCGCGAAAACCTTGGGCATGCCCACCGTGAAGTCGGCGAACGGCTGCCGCACGAGGATGCCGGGCAGCACCCACCCGCGGTCCACCAGGTGCAGGTCGGACACGCCGGCCCGGACGCAGAAGTCGGCGATCGGTGCGCCCAGGCCGCCACAGCCGAGCAGCAGCACCCGGCGGTTGCGGAGCCAGGTGGTGGGCCGGGTGGCGTCGCGCCGGGTCACGAACCGGGGCCGCTGATCGATCAGGAAGATCCAGTGGACCGGCTCGTCCCAGTCGAGGTCGCCGTCGCCGCCGCCGTCGCTGTTGCCGGAGACCGTCCAGCCGGCCAGGTAGGCCACCCGGGACGGGTGTCTCGTCCGCGGCGGTGACGGGCTGACCAGCAGCACCATCAGGTGCGGACGGGCGTCCGGCCGCGGGGTGGCGGTCCAGGTCTTCCCGGTCGACTCCACGGCTCCCTCGACCGCCCGGTGCAGCCGGTTCGGATCGACCCGTTGCCGTTCCAGCCCGCGGACGAGGTCGCCGAGCCGCTGCGGGAAGCTGAAGCCGACCGGGTCCGGCAACCCGAGGACGACGGCCAGGAAAGTGCTGTCGGACGGCGCAGTGCCGTCGGGCCCAGTGTCGGCGGGCCCAGTGTCGGCGGGCCCAGTGTCGGCGGGCCCAGTGTCGGGGGTTTCGGCGTCCAGGTCGGTGACCCAGCGGCGTACCTCGTACCGATCGTTGCCGACCGCCTCGATCACCGCCCAGGCCGTCCACGGCTCCGGATCCGCCTCCAGGACGGCCGGCAGCTCCGGCCGGACGACCAGCGCGAGGTGCCCGGCGGACGTGTCGGTGAGCGGCGGCTCGGCGACCACCTCGGCCGCGGCCAGCGTGCCGTCGGCGGCCTTGCGGAACCAGTCGAGCAGCCGCTCGACCAGCCCGTGCATGCCCCGGCCCGGATCCCAGTCGTTGTCCGACAGGTGCAGGCAGATCATCTCGCCCCAGACCACGTGCGGCAGCCCGGTGAAGCGGTCGTGGTCGACCGTCACATAGGGCCGCCGCAGCGGATAGGCCGGCGGGACCTGGACGGTCACCCGCTCGGCCGGCTCCAGCCGGGTGAGCGGCGTCCAATCCTCCGGAGCGCCGCAGTCGACCAGCAGATCGATCGGCAGGTAGTCGCCTTCGCCCTCCCGGTCATGCACCTGGACCAGCTTGACGACGCCGCGGGTCACCAGCTCCAGCCCACGGAGTTCGCTGATCGCCTGGCTCTGCCCGGGGCTGGGCACGGGGCCGCTGGTCATCGACGGCCGAATGTGGAGGGTGCGCTCGGTGCGTACTGTGTTGCGCCGAGCAGCGCCGGTCCGGCAACCAGTCCCGGCGCCGCCCCGCCGCCACCCGTCTCCACCCCGGTCTCGGCCGGGATCGATTCCGGGGCCGCCCCGCCGCCACCCGTTTCCACCCGGATCTCGGCCGGGACCGGTTCCGGGGACGGCACGTCTGGCGGGCGGCTCTCCGCCGGCGCGGCCCCGAGGTTCTCGACGTGCCCGACCGACTCCGGCACCGGCTTGGCGATCCGCACCGGCTCGGGAATCCGCGGCTCGCCGAGCAGGCGCGCGAGCGTGGGCGCATCACTGGTGCTGGTCAGGGCGCGGACCACGCGCGGGCCGCCGAGGGCCTCGAAGGACTCCGGCGTCGGCAACTCGGCCACCGTCCCGAGGCGATGCCGCACCTCCGGGCACCCGGTCACATTGCCGCCGCTGGCGCAGAGGAGCGCACCGAAATCGCGGCACAGCGCAGCCAACTTGATCATCGAGCCGTCCGCCTCGGCCGTACCCTGCGGCCCGAACACGACTTCGCGCAGCAGCAACGCGGTCGCCGGCGGCAGCCCGGTCAGCCGGATGACGATCCGGGCGGCGCCCTCGCTCTCCACGACGACCTCGTTCCAGAAGGCCTCGACGACCGTACCGAGCCCCTCGACGATGCCGCAGTAGCCGGCCTGCCAGACTTCGCTGAGCACGAGCCAGGTCTCGTCCGCGAAGGCCTGGTCGATCGCCTCGGTCAGCACCTGGCGCCAGACGGCAACGGTCGGCTCGGACTCGGCCGCGGGTTCGGCCCGCTCCCGGTCGAACGTCCGGGTGCGCTGAACCTCCTCGACCCGGTGGCTCTGCAGGACCGCTTTCCAACGTTGTTCGCCGGCGTTGCCGTACGACCACCACGCCCGGACCACCGCGGGCTCGGCGACCCGATCCTCGCCGCGCGCGGACCGCCGGTTCGTGGCATCCGGGGCGCACGCCGCGCAGGCGTTTCCGCGCACGTCGATGACGATGTGCTCGGCCCGCACGGCGATCTCGGCGGCGGTCGCGCATTCATCGCACCGGGCCAACGAGATCTCTTCCCAAGTGGTAGCCGATCGCCCTCCGAGCACCGATTCCTGAGCATTCGAGTTGCCGGTAGGAATGGATTCGCCGGCCCTTTGTCCCGGCACCCCCAAACCCGGCCCGACCGCCGAACTTTCCGACCCGCCCAGCCCACCGCCGGGACCGCCACCCCGACCACCGCTCAAACCGCTACCGCTCGAACCGCCACCGCCCGGACCGCCGCCGCCCGGACCGCCCGGACCGCCGCCGCCCGGACCGCTGCTCGGGCCACCGCCGCCTGGGGCCGGGGCGCTGGGCCGACCGCCGCCGGGCCCGGACGAACGCCCGCCGCCGTCGCCGTCGCGCGGACCGGCCGGGCCGGACCCGTCTGGGCCCCGGCCGCCGCCGTGCGGGCCGCCCGGCCACCGGCCGGCGCCACCCCAGCCGCTACCACCACCCGCACCGCCGCCCCCGGCAGAACGACGCCGATAGGTCACCGTCATACAGATGATTATGCATTGATCAAATGCCAATTTATTGATCAATATCGCGTAGACCGATTGCCAACACCGCGCCATGATCTTTTAGTACTGCGACAGCGGCTCGGTGCCCCGTCGTCGCCCCGGTCGGGGTTCCATAGCGCAGCCGCCAGCCTCGGCAGTGTGCCGCTCCACCCACACCGGCCACCCAGCCCGGACGCGTGGGACGCTGCGCCCACCAGCCGGTAGTACCCACACCCGCAGACGGCGTGGGCAGACACGCCGATCAGCGAGCCGGGCCGAAGGCGGGCCGACGGTGAACCCGTGCCGGCTCACCGGTCCGCCTACCGGCTGATCAAGCACGGGTAAGGTCGTGCATCCCGGGGACGACAGCCAAGGAGGCGCAGGGGTGGAGTGGCGGACCGCCATCATGGCAGCGGAGTCCAGCAGTGACGTGTCCTTCAGCATCGGCTACCTGGTGGGCAGGCTCTTCTGCTGCCTGCTCATCATCGGCGGCATCGCGGGATTGATCGTCCTGGCGGTGCGTCCGTCACGCCGCCGTTCCGCGGCCCCGAATCCGGGCCAGTATCCGCAGCAGGGCCACTACCCACAGCCGGGCCCGTACCCCCAGGAGGGCGGCTACCCTCCGCCGGGCGGCTACCCACCGCCGGGC
>Ga0070668_100002337_pt1 | contig 13935 bp, 12 predicted proteins | sample KBSS43metaG_FD_64661 | JGI IMG/M metagenome (GOLD analysis project Ga0070668, IMG submission 64661) | Switchgrass rhizosphere microbial communities from Kellogg Biological Station, Michigan, USA - KBS S4-3 metaG | ecosystem: Host-associated > Plants > Roots > Rhizosphere > Soil ... | reverse complement strand
GTCCAACGCACCCAATGTGGCGTTCGGTGCGTTGGACGCAACCAACGCCACATTGGGGCGTTTGAAGCCCCGGCACTGCGCCGTCCGGGCGCGAGCGCCCCGCTGAGCGGGAAAGCATTTTCACGGTGGGTGAGGCATCGTGTCCGGTATTGACACGGCCCGCTCGAAGGGTGTGAGATCTGTCCGATAGATAGGAAACTTTCCTAACTATTGCTGCCGGTGGTCCGCCGACCAGTTCCGCCCCGGTCACCCCCTGTCCCCCACCCACGCAGGAGGCTCCCAGTGGCACCCCGTCCACCGTGGCGCGTGGTACTGGCCGGTACCGCCGTCATGGCGCTCGGCTTCACCGCGCTCAGCCCGGTAACCGCTTTCGCAGCGGACGCGGACTACGAGTCCGAGAACGCCGTGATCTCCCAGGGCGTCGTCGAATCGAACCACGCCGGCTACTCCGGCACCGGGTTCGTCAACTTCGACAACGTCGTCGGCAGCTACGTCGAATACTCCGTGAACGCCGCGCAGGCGGGCACGCACACGCTGACCTTCCGCTACGCCAACGGAACCGCCGACAACCGGCCGGTGAAGCTGACCGTCGACGGCGGCGACAAGGGCACCGTCGACTTCCCCGGCACCGGCGCGTGGACGACCTGGAAGACCGCCACCGCGACCGTCCAGCTGACGGCCGGGGTCAACAAGATCCGCACCACCGCGACCACCGCCAACGGCGGGCCGAACGCGGACAAGCTCACCGACACCTTCACCGCGCCGGTGGACCCCGAACCGCCGACGCCGCCGTCGAACCTCAAGGCGAGCAACATCCTGCCCCACGCGGCGACGTTCACCTGGACCGCCGCGACCGACAACGTCGGCGTCGTCCGCTACGAGATCAACCGCGGCGGCAACATCCTCAAGACCGTCGACGGGAACACCACCACGGCGACCGTGGACAACCTGACCCCGAACACCGCCTACGACATCTCGGTCGGTGCGTTCGACGCCGCCGGCAACCCGTCGCAGCAGAGCAACGTGGTCACCTTCACCACCCCGCCGAGCGACGACACCACCCCGCCCAGCGTGCCGGGCAATCTGCGTTCCACCGGCGTGACCGCGAACAGCGTTTCCCTCGCGTGGAACGCTTCCACCGACGACGGCGGCACGATCGCGGGCTACGACGTCTTCCAGGGCAGCGCGAAGGTGGCGACCACGACGTCACTCGGGACGACGGTCACGAACCTCACCCCGAACACCTCGTACACCTTCACGGTCAAGGCGCGCGACCCGGACGGCAACAGCTCGGCCGCGAGCAACGCCGTGACGGCGAAGACCGCGGCGACCGGCAACGGCGGGATCCCCGAGTACGACAAGGACATCGCGAAGGTCGACCTCGGCTGGTCGGTGGACTTCCTGCCGAACGGCAACGCGCTGGTGACCGAGCGGGACCGGTTCGAGATCCTGCTGGTGACGCCGTCAGGCCAGAAGACCACGCTGGGCAAGGTGCCGGGCGCGGTCGGCACGAACGGCGAAGGCGGCCTCCTCGGCCTCGCGATCTCGCCGAACTGGACGTCCGACCACGCGGTCTACCTCTACCACACCGCTTCCGGCGACAACCGGATCGTGAAGATGACCTACGACGGCACCACGCTGTCGTCGACGTCGACGCCGGTGCTCACCGGGATCGCCAAGAACCGCTACCACAACGGCGGGCGCATCAAGTTCGGCCCGGACGGCAAGCTGTACGCCACCGTGGGCGACGCCAAGAACAGCGACAACGCGCAGAACAAGAGCTCGCTCAACGGGAAGATCCTGCGGCTCAACCCCGACGGCTCGGCGCCGTCCGACAACCCGTTCTACGCCACCGGCGGCAACGCGCGGTACGTCTGGAGCTACGGCCACCGCAATCCGCAGGGCCTGGCCTGGGACTCCCGCGGCCAGCTGTGGGCGGCGGAGTTCGGCGAAAGCAGCCAGGACGAGCTCAACCTGATCCAGAAGGGCGGCAACTTCGGCTGGCCCAGCTGCGAAGGTACGCAGGGCAGCTGCAGCGGCTACATCGCCCCGAAGAAGACCTGGTCGACGTCGCAGGCCGGGCCGAGCGGGCTGGAGATCGTCAACGACTGGATCTACATCGCCGGCGTCACCGGTGAGCAGATGTTCGCCACCCAGATCAACGCGGCGGGCACCGGCGTCGGCACGGTGTCGACGCTGTTCTCCGGCCGCTGGGGCCGCCTCCGCTCGGTCACCAAGACCCCGGACGGCGGGCTGTGGCTGACGTCGACGAACAACGACAAGAACGGCGGCACGCCGTCGGCGCTGGACAACGTCATCGTGCGGCTGAAGTTCCCCGGCGGCGGCACGCCGGGCGAGTTCAAGCTGACCAGTTCCGCCTTCGCCGACAACGCCACCATCCCGGACAAGTACACCTGCGCCGGCGACGGCACGGCGGGCCAGGACCCGTCGCCGCCGCTCGCGTGGGGCGCTTCGGACGGCGCGAAGGGCTACGCCGTCGTGTTCGCCGACGTCGCCAACGACGGCAACAAGCTGCACTGGGCGATCTGGGACATCCCGGCGTCGGCTCGCGCGCTGCCGGAGGGGCTCGGCGCGGGGTACACCGTGCCGAACCAGGGTGGCGCGAAGCAGAAGGCCATGGGCAGCGGGGCGAACGCGCAGAAGTTCTTCGGGCCCTGCCCGGGCGGGTCCAGCCACCCGTACACGTTCACGCTCTACGCCCTGAACACCGCGACGGTCCCCGGCCTGACGTCGTCCTCGACGATGGCCCAGATCGAAACCGCGATCAAGGGCGCGTCGACGGCCACCGTGAAGCTGCGCGGCAAGTCCAGCGCGGCGGCCGGTTAGAAGCCGCGGCAGGGGTGACCGGAGCGGCGCCGGTCACCCCTGCCGCCCTCAGCATTGTTCGACAGCACTGTTCGACGTCACTGTTCGGCGAGACTGCGCAGGTGCGCGTCGACGTCGAAGCCGTGTTCCTCCAGCCGCCGCCGGGCCAGCAGGAGCTCGTCGGGGGTGAACAGCTCGGCGTACTCGTCCCGGAGCATGGTCGCCTCGGAGCTGCGGCCGAGCTGGTTCTTCTCCCAGAGCACGGTGAACCCGCCCGCGGTCCCGGCCCCGCGCAGCAGCAGGCGGGCCGCCTCGACACCGCCGTGCTCGCGCACCATGCGCTCGAACTGGGCCGGCCGGTAGCCGTAGTCCCTGGCCAGGACCTGGCACCCGTCGAGCAGGTCCTCGGTGAACCGCGCGGCGAGCCGGGGATCGGCCGGGACGGGAGCGGCTGGTTCGGGCATGAGACACCTCTCGACGGGACGGCTTCCCTCCTTAGTCGCGGACGAGCCCGGTTTCGCTACGCCATTAGCGGGACGAATCGACACAGTATGGCTACGGAGAGTCGAAAGCCTCTTCCAGAACACCTCATACCGCGCTAAGCGGACATCGCGGAACCGTCGGTGGGCGCTGCCATGATGGGCCGTATGCGAACCGTGGTCCACGGCGAAACACTGAGCTGACCGAGAACACCTGACCCGGCCTCAGCTCACCAGCCGAACAACCCGCCCATGATCCGGGCGCAGCGCGCCGTCATCGCCGCCGCGTCTTCGTCCGGGCGGTCGATCCACCAGCTGATCAGCGAGTCGACCACGCCGGTCCAGACCCGCGCGACGGCCTCGGTGTCGGCCGGGTCGGCCAGGCCGCGCGAGGTCATCAGCTGCGTCGCGCCGAGCACGGCGAAGGCGTCCAACCGGCGCCGGTAGTCCGCGGCCGCCGCGGCGATGCCGCCCGTGGCCGGGACCGTCGCGTCGCGCAGGAGCCGCCACGCGTAGCGGTCGTGGTCGAACGTCGTGAAGATCGCGGAGAGGACCTTCAGCGGCATCTGGTCGGGCTCGCCGCCGGCCGCCATGGTCGTCGCGACGCCTTCGGTGAGCCGGTCGCCCGCTCGGTGCAGGCAGGCCAGGTAGAGCCCGTCCTTGGAGCCGAAGTACTGGTACAGCAACGGCTTCGTGACTCCGACGCGGCGCGCGATCTCGACCATCGACGCCCCGGAGTACCCGGCGCGGCCGAACTCCTCGGTGCCGGCCACGACGAGCTGCGCCTCGCGCTCTTCGCGGGGCATCCCCTTGGTCCCGACCGCCCTTGACTCCGTCACGCCCCAGAGCCTACCGTCGGTTAAGTGACCCTAGGGTAAGTTACCCAATGGTCAGATCCGAGGAGGCGACGTGTCCGAGTTCCTGGCGCACCTGCGCGACCCCGTGCTGTTCGCGATTCCGGTGTTCGTGCTGTTCGTGACCATCGAAATCGTCGCGGTGCACGTGCTCGGCCACGACGACGACGTCATCGGCTACAGCCCCGCCGACACCCGCACGAGCCTGCTGATGGGCACGGTCGCGGTCGGCGTCAACGCGCTGTTCCGGCTGGTCATGCTGGTCGCGTTCGCGGCGCTGTTCGAGCTCGCGCCGGTGCGGCTCGACCCGCGCGACTGGTGGACGTGGGTGCTCATGCTGCTCGGCCAGGAGCTGGTGTTCTACGCCTACCACCGCGCCAGCCACCGCGTGCGGCTGCTGTGGGCCGGGCACCAGGTCCACCACTCCAGCGAGCACTACAACTTCTCGACGGCACTCCGGCAGAAGTGGACCCCGTACTTCCAGCTGCCGTTCTGGTCGGTGCTGGCACTGTGCGGGATCCCGCCGTGGATGATCCTGACCGGCCTGTCGATCGACCTCGTCTACCAGTTCTTCGTGCACACCGAAAAGGTCGGCAAGCTGCCGCGCTGGTTCGAGTACGTCTTCAACACCCCGTCACACCACCGGGTCCACCACGGCAGCGACGCCGAATATCTGGACGCCAACTACGGCGGCATCTTGATCATCTGGGACCGGATGTTCGGCAGCTTCGTCCCGGAAGGCAAGCGGCCGACCTACGGCCTGACGAAGAACATCGGCACCTACAACCTGCTCAAGGTCGGCTTCCACGAGTACGGCTCGATCCTGCGCGACCTGCGCGGCGCCCGGACCTGGCGCGAACGCGCGGGGTACATGTTCGGCCCGCCGGGCTGGCAGCCCGCCGCCTTCACCGGTCAGCGGTGCCGCACCACCGGGGCCGACGCACTGCCCAGCAGCCGCAGCGCCGTCTCCGACGGCGAGCCGGGCTCGGCCGTGTAGGCGATCAGGCGCTGGCCCGAAGTGCCGGGGATGACGAGGTTTTCGAAGCTGAGCTCCACCTCGCCGACCACGGGGTGACGCAGGCACTTCACGCCGGAAGTGCAGGTGCGCACCGGGTGCCGGGCCCAGAGCGACGCGAATTCGTCGGAGTTCATGGTGAGCCGGCCGACCAGCTCGGCGAGCGCGCGGTCGTCGCGGTGCCGGCCGGCGACCAGGCGCAGCGCGGCCACGGCGAGTTCCGCCTGTTCGCCCCAGTCCGGGTACAGCGCGCGGTACTGCTCGTCCAGGAACAGCATCCGGGTCAGGTTGGGCCGGCCGGCGGGGATGTCCGGGCTCTCGGGCGCCAGGTGGGCGGCAAGCAGGGCGTGGCCCAGCTGGTTCCACGCGAGGACGTCGTTGCGCCGGTCCATGATCACGGCCGGGACGTGCGTCATGGCCCCCAGCAGCTGCCGGGCCGACGCACTGGCGTGCGCCACCCGGGGCGGCGTGGGGCGGGACGACGCGGCGGCGGGACGGGCGAGGTCCTTCAGGTGGGCCGTCTCGTCGCCGGTGAGGCGCAGGGTGCGCGCGATCGCCTCCAGGGTGCTGTCGGAGGCGTTGGTGGCGCGGCCCTGCTCGAGGCGGGTGTAGTGGGTGATGCTGACGTTGGCGAGCGTCGCCAGCTCCTCGCGGCGCAGCCCGGCGACGCGGCGGCGGGCCGGGTGCGCGGCGATGCCGACGTCCTCGGGGCGCAGCGTGGCGCGGCGCGTCTTGAGGAAGTCGCCCAGCTCGGACGAGCCGTCCATGCCTGCCTCCGGTTCCGCGGGCCGTGATCACCGACTCCCCCATGATGCCCGCGCGGCCCGGAGCGCCGGAAGCCGTGAGGGGGGTGCTGTCGTGACCACCCTCGCGCGGGCTGGGCAGAACGGGGTGCTGGCTGGGGATCCCGGGGCCGGCGATCGTTTCCGTGAGCCCGCCGCGCCGCGACCGAGCGCGCCGCGGGCCCCTGAGGAAAAGGACTCGACGTCATGTCTGTCACCGATATGGAAGCGGCCGGTGCCACGCCGGCCGCGCTCACCCCCCGGCTGCGGCTGGTACTGGTGCTGCTGCTCGCCACGCAGTTCATGCTGGCCGTGGACTTCGCCATCCTGAACGTGGCGCTGCCGGTGATCGGGGGAAGTCTCGGCTTCTCCCTGGCGCACCTGCAGTGGATCGCCACCGCGTTCGCGCTGTGCGCGGCGGGTTTCACCCTGTTCTTCGGCCGGGTCGCGGACCTGTTCGGCCGGCGCCGGCTGTTCCTCGGCGGCCTCGTGGTCCTGGGCGCGGCTTCGGTGCTGGGCGGGCTGGCGCAGAACCCGGAAACACTGATCCTGGCCCGCGTCTGCCAAGGCCTCGCCACCGCCGCCGTGACCCCGGCCGCGCTGTCGCTGATGACGGTCTCGTTCCCCGAGGGCCCGCTGCGCCGCAAGGCGCTCGGCCTCAACGGGGCCCTGATGTCCAGCGGCTTCACCGCCGGCGCCCTCCTCGGCGGCGTGCTGACCGACCTGCTGTCGTGGCGGTGGGCGTTCTTCGTCAACGTGCCCGTCGCCCTCGCCGTGCTGCTCGTCGCCCCGGCGGTCATCAAGGAGTCCCGGCCCGACGAGCGCCCGAAGCTGGACGTGCCCGGCGCCGTCACCGTGACGCTCGGCCTGCTGGCCGTCATCTTCGGGCTCACCCAGGCGAGCGAGACGGGCTGGGGCTCGGCGAGCGTCCTGCTGTCCCTGGCGGCCGGTGTGGTGCTGCTGGTCGTGTTCCACGCCGTCGAGCGCAAGGTACCGGCGCCGCTGGTGCCGCTCGCCGTGCTCCGCAAGCGGTCGGTGGCCTGGGGCAACGTCGCCGGCCTGATCGCGTTCCTCACCGAGTGCTCCCTGGTCTTCCCGCTGACCCTCTACCTGCAGGAAGTGCTCGGCTTCGCCCCGCTCGCCGCCGGCCTGTCCTTCGGGGTGCTCGGCCTGGGAACGGTCACCGGCGGCATCACCGCCTCGAAGGTCATCGGGAAGATCGGCAGCAAGCGGACGCTGATCGCCGGGGGCATCCTGCAGACCGTGTTCACCGCGGCCCTGCTCGGCCTCGGCGACGACCGCTCGTGGATGGTGCTGATGCTGATCGCCGGCTTCGCCGGCGGCGTCGGCAACATGCTCGTCATCGTGGGGTTCATGGTCACCGCCACCTCGGGGCTCGCCGACCACGAACAGGGCCTGGCCACCGGCCTCGCCACCATGACCCAGCAGGTCGGCATCACGATGGGCACGCCGATCATGAGCGTCGTCGTCACCTCGGCCGTGGCCGGCACCGGCGCCTCGGCCATCCTCGGCGGTCTCAAGGCCGCGATCGCGGTGAACGCCGCCATCGTGCTCCTCGGCCTCCTCACCAGCGCCCTGTTCCTGCGCAGCGACGCATCGGATATCCTCGATACGCCATAGCCCGCACGGAAGGTCGGTGACGCCATGCCCGTGGAAGGCGACATCGCGGCCCTGATCGAGCCCCTCAAGGCGCTCGCCAACCCGGTGCGGTTCGAGGTCCTCCACTGGCTACGCGAACCGGAGGAGCACTTCCCGGTCGATCCCGCGGTCGTCGACCCGCGCGAGGTCGGCGTCTGCGTCAGCCACATCCAGGCCAAGGCCGGACTCGCGCAGTCCACTGTGTCCGCCTACATGGCGGTGCTCGAACGCGCGGGGCTCGTGCGCTCGACGCGCGTCGGGAAGTGGACCCACTACCGGCGCGACGAAGAGCGGATCGCCTCGTTCATCGACGATCTCACCCGGGAACTCGGGACGCTTTCGCTCAACTCGAAGTGAGGGGCTTTGCGGCCGGGCCCGGCCGCAAAGCCCCTCGAACGGCTGCGAACGCTACGCCGTGTCCTGCAGGTCCAGCTCGTTCTCCGGGCGCAGCGTCGCCGACAGGCTGTCCAGCGGCGGACGCTGCGGGGACGTCAGGTCCGTCAGCACCAGCTCGCGCTCGACACCGTTCTCCGACGCCCCGCGCTGGAACTGCGCCAGCATCGTGGCCGGCGGGATCGCCGTGACCAGGCGGCCGTGGCGCTCCAGGCGGTCGAAGAGCGTCTGCATGATCTGCCCGGACATCCGGCCCAGCGCCTGCGTGCTCTGGTGCCGGTGCACGCGGTGGCCGAGGTCGACCTGCGCCAGCGCGTCGAGGCCGCGCAGCTCCAGCAGGTCGATGAGGTGCCCGATCTCGACGCCGTAGTTGACGACGAACGGGATGCTCTCCAGCACCTCGCGCCGTCCGGCGTACTCGCCCGCCAGCGGCTGCACGAACCCGGACAGCTCCGGCCAGAACATGTTGAGCAGCGGCCGCGCGACGAGTTCGGTGACCCGGCCGCCGCCTTCCGGCTCGCTGCCCGCCGCGCCGTTCAGCGGGCGGTGGTAGAAGCCCTTCACGTAGGCCACCGACGGGTCGGTGAGCAGCGGGCCGAGCAGCCCGGTGACGTAGTCGGTGGTGAAGTCGTAGAGGTCGCCGTCGACGAAGACGACGAGGTCGCCGGTCGTCGCCGCGACGCCCTTCCACAGCGCTTCGCCCTTGCCCGCCAGTCCTTCGAGGGCGGGGAAGACGGCGTCCTGCGCGACGACGGCCGCGCCCGCCGCCGCGGCGACCTCGGCCGTCGCGTCGGTCGAGTGGCTGTCGACGACGAGGATTTCGTCCACCAGGTGGTGGTGCTCGTGGAGTTCTTCGCGGATCGCGGTGACGATCGCGCCGACCGTGGCCTCCTCGTTCCGGGCCGGGATCACCACCGAGACGGTGGTACCCCGCTTCGCCGCGACGAGCTCTTCCGCCGTCCAGTCCCCCGCTTTGCTGCTGCGCCGGGCGAGCCAGGTGCCGACCTCCGGCGACACCTGCAGCCGCGCGCCGTTCTTGCTCGTGCGCATGCGTACCCCTTCCCTCGTTCGGCGTATCCCTCTCGACCGAGGTTCGAGGTGCGGCGTTTCGGCGGCCACACCCGGGTGCTACCGGGGTGTTACGAGTTCGGGCCGCGGGCACCGATCCCGTTAACCACGGGCGCGGAAAACCGGCTGACCGGCGGCGCCGCGCCCTTTAGGCTCGCGGCGAACCGAAGGGAACCCCCGAGTGCTCGAGCCGATCCGCCCGTTCCGCTGGGACCTGGTGCGCCCCGACCACCTCGGCACCCTGCTCGACGGCTTTCCCGAGCCTGATCTGTGGTTCCTCGACGAGCTGACCGACTGCGCCGCCAAGGTGCTCGCCCGCAGCGAGAACGGCGAGCTGTACTTCGTCGGCCGGTCCGCGGACTCCGTGTTCGACCTGCTCGGCGGTGCCCTCCCGGAGCCGGACCGGCTCCACCTGCTGCCGCTGTCCACCGGGCTGATCGACCACCCGCTGCTGGACCGGCTGCACCCGGCGGAAGTGGCGCAGCTGCGGGCGAACCTCGGCGCGCACGGCCTGAGCCCCGGCGCGCTGGCCCGCGGTTCCCGGCCGGTCGTGCTGGTCGACGTCGTGTCGACGGGCCGGACGTTCGGGCAGTTGCTGGACATCCTGCGCGACTGGGCCGAAGACGATCGGGCGGACTGGGCCGCCGTGCTCCGCCGGCTCCGGATCGTGGGCCTGACCCGGCGCAAGGACACCCGCCCCAACACCTGGCGGTGGCAGCAGCACGTCACCTGGGCGCGCGAGCTGACGATCCGGAACGTCTCCGTCGAGGCCGCCGTCTTCGGCTACCTCGGCGACGGCCAGCCGAAGCTCACCCGCTCGTTCGGCCGCGGGTCGTGGGCCGCCGACGAGGTCCGCTCCCCCGCCCACGACGACCGCACCCGGCGAGCCCTCGCCGAGGCGGTCGCGGTGGTGGAAGCCGGACGCACCCCGGCGGTCCGGGAGCGACTGGCCCGCGTGCTGAGCCGCGAACCGGCCATCACCGAGCCCTGGCTGCGGGACCTCGTCAGGCGTCTTCTTCTTCCTCGAGCATCTCCGGTGTGACCGCCGACTCCGTGTCCGGAATGCTCAGGTCCTTCGCCCGCTTGTCCGCCATCGCCAGCAGGCGGCGGATGCGGCCGGCCACCGCGTCCTTCGTCATCTGCGGTTCCGACAGCTGGCCCAGCTCCTCCAGCGACGCCTGCCGGTTGGACAGCCGGAGCTTGCCCGCCGCCAGCAGGTGGTCCGGGGCCGTGTCGCCGAGGATCTCCAGCGCGCGCTCCACCCGGGCCGCCGCCGCCACCGCCGCGCGGGCCGACCGGCGCAGGTTCGCGTCGTCGAAGTTCGCCAGGCGGTTCGCCGTCGCGCGGACCTCGCGGCGCATCCGGCGCTCTTCCCACTGCAGCACGCTCGTGTGCGCGCCCAGGCGGGTCAGCAGCGCGCCGATCGCGTCGCCGTCGCGGACCACCACCCGGTCGGCGCCGCGGACCTCGCGGGACTTCGCCTGGATGCCCATCCGCCGCGCCGCGCCGACGAGCGCCAGCGCCGCCTCCGGGCCGGGGCAGGTCACCTCGAGCGACGACGAGCGGCCCGGTTCCGTCAGGGACCCGTGCGCGAGGAACGCGCCCCGCCACGCCGCTTCCGCGTCGGCCACGCCGCCGGACACCACGGCCGCGGGCAGCCCGCGCACCGGGCGGCCGCGCTGGTCGATCAGCCCGGTCTGCCGGGCCAGGCCCTCACCGTCCTTGACCACGCGCACGACGTACCGGGTGCCCTTGCGCAGCCCGCCGCTGGCGGTGATGACGTGGACGTCCGAATGGTGGCCGTACAGCTCGTGGATCTCCTTGCGCAGCCGTCGCGCGACCGAGCCCGTGTCCAGCTCCGCCTCCACGACCACCCGGCCGGCCACGATGTGCAGGCCGCCAGCGAAGCGAAGCAGCGACGCGACCTCCGCCCGGCGCGGCCCGATCTTCGTGATCTCCAGCCGGCTCAGCTCGTCCTTCACCGCGGCGGTCATCGCCATTACTGCCCCTCCCTGCCTTTCGCTCCTCCCCCGTGCTCCCCGCCCCTGCCGAGACCGAGAGCCTCCCGCATACATCGCGCGAGCGCATCAGGATCATGCCGTCCCGCCACTTCCGGGTCCGCGACCGCCCCCAGGTGCGCCCGCCCGCCCAGCCGTTCCGCCGCGCGCCGGAGATTCGCCGGGTCGGGGACGGAATCGCGGTCCGCGATCACCGCGTCGACCCGCAGATCGGGCGCGTGTTCGAAGAGTACGTCCAGGTGCCGCTCCGGGGAGAATCCCGCGGTTTCCCCCGGCTGGGGGACAAGGTTGAGCACGAGCACCTTCATCGCGGTGGTTTTCACGAGCGCGTCGTGCAGTCCCGGCACGAGCAGGTGCGGTAGAACACTGGTGAACCAGGAGCCCGGACCGAGGAAGACGACGTCGGCGTCGAGCACCGCTTGCACCGCTTCCGCACACGCCAGCGGCGGCCGCCCCGAGCCACCCGGTGAGCGCAGGCTGACGCGCTGCACCTGGCCCGGCGTCGAGGCCACCGCGACCTGGCCGCGGATCGTGCGCAGCGCCGTGGGATCCTCGCTGTCGAGACCGCTGACCAGGCCTTCGATGTCCAGCGGCTCCGGCGACATCGGCAGTACACGGCCCGAGACGCCCATCAGGCGGCACGCCTCGTCGAGCGCGGCGACCGGGTCGCCGAGCACCTCGAACAGCCCGGCCAGCAGCAGGTTCCCCACCGCGTGCCCGGCCAGCGCGCCGTCGCCGCCGAACCGGTGCTGGAACACCTCGGCCAGCAACGTGCCGCCGTCCTCCGCGGCGAAGGCGGCGAACGCCTGCCGGAGGTCGCCCGGCGGCAGCAGCCCGAGTTCGCGCCGCAGCCTGCCGGACGATCCGCCGTCGTCGGCCACGGTCACGACCGCGGTGACGTCGGGGGTCACCCGCCGCACCGCGGACAACGTGGCGTGCAGCCCGTGGCCGCCCCCGAGGGCGACCGCGCGCACGTTATTCACGACCAAGGTCGCGGTGCACCACCTTCACGGCCATACCGTCCTCTTTGGACAGACGCTGGGCGAGCTCGACGGACAGCGCCACGCTGCGGTGCTTTCCACCGGTGCAGCCCACCGCCAGGGTCAGGTACCGCTTGCCCTCGCGCTTGTAGCCGGCGCCGATCAGCCGCAGCAGCTGGTGGTAGCGGTCGAGGAACTCCTCGGCCCCCTCCTGCGACAGGACGTAGTTGCGGACCTCCCCGTCGAGCCCGGTGTGCTCGCGCAGCTCCGGGATCCAGAACGGGTTGGGCAGGAACCGGACGTCCATCACCAGGTCGGCGTCCATCGGCAGGCCGTACTTGTAGCCGAAGGACAGCACGGTGACCCGGGTCTGGGTGCTCGCCTCGGAGCCGAACGCGTCCTCGATCTTGGCGCGCAGGTCGTGCACCGACAGCGACGACGTGTCGAGCACCAGGTCGGCCTCTTCGCGCAGCGGCTCCAGCAGCGTCCGCTCCGCCGTGATGCCGTCGGCGAGCCGGCCGTCACCCTGCATCGGGTGGCCGCGGCGGACGGCCTCGAAGCGCCGCACCAGCACGGCGTCGGTCGCCTCCAGGAACAGCACGCGCGGCTTGTAGCCCCGCGCGTCCAGGTCCTTGATCACCGAGGCGAGGTCGTCGGTGAACGCGCGCGAGCGCACGTCCATCACCACCGCCACCTTCGTGATCGCGCCGCGCGCCTGCGCGCCCAGCTCGACCATCGTGGCGATCAGCTCCGGGGGCAGGTTGTCCACGACGAACCAGCCCAGGTCCTCCAGGCACTTCGCCGCGGTGCTGCGGCCGGCCCCGGACAACCCGGACACCACCGCGACCTCCATGCCGGATCCGCGGATTTCCTCTTGCGCACTCACTGTCGTTCCCTACTCCCCTGCTTTCGGGCCCGCACCGGACTCCCCGGCCAGCGCGGCGACCACGGCCTCCGCGGTGCGCCTGCCGAAGCCGGGCACCGCCTCGATCTCTTCGACCCTGGCCTGCTTGAGCTTCTTCACCGAGCCGAAATGCTTGATCAGCGCGGTGCGGCGAGCCTGCCCCAGCCCGGGCACACTGTCCAATTCGGACGTCTGCAGCCGCTTGGAGCGCTTCTCGCGGTGGTAGGCGATGGCGAACCGGTGGGCCTCGTCGCGCAGCCGTTGCAGCAGGTAGAGGCCCTCCGACGTGCGGGGCAGGATCACCGGATCGGGGTCGGCGGGCAGCCACACCTCTTCGAGCCGCTTGGCCAGCCCGATCACGGAGATATCGGTGATGCCGAGCTCGGCCAGCACGTCCGCGGCCGCGGTGGCCTGCGGGCCCGCGCCGTCGACGACCAGCAGGTTCGGCGGGTAGGCGAACTTCTTCGGCCGCCCGGTCTCCGGGTCCAGCCCCGGTTTCGACGACTCCTCCGCGCCTTCGGCGGTTTCCTTCAGGTAGCGGTGGAAGCGGCGCCGCACGACCTCGGCGATCGAGGCGACGTCCCCTTCCTGGGCCGCTTCTCGCAGCGCGAAGCGGCGGTACTCGGACTTGCGCGCGAGCCCGTCCTCGAAGACCACGAGCGACGCCACGACGTCACTGCCCTGGATGTGGCTGATGTCGATGCACTCGATGCGCAGCGGCGCGGTGTCGAGGGCCAGGAACTCCTGCAGCTCGGTGAGCGCCGCCGAGCGGGCCGTGAGGTCGCCGGCGCGGCGCAGCTTGTGCTGGGTGAACGCCTCCCCCGCGTTGCGCTCCACGGTCTCCGCGAGCGCCTTCTTGTCGCCGCGTTGCGGCACCCGCAGCTGCACCCTCGAGCCGCGCAGCCCGGTCAGCCACTCCGTGAGCGCGTCGGCGTCCGCGGGCAGCTCCGGGACCAG
>Ga0070668_100002336_pt1 | contig 13945 bp, 10 predicted proteins | sample KBSS43metaG_FD_64661 | JGI IMG/M metagenome (GOLD analysis project Ga0070668, IMG submission 64661) | Switchgrass rhizosphere microbial communities from Kellogg Biological Station, Michigan, USA - KBS S4-3 metaG | ecosystem: Host-associated > Plants > Roots > Rhizosphere > Soil ... | reverse complement strand
GGGAGCTTTGGCTTGTGCATGATGCCGCCGGCAATCACCACGAAGCGAGCCGAAATAGTGTCGCCCCGGTTTGTGGACACCTGCCAGCGATGCGATGCATCCACCCACTCGACCCGCGTTACTTCGGTGTGGAACATCGCCTTCGGGTAGAGATCGAAATGGCGGGCTATGCGTTGGCAATGCTCAAAGATCTCAACCGCTTTCGCGTATTTTTCTGTCGGAATATAGCCGGTTTCCTCCAACAGCGGCATGTAGATATAGGACTCGATGTCACAAGCCGCACCGGGGTAGCGGTTCCAGTACCATGTGCCTCCGAAATCACCTGCTTTGTCGATGATCTTGATGTCCCGCACACCGCGGCGAGACAGCGCGGCTGCCGTTAGAAGCCCGCCAAATCCGGCCCCAACGATAAGCACATCGGTGTCCGCCCCGATCGGGGCCCGATCAGCGATCGTGCCGGCAAGCGGGTCCTGATTGTAATCGCCAAGAACGCTCGAGACGTCGACATATTGCGCGTTGCCCTCGGGCCGATTTTGCAATCTCTTCCGCTTTTCCTCGTCATATTTCGCGAGAAGCTCTTCGGGCTCGAATTGCATTTATCCTCCACCGCAAACTTTTGTCAGGTGTCAAATCTTCGCGCAGGTCCGCCGGCCGCAGAATTGGCGCAATGCCCAGTGCACGGGGCACTTGGGTTCACTAACCTTCGCGTGCGATGGCATGGCCGCCAGCCATGCGCCATGATCGCCAGCGGCATGCTGCATGATATACGTACTGACGGAATGTGCCCGCCCCACGAACCTCTCACGACATGCTGACTTCCGAACTCGGAGATTCGAGTCCGCTTCGCGATCGACGGCTCCAGCCTTCGCCGCGGTCACTTTGGCCCGATATGTTCGCCATTGTGGCGCCTCGGCGGTGCCATTTATGGGTTGGCGACCTAAATCCCCACCATCGCAGCGCAGCAACGCCCCCGTGACGAAACTCGAATGGGGTGAAGCAAAAAACAGGGCAGACGTGACAACTTCGTCCGGTTGGCCCGCTCTCCCCATCGCATTCGGAACGTTCTCCAGCTGTTCTTCAGACCATGATTTGGCAATTTCGGTCAAGAACGGGCCGGCGGATAGGGTGTTTACCCGGACCTTGGGCGCGAACTCGTGTGCCAGGCTGACACTCATCGCATTGAGCGCCGCCTTTGCACCGGAATACGGTCAAGAGGTTCGCATTGCTCGATTACGAATTCGAGCATCCAGTGGAGCTTTGCTTGAAATTCCGGATCAACTGAAAAGTCAAACAAAGCCACCTCCCATTCTTGCTTTATATCGGCGTGAACGGCGTTCGAACAAGCCAACCGCCCGCCAGAACAAAACTTCCCCTCTCCGACAGACAATTCAGATTGTCGCCCAGGAAAAGCAGTCCAAGACATCATTCGATTCCGAAACGATGTATATATTTGACATTTTCGTCAATCCTATCCGGCAATCACATCGCCCATTTCCGATCGCCCCGATCTATTTCGGCGCCATGCGAATGGCGCCGTCGAGACGGATGCTTTGCCCGTTGAAATAGCTGTTGCGGACCAATTCCATCACCAGGCTGGCGATCCCTGCTGACCGTCTTTCCGGCCCTCGCTGTCACCGCGCACGCACCAGCACGCGTTCCTGGCCATGGGCGGCAAAGGCCTTGGCGCCCTACTTCAGAACTGTTGGATTGACCGGCGACCCCACGGCGCCGGTAAAGCCAAGCGGCGGCGCGCAGATGAGAAAACTGTTTTGTCCGTCAGCCGCGCAATCGGCGGCCAGCGCTTCCATATCGAACATTTCGCCGAGCGGCATGCCCATGTCGCGCAGACAGAGCATATGCAGCGGCAAACACATCTCGTCATTCATGGTGTTCGGCCCCAGGTGCTCGACCGCAGCATTATCGCAGCAAACCGCCGCAGCCGAGCGGTCGTACAGCCATTCCGCACATTCCGCCGACAGACCGGGGAAATTCGAATTGAACGCCTCGACGTCGTTGAGCACCGTGAAACGCCGCATCTGGCCGGTCCGCACCAGAACGATATCACCCACCTCGATTTTGACGCCGGCCTGCTCGACGGCGCGGTTGAGCTCATCCGGACTGATGGCATGGTCGCCAGGCAGCATGTCGACACCGTTGAGCCGGGCCACGTCGAGCAAGACCCCTCGCGACATGATGCCCGGTGAAGCAAGATGCTCGACGCCCAGACATTTCGTCCCGGTGGATGTCAGCGCGTCATGCGCGGCACAGCCGTTGTAGAGCAGGCCGTCGTAATGCACATGGCTCAGCGCATCCCATTGGGTGGCGCATTGCAGGGACATATGGATGACATCGTCATTATACCGCGCGGCTGGATGCGCCTCGGTAAACATCTGGTCCATCACGTTCATGTAGAGCTGGGGATTGAGCCTGCCGGTATGATGGCGCTGTGGCCCGTTGCGATCGAAGCGCATGCCAAGGCTGAACATCTTGCCCTGGCTGACGGATCGAGTCGCGCGCATGAGCGTGTCCGGGCCGATGTGATTGAGCGTGCCGCGATTATCGTCGGTGCCCCAGCGCCCCCAGTTGCGCACCTTGTTGGCAAGTATGTCGAAGTTGATGCGGCGCATGGAACACTCCTCAGGGAGAGGTCGTCGCATTGCCACGGCGACCGGGGGTGCCTTGAAACGGTTAGTCGGAGGCTACGGCACCGAACCATTGCCGCAGGCGAGCCCCTGCACCGAGATTCTCACGCGAGTGACGGAACAGATCAGATCACGGCCATCATGCCGCCGGCCTGACTTTGTGCCAGGCCGGCGGATGTGGTTATTGTGCGCCGAACTTGAAGGTTCCGGTAATGCCGAACGTCCGCGGCTCCCGTGCGCCAGCAGCGGAGTAGCCAAGGACCGGCAGGGTCAGGCCTGCGACATAGTCACGCTGGTTGCTCAGATTCTTGCCCCACACGGCGAGTTCGAGCGCGCCGTCCATGACGGTGAGGGCCGCACGGGCATTGATCAGCCAGTGCGCCTTGTCCGTAGCGCCGCGCAGGTAGCCTGCGGCATCGGCGGCCGAAACGACGTTTCCGTTTTGCGCGTCGCGGGTCACGCCAGACGCATCGGTGTAAAACGCGACGGGCGAGATGTTCATGTCCGATTGGTAGGAGAAATCGGCGCGGACCAGGAGCTTTCCGATATCGAGGTCATTCGACCAAGACGGAGAGATCGAGGCCGTCCACTTCGGTACACCGTAGAACGCATCCCGCCGCCGATCGAAGCCGTTATCGTCGAAGCGGACGTACCGCGGGTGCGTGTATCCGACCGTACCGTCCAGGCGGAAACCGCCGGGAAGGATCGCGTTGGCTTCGAATTCGGCACCGTAGATCTCTGCCTGACCAGCGTTGAGGATGCCGGTCGCCACCGATCCGCTGGCTGAGGCAAACGTGATCGTCCGCTGGATATCATTGAGCGTCGTATAATAGCCCGCGATGTTCATGCGCAAGCGACGGTCAAGGAATTCACTCTTGACGCCGGCTTCGTAGGAATACGCCTTTTCCGGCTTGAACGGCACGAAACCGGCCGCGCTGGTTGCGCGGATGTTCTCGCCGCCCGAGCGGAAGCCCTTGGCCGTCTTCAGGTAGACCAGCATCCCGTCACGGAACTTGTAGTCGACGCTTGCGGTGTAGGACCAGCCCTTGAACGTGTCCGCACGATAGGCGGGGCAAGTCACCGCTACGATACAGAACGTTGTCGGGCTGTTGAACGTGGGGACCGTTCCGAATGGATAAGCCGAATTGAACGACGTCAGGCGTTTGTCATCGATGGAGTAACGAACACCGCCAGTAAACGACAGTGCATTCGTTGCATGGTAGGTTACTTGGCCGAAAGCGCTCTTGCTGTCATTCTTGATCCGCCCATAGTACCAAACGCCGGTCTGCGTCGGATTAATGGTGACCAGCGCTTCCGATACGCTGGCATCGGCTCCACGTTCATGGAAATAATAAAGGCCGGTCGCGAAATCAAGCCGGTGATCCAGAGCGGTGCCCGTGGCCACCAGTTCACTGGAGAACTGCCAGAGATTTGCATGGTCGTTGTAGATGCCCGGGCTCTTGCCAAGGCCGTTACCCACATCCAGCACGAAGAACGGCGAACCGTCGTTGTCATTGAAGCTGTCGGAGTTGACTTTCCGGTAACCGACGATCGCCTTGATCGCGCCGAATGACGTATCCAGGGTGGCCGTGCCGCCATAGGTCTGCGTCTTGACATAGCTCCGCGGAATACTGTTCAGATCCGCGGTATTGCCCTGGTTGCGCTTGATGCTGGCGCCCAGGATTTCCGCCGCCCGGGCCTGGCACGTCGCGCTGGGGCCGGTCGGATCGAAGCATCCGAGCCCGCCGAACTCGGTCGGCGTCCCCGCCGCCACGAGACCATCGGTTTGCGCGATCGCCTGGAGTGCCGTGGGGCCTGTCAACGAGGCATAGATCAGCCGCTGCGGCTCGTTCCGCGTGTTCGAGCGATACCATTCACCCGACAGCACGATGCTGAAAGTCTCGGTCGGCTGGAGGAGCAGTTTGGAACGGACTGTGTAATTGTCGATGTTTCCAAGCTTAACGTGGTTGTTGAGGTCGTCGATATAGCCATCGCGCTTGACGAGTTGGCCCGCCACGCGAAGCGCAATCTTGTCAGCAACTAGCGGTGCGTTGATCACACCCGTGATCGACCGATAATTGTACCGGCCGTACGTGCCAGTGACGGATCCTGACAGGCCGTGGAAGTTCGGATCATTCGTGCCGAGCAGGACCGCGCCGCCGGTCGTGTTCCGGCCGAACAGCGTCCCCTGCGGCCCCTTCAGGACCTGGACGCTTTGCACGTCCAGCAGATCAGCGTTGGCACCATAGGCACGCGCCCAGTAAAGACCGTCAACATAGACGCCGACCGCAGAATCCTGGTTCGCAATGGGATCCTGCTGCACTTGGCCACGCAGCGTGTAGATCGCACCTCCGCTGGTCGACGTACTGTAGTTGACTTGAAGCCCAGGCGTAAGCATTGCCAGGTCTGCGACCGAACGCGCATTCTGTTGCTGCAGTTGCTCACTCGAGAAAGCGGTGATCGCGACCGGAACATTCTGAAGATTTTCATTGGTCCGCCGTGCCGATACGACGATTTCTTCAAGAGAACCGTTGGTCGTTGCGGGTTGCCCTGCCTGTGCAGGTGCAGCAACTGCACCCCCACTGACTTCTTCTGCAGTAGCAGCCTGCCCCGAAAGGGCTACTCCAAGCGCCCACGCCGAGGCCGACAGTTGCATTACTTTCAGCATAGCTTCTCCTCCCCTGCGGACCTTGCCCTTAACCGGGATCTCCGCACATTTCTTATGCTGCGGACTTTTCCCTTGATCAGGATCTCCGCGCACTTCTTATGCTGCGGACACTCCCGTTTTCGCCTCTCGATGTCAATGGGTAATTGACAAACTCGTCAAATTCTCATCCTATTGGACACAGTGATTTACCGCAGGGGGGCGTGGATGGAACTCTGCACCGCGCCCGTTTGCATGGCAAACCTGCGTTCAAAACCAAAGAAAGGCCAGCCATCGCTCAAGCAAACGCTCACGCTGTCCGCGTCATCAATGCTCGCCCGCTGATTCGCGCCTCTCTGGAATTTGCCAACGGCCCTTAGGGCTACGGCTCTCGACCAACCGATGCCTTGGCTGCCCTGTTCATCCCGACCGATGTCGTAATTGCGACTCGGCCAAGCCTCGGCATCAACTTCCGTGTTCAGGAGATAGACATGATCAAGTCGATCGCACCAACGGCTCTTGGCGGCATCATGCAGATGGCCTGGGTGACGCCGGATCTTGACGCGAGTCTCAGCCAGTTCGGCACCCTGTACGGCGTTCCCGCGTTCTACCAGATGGAGGTCGATTTTCCCGCGGTCGTTTTTGGCGAAAGCGGCAACATGACCTTGCGCCTCGCGCTTGCCAATGTTGACAACATTCAACTCGAGATCATTCAGCCGGTCGGCGGCGGGATCAACCGGATCTATCGCGATGCCCTCCCGGCGGATGGCAGCCACGCCAACGTCTTTCACCACGTATGCGTGAAGGTTGAAGGATCGCTCGCGGATTGGGACGCCTACGTGGCCAAACTCGGGCCGGATCGCCCCATCGTCTACATTGGTGACGCCGGTCCGGAAGTCCGCTTCCTTTATACCGATGATCGCGCCGCGCTGGGCATCTATGTCGAACATATCTGGCGAAGCGCCGCGCTGGATGCGGCCATGGACGAGGCTATTCCGACCTTCAACTCCAAGTGAGACGATCATGACCCAGTACAAGACGCTCGATCATCCCATCATGCAATTGATCGCCTGGGACCCTGAGCGGCCAGCGGAATATATCAACGACCATATTGCAATGGTCCATGCGACGTCGAACGTCTATCTGGTCATCGGGTCCGATGGTGATGTCCTGATCAATTCGGGCACGACGCCCCAGGGCAAGGCTATCAGAGACAAGTTCGAGGCTCTGATCGGCCGGCCGCTGGACGTGCGCAAGTTGGTCTTCACGCAGAGCCATCCCGATCATATCGGCGGGTGGGAAGTCTTCGCCGGGCCCAAGACGGAAATCTACGCGCAGCGCACGTTTCACCAGATGACCGCAGAACGCCGCTTGCTCGCGCCGTTCTTCGGGGCGCGCTACGCCAATGTCATTGCAGCCATGTTGGTGGGCATGCCGCGCAATCTCGGGAGCGATCTGCGCGACCCCGAGATCGTCACCACATTCATCGACACGCTGGAATTCACCGTGTCGGGTCGCCGGTTCGAACTGGTGTCGATGCCGTCCGGCGAGACGCTTGATGCGCTGGCCGTCTGGCTGCCGGACGAGAACACGGTGTTCACGGGCAACTGGGCAGGCGCAATCCATGGCGCGCTGCCGAATTTCTACACGGCGAGAGGCGATCGGCAGCGTAGCGTTCCTGGGTGGCTGAAAGAGTGCGACCGGCTCCTCGCGAGGGCGCCCGAACTGCTAATTACCGGTCATGGTGCCCCCATCAGCGGCCAAGAGCAAATCCGCTCCGATCTCACGACCGTTCGCGATGCTGTAGCCCATATCCATGACCACACTATCCGGGCCATGAACGTCGGTGCAGATATTTCGACGATCCAGGCGACGTGCCGTTTGCCGGAGGGCCTTGTCATTCAGGATGGTCGCTGCCCACCGCACTGGATCGCGCGAGCCGTGTACGAGGAATATGCCGGCTGGTTCCACCAGGAACGAACAAGCGAACTGTACCCTGCACCGTCGAACATCATCTGGGCTGAATTGGTCGAAGATGCCGGCGGCGTTGAACACATTGTCAAACGGGCTCGGCATCATCTCTCAGTGGGGCAAATCGAGTCAGCGCTCCATTACGTGGAGATGGCGGTTTTTGTCGATCCCCACAGCAAAGCCGTTCGCGAGACCGAGCTGGCCGTGCTCGAAGAGCTCGCCGACCGCACGGAAGGGAAGGTTTTCGACCTGCTGGGGTGGCTGGAAGGCCGCATCATGGCAGCCCGGACGGCGTTATCGCAAAGCGTTTAATTCCCAAGCATAAAAACATGAGGAGAGACCAATGCTCGCTGAGAAGGTTCGGATAACAGATCTCAGAAACCCCACTTACAACGAAAAGCAACTGCAAGTCTTGGCGTACATGAACGCCAATCCGGTGACCTTGTCTGCAGAGGCCGTGATGGAAGCTGCGAAGGCAGCGACCGGGCTGAGCGACTTCGGCAACATGGACTTTGTGCCCCGTCTGGAGCTGTGGATGTCCGCCGCTGCTGCCGATGATGGGCTTACCGAGTTTGGCCGCGCGAGCATTTTCGGGCTCGCCACGCGCTTCGCGTGTTCGCGACTGGATCTGGAAGATCTGATCCGCCGTCACCCGGAAATCGAGCAAGTCGAACTGCCGTCGCCGATCATCATCGCCGGGCTGCCCCGTTCGGGAACCACCTACATGCTTCAGCTCATGGGTGCAGATTCGCGGCTTCGCGCACTGCCGCATTGGGAAGGCATTCGCCCCGTCGCCGATCGGTTCATTGTCGATGGCAAGGACACGCGATTCGAATTGGCAGCGCGGGAATGGGCAGAACTCGATGAACTGATGCCCTATATGAAGATGATTCACGAGTTCGCGCCGGATCATATCACCGAGGACATCGAACTCATCGGTGCCGACTTTGCCGGGTACTACCCGGAATGGCTTTCGTTCTCGCCCGAGTGGCTCGAATATCAGATGACCCATGACCGGGTTCCATGGCTGCAGTACATGCGTCGCGCCATGCAGGCGGTCGTCTGGCAGAAGGGGCCCAACAACTGGGTCGGCAAGTGCCCTCAACACATGGAGCAAATGGTTGCGGTCACCCAGGCCCTGCCTGGGGCGTTCCTGGTCGTGAACCATCGCGATCCTGTCGCTTCGATCCAATCAGCGGTCACCGCGCAGACCTATGCTTCGCGTTTCTGGCGCAAGGATATCGATTATGCGCGCATCGCCGAGTACTGGATCGACCGGTACGAGCGCTTGCTGCGCGGCTGCGTGCGTGACCGGAATCTTCTCGACGAGAGCCGAGTCTACGATCTCTATTTCGACAAGCTGATGGCGGACCCCTTTGGAGAGCTCGAGGCGCTCTACCGGAAGGCGGGAATTCCTTTCGACGATCAGACTCGCAACGCCTTCAATCAGGCGATCGCGGCCAACAAACGCGGCAAGCATGGCCAACTTGCATATCATCTCCGCGACGACTTCGATCTGGACCCGAGCGAGATCCGCGAACGCTTCGGCTTCTACTTCGAACGGTTCCCGGAAGTGCGGATCGAAGTTGAATAACAACCGGGAGGAGTGGATTATGTCTGAGAATTTGTTCGATCTGAAGGGCAAGGTGGCCCTCGTGACGGGTGGCAGCACCGGCCTCGGCTTTGCCATGGCCGAAGGGCTGGCCCGGGCCGGCGCCGATGTCATCATCTGGGGACGGCGGGAAGAGCGCAACAACGAAGCCACCGCTGCCCTGCAAAAGCATGGCGGCCGTGTCGCCAGTCGCGCGGTCGACGTGTCGAACGAGCAGGCCGTGGTCGATGGCTTCAACGCAGCCGTTGCGGAGTTTGGACGTGTCGATTGCGTCGTCGTGAATGCCGGAACGGCATCCATGGCCCCGTTCGTCGACATGGACGGAGAAACCTGGCACGGCTTGCTCAACACCAACCTGCACGGCGCATTCTTCACCTGCCGCGAAGCCGGACGGCACATGAAAGCGCGCGCCGACCAGGGCGATGCCGGTGGCTCGATCATCGTCAATTGCAGCTTGTCGGTGTTCACAGGCGTCCCCGGCATCTCACACTATGCGACTGCCAAGGGCGGGTTGAACTCCATGTCCAAGACGATGGCGGTCGAGCTTGGCGCGCATGGCGTACGCGTCAATGTCATCTGTCCGGGCTTGATCCCGACCGACCTTGGCGAGGTCGCCGATCAAAGCCCGCTGGTGCAAATGACCCTGGCGCGCACGCCGATCAAGAAGGTTGGTCGCCCCGAAGACCTTCAGGGTATCGTCGTCTACCTGGCGAGTGATCTGTCACGTTACCATTCCGGCGACACGATCACGCTCGATGGTGGCATGATGGCGCAGTGTTTCTAAGGTAGTTGCACACCACGCCGGACGCATCCCTTCCTTCTGCTGAAGGTGGCGGCGTCCGGCGCCCGCGCCGGCCTAGGCCGGGCATCGGCGCACGACAGCCGGTTCTCGCGCATCCTGTCTCGCGTAGCACGCATGCGTCAGGTCATCCCGCAACCTCTGCCCCGGGGCTGCGGACAAAACGGTCCTGCTTGCCGCAGCAGAACCTCAACAACAGCTGGAGATTACCGGTGGGAGCGGTTCAGGTTCTGCCGGAAATGCCCCCCGACATCAGCCAACGAACGGCCCGGCACCCAACTGTTCGCGGACCGGCACAAACTCGGGCGCTGCCAGGCCAGGGCGCAACCAGCGGCCGCCGTCGATGATGAACGTCAACCCCGTGACGAAGGCGGCATAAGGCGAGCAGAGATAGGTTGCCGCCCAGCCCAGTTCGTGGGTCTGCCCGACCCGCATGGCGGGTGACGCCTTGGCGGCACGGTTGCCGGTTAAGTGGCGGCGCAATGCTTCGGCGGTATCATCGTGGGGGAAAGTCCCGGGCACAAGCGTATTGACGCGGATATCCGAAGTCGCCCATTCCACGGCCAGCGAGCGGCTGAGATTGGTGACGCCCGCCTTCGCCGACGCGGAAGGCGACGCGCCGGCGCCTCCGGTCCATGCGTAAGACGCACCGATGTTGAGGATCGCACCGCCTTCGCCCATTGTCATGCGGCGGCGCGCGAACTCGCGCGAGCAGTTGAAGGTGCCGTTCAGCACGATATCCACGACCGTCCGCCAAGCGTTGACGCTGAGGTCCTCGGCCGGGCAGGCAAAGTTGCCGGCCGCATTGTTGATCAACACGCTGACCGGACCGAGTTCGGCCTCGATGGCATCGAAGGTCTGCGTGACCGCATCACCGTCGCGAACGTCGATAGCGAACCCTGCAACCGTCCCGCCTTCGGCGCTGCTCGCGGCCATGCCGGTGGCCCGGTGCTCCTCGCTCCGGCTCAGGATCGCGATTTTTCCGCCAAGCCGAGCGAACTCCAGTCCCATGGCTTTTCCGAGGCCCGTCCCCCCTCCGGTGATCGCGATAACCTTGCCTTCGAACGTGCCGGGAGGAAGCATGGATGTTCCGTACGAGGGCGCTGGCGACAACGGCATGTGAATCTCCTCTATCCGCTTATTGTGTGCTCTGACGGACTGAAGTGGGTCCGGCCGGCCATGAACAGCCTCGCCCGAGCGCGCCTACGTGCCCGTCAGCGGCCCTGAAAATTGGGCTTCCGCTTCTCTTTGAAGGCTGCGATGCCTTCCTTGCTGTCCTCGGATGCCAACGCCATCGGCAAGTGCATCAACTCATACCGGAGTGCGTCATCCAGGCTCATAGGCGCGGTCGCGAACGCTCCCTTGGTAAGGGCGATCGTGATCGGCGCAGCCTCCGCCAGCACTTGTGCCCGCTCCAGGGCAAGCGCGAAAGCACCACCCGCTTCCGCCAGTTCGTCGACCAAGCCAATGCTATGCGCCTTCTCGCCGCTCAGCATTTCCTGACTGAACACAAGCCTGCGTGTACGCGCCACGCCAATGCGGTTCGGCAGCGAGTGCAGCAGGCCCATATCCGGAACAATGCCGATTTTGGCGAACGACGTACCGAAGCGCGCATTCCTGGCGGCAATAACGAGATCCGACCCGGCAACCATCGACAAACCGGCGCCAAAGGCATCTCCTTCGACGGCAGTCACGACAGGCTTCGGCGACAGCACGATGGCCCGGATCAAGTGATGAACGTCCTTGAGATTTTCGCCAGCCTGGACAAAGCTCGGTTGCTGCGCAGCCACGCCGATCCGCGACAGGTCCGCCCCCGCGCAGAAATGCTCTCCGTTCCCGGTGATAATGATGGCCCGGATCGCGTCGTCATGGCTCAGCGCGTTGAGTTCTGCGGTGAGCGTGCGGCGCATCTCCGGAGTAAAGGCGTTTCTCCGCGAGGGATTGTCGATCGTCAGGATGGCAATCGATTCTCGCCGTTGCAGTTCGATCTTGCTCAAGCGTCCCGCTCCGCTGGCGCTTCGGGACGGGTGCTTGCCTCACCCTTGCCGAAGGGACCGTCCCGGTGCTGCAACGCGGCCTTGATTCCCTCGGTCTTGGCGATCTCACTGAACTGTGTGTAGGCTGGCGACAGATGCGCGCGCGCATCGTTCTCGCCCGCCACCCGCTGCAGGGTGCGCGCACCCATCAGTTCGAGACCCATGTTGATCACGCGCTTGTGCGCCGCGAGAAGATCCGCAGGAACATTGGCGATCCGCCTGGCCAGATACTCCACCTCGGCATCGAGCAGGTCTGCCGGTACTGATTTCATGACCAGGCCGATCTTGGCGGCTTCGTCACCACGGATCGTGTCGCCGGTAAACAGCATGCGCTTCGCCCATTGCGGGCCGACGTGGTAGAGCCACATGTTGCTGGCTGGCGATCCCAGCGCGCGCGTGGCCGGAAAGCCGATGCGGGCATCGTCCGACGCGATCAGGATGTCGCACATCAGGGCAAGGTCCGTGCCACCCGCAAGGCAGTTTCCGTGGATCTTGCCGATGACCGGCTTGAACATATCGAAAATCTGCAATCTGGGCGCACTGCGCAGGCGAAGTTGCCAGGCGTCGTCATCAAAGGTTGCCTGTCCGCGGTACTGCGCCGTGTCGAAGCCGTACGACTGATTGGGTGGAAGGTAGTCCCCCCCCGAACTGATGTCGTAGCCAGCGCAGAAATCCTTGCCGGCGCCCTCAAGGACGATGCAGCGGACGTCCTTGAGGTCGTCCGCTTCGAGCATCGCGGCCTGCATTTCATCCAGCACCTGCTGGGTCAGGGCATTGCGCTTGTCTGGCCGGTTCAGCGTGATCCGCGCAACCCCCTCGCTTACATCGAAAAGTATCGTCTTGCTGTCGGATAGCCACTTAGCCACAACTATACCTCCTTGATGCTCGCTGGTCCCTCCGACACAAGACATCGCCACACGCGCGGCGACGTCAGCGGCGCGGGAATGTCATATCGCCTGCGCTTTCAATTGATCGCGCAGTTCAACCTTGTTTATCTTCCCGCTCGGCAGCCTGGGGAACTCCGATACGAAGTAGATGCGCCGCGGAGTCTTGTAGCCGGCAATCAATTTGCGACTGTGCGCCTCGATCTCGGCCGCAGCCAAATCGGGTCGCCGCGGAATGATCACCGCTGTCACCGCCTCGCCCCATTTGGCATCCGGCAGGCCGATCACCGCCACATCCGCGACGTCTTCATGCTCCGCCACGGCTGCCTCGACTTCTCGGGAGTAGATGTTTTCGCCCCCGGAGATAATCACATCCTTCTTCCGGTCCAGCAGATGGAAATATCCCTCGTGATCCATCATGCCGACGTCACCGGTATGCAACCAGCCGTCGCGCAGAGTGTCCAAAGTCGCGGCGGTGTTGTTCCAGTAGCCGCGCATCACGCAATGACCCTGGATGCAGATCTCACCGGCTTCGCCCACGCCGACCGGATTGCCTTCTTCATCAACGCAACGCATGCGCACACCCGAATAAGGATGCCCGACCGAGGCAAGCCTGCGCATGTCGTCGGCGTCTCCCGCAGGACGGTGAAGATCGATCGGCAAGATGGTACCGAGCGCTTCGGTCTGGCCATAAATCTGTGCAAACACGGGGCCAATTCGCTCGAGCCCTTCGCGCAGCAGCGGCAACGGCATGGGCGCGGCCGAATAGAGGATCATGCGCAAGCTCGAAAGATCAAAACGCGAGAACGACGGCTCTTCAAGCAGCATCTGGATCATGGTGGGCGCCATGTGCCCCACCGTTATCCGGTGCGTGGAAATGGCCTCAAGCGCATCGAGAGGACGAAACGCGCGGTGCAGATAGACAGCCCCACCCACCCAATGCTGCGCCAGTTGAATGTTCTTCGCGCCGATATGGTAAAGCGGCATGACCGCAAGGGTGCGATCCTCGCAACCGTTGCCCATGTGCAGCGCGGTCATGTGGGACGATGCGATCTGGTTGGAGTGTCCCAGCAGGCACCCCTTGGGTCGCCCGGTCGTACCGCTTGTGTAGATCACATAAGCGATGTCCTCACCCTTCGCCCTGAACGACGGACCGGCAGCGTCGCCCAGCCCCACGACCGCTTCAAACGGTTCAGCCCACTCGGGACAGTCAGGGCCGATCGCGATGAAATGCTTGATGGTTCCGCGTTTCTGGCGGAGTGTCGCGACGTAGTCGGAATAGGTCGTCTCGAAAATGATGGCCGCCGGCGCGGCATCGGAAATGATGTAATCCATTTCCGGTGGCGCGAGACGATAG
>Ga0070668_100002332_pt1 | contig 13958 bp, 14 predicted proteins | sample KBSS43metaG_FD_64661 | JGI IMG/M metagenome (GOLD analysis project Ga0070668, IMG submission 64661) | Switchgrass rhizosphere microbial communities from Kellogg Biological Station, Michigan, USA - KBS S4-3 metaG | ecosystem: Host-associated > Plants > Roots > Rhizosphere > Soil ... | reverse complement strand
GCGCTGTCCGTGGACGAGATCAACCGGATCGCCGATCTCGACAGCCGTGAGGTCCTGCTCGCCAAGGCGGCGGGCGCGTTCAAGGCGAAGCTGTCCCAGGCCGCCGCGCTGTTCCAGGCGCCGGCGTCCCAGGTCGCCCGCCTGGCTGCCGCGCTGGAGGAGAAGCAGCGCAACGCCACCGGTACCGAAGCAGCCGAAGCACCCGCCGAGAGCTGAACCACCCCCACCCCGAACGTCTAGTTCGTTTTTCTGAGAGGAAGCCATCATGGCGAAGCTGAGCACCGCCGAGCTGATCGACGCCTTCAAGGAGCTCACCCTCCTCGAGCTGTCCGAGTTCGTGAAGGAGTTCGAGGACACCTTCGACGTCACCGCCGCCGCCCCGGTCGCCGTCGCCGCCGGCCCCGCTGCCGCCGCTGCCGCCCCGGTCGAGGAGCAGGACGAGTTCGACGTCGTCCTCGAGGGCGCCGGCGACAAGAAGATCCAGGTCATCAAGGTCGTCCGTGAGGTCGTCTCGGGCCTGGGCCTGAAGGAGGCCAAGGAGCTGGTCGAGGCCGCTCCCAAGGCCCTCCTGGAGAAGGTCGACAAGGAGGCCGCCGAGGCCGCCAAGGAGAAGCTCGAGGCTGCGGGCGCCAAGATCTCCATCAAGTGATCTCGGGCGCGCAAGCGCCTACGCACCACCTCGCGAAGGGGCGGGCATCCACCTGGATGCCCGCCCCTTCCGTTTGTCTGGTTGTTGCATCGACGGCCTCCGGAGCGACTCGACGACCATGACCGACCCCGAGCACCTCGAGCTCCTCGCGCGGCAGCTGACCGACCGGCGGCCTCAGCTCACGCTCTCCCTGGCGGCGGTGGTCGCGCCCGTGTTGTTCCTGCTGGTCGTCGCCGTTTTCGCGCTGATCCCCTAGGAGCGGTGTCCGAATAGCCCCGGGTCCCTAAATCGCGGGTTCGGGGCTGCGGAGATCTGCGTCGTTGCCCCGATTGGACTACCGTGCTGCCAGTTACCGATCACGGCGGGGTGACGATGAGGCCGGGGCTGGCCAGAAAAGAAAACTGGTGAGTAACCTGTTCGAACTCAGCTCGTTGCACCTGGTTGACGCGGGTACATGCGGCCCTCGAGCCCGCACTCGCCGCCGACGTGGGGTGGCAGGGTGTGGCAGCGAGCGCAATGACGCGGAACAGCTCCTGGAGGTGCGATGGGTGCCGAGGTGGTCATCGAAGGTCTGACGAAGTCCTTCGGTAGGCAGACCATCTGGCGGGACGTCACGTTGACGCTCCCCCCGGGCGAAGTGTCGGCCATGCTCGGCCCGTCGGGGACCGGCAAGTCGGTCTTCCTGAAGTCGATGATCGGGCTGCTCAAGCCCGATCGTGGCCGCTGCGTGATCAACGGGGTGGACATCGTCACCTGCTCCGAGCACAAGCTGTACGAGATCCGGAAGCTGTTCGGCGTCCTCTTCCAGGACGGCGCGCTGTTCGGCTCGATGAACCTCTACGACAACGTCGCCTTCCCGCTGCGTGAGCACACGAAGAAGTCCGAGACGGAGATCCGCCGGATCGTGCTCGAGAAGCTCGACATGACCGGCCTGAACGGCGCCGACAAGAAGCTCCCCGGCGAGATCTCCGGTGGGATGCGCAAGCGCGCCGGCCTCGCCCGCGCCCTGGTGCTGGACCCCGAGATCATCCTGGTCGACGAGCCGGACTCGGGCCTCGACCCGGTCCGCACCACCTACATCTCGCAGCTGTTCCTCGACGTCAACGCGCAGATCGACGCGACGTTCCTGATCGTCACGCACAACATCAACCTGGCCCGCACGGTCCCGGACAACCTGGGCATGCTCTTCCGCAAGGAACTGGTCATGTTCGGCCCGCGCGAGGTGCTGCTGACCAGCGAAGAGCCGGTCGTCAAGCAGTTCCTCAACGGCAAGATGCAGGGCCCGATCGGGATGTCCGAGGAGAAGGACAGCGCCCAGATGGCCGCCGAGCAGGCGATGTTCGATGCCGGTCACCACGCGGGCGGCGTCGAGGACGTCACCGGGGTACCGCCGCAGATGCAGACCACGCCGGGAGTGCCGACCCGGATGGGCGCGGTCCGCCGCAAGGACCGCGTCATGGAGATCATGCACCGGCTGCCGCCGGCCGCGCAGGAGAGCATCATCGAGTCGCTGAGCCCGGAGGAGCAGCGCCACTACGGTGTGCGGCCGCACCGCGGGCAGCCGCAGCAGGTCGGGGCGCGGCCACAGTCCGACGGCGTCCCGAACCAGCACCACGGCCAGCTGCCGGCCGACCAGGTGGCGCGCATCCCGGGCGGCGGCCAGCCGCCGAGACCCGGCACGCACCGGGTGCCACCACGAGACAACGGGCCAGGTGGCAGGTGAGTTCTCCCGCTTCACAGGCGAAGATCCCCGGAATCGGCATGCTCCGCGAAACCGGGAACCTGTTCGCCCTCGGCCTCGACATCGTTCGTGGCATCTTCCAGCGTCCGTTCCAGCTGCGGGAGTTCATCCAGCAGTCGTGGTTCATCGCGAGCGTGACCATCCTGCCGACGGCCCTGGTGGCCATTCCGTTCGGCGCGGTCATCTCGCTGCAGTTCGGCTCGCTCGCCCGCCAGCTGGGCGCGCAGTCCTACACCGGCGCGGGCTCCGTGCTCGCCACCGTGCAGCAGGCCAGTCCGCTGGTCACCGCGCTGCTGGTGGCGGGCGCGGGCGGCTCCGCCGTCTGCGCCGACATCGGCGCGCGCACCATCCGCGAGGAGATCGCCGCGATGGAGGTGCTCGGCGTCTCCGCGGTGCAGCGGCTGATCGTGCCGCGCACCCTCGCGATGATGCTGGTCGCGCTGCTGCTCAACGGCATGGTCAGCGTCATCGGCGTGCTGGGCGGCTACTTCTTCAACGTCGTGCTGCAGGGCGGGACGCCGGGTGCGTACCTGGCGAGCTTCTCCGCCCTCGCGCAGCTGCCCGACCTGTGGGTCGGCGAGCTCAAGGCGCTGATCTTCGGGTTCATCGCCGCTGTCGTCGCGTCCTACCGGGGGCTCAACCCCTCCGGCGGCCCGAAGGGTGTCGGGGACGCGGTGAACCAGTCGGTGGTCATCACGTTCCTGCTGCTGTTCGTCGTGAACTTCGTGATCACCCTGATCTACCTGCAGATCGTGCCCGGAAAGCTGGACTAGCGCCATGACGTTCCTCCAGGGCGCTAAACGCGTCGCCAATCGACCCCTCCAGACGCTCGACACGCTGGGCGACCAGATGTCGTTCTACGGCCGGGCACTGCTGTGGACGCCGCGGACGCTGCGCCGCTACACCAAGGAAGTGCTGCGGCTGCTCGCCGAGGTGAGCTTCGGCTCCGGCTCGCTGGCGGTCATCGGCGGCACGGTCGGCGTGATGGTCGGCCTGACGCTGTTCACCGGTGTCCTCGTCGGTCTCCAGGGCTACTCGGCGCTGAACTCGATCGGGACGTCGGCGTTCACCGGCTTCCTGACCGCGTTCTTCAACACCCGCGAGATCGCCCCGCTGGTCGCGGGCCTCGCCTTGAGCGCCACCGTCGGCGCCGGGTTCACCGCGCAGCTGGGCGCGATGCGGATCTCCGAGGAGATCGACGCGCTGGAAGTCATGGGCGTGCCGAGCCTGCCGTACCTGGTGACGACGCGGATCATCGCCGGGTTCGTCGCGGTCATCCCGCTCTACATCATCGGCCTGCTGAGCTCGTACCTCGCGTCGAGACTGGTCGTCATCTACATCTACAACCAGTCGGCCGGTACCTACGACCACTACTTCGACCTGTTCTTACCACCGCAGGACGTGCTCTATTCGTTCATCAAGGTGCTGTTGTTCAGCGTCCTGATCATCCTGTCGCACTGCTACTTCGGGTACCGGGCGACCGGCGGCCCGGCCGGTGTCGGCGTCGCGGTCGGCAAGGCCGTCCGGCTGTCCATCGTCACGGTGTCGATCATGAACTTCTTCATCGGGTTCGCCATCTGGGGAACCGACGTCACGGTAAGGATCGCGGGATGAGGACGCTCCGTCGCAGGCTGCTCGGCCTGCTGCTCATCGCCGTGATGGTCGGCGGGGTGGCGCTGTCCATCGCGCTCTACGACAAGGCGTTCACGCCCGTCGTCACGGTGAAGCTGGAGGCCGACAAGATCGGCAACCAGCTGATCAAGCAGTCCGACGTCAAGGTGCGCGGGATGATCGTCGGCTCGGTCGCCGGCATCAGCGCCACCGAGCACGGCGCGGAGCTGACGCTCGCGCTGCAGCCGGAGTCCGCGAAGCTCATCCCGGAGAACGTCTCGGCGCGGTTCCTGCCCAAGACGCTCTTCGGCGAGCGGTTCGTTTCGCTGGAGATCCCCGAGCAGCCGTCGGCGAAGACGCTCTCCAACGGCGACGTCATCCCGCAGGACCGGACGTCGAGCGCGGTCGAGCTGGAGCAGGCGTTCTCGCACCTGATGCCGGTGCTGCAGGCGGTGCAGCCGCAGAAGCTGTCGGCGACGCTCACCGCGATCTCCACCGCGCTGCAGGGCCGGGGCGAGCAGCTCGGCGACACGCTGTCGCAGCTGGGCACCTACATCGGCGAGCTGAACCCGCACGAGCCGGAGCTGCAGCACAACCTGAAGGCGCTCGCGGAGTTCTCCGACCACCTCAAGAACTCGGCGCCGGATCTGGTGCAGAGCCTCGACAACCTGAGCACGACGACCCGCACCGTCGTCGACCAGCAGCAGAACCTGTCGAGCCTCTACGGCAGCCTGACCCAGGCCTCGGTGGACCTCCAGACGTTCCTGCAGAACAACAAGGAGAACATCATCCAGCTCGCCGACACCGCCCGGCCCACGGCCGAGCTGCTGGCGAAGTACGCGCCGGAGTACCCCTGCGTGATCTCCCAGATGGCGAAGAACGTGCCGCTGATCGACCAGGCCCTCGGCAAGGGCACCGACCAGCCGGGCCTGCACGCGACGATCGAGATCATCGTGCCGCGCGGGCCGTACCAGGCGGGCAAGGAAGAGCCGCGGTTCGACGACAAGCGCGGCCCGCGCTGCTACGACATGAAGAACCTGCCGAACCCGTTCCCGTCCGAGCCGCCGGACGGCGCGTTCAAGGACGGGACGAAGCACCAGACCGCACCGAAGACCGTCGGCGAAGGGCTCAACCCGGCCAAGTTCAAGGCCGACGCGGCCGGCGGCAACGGCAGCGGCGGTGACCTGGCGTACTCGACGGCGGAGCAGGGTTTCCTGGCCGACCTCCTCGGTCCGCAGCTGGGCATGAACGCCGCCGACGTCCCGGGCTGGAGCTCGCTGCTCGTCGGACCGCTGTACCGCGGGGCGGAGGTGACGGTGAAGTGAGGGGACTGCTCGCGCCGCTGATCAAGCTCTCCGTCTTCGTGGTCGTCACCGTGGTGCTCACGACGATCCTCGGGATCAGCATCGCCAACATCAACACCACCAGCACCAACGCCTACAAGGCGCGCTTCACCGACGCGACGCTGCTGCTGCCCAACGACGACGTCCGCATCGCCGGCGTCCGGGTCGGGCAGGTCAAGGACGTCAAGATCGTCGACAAGCGCCAGGCCGAGGTCGAGTTCGAGGTCGACGCCGGGCGCACGCTGCCGGCCGGGGTGACCGCGCAGATCAAGTTCCGCAACCTGGTCGGCCAGCGCTACGTCTCGCTCGGCGAAGGCGACGCCGCCGCCGGCAAGACGCTCAGCCCCGGCGGCACCATCCCGCTGGACCACACCACCCCGGCACTCGACCTGACCGAGCTGTTCAACGGCTTCAAGCCGCTGTTCACCGCGCTCAACCCGGACGACGTCAACAAGCTGTCCTACGAGGTCATCCAGGTCCTGCAGGGCGAAGGCGGCACCATCGAGAGCCTGCTCTCGCACACGGCGTCGCTGGCCACCACGATCGCCGACAAGGACCAGGTGATCGGCGAGGTCATCGACAACCTCAACTCGGTGCTCGACACGGTCAACGCGCACACCCCGCAGCTCAACGACCTGATCGTGAAGCTGCAGCAGCTGGTGTCCGGGCTGGCCGCGGACCGCAAGCCGATCGGGGACGCGATCGAGAGCCTCGGCAACCTGGCCGAGACGACGTCCGGGCTGCTGGGCGAGGTCCGCGAGCCGCTGAAGAACGACATCAGCGCGCTGGGCACGCTCACCGACAAGCTCAACAAGAACGAGCCGGAGCTGGAGCACTTCATCCAGTTCCTGCCGACCAAGGTGAGCACGCTGACCCGCACCGCGGACTACGGCTCCTGGTTCAACTTCTACGCCTGTGAGTTCTCCGGGAGTGTCAGCTTGCCGCCACTGATCAACGACGTGCCGATCCCGCTGGTGCCGGCCAACCGGGAGAGGTGCAAGGGATGAAGTCGTTCCAGAACCGCAACCCGGTGCCGATCGCGCTGGTCGGGATCGCCGTGCTGGCGCTCGGTTTCACCGCCGCGCTCAACTCCGACGACCTGCCGGTGATCGGCGGCGGCACCACCTACAGCGCCGAGTTCAGCGAGGCGTCCGGGCTGCAGAAGGACAACGACGTCCGGATCGCCGGCGTCAAGGTCGGCAAGGTCAGCGACATCGAGCTCGACGGCGCGTCGGTGAAGGTGTCGTTCAAGGTCAAGGACGCCTGGCTGGGCGACCGGACCAGCGCCGCGATCAAGATCAAGACGCTGCTCGGGCAGAAGTACCTTTCGCTGGACCCGCAGGGCGAGGGCGCGCTGAACCCGGGCACCGGGATCCCGCGGGACCGCACGATGGCCCCCTACGACGTGCTCGACGCGTTCCGCGGGCTGTCGCAGACCGTGGACAACATCGACACCAAGCAGCTGGCGCAGAGCTTCGACACCATCTCGCAGACCTTCGCCAACACCCCGCAGGACGTGAAGGGCGCGCTGTCGGGGCTGTCGAAGCTGTCGGACACGATCGCCTCGCGCGACCAGCAGCTGTCGAACCTGCTGGCCAACACCCGCGAGGTGTCGCAGACCCTGGTCGACCGCGACGCCGAAGTGCAGAAGCTGCTGACCGACGGCAACGCGCTGCTCGCCGAGCTGGCGAAGCGCGAAGACGCGATCACGGCTTTGCTCAACGGCTCCCGTGAGCTGGCGACGCAGCTGCAGGGCCTGATCGACGACAACTCGAAGCAGCTCGACCCGGTGCTGACGTCCCTGGACCAGCTGACGTCGATGTTGCAGCGCAACCAGGACTCCCTGGCCGAGGGCATCGCGAAGTTCGCGCCGTTCATCCGGGTCTTCACCAACACCATCGGCAACGGCCGCTGGTTCGACAACTACATCTGTGGCCTGGTGTTACCGTCGTTCGGCCCGATCAACGAAGAGGGGTGCTACACGAAATGAGTGACACCCGCTTCGGACAGGTCCTGACCAGGGGCTTCACCATCGCGATCGTGCTCGCGCTCGTCGTCGCCGGCGGGATCTGGTGGACCCTCAAGGACGCCGGCCGCAACCACCTGACCGCGTACTTCGCCGGCGCCGTCGGCCTGTACGAGGGCAACAGCGTGCGGATGCTGGGCGTCGACATGGGCACGGTCACCAAGATCCAGCCCATGGGCAACCAGGTGAAGGTCGATTTCGAGTACGACCGCTCGGTCGCCGTCCCGGCGGACGCGAAGGCGCTCATCGTGGCGCCGTCGCTGGTGTCGGACCGCTACGTCCAGCTCGCCCCGGCCTACACCGGCGGCCCGCGGATCTCCGACGGCGCGGTGATCGGCCTCGACCGCACCGAGGTGCCCCTCGAGGTCGACCAGCTGGCGGCCAGCCTGGCCAGGGTCAGCGAGACCCTCGGCCCCAACGGCGCCAACAAGAACGGGTCGCTGGCGAACCTGCTGAACACCGCGGCGGCCAACGTCGACGGCAACGGCCAGGCCCTGCACGACACGATCACCAAGCTCGGCCAGGCGGCCGGGACCCTGTCCGGCAACAAGGACGACCTGTTCTCCACCGTCGAAAACCTCGGCAAGTTCTCCCAGACGCTGGCCGACTCCGACAAGCAGGTCCGCAGCTTCGAGAGCCAGCTCGCCGGCGTCAGCGGCTACCTGGCGTCCGAAAAGGACAACCTCGCCGCGACCGTGCAGCAGCTGGGCACCACGCTCACCGCGGTGCAGGCGTTCATCGACCAGAACCACGACCGGCTCAAGTCCAATGTGGACAAGCTGGCCGGGATCACCAAGGTGCTCGTCGACCAGCGCAGCTCGCTCGCCGAGATCCTCGACGTCGCCCCGGTCGGCCTGAGCAACCTGGTCAACACCTACAACGGCTCGTCCGGCACGCTCGACGCCCGGCCGAACCTCAACGAGCTGACCCAGCCGCCGCTGGTGATGATCTGCCGGCTGCTCAAGCAGGCCGGCCAGGGCCCCGCCGACGCGCTCGGCAACATCTGCGAGGGCATCGCCGGCGTGGTCGACGGGCTGGTCCCGCTGCCGTCCGTGGCGCAGACCGTCCAGGCGCTGCAGTCGGGCAAGCTGCCGCCGCTGCCGCTGCCCATCGCGGGGCAGCTCTACGGCTCGGGAGGTGGCCAGTGAGGAAGCTCCTGACCGTAGGGTCACTGGTCGCCGTGTCCGCGCTGACGCTGTCCGGCTGCGCGTTCAACGGGATCTACGACCTGCCGCTGCCCGGTGGCGCCGACCTCGGCGACCACCCGTACACGGTGAACGTCGAGTTCCGGGACGTGCTCGACCTGACCCCGCAGGCCGGGGTGAAGGTCAACGAGGTGCCGATCGGCCGGGTCGAGAACGTCGGGCTCACCAAGGACGGCTGGCACGCGCTGGTCACGCTGAGGGTCAACGGCGACGTCAAGCTGCCGGCCAACGCGCTGGCCAACGTGAAGCAGTCCAGCCTGCTCGGCGAGAAGTACGTCGAGCTGGCCTCGCCCGGCGACGACCAGGCGCAGGGCAAGCTCGCCGACAACGCGACCATCCCGCTGGCCCGCACGAACCGCAGCGTCGAGGTCGAAGAGCTGCTCGGCGCGCTGTCGCTGCTGCTCAACGGCGGCGGCGTCGACCAGCTCAACACCATCACCAAGGAACTCAACAACGCCACGTCCGGCCGCGAGCCGGACATCAAGGCGCTGCTGGACAACGCGAACCAGCTGGTGACGAACCTCGACAAGCAGTCGAAGAACATCACCCGCGCGATCGACGGGCTCAACCGGCTGTCCTCGACCCTGAACGACCAGAAGGACAAGCTGGTCGGCGCGGTCGACAACCTCGGGCCCGGCCTCGGCGTGCTCGAACAGCAGCGCGGCCAGCTGGTCACGATGCTGCAGGCGCTGGACAACCTCTCCGGCGTCGCCACCGACACGGTGAACCGGTCCCAGAAGGACCTCGTCGCCGACCTGAAGGCGCTGACGCCGACGTTGCAGAAGCTCGGCGAGGCGGGCAACGACCTGCCGAAGGCCCTGCAGATCCTGCTGACGTTCCCGTTCAGCGACCAAGCCGTCAACGGCGTCAAGGGTGACTACTTCAACCTGTACGCGAAGGTGGACCTGAACCTGCAGACCGTCATCAGCAACCTCGGCAACAGCAGGCAGAACGCCCTGTCCGGGGTGCTTCCGCTCCAGGGCCTGACCGGCGGGACCGAAGGCGCGTCGGGCAACCCGCCGCTGCCGATCCCCGGTGCCGGACAGCAGTCCGGGCAGGCGAAACCGGGGCTCGGCAATCTCTTCGGGCTCCTCGGGGGAGGTGCGGGCTGATGCTGCTGCGCAAGACGAAGATCCAGCTGATCGCGTTCGTGGTCATTTCGGTCGTCGCGATCGTGTACGCGCTGATCCGGTTCGCCGGGCTCGGCAGCGTGTTCGGCAACGACGGCTACACGGTGAAGCTGCAGCTCAACGAGTCGGGCGGCATCTTCACCAACGCCGAGGTCACCTACCGCGGCTACAACATCGGCCGGGTCGGGGAGCTGCGGCTGACCCGGACCGGGCTCGAGGCGGACCTGAACATCGACCCGTCGGCGCCCCAGGTGCCCGCGGACCTCGACGCCGTCGTCGCCAACCGGTCGGCGGTCGGCGAGCAGTACGTCGACCTCAAGCCGAAGGCCGACAAGGGCCCGTACCTCGCGGCGGGCTCGGTCATCCCGGCGTCGAAGACGACGACCCCGGTCAGCACCGACCGGCTGGTCGGCGACCTCGACTCGCTGGCCGCGTCGGTGCCGGTCGACTCGCTGCGCACGGTCGTCGACGAGTCCTACGACGCGTTCCGCGGCACCGGCGGCGACCTGCAGAAGCTGCTCGACACCGCGCGCAGCTTCACCACGACCGCGCAGGAGTACCTGCCGCAGACGATCCAGCTCCTGGACGCCGGCGGCCAGGTGCTGGACACGCAGAACGACGAGGCGAAGAACTTCGCGTCGTTCAGCAAGAGCCTCAACGAGCTCACCGGCACGCTGAAGAACTCCGACGGCGACCTGCGCAAGCTGATCGGCATCACGCCGCAGGTGGCGTCGCAGATCAGCCAGGTGCTGCAGGAGTCCGGCCCCGGCCTCGGTGCGCTGACGGCGAACCTGCTCACCACGGCCAACCTGACCGTGACCCGGCTCGACGGGATCGAGCAGGGCCTGGTCACCTACCCGGCGCTGTCGGCCGCGGCGGGCAGCGTCGCGCCGGGCGACGGCACCGCGCACCTCGGGCTGGTGCTCAACCTGTTCAACCCGCCGTCCTGCACCAAGGGCTACCTCCCGTACTCGCAGTACCGCACCGGAGCCGAGACGTCGCCGAAGCCGGCGAAGGAGAACGCGTACTGTGCCGAACCGAAGGGCAGCCCGATCAACGTCCGCGGCGCGCAGAACGCGCCGTACGGCGGTGTGCCGGTCGCCCCGAGCGACGCCGACGTCTCGGCCAACGCGAACCGGCCGGCGGAGGAGCTCGCGGAGGAGCGCAACACCCGGGGCGTGCCGGGCATCGTCGGCAGCCCCGGCGTCAGCCTGAACAGCCTGGGTTCGCTGCTCGGCCTGGCCTGACGTGGATTTGATGACCGTTACCTACCCTGGAGTGTCATGAGTACGGACGAGCCGGTCGCGGTGGCGGAGGAGTCTTCGGAGCTGTCGGAGTCTGCTTCCGGGACGCCGTCGTCCTCCCGGATCCTGGTGCTCGGCGCCGCCGCGCTGGCGCTGGCCGGGCTGATCGCCGCGGCGATCTTCGGTGTCCAGTGGTGGGTGGCGGCGAACGACGACAACGCCGACCTGGCCGCGTCGCGCGAGGCCGTCGTCAAGGCGGGTACCAGCGCGCTGAAGGCCTACACCGAGGTCGACTACACCGACCTCGACGGCTTCTTCGCCCGGCAGAAGTCCGTGTCGGACGACAAGATGTCGCAGCAGATCGACCAGTCGGCGCCGACGTTCCGCAAGGCGCTCGCCGACGCCAAGACGAAGGTCACCACGGACGTCCAGGACATCGCCGTCGAGGAGCTGGACGATCACGAAGGCAAGGCCAGTTTCCTCGCCGCCATCGCCACGACCGTCACCCAGGGGGACAAGAGCAGCGCCAAGCCGCTGCGCCTCGAGGTGTCGATGACCCGCGTGGGCGATGCATGGAAACTGTCCGGTATCGACAGTGTCCCGCTCGTCGCGGCCGGCCAGTAGCGTCACCCAGAAGGAGCCCGTAGTGCCCCCCTCCCGCCGCCAGCCGCCCACTCCGCCGTCGCGCCGGCCCCGCGTGGCCGGTCTGCGCAAGCCTTCGGTGGACGAGTCCGCCGAAGGCCAGCTCCCCGCGGTGCCGTCCGCTGAACCGCGCAAGCCGCGGCCCCGGCCGGCGCCGCGCCCGATGCCGCGGCCGGCCGAGTCTTCTGAGACTTCCGAGGCGCCGTCCGCCGAGGACACGGCGGTGTTCGCGGCGGTCGACCCGCTCACGGGTGAGTCCGACGTGGAGGACGCGCCCGCGCGGCCGGCGCCGCGGCGGAAGAAGCGCGACACGGGGATCGCGAAGCCGACGGACGTCTCGGAGGTTCCGGTTTCGGAGGAGCCGTCGACGCCGGCGGGCTCGAAGGTGCAGCGCCCGTACCTGGTCGCGGGGGCGCTGGTGCTCGTCGCGCTGCTCCTGGGCGGGCTGGCGTTCTGGTTCAAGTCCGAGGAGGTGAAGGTCTCTTCGGCGACGAGCAACACGGCACTGCTGGACGTCGCGAAGACGGCGCAGGTGAAGGACGCCGTGTCGAAGGCGGCCGAGGCGCTGTTCTCGTACGACTTCAACAACATCAAGAAGACCGAGGACGCGGCGAACGACCTGCTCGCCAACGACGACGTCAAGAACAAGTACAACTCGCTGATGGGCGAGGTGAAGCGCCTCGCGCCGGCGCAGAAGATGATCGTCACGTGCAAGGTCACCCGTGCCGCGGTGATCATGCTCAACGGCGACCTGGCGAAGGTGATGGTCTTCGTCGACCAGACTTCGACCCGCACGGACACGAAGAAGACAACGGCGGGCACGGCCCAGCTCCACCTGAACGCCCAGCTCCAGGGTGACAAGTGGAAGATCACCGACATGGACACCTACAACGCCCCGAAGATCCCGGCGGCGTCCCAGGCACCTTCGTCGTCGGCTCCGGCTTCGCCTTCGCCTTCGCCGTCCAAGTAGCTCCGCAGGCACCCTTCCCGACGACGCCCGCGGCCGGATTCCGGCCACCGTCCGGGTGACTCGCTGAACCGGGTGGAACGACTGACTCGCTCCCCGTCGTCTGATAGCTTGATTTGCTGACGGAGTGTGTACGGGCGCTCACCGGGCTTCGGGGAGGAAGTTCTGAATGCCTGATTTCGTGCGAGAGGTGACGGGTTCGGCCGGGTATCGAGTACCGGCCGACGACCCGTCGTTCAAGGGCATCCACGCGACGGAGATGCGCGTTCTTCAGGAACGCTTGAACCAGGCGGCCGCTGGTGGTGGCTCGGGTGGGTTCAAGCTGGACGTGGAGCAGATGCAGTCGCTCCTGCCTCAGTGGAAGGACCTGCGGGACACCCTCGACTGGGTCCGGCAGCGTGCAACAGATCTGGGCTACGTCCTGCCTCCAGCAGTGGATGAGTCGAGCACTACTCAGAATCGAGCGGCGTTGGCGCACGCCGAGCTCTACGCGCGCAGCATCGAAGATCAGTACAACTACGCGGCCGCCTACGTGGACTCGCTGACGAAGATGATCGCGAGGTACCAACGCGGCGACGGCTCGGCCAGCGACGTATTCACCACCATGGGGACGGATCTTTGATGCGGGCGAAAGTGCTATCGGTTTTCAGTCTTGCCGTCTTGTTGGTGGGATGCTCGACCAGCGTCGCCGGTAACCCGGAGCCGGCGACCAGCGCATCGCCATCAGGGACAAGCGGTGAGGAAATACCGAAGGTCTCACGACCATTGGATGTCTCACGGTTCGAGAAGGAGCCGTGTGCGGCACTGACACCAGGCCAGCTCGCCGAATTCGGAATTACCCGTCAGTCGAACTCGATGCCCGGAGATGCGCTTGGTCCAAGCTGTACGTGGAACGGCCTCGACGAGGGCGGTGTCACCGTGGGTGCGCGGCTGTTGGTCAGCGGCAACCTGGCCAGTTTGTACAAGAAACATGCACAGGGAGGGCTTCCGCTTTTTCAGCCAGTCGTCGATATATCGGGCTATCCGGGTGTGCTGACCGACCTGCTCGATGCGCAGCCGCAAGGCAAATGCTCTGCAGAGGTCGCGGTCAGTGATGATCGGCTCTATAGCGTCCAGGTGACGATTTCGCGGAACTCGAAGGACTACGCAGATCCGTGTCCGGTGGCGCGGAAGGCTGCAGAGCTGGCTGTCTCCACCATGAAAGGGTCCTGATGGCCGAGTACACCGCCCAGCAGATCGTCGACTTCCTCAAGTCCGGTGACGGCCCCGATAGTCTTTTCACCTCCAGCCAGCTTGCCCAGCAAATGGCGGCCAAGCACGTCGAGGCGCGGGACATGATGACTCGCCTCCAGTCCGCCATGGCCGAGGCCTGGTCCGGCGACGCCGCAGCCCAAGCGCAG